>RRZU012520213.1_pt1 | contig 17240 bp, 15 predicted proteins | sample 2165561 | NCBI WGS metagenome assembly RRZU01 (sample SAMN10456909, study PRJNA506462) | wastewater metagenome | isolation source: wastewater sludge | place: USA: Moscow, Idaho | reverse complement strand
AATCACTTAGAAAGGGAAAATTAATGCAAATAAATAAAAATGATTAACTTCGCCAATGATCTTTCAAATAGAAAATAAAACTATGAATAAAAGTGGCACGGTTTGACCGAAAACAGTGGCATAGTCAGACCGAAATAGCCAGCATGTAGATATTTTACGGGAAAATATTCAATTTCATTTTTTGTAATCCTGTCTTCTTCGGTTTTAAATTCCTCTAACTGAAAAACTTTTATTTCATTTTTTGATGTCCATTTTATGTCAAGTGAATATGTGTTTCCAAAGAGAATGTTACGATGGAAGCGTTTTAGTTGAAGAGGAGATCTAAGTTTTATAATTCCATCTTCAATATCTGTAATGGATTTATTAAATTTTGGACCAAACCAAAAGTCTTTTTCCACATAAATAGGACTGTCAACATTTATTCTCACACAGCTATTATCTATTGAAATGTACTTTTGAATAGTGTCCTTGTTGAAATTCCAGAAATAATTGATAAATTCAGGAGAAAAACTGCTTTTCTCATAATATCCTCTTCTAAAATACGGATGTGCCATTATCATATACTTTTCAGAATAAAAATATCCAGAAACAAAATGTTTTGTTTTGAACTCTTTATCTAAAAAATCTATCGCGACTAATTCTTCTTTATCTGTTACAACTTTTTGATTGAGAATATTAACTATGTTAGGATATTTTGCAATGATACCAATAGTTTGAACATAAGCGAAGCTATTTATAGTAAGTATCAATTGTTTACTTTTGCAGAATTTAATGAAAGAATCAATTAGAGCCGAGTTTTTGAGTAATTCTTCTTGTTCTTCTTCAATGAGTTGCTTTCTATGATTTTCTACTATTTCATTTTCAGTATCCATAATTTCATTCTCTAGTTTACGCACTAAAGATACAACTTTTGAATTTTGTTTTATAGCTCTTTACACAAATCTCTTCTTTTTACAGAACTTCTATAGATTAATTCGTTAGAGATTAAATTGAAATGAAAGATTATAATTCTCATAAAACGTGTGTCAATAATTAGCATGAAATTATCACCTAAAAATCAGCGTTTGAGCATATAAATTATGAACAAAATAGCGTGTCATAAAACGTTGGTTATTTGGTACAGTTGAATAAATAATTTGTCTTTAAAATCTCCTTTAATTAATAAACTTTTATCAACAATCAAAACTACACACTATCACTAAAGTGCCACAGTACAAAATCTATTAGTTTTCATAAATATAGAGGTAGAGGGATTTATTCTAAAACTCCAAATTAAGTCTTCGTTGAGTCTAATTTATTATCAATAAATTTTATAATAGCATCTTTAGTTTTACAACCCCAATATAAATATCCCGGAATAAACCTTCATAATTTAACAATCAACTTATGAAATTTAAGAATATTGTCAGTTCTGCAAATCACAACATTATTATACGATATAAAAGCACGATCATATTTCCCATTAAGTATAGACTCAACATCATCAAAGATAAGTATATCACTAATCGCTCTTAGATGTTTAAAAATATTTCTTTTGGCGTCATTATCAATTATATAACTCTTTTTTTTAGACCTCCCTCTATCTCATAGCAATACTCAAATTCTCCGCATTAAATTTATAGTTCACAATCTTCGCATTAATAATTAGTCCAATAGCCTGTTCAATTATCTATAAAGGTACAATAAACCACTTTTAGGAGAATGACTTACTTCTTTATTATCAAATAAATCTACATTCAAACAGCGCCTCACAAAAAATATATAGAGTAAATGTTGAAGTTGCTTGCTGAGGATATCTTCTGATTAGTGCCTTCTCATAAACACGGATGGGAATCCTGTGATAGCAGAGTATCTTATGCTTTAAAATATACTCTCCAATTCTAAAACCCTTTCTGCCTTTATAACATATCCTATATTATTAGGAATTTTAGAGTAAATAGGTAATCTTCCTTCGTATGTAAAACTTTCAACAAAATGTTGTGGCCCAGCATATAATACACCTAAAAGGCTAATTCCTTGGAATGTTTCAAAAAGAACTCCGTGCTTGTCATATTTAATCCCATGATTCACAATTAATATAGGCGATCCACTAGATCCAGGAAAACAAGCCATATCAATAGCAAATTCTTTCTTTCCATTATAATCAAACTTAGCGTTAGTAGCAGTTATACCTTTTCGAATAAAGGGCTTATTGTTATATTCATCCCATAAACCATTAGGATAGCCTACCATATATACATCTTCAATTGTCGAGAGTCGTTCCAAATTTTGAATACTAGGAATCATGGATTTATCAATAAATTTTAAGAATGGGCGGCAGTTAAACTGTTTTTCAAACAAATAAATAGCATCTGTAAATCCCATTACACATAAATCCACATTTTCATCAGGATGATATTTCCACCTCTCTTCAAAGTCCTCATATTCGCTTCTAAAATTTAAGCACTTTTTTTCTTTATCAAGAGGCATACCTTTATCATTACTTGGAATTAAATGAAAAGTGCCAAACCTTGCATTATTAATAACATGTTTATTGGTTATAATAACTGGGTTAAATCCTTTTTCAGACTCATGAAACCTGAAAAAAAATCCAGTTCCAGTTTTCTTTATATTATCTTTAGTCTCTATTTCTATTCGTACTGTTGTATAATTCAACAAGTCTGTTAATGACAATTTATCACTCATGTTTTTATTTAGTTTTACTTTTTCTCAACAATCTCCTTAATCAAATCCACCACCTTATCATTGTTAAACTGGGTTTTAAACTCAATCTTCACTTTACCTTCAAAGAATTTTTCGGCATGCTTTATTTTATGAATTTCTTCTTGGCGCAAGTAATTATTACCTTTTAAATTCTTAGTTTCTACAACGAAGTGTAAGGTTTTTGTATTGTCCTTATATTTTAATACGTAAGCAAAGTCAGGCGAATAACTCATTCCACCAGCAATGGGTATTTTAATGGAGTTTTTAGGAATTTTGGTAAATACCACTACCTCTTGAAGTTTCGTTTCTATATTTAGTTTTTCAAGTTCTGAATCAAAGTACAGCTCATCCAGGAAATAATTATCCGCAACATCCTCTTCAGAGTATAGCACTCCAACATCAGAAGCTAATACTTCTGTTAGCACTTCTCCTTTTGCGTTGGTGAATTTTGTTGGGTGCACCGTATTAGAAACTCTTTTGTATTCAATACTAAACTTATCAATCGCATTAGTCATTAAGTAATGATCAAAGCTCTGTTTTATATGCCTGATGGTAGATGTGCTCAAATATGGATTTACATCTGTATTTGTCTCCAAAATAGCACTGTGCAGTGTCTTGATGTTTATATTCAAAATTTTGGATAACTCTTTCAAGAAATCACTGTATTTCATTGTTGCAAGAGTTGCTACGTTTCTTCCATAAACAGATTCTCCTTCCTGGGCGACTGCTCTATTATCTACAATTTCTATTCTTGAGACTCGTTCGTGAATACCCTCTGGCGTTAAGTTCTTTAGTCCAGATAGATACTCTATGAAAAACTTCTTAAAAGTCTTTTCATCTTTAAACTTGTATTCTAAGACTACTTTCTCATTTAGCTTTTCCCACAAATCTTTTAGCTCCTGATACTTTTCAGTTCGTACACTTACATTCTTTTTTATATCGGTAGCTTTTCTTACTTTAGTAGAGTCCACCCCTTCAAAAATTTGAGGGTATTCTTTTCTAATAAACTCAAAACCATCTTCTTTAAAAGAATTTGTTCTAGTTATTACATTGTTTTCATCTAGATGTTCTAATAGTTCATCTTCGGTAGTTTTATAAATTTCGCAGATTTTATCTATCATCAAGCTTGTAAGCTTTTCAGGTGTTTCTTCTATAGAAATAGCACCTGATTTCTCATTAATTTCATTTACTAAACTATCTACAAAATCACTTTCTGTAAAGTCAACAAAATAGTTAAGATAAAACTGTTCATCTTTTACTCGATTTCCATACTCATTTACAGGCAAGCGTAATCCACGCCCCACTTCTTGAAGTTTGGATATATCGCTTCCACTACTACGCAGTTTGCAAATCTGAAATACGTTTGGATTATCCCAGCCTTCTCTTAACGTCCATTTTGAAAAGATAAAACGCCTCGGATTTTCAAGACTTAAAATAGCTTGTTTATCATGTAAAATCTCAGTTACTTCTTTTTCAATAGCTGCGTCATTTCCTGTATTATCTCTAGAGAAATATCCACCATGTGTTAATGAAATATCTGCTAAAGCTTGCTCTAAATAAGCTCTATAAAATTCATTTTTTTCTGTTTTTAATATGTCCACTATCTCAAGCTTAATGTACTGCTCCAAAACTTCACGAACATATCCATCCTCATCCCTGTATTCCTCTATATTGTCGATAAAGAACAAACTAATAGGCTTGATCTTCACCTCACGTGTAAGCATTTCCTTTTCTAGTTTAAAATGTTCTTTAATTGCTTTGCGGATCATGACTTCCTGAAGCTTTTCTGCATAGGAATATGGATTAATTTTATCTCCTCTCTTTAGCGTTAATCCATTGGAAAGAATCACAGTAGTTTTATTAAGCCTTTCAATGAACAAATCTGTCATTTCTGGATGGACTTGTTTTAAGCTTTCTCTTCTTGCTAGAGCAACAGTGCTTTTATTATTGTTCTCTGTTAATTCAAAGCGAGCTTCTTTTCCATCGGTACTTATTAAACGGACTACTGCATTCATTCCGCTTTTAAACTCGGTTATATGTCCTATAACTCCTTTTACCAGATTTCTATTAAAGGAGTCCACTGCTGTAAGTGTATATACCAAATTTTCATATTCTTGGAAAGTAGCACCATAACGTATAATAAACTGAGGTGCCATTTTTTGAATATTTTGCCAAGTAACATTTCGTTGTGAAAACTTATGTGGCTCATCAATAATCATAAAAGAGTTGGTGGCTGCTATGGCTTCTAAGGGAACAGTATATTTATCAAACAATCCAGTATCAAAACTCTCCTGCATGGTTTTAGAGTTAATCATTCCTGCATTGATAACCATTACTTGAATACTATTTCTCTCAAAATTTCCTGAATTTACAAAACTACTTACTGTAGGTGGCATAAACGATCGTTTATTGCGATTGTTTGACTGACTTTCTACTACATGCAAATGGATTGTTTTTCCGTATTGTTCTTTAAAATGCTCTCGGCTACTCTCCGATTTCAGAAAGTCAATAGTTCCTGCTTTAATTGATAAAGTAGGGATAACAACAATGAATTTAAAAATACCATATTGCTTATTCAGTTCAAATATCGTTTTGGTATAGGTATAGGTTTTCCCAGTACCCGTTTCCATCATAATATCTATAATGTTGCTATTTCGTTTTACATCTACCTCTATACCGTTTTGCTGTTGAGTAGAAAGAATATTTTTAGCATATTGGTTTCCCGTGGTATATTCAAACGTGGAATTTATATGTTGTCTATCAATAGAAGTGGGAGATACAAGTTCTACTCCTTCAAATACAGCAAGTGTATTCTCTACTGCATGTGACTGATGACTTAGGTTTCTCTCAAAATTAAATCCTTTCATCTTAATAACGTGTTATGAAGTCTATGTCAATATTCTTTTTATTGGAATAAGACTTTAAATTCTCGGCTAGTTCTCTCAGGTTTTTACTTTCAAAATGATAACCAAATACAATAATTGAGGTTGGGTTAAAAGACTTATCGCTATCTATTCGCTCTAACAATGCTTTCAGGCTTTCTGTAGTGAAGTTTTTATCCATCAAGTAAAGCTTATCCTTAGCATAATAAGCTTTGTAACCAGCTAAATATATCTCTTGTAAATGTTCGGTTAAGGCAATACCATCGTAGGTTTTCCAAGTGATGAGTAAGGCTTGTAGGTCTTCTTCTGTAAGTTGGGTTTCATCAAAGAGCTCTAATTGTTCGTCCAGTTCCTTTGCTTCAAAGTGATAATCTTCCCAAATGGGCATGGTTTCAAAAACCTTAAAGTTGTTTTGTGATTGAACTTGCTTATTTATTTGAATTTCCTCTTTTAACGATTTAATCTCTTCTTGAGTTTCTTCAGTAGGCAATTCTGTTTCTAAAGACTTTATAGTAACCTCGAGCTCTTTATTCTTTTCGTCTAATTCTTGATTAGTTTTATTTGCTGCACGAATTAAACGTTCTCTAGTAATTTCAAAAATAGTTGGTTCGGCTTTTAATTCTTTGGTTACAAAGTTATAAGCAGCTTTACTTTTCTTTGCGTCTATTGGTTCTGGAAGTTGTACTAAAATGTAGTTTCTATTTCCACCATCTTTTGCGTTTAATTGCATAACTGCTTCGCCTGTAGTGCCAGATCCAGCGAAGAAGTCTAAGAAAATAAAATCTTTACCTGGTATTAGACCAATTAAGTATTTAATTAGATTTACATTTTTTGGATTATTAAAAACACCATCAACCCCTAATACTTGAGATAACTGAATTGTTCCTTCGTTTGTCGAAAAGTCTAATATACTTCTACTATTAGATATATCTTCATAAGTCAAATAAAAACGCTTATCTTTAATTTCAATTTTATCAGATGAAACAAATGTTCGTTTTCTAACTGAATATCCTTTTTTCGTCTTTTGAATTAGTATATTGTCTTTGTTTTTATTGAAATTATCAAGCTCCCAAGTCCACGCACCCAAATTTCCACGGACTCTTGGAGGTCTAATTTTGATATATCCTTTGCTTATTAAATCGTTTTTATCTTGATAAACTTCACTCTCTTTATTTGATGATTTGGCTTTTTCAAGATTATAATCTTGAACACCTTCAAAATCCTTCGTTTTAGCATTATAATAAACAGTGTACCCCAAATTATTTCTGTTATTTAAAGTTCCACCTTCCCCTCTAGTGGTTATTGGGTCATTGATTAGATAATATTTTTCACCATCTTTAAAAACCTCTTTTGTTTTAAGTTTTTTCTTTTCTAAAGATGCTTTGACTTTATTTGCGGTTGCATATTTTGTTTCTTTTCTATAACAAATAATGTATTCGTGATTTTTTTGAACATTAATTGTGTCATTTTTTGAATTTAGCTTATTCTGAATTATTTGAGCAACAAAATTCTCTTCACCAAAAATCTCATCCATCATCAATCTTAACTGAGCCACCTCATTATCATCAATAGAAATAAAAACAACACCATCTTCTCTAAGTAGTTGTTTAGCAATATAAAGTCGTGGATACATAAAAGTAAGCCAAGCAGAATGACTATTGCTTTTACTTTGTGTAAAATCTAAAATACGCTGTGCACGTTCTTTATCTACTCCTGCTAAATCTTGTAGTTCCTCTACCGTAAACTTTCTATCATCTTGATAAACAAATCCATCCCCACCCGTATTATAAGGCGGGTCTATATAAATCATTTTGATCTCTTCGTAGTACGCACTGCTAAGATGCTTTAGCACTTCCAAGTTATCTCCTTTCAATAGAAGATTTTTTGCTTGTTTATTTTCAGGTTTTTGGTTGTGCTCTTTATCCTCTTTTAGTAAAGTAGTCGCTGGATCGCTTGCTAATAGTCGAGCGTAGGACTTCCCTAACCAATCCATGCTATAACTTTCTTTGGAGAAGTTGATTTCGTTTTCGCTTATACTTTGTTTAAATTTTTCTATTTGAAAGTCGCCATTCTTATCAAAGCAATGCGAAAAATGCTTTCTCAGTACTTCCATCTCCTTGTTAGGTACTTTTATATTGTTGGTTATGATTTCTTTATTGGTCATTTATTGTCTCTGTTTTGAAATTCGCTTATTTAAATCTATCTGCGAAGATAACTGTTTTTACCAGTGATTAATTCGGTGATATGAACATTTAGAAATTTATCTTTTTCTAAATGTTCATAATTTTTAGTTACTCTACTAAAATATCAAGCACTTATGAATTCTTGTCTAATATGTCAATTCCTATTTGCACTATTTATTTTATTGATTAAATGTCTCATATATTAATTTGAATGGATTCACTCATCTAATCCCATACATTTTATTTGTACGTGCAAATATACAAAAAAAACCACTCACATTAGTTAGCATTTATGGAATCAAATTAACACAATGGAGTAGTATCATAGAATTTTAATATTTCAATATTTAATTGAAGTAATATTTATTGTTTTCTTTTTAAATTTAAAATGAGCCAATTAATTGCTTTAATCGGCTCATTTTTTTCGTATATTTGAGCCGAATAACTAAACTAATCGGCTCATGAAATATATTTGGCAGTTAGCAGACTTCCCAAAATTCAAATACGACACCTCTAAACTATTAGCATTGGTGGAAGAGAGCGTGGTATTGATAGGAGAGGTTAGAGGAATAATGAAAGGCTTTTCTCTTGAACTTCAAGATGAAGTTTCGGCACAAGTAATGCTTTCAGAAGCAATTAAGACTTCTGAAATAGAAGGAGAGTATTTTAGTCGCGAAGATGTGATGTCATCTTTAATGATGAACTTAGGTTTAATAGATTATGTGTTGCCAAGTAAAAACAAAAATGCAGATTCTATAGCTCAGTTGATGATTGAAGTAAGAAAGAATTACAATCAGCCTCTAACGTTAGAGATGATTCTACATTGGCATGAAATATTGATGAGACATCATAATAATATTCATGGTGGATCATTGCGAAGTAGATCTGAGCCAATGCAAGTGATATCTGGAAGATATGGAGATATTCAGGTACATTATGAAGCCCCGCCCTCTAAAGATTTACCTTTATTGTTGGAGAATTTCTTTGAATGGTACAAAACTTTTGAAGATTCAACTTTAGGCACAATAGGTGAAGCTATTATTCTATCGGCTTTGTCGCATCTTTATTTTGAAACTCTTCATCCCTTTGAAGATGGCAATGGAAGGGTTGGTCGGGCTATTACTGAGAAAGTATTGGCAGAAAAGTTACAGAGTCCTCTATTTATTAGTTTGTCAAGTTGCATCGAAAAGAATAAAAGCACCTACTATGATGAGATTAAGAAAGCTCAACGTAGCCTGGAGGTAACAGATTGGCTGGTATATTCAATTGAGGTATTGATAGAGGCATTAAAAGAAACTGTATCAGTTGTACAGTTTGTAAGAAAGAAAACAGAGTTTTACGATCGATACAATAATGAGTTGAATGACCGACAACGTAAAGTAATTAATAAAATGTTTAATCAAGGTGTATCAGGGTTTGAGGGTGGCATGACAGCTAAGAAGTATGTCTCTATCAATAAAACCACAAAATCGACTGCAACACGTGATTTACAAGAGCTGGTGGATAAAAACATTTTTGTGCGAATGGGGGCGGGGAGATCTACTTCGTATGAATTGAATTTGGAGTAATTATAAGAGAAACCAAAGCCAATCTAAAGTCCATATAATAAAAAAACCAATCCTACAGAGTGGAGCTAAATTTGATCCATGTCGATCATTTTTTTTAGTATTTCATTTTATTCTTAACATTTAATTGCTTACTTTTGGAATGTGAATTTTGAAATAGATTATTATTGCGTATAATTTCCAAATTTAAATGTATATACGAATGTTTAAAAGAAAAGTTGCGTAAATAAGATGTTGGCAACAATTAAAAAAACATGGCAAGACAAACACTTGAAAAATTAATAAATGGAGACCCTGAGATTGTCGATGCATATAAACGTGTAAAGGACAAGTGGGATGAGATACTCAAGGATTTTGATTGGGAAGCTGAAAATGTCATAGAAAGAATGGCAAAATTAGTTACCAAATGGCAAATACCTATAGAGCATATTGCCGGAGAAAGATGGCTTGGTCAAGAAATTATGGTGATTGTAGGTATAGGTCAATTTTACTCTTCAGAAATCGGATTTGACACTCATATTAAGGAAGTTAAGACTGTATATAATGGCTTTCTAACTAGCATGTGCTCATTAGAAGTTAAGTATCACGCTGAAACAATTGGTGCATTGTATGGAGTAAATGACTATGATGAAGAATTAAACTTTTAAGCTATGTATCCTGAAACATTTAATAAAGAAGATTACATAGCTTGGCATGAACAAAAAATTCCAGACGATACTAAGCTAGTTAAAAAAATAGACGACAAAAGAGAAGAATTAAAAAAAGAACTAAAAGAAGAACTAGAATTTTTAGCCGAGCTTCTTTATTATGTTGTTCCTGCTTGTAAAAAGGAATATAAAATTCATTTCGAAACAGAATTTGAGTTCAATATTCCTTTAAAAAATGCTTTAACAGACAATTCTAGCAAACGTTATGACTTGCTTTTCAAATCTACGGACTCAATTCTTAATAAGTTATGGAGAAAGAATAAGAAAGAACCTAGCGTCAACCTGAGTAATTTGACTCTAGAAATTACTGATATAGTAAGGACTGAGATTACATGTTCAACATTGGCAGCTTGTGGGTTTATAGCTAAAAGACTTGAACTTGAAAACATAAACCTTCCTGAAGATTACCATCTAAATGAAAAACTTTCAAAGATGGTTGAATCTATTTCTTTTGAGCCTGAAATGAAAATGGCTTCAGGATATTTTGCATATCACGGATTGGTAAAACTCAAAAGCAACGTAACAGTTGAAATTCAGATATATTCAACACTTATGGCGAATTGGAGAAAGTTATCTCATAAACTGTACGAGAAAGTTAGATTAAAACCAATTGACAAGCATGAATTCGGAACAAGTGAATCAAGGCTAATTTCATTGGGACATCTATTACACTTAGCAGAATGCGAGGTTGAAAGATTAGAAAAAGAAATAAAATAACTGTTGCCAACAATGGCTATACGTAATGCGGGCGAAAGTGCTGATATGAAAGTAATTATATTAAATAAGCTAACTGCTAAACGGAAAGTGCAGTGCCTTGAAATCCCGCACTACGCATAGCCGAGAACGTTGTGGGCAATTAAAAAAATAAAAAATGGATAACATTCAAAATTGGTTCGAAGAGCAAAAGGGCTCCATCACTGAAAAAAATGATGTCATCGACAAAATAATTTCGGGTATATCAAACAGAGGGTTCGACAATTCACACCTCAATCAATTTATTCAGGAGAAGCTAGAAAACATAGCTTCTGATTACGAATCTGAATTCAATCCTGAAATACAAGATGAAAATTAAGACTATTAAAATTGAAAACTTCAGGGGAATTAGACAAACTCTTGAATTCCCATTTAAGAAAGGAAGTAATAATACTTCACTAGCGATTTATGGTAAAAATGGAACTGGAAAGAGCTCAATAGTTGATGCTTGGGAATGGTTTTACAACTCAAGGATAAGTCATCTCGCTCGTGAAGGAGCAGGAGAAAAGGATTATGCACACAAAGGATCAGATGGAAATAGCACATTTATTGAATTAGAAATTGAAGGAGTTGCAGAAAAAGTAAAGTTTCAATTCAACAGTAGAAAAGTAACACAACCTACAATTACAGGAGATTACGATTCAATAATTGCTAAAATCTCACATCCTTGTCATTTACGATATCAAGACCTCCAACGTTTTGTTTATCTATCCAAAACTGAAAAGTATGAGTATCTAGCCAAGTATCTTGGATTTGAGCAGGCGCTTCAGTTACAAAATAATTTTCGCACTTTTTCAAATACACTCCAAACCCAAGTGGAGCAAATCACTAGCGCCATTGAAGAAAACAAGACGCGAATAATTGGAGTGATTGGAGAATTAGGAAATATCTCTGAACGAAATATCCTCGATTACATTAATTCAAGATTACAGAAGCATGGAGTCGATGAGATTGACAGCTTCAAAAAAATCAAATTATCAAAAAATGCTTTAAAGTCGATTGTCGAACAAAATCCAAGGACTAAAGAACTTGCAGATTGGAAGGAACTTAAAAGAAAATTAGAAAGATTTTACCCCATCTCAAGTATCACAGAAAAGCTTTTATTAATCGAATCACTTTTTAATGAACTAAAAAAAGATGAGGAAAACCTTAAAAATATTAGTAGGATTGGATTATACGAAAAAGGAATAGAAGTACTTGATTCGGAGGAAGACAAATCAGTTTGTCCATTATGCGATAATCATTTTGAAGGGGAGCTAATGAGGCATATTACCCAAAAACATAAAGATCTCGAAGACTTAAGAAGAAAATTCGAGCAGTTTAATGAATTAAAAAATCAATTTCTCAGGATTCTTACAAACTTGAATTTAAAAATTGATAGCATAAATGAATTCGATTCAGAATTTAAAAATAATCAATTTCAAGAATTCTTTGGAAAAATCGATCAACTAAAGATTGACATTCAAATTCCATCTGGCGTTTTCGGAAAAGAAATATTTGAAATAGACGAACTAGATTACAGTTCTTCACCATGGTTTGTAACCATAAAGGAAATAATTAGTCATCAAAAAAAAAATTTCAGAAAAGTAGATGAGAATATCCATCGACTCAATGAAGATGAAGCAAGGAAGGAATTAACTGATGATTACACCAAATTGAATGAATTATCGGCTTCATTCTATCGCTACGAAATAAACCAAAAGAAGAAAGAGTCTCTAGTTAATTTAAAAAATCATTATAACGAACTAATTGACGATTATAAGGATTGGATAAACTCTCAAATACAAGGGAAATTTGATGAAATCTCAGCGTTGATTATTGACTATTTTAATTTGCTCGAGAATAATCATGCCTTCATAAGAAGACCAAAAATTAAACTATTAACAGATAGAGATAAGGCCATCGAACTAGAAATTGAATTTGCTGGTGAAAATTTAAGTCCAGCTTTTAAAGTTTTAAGCGAGTCTCAAATTAATAGTTTTGGATTATCGGTATTTCTTGCGGCGATCAAACAATTCAATACAGAATTCAAATTCATCATACTCGATGATGTGATTAACAGTTTCGATTCCTTTAAACGACCAAGGGTAATTGAATTGCTTCGCCAACATTTTAGTGATCATCAACTCCTAGTTCTCACACATGATTCAGTTTGGTACGAAAGACTTATAAGAAGTTTTCCAAACTGGAATCGCTTACGCTTCTATGGTTGGGATTATACAACGGGCCCTAAAGTCGAAGTAGGAAAAGACACATTCGAGCAAATTCAAGATGATTTAGATCGTGATTTGGGTGTCGAAGCTGGTCAAAAACTTGGACGATATCTTGAGTGGTGCCTTCAAGTTCTAAATCAGAATTTTCAATCGCAAGTACCTTGAATGAATACACTTTAAATGATCTCTTTACACCATTCAAAAAGAGGATTAAAAATAAATTAAGAGCAACACACAAACTATTTGTTCAGCTTGACAACTTTGAGGAGCAAACAGGCTTCAGAAACTTTTGTATGCATTATAAAGATGGTGAGTATACATCAGATGAAGTACAGAAGATTTTTGACTCTTGGAAAGAGATTGAAGCAACATTGACATGTTCTTCGTGTAATAGATATGCTACTTACGATAGTTCAACTGGTTTCGTAAAGTGTCGATGTTCAACACTAGATCTAAAAGACAATGAATATTATTAAAAATAACTGCCCCCAACATTGTATAAGCGTAATGCGGACTATAGTGCTAAATATAAACTAATTGGATACTAACAAACATAAAGTAAAGTGCTTCTAATCCCGGACTAAGCTTATACTTGACCGTTACCTGGAAGCTTAAAAAATGAGACATCAAATATTTTACGAGATACAAACAGCGATTGAATGCCCTCATCGATTTCTTTTTTTCGATAGGTTTATTGAACCACTTCAAGAGAGAGATGAATTAAAATATTCGAATATTTACTTTTTTACAAAAGTGAAAAAAATGAGATTTGATATAACTCAAACAAAGTTGACAAATAAAAGGACTCTAAAGACAACTATAATTGTTGGAGATAGCTATAGGATTGATTTAGAAGAAAGTCTTTATCATTTTGTTTCATTAATTCGAGATATCTATTCGTCAATTGAGGAATATAATGATTTATGTAGTGATGATGATGATTTTTGGTCATGTGAAATAGATACAAAAGAAACTACAACCGATAGGATACATTTTCTTCAGAAAACTAAGACTGGTAAGGTTTTTGCTTTTTGGGTTAGTCCAGAAAGTTTTGAAAGAACGGAGAATTTTGAAAATAATCCAGAATATTGTAACAAACCAGAAGTACTGTATGTTGGGCAATCCTTCAGAATGCTAGATAGAATTACTTCTCACAAGACTCTGCACCGAGCAGTGTCGGAACTTAAGGATGATGAAGAAATAAAGATTTTCTTTTTAACATTCAAATATGGCTATGGGGGTCATAAAGATTTCATGGAAATGTCGGGTGATGTTTATAATACATGGCTCTGCAAACATGGCAAGACCAATGAGTTTAAAAGTAAAATAGATTTGGTTGAAAGGTTTCTAATTCATTTTTTACAACCAAAATATAATACTCAACATATAAAAACTAAGATTGAAAATGATAGGCTAGTGAAAGAAATCTTAGTGAAGAATGATATTGATACAATTGCAATTAATATTGGTGTTTATGGGAAGAATTTTGAATTTTGGTCAGAGAAACAACAAATGAAAACAGACTTTTGTTCTTTTAACTTCCTAGAGCCTGAAAAAGGATACCAAGCAGGATTAATAGTGAATGAAATAAAAGGCAGTAGGTAATAATTTATCGTTTGTGTAAGCTGAAATAACCGAACTAAAAAGAAACTGAATGATTAATCAAGAAAATATATATCAATTTTTACAGCAAGAAAACTGGACAAAATTGATTGATATACTTTATCGGAATAAAGACCTTATCAAGTCCGATTTAATGTTAAGGCAAGCTTCTAAAACTACAATTCAAGTAATGGTTCAGAAAGCAAGTATGCTTGAAAAAAAAATACTTTATTGAAAACTTGAGTAAATTGACTTTGTTAAACGCTGGAAAATTCATAAAACTCTCGCCTGAACAAAACGAAGCAATTGTAATCGCTTTGGCAAATGGAAATAAAGACAATATTTCTTTAGCATATAATTATGCAAAAAAAAATTCCAGAAAATGAAATAGCAATTTCGATTATAGAAAATTACCACAAAGAATTTCCTATAGAAATACAAAACAGCTCTGAAGAAGGAATTTTAACGACAGAAAACAAATTATATGAAGATGGAATTGATGCGAGAAAGTCGATGTTTAATTCATATCAAGAAAGTGAGTTTTTTATTGCATTAAAAAAAGTATTTGATACTTATCAAGTTTATCCAAATGTAGCTTTGAGTAATATAATTCAATACGATTTAATAAAAGACAATCTGACACAATTAGAAAGAAATTTTTTCTTTAAATCATCAATAGACTTTGCAGTTTTTGAGCCATTTAAAAATTATTTCCCAGTCTATTTCTTTGAACTTGACAGCGTTTATCACGACACGCAAGAACAGAAAGATAAAGACAAATAAAGGATAAAATATTTAGTCTTTCTAATTCAAAATTATATCGGATTAGAAAAAGAGACAAAACTGTTGGAGTAATAGAGTTTGAGAAGATAATTAGAGGAATTAGAAAATTAACGAAATGAAAAGCCTACGCACAACACCGTGTATAAATAACTATCTGGTTATTAATTTCTTACGAAAACCCTTGCGGTTTTTCTATTCGGTTTTTATTTACTAAACTAACTTTAGTACTTAAGACATCTAACTAATCATACACAAACACGTTAGCGATCATTGTAGAACGATAATCAACAATAAAATAGATATAGACAACTTCAGAAGGTCCAAAAACTAATTAATGACTTTAAAGAGATATTTTAGATTTTGCAATATAATTATTTAACATAAATCTTTCTATTTGATACATGTTTTGATACACTCAAAGATAACTAGCTAATAATCATAGTGTATGTTGGTTCCTCCAGCTCCACTGGTTGCATAAGACATAAAGCGACAAAGCATAGACAAACCGTTCAAATTGAGAGATTTGAGCGGTTTTTTGTATGTATATGGCTGACAGAAAAGACAGGGAAAAGACAAATAAAGTCAGTTTTTATTTCCCAATTCGTACCCCCAAACCAAAAAAGCCATTAGGGGGTACGAATAGTCTAAAATTGGCAGTTTGTTGTCCACTTTTGACTGGTCTGCATTTAACTCAATTTTAAAAGATTATCATACATTTATCATTAAAAAAATTGAGTTATGAAAAGTACATTTAGTGTGCTCTTTTTTATTAGAAGGGACAAAAAAAGAAAAGACGGAACCTGTCCAATTTTATGTAGAATTACCATCGATGGTGTTGAATCACGATTCAATACGAAAGTGTATGTTAAGGATTCCAGGTGGAATGTGAAGGGAAACAAAGTTTCAGGTAGTAACGTTGAAAACCGAAACTTGAATGCAAGATTAGATGATATTAAAGCATCGCTGCATAGGATTTATCATGATTTTCAGCGATTTGACATTGTAACTCCCGAGAAAATTAAAGGAGAGTTTTTGGGTCTTGATGAAAGTGGAGAGACTATTCTCAATCTTTTTGACAAACACAATCAGGATATGGAGTCTTTGATAGGAATATCTACAACCAAAGCTACATTTCAAAAATACTCAGTTACTAGAAAACATTTGGCTAACTTTATTAAAAAGAAGTATAATGTATCTGACATTGCCTTGAAATCAATTAATTATATGTTTATCCATGATTTTGAGATTTATATGGTGAGTCATGCGAAGGTGAGTCATAATACTATGTCCAAATTTATGGGATTTGTAAAGAAAATCATCAATATTGCTATTAAGAGTGACTTGATAAATCATAACCCATTTGCAAATTATAAAATTAAATTTGAAAAAGTTGATAGAGGATACTTAACAGAGCAGGAGCTAAATCTGCTTATTAAAAAGAAGTTTCTGATCAAGCGTTTGGAACAGGTAAGAGATATTTTTGTTTTCGCATGTTTTACCGGATTGTCATATATTGATGTAAAAGAACTATCAAAAGATCATATCAGAATTTCATTTGATGGAAACACTTGGATTATGACAAAACGGAGTAAGTCTAATGTAAGTGTGAATGTTCCTTTAATGGATATTCCGAAAAAGATGGCTATTTCGGTCTGACTATGCCACTGTTTTCGGTCAAACCGTGCCACTTTTATTCATAGTTTTATTCTCTATTTGAAAGATCATTGGCGAAGTTAATCATTTTTATTTATTTGCATTAATTTTCCCTTTCTAAGTGATTCTCCTTTTAATGATATTCTATGAGAAGAGTTCACTATTCTATCTAATATAGCATCAGCTATCGTCTGTT
>RRZU012724370.1_pt1 | contig 17255 bp, 14 predicted proteins | sample 2165561 | NCBI WGS metagenome assembly RRZU01 (sample SAMN10456909, study PRJNA506462) | wastewater metagenome | isolation source: wastewater sludge | place: USA: Moscow, Idaho | reverse complement strand
TCTTTTAGTGGTATGTCGACGATTGGAGTATTCAATATCGCTGAAAGTTTGCTGCTTCATAATCAATACCTCATAATAGACTGTTTCTTTAATTATACCGTGTAACGCTATAGTTCAGTAGAATTAATCAGTGTTTCCTTAAGTTTATCGGAGATCCGAAGGAGCTGGCGCAGCACTGGGTCGCATGGTGGGCGCTGTGCATCGTAACGTTCGGACTGTACCACCATGTGGTTTCTCTTCGTATGAAGCAGTGGGTCTGCGCGAATACGGTCTTTGAGGATACGGAAATAATCTCCAGAGAAGAAATCGCTCAGGAAGTGATCGATGACTGGAAAGTTCAGCACCGGGAACGAAAGCAGAAACGTGTCGAACGGAAGCAGGGCGCTGCGGCGGATGATCCGGATGCGCCGGACGATTATATCGAAATGCCCGAGGATTACGAAGAGCTGCTCGAAGAATGCGAAGAGTATGTCAGAGAAGGAGAGAATGAAGAAAAAGCTTCATGATATGCTTTTCGATCAGTTTAAAGATGAATTTTCACAAAACGCATAAGCAGAAAAGACCCGGTCAGAAATGGCCGGGTCTTTTTGCTTTACGGGTTTTATTCCTCCATGGGGCTGCCAGTCGTCTATTCGTTGTATTTGCGGTATTCCGCTACGGCGCTGTTCGTGACATTAAGCGCGTTAAAGGTCATCGGGGAGCCGACATAGGGCAGGCAGACGGTAAGCGCTCCGATAAGCGTTTCTTTCGTGTTGCCTGCGTTCAGATTGATCCGTACGTGGGTGCGCAGTTCTGATTCGCAGCAGCCCTTTGAAAACAGGAAGCAGTACGCGGCCAGCGCGCGATGCTTCAGATCGAGGCCGCCCCGGGTATAGTAATTTCCGAACAGATCCTGGGCAAGCCACATATTAAAGTTTCTGCTGTCGCCGGAGACGCGTTCTATTTTATCCTTCATATGCGGGCCGATCAGTTTTTCCTGGATGCTGATTCCCGCGGCCAGCGCCGTTTCGGAGCCGAGGTTATTTTCATTTTCCAGAGGGAGAGTCAGATTGTTCGCCCGGAAGATCTGATTCATCACTTCGAAAAACGGTGCGATGCGTCCGAATCCGAGATACGGGACCGCTTCGTATACGATCTCTCGAATCTGTACGGGCTTAAGTCCCCGTGCCAGCGCCGACTGGGCCGCGTTATGAAATTCGTCCGTTCCGGCGCAGCCGAGAAGCGAAGCGAGTATGGCCGTCATCTGGGTTTCGTCGTCCAGCCCGCTGGCAGGCGCCGTTTCCTGAAAAGCGAACTGCGTGAACATGGCCGTAAATTCGGGATCGGTTTCGATCAGAATATCATTTTTATCGTCCATAGCTGTCCTCCTGTAAGTGGTGTCTACATTATATCCAGATAAGCTTAAAGCTTCACATCTGCAGATCATGCAGCTGCAGTTCATTGTATTTCGCAGGTGTTTCTGTTTTTTCGCCGGAGGGGTAAATGGAATAAAAACGTTTACTGTTTTCTTTTTGAAACAAGTCTGCTTACTCGTTTGCAGGTCTTAACGGATGCGTTGACGTTTTAAGTTTTGAAACGTATAATATCTCATCGTATGAGAGAATTGGAGACAATATGGATTATAAAAGCTGTGCGAAAGAAAGCATTCCGTATCTGAAGTGGATGCGAAAATCGGCAGCCTTCAGAAATCTCGGAGATCTGGCAGAGGGAGAAGTCGCGGTTCTTCTGTATCTTTCATTTGAACGCGACGGGCTTTCGGCAGGAGAGCTGACGGAACTTTTCGGGGTCGCAAGTTCAAGAACTGCTGCGATACTGAACAGACTCGAGAAAAAAGGACTGGCGAAACGGGAAAGCGATCCCACGGACAGACGACGTATACGTGTGTTTGTAACACCGGAAGGCAGAGGGGTCGCGAAAGAAAAATATGAGGACACGGTGGACAGCATGGCGGAGCTGCTCTCTTCTCTTGGAGAAGAAGATGCGAAGTCGTTTCTCCGGATAGTCAGAAAAGCTTCGGAAGCGGGCAGCCAGAAAAAATGATGATTTTCATATCAGTAGTAGGAAACAAATTATTAAAGGGTATAACATGAAAATACCGAACAAAGGCCCTTCTACGGCTGATGATTCGGCGAGTAAAGAAACGAGAGTCTATCGTTCCTTTGCGGATGACTTTACGGAGAGCAGACGGCAGGATCAGAAGCTTCCGCCAGATTACAAGTGGATTCATACAAATATATTTTACAGAAGCGCTTCTGTCCTGCTCTACCTGATTCTGTCCGCCTTCGCCTGGCCCTTCAGCAGGCTGTGGCTTCATGTCAGAGTTGAAAATTCGGAGATTCTTAAAAAGTACGGAAAGGACGGGTGTTTTATCTACGGAAATCATACCCAGCCGATGGGGGACGCGTTTACGCCGCTTACCATCGTTCCGTCAATCAGGAAATATTACATCGCAAGTCCGTCAAACTTCGGTATTCCGATACTCGGACCGCTGCTGCCCTGCGCGGGCGCCCTTCCGATCCCGGACACCGGCGGGGGGATGGAGCAGTTTAACCGGGCGGTCCGCCGTAGAGTTACCGAAGGCCGGGCTGTCATGGTTTATCCGGAAGCCCATGTATGGCCCTGGTATACCGGAATCCGTCCGTTCCCGGATACATCCTTCGCCTATCCCGTGGACTGCGGAAAGCCGTCGTTCTGTCTGACGACCACCTACCATGAGCGTGGAAACAGCCGTAAACCCGGGATTACGATTTATGTGGACGGACCCTTTTATCCGGACAGCGCGCTTAATAAAAAGCAGCAGCGCGAAAAGCTGCGTGATGAAATCCGTAACCGGATGATCGACCGGAGCGCGGCCAGTACCTTTGAATACGTAAGATATATTAAGGAGAACTGCGATTGAATATTCTGTACTGCGGCGATAAAAATACGAAGGACGGACTGCTGATCTCGATTATGTCGCTGATGAAAAACGTTCGTGAGCCGCTCAACATTTACATACTGACCGCAGATATCACCCACGGCGGAAAGCATTACGAACCTCTCGGCGCCGAATATGCTGCCGCGCTGGACCGCCTCGTTAAAGAATCGGATGCTGACAGCAGTGTCCGCTGCATCGACGTATCCCGGCAGTTTATGGCGGACCTGCCTGAACCCAACATGGATACGCGCTTTACGCCGTGCTGCATGCTGCGGTTATATGCGGACGAGCTTCCGGAACTTCCGGGAAAGCTGCTGTATCTGGATACGGACATTGTCTGCAGGCGCAGCATCGACGAATTCTACAATCAGGATATTTCGGACTGTGAAATAGCCGGAATTCTTGACTATTACGGCAGATGGTTTTTCAGACAGCGCTTCTGGCGTTCGGACTACATCAATTCCGGCGTGCTGCTGATGAACCTGGACATGATGAGGCAGACAGGACTTCTGACCCGCTGCCGCGAAATGTGCCGTACGAAGAAAATGTTCATGCCGGACCAGTCGGCGCTGAACAAGCTGGCCGTAAAGAAGCGGATCCTTCCGAGACGCTACAACGATCAGCGCAAGCTTCACGATGACACGGTTATTCAGCACTTTTCAACGACCTTCCGGTTTTTTCCGTGGGTATATACGGTTACAGTCAAACCCTGGCAGATCGATGAAGTTCACGATACACTCAAGCTTCACGAATATGACGATTTACTGGAGGAATACAGCAGTCTGAAGGAAGAAATGCCTTCTGACGACTGATACAGGAGAATATATGAATCAGAATAACGATATAGTAATACCGGTTTTCTTTACCGTGGACGACGGATACGTCCCGTTTCTGAGCGTCGCGCTCGCCTCGATGATCGAAAACGCGTCGCCGCAGCGCCGCTATGAAGCTGTTATCATACATCAGGATATTTCCGAAAAAAGCATCGAAAGACTGGCGGCGCTCGGTACTGATCGTTTTCCGGTCCGTTTCGTCCCGATGACAAAAAGCCTTGAATCGATCACAGACAGAATGTCAAACCGTCTGCGCTGCGACTATTTTACGATGACCATTTATTACCGTCTGTTTATTGCGGCGATGTTCCCGGAATACGATAAGGGTATCTATATAGACAGCGATACTGTCATCCCGGGAGATATTTCGGAGCTGTACGATATCGATCTTGACGGAAAGCTGCTGGGCGCTGCCGTCGATCATTCGATTCAGAAGGTACCTGAACTCATTCATTATACCGATCAGGCAGTGGGCGTCGATGTTCGTGAATATATCAATTCCGGCGTGCTGCTGATGGATCTGAAGCAGATGCGCGAGGTCGGCATGGACGAACGCTTCCTCGATCTGCTGGACCGCTATCATTTCGACTGTATCGCACCGGATCAGGACTATATTAACGCGATGTGCTACGGCAGAATTCGTCATCTTCCGCCGGAATGGGACGCGATGCCGGTCAACTATGAAGGACCGATGGAAAATCCGAAGCTTATCCATTACAATCTGTTCGATAAGCCGTGGTGCTATGACAATATCATGTATGAAGATTATTTCTGGAAATACGCGGAAAAATCCGGGTTTTCGGATGAAATCCACAAGTTTAAAGAGGCTTTTTCCGACGAAGCGAAGCAGTCGGACAGCGACTGCTTCGCTCTGATGGCGCAGAGGGCGATGTCAATTCCCGAGGCGGAGCCGACATTCAGGACCGTTTTTGGAAGCGGTCAGGAGGAACGTTTATGATACTCAGTGAGGGCCGCGATGCGGTAATCAGCAATATCAAAAGCGCTGCGGAAAGCGGTGAATATCACGCGAAGGTTGAGCTGGGAGATCCGACGCTGTCAAATACCGAACGCGATGCCGTTCTTGAAAAATATGCGGACGGCGTGAACGGGCTGTGGTACGGCATGAACAACTGGATCGCCCGCAAGATAACCGATACGTACAGCGCTTATACCAACAGGACGACACAGATCGAAGGACTTGAAAAGGTCGCGGGGCTTGAAGGCGGCGCGATCGTTACGAGCAATCATTTCAGTCCTGAAGACAATACGGTTGTCAGAAAATTTATCAAGAAGGCCGGAAAAAAACGCCTGTACATCGTCAGCCAGGATACAAATTTTGCGATGAACGGCTTGATCGGCTATCTGATGAAATATAGGGATACCATTCCCCTGAGTCTGCAGCCTCATTATATGCTTACGTTTTTTGAACCGAATCTGAAAAGCCTGCTGGACAAGGGAAATTACGTTCTGATCTATCCGGAACAGGAAATGTGGTTCAGATACCGCAAGCCCCGTCCGGCACAGCGCGGCGCCTACTATTATGCCGCGAAGTTTAACGTGCCGATCGTTCCGTGCTTCGTGGAAATCAGAGACCGCAGAAAGCTCGAAACTCCTGAGTTTCATCGTCTGAATTATGTTCTCCATGTGCTCGATCCGATCTATCCGGATCCGACTAAGACGATCCGTCAGAACAGCTACGATATGAAGGAACAGGATTATCTGGCCAAGAAGGCGGCGTATGAAAAAGCGTACGGAAAGCCTCTTAAGGAAGGCTTTGAAGCCGACGATATCGCAGGCTGGGTCGGCGCGGAAGAGCCCGAACAGGAAGCGGTCGGCTGACAGCACAGCAGTATAAATAATATTGACATAAATAATATTGAATAATAAAAGAAATCCCGCCATAAAATCACATAAACCCGTTTGGCGGGATTTTTGCTGTCTTGAAACTGCGCGGTTACAGAAATCACCGGTATCTGGAACTTTCCGGCTCATTCTGCGGAAATCCGGAGGATGAACGACCTTTTTCGGTACAGGCTTAGACGTTATAATTAAAATGAATTATCAGCCACGGAGGCAATTATGAAACTAGTTCATCTGTCTGATCTGCATCTCGGAAAGAAGGTAAACGGCTTTTCGATGCTGGAGGATCAGAGATATATATTGAAGGAGATCCTTCAGATCATCGACCGGGAGAAACCGGACGCGGTGATCGTCGCGGGAGACGTATACGACAAATCGGTTCCGCCGGCGGAAGCCGTGACGCTTTTTGACGAATTCCTGTACCGGCTGTCGCTGTTTGAAACTCCGCTGTTTATCATCAGCGGGAATCACGATTCGGCGGAGAGACTGGCTTTCGGATCCCGTCTTGTGGAGGATAAGGGGATCCACCTGTCCCAGGTCTACCGCAGCGGAATCGGTCCGGTCACTCTCGAGGATGAGTACGGTTCTGTGGACGTGTTCATGCTGCCCTTTGTCAAGCCGTCGACCGTTCGGGCAGGGATGCCGGAGGAAGCCGGGGACGAACGTGATGCGGTGAAGAGCTATACCGACGCTGTCCGCGCGGCTGTCGACGATATGAAGGTGAACGCAGGCAGACGCTGCGTTCTCGTGACACATCAGTTTGTGACGGGCGCTTCAACCTGCGAATCGGAAGAAATCTCTGTGGGCGGCACGGACAATGTGGACGCATCGGTGTTCGAGCCTTTCGACTATGTCGCCCTGGGCCATCTGCACGGACCTCAGAATGTCGGGAGTCAGCGGATACGCTACTGCGGTACGCCGCTCAAATATTCGTTTTCCGAAGCCCGGCAGGAAAAATCTGTGACGATCGCGGAGCTCGGACCGGACGGCGAGCTTGAAATCCGGACGGAAGCGCTCGTTCCGATGAGAGAGATGCGTGAGGTCAGAGGCGCGTATACGGAAGTGACCGATAAACGGAACTGGGACACCGGCGGCCGGGAGGACTACATCAAGGTTACCCTGACGGATGAGGACGATATCCCCGATGCTCTTGCGAAGCTGCGCTATTTTTACCCGAATATTATGAAGCTGGAATATGACAATCTCCGGACGAGGTCCAATGCGCAGATCGGCGCAGCCGAAGCGGTGGAGAGCAAATCGCCGGTAGAGCTGTTCTCGGAATTCTTCGAGCTGCAGAACAACCGGCCCATGAGTGAGGAGCAGCGGGAAATCGCATCCGGGATAATCGAAAAGATCTGGGAGGAACAGCAGTGAGACCGGTAAAACTGAGAATGTCCGCCTTCGGGCCTTACGCGGGCAATATCGAGCTTGATATGAACCGGCTCGGGACGGAAGGCCTTTATCTGATCACCGGTGATACCGGGGCGGGAAAGACAACCATTTTCGATGCAGTCACCTTCGCGCTGTACGGAGAGACCAGCGGCGGAATCCGGGACGCGGAGATGCTGCGTTCGAAATACGCGGAACCGGAGACGCGGACTGAGATCGAGCTTACATTCGAATACGGCGGCAGGGAATATACGGTCCGCCGCAATCCGAAATACGAGCGGCCGAAGCTTCGCGGAATCGGCGGGATGACCCGTCAGAACGCGGATGCGGAGCTGACAGGTCCGGATATCGCGCCGGTGTCAGGGACGACGAAGGTCACGAAAAAAATCACCGAGCTGCTGGGGATCGACAAGGATCAGTTTTCTCAGATCGCGATGATCGCCCAGGGCGATTTCATGAAGCTGCTGCTGGCCTCCACTGACGAACGGATCAGGATCTTTCGAAAGATTTTCAATACCGATCGTTATCAGAAGCTGCAGGACAGGCTCAAGTTTGATGCAAAACAGCTCGATTCGAAATGCAGAGGGCTGCGCAGCGGAATCGGCCAGTATCTGGACGGGTTTGCGTATGAGACTGAGGATACGGACGGCGCCGCGCTGAAAGAAGCCGGACAGAGAGTCGATACGGCGGAGATCATCGAAATCGCGGACCGGATCATCAGCCGGGACAGCTCTCGCAGGAAGAAACAGGAAGCCGATAAAGCGGCGCTGCAGTCTCAGATCAAAGAACTCGACCTAGAGATCGAACGCGCTCAGAGGGACGATGGGATCAGAAAAGATATCGCAGCGTCAAAACAGAAGCTTGCAGATGCGGCTCCGGTCCTGGCGCGCCTGCAGCAGGACGCCGTGGCGCAGGAAGGCAGACAGCCGGAGAGAGATAAGCTTTCAGGGCAGATCGTCACCTCCCGCAGCCGGCTGTCTCAGTACGACGAGCTTGACGCTCAGAAGCTTGAAATCCGTAATAAACAGAAAGAGCAGAGTACGGCGGAAAATTCGCTGACATCCGCTAATAAAAAACTCGAACAAATTCAGCAGAGACTTGCTCTCTGGAAGAAGGAACTAGAGCAGGCAAAAAACGCTCCCGCGGAGCAGGTAAAGCTGCAGGCGGATCAGAAGCAGCTGGCAGAACGCAGAGGACAGCTGGATATCCTCAGCAGGCAGATGGCTGCATATAATATTGAGCAGAAAGACCTGAAAAAACTGCAGGAGGCCTATCAGAAGGACCAGCGGGAGTCCGACCGGCTTTCAAAAAAATATCAGCTGAGGAACGGAGCTTTCCTGAGCGAGCAGGCCGGTATTCTTGCGGAAACGCTGGAGCCGGGAAGTCCGTGTCCCGTCTGCGGTTCACGCGATCATCCGGCTCCGGCGCGGAAATCGATGCAGGCGCCATCTGAAGCGCAGCTTGAGAAAGCGCAGAAGGATTCTGAAGCAGCGGCTGAAAAAGCGAAGGAAGCGAGTGATAAAGCTGCGACGCTCCTCGGACAGCATAAGTCCGCATTTACGCAAATCATGAACCGCTGCGAAGAGCTGTTCGGAAAGGTTGAACATGCGGAAATCAGACCGAGAACGGAAGCGGAACTGAAGGAAGTCTCGAAGCAGCTCGAGGATCTGAAAGCCCGGCTGACGGCTGTGAACAGGCAGATTGTCAGGAAAGGAGATCTGGAAGCGCAGATCCCGGTCGAAGAGCGTAATGAAAAGACCGGAAAGGATCAGGCGGCAGTTCTGGATAAGAGGATCGCCGCTCTGAAGGCAGAAATCGACGAGAAACAGAAAACCGCCGATAAGCTCGGAACATCTCTCGATTTTAACAGCCGCGCAGAGGCAGAAAAGGGTCTGAAGGATCTGGAATACAGAAAACAGAAGATGGAGAAGGAGCTGAACGACGCGAGGGATGCGCTGGAAAAGCACCAGAAAGACATTGACAGTATCCGCGTTCACGTCGCGACGCTCGAAGAACAGATCAAAAACAGCCTGCCTCAGGATCTCCCGGCGCTGCAGGCGGAATACGGTAAACTGACTGCCGATGAAAAGACGCTGGAATCCGCGTTGAGCGGGCTTTCGATCCGGATCGGAAAGAACACCGATGCGAGAAACGGAATCGCGGAAAAAGGCGGCGAGCTTCAGAAATCGGAAGCCGGACTTACGTTGATGAGGTCGCTGTCCGATACCGCGTCGGGCGCCTTAAGCGGCAAGGCGAAGGTGCAGCTGGAGACTTACGTTCAGATGGCCTTTTTCGATCGGATCATCGCCCGTGCAAATCTGCGGCTGCTGAAGATGTCCGACGGGCAGTACGAGCTTATCAGGCGTCAGGAGGCGAGCAGCAACGCCAGCCAGAGCGGACTCGATCTGGATGTCATTGATCACTACAACGGATCGGAACGGGATGTGCGGACGCTCTCGGGCGGCGAATCGTTCAAGGCTTCGCTGTCGCTGGCGCTGGGACTTGCAGACGAGATCCAGTCCTCCGCGGGCGGGATCAGTCTGGATACGATGTTTGTCGACGAGGGCTTCGGCACTCTCGATGAAGAATCGCTGCGTCAGGCCATCCGGACACTGACGGAGCTGGGGCGCGGAAACCGCCTTGTCGGGATTATCTCCCACGTTCCGGAGCTTAAGGAAAAGATCGACAGGCAGATCGTCGTCACGAAGGAGCCTGCAGGCGGAAGCAGCGTCAGGATCGAAAGCTGAACGGAGAGCGGAAATTCGCGCCGAAAGCGATCACCCGGATCCGGCGGTGATATGAAAACGTTTCGTTAAATTTCAGTTTCACAATGACAATCCCACAAGTGAAAGTTATAATGTAAAAGAAAAGAACTTATTTCATGATGAGGGACAAGACGTGAAACAGAAATTTAAAAATGTTGTTTACGATACGGATGCTGCCGAGGAAATCGGAAGCAGGTACCTCGGATCAAACAGAAAAACGGATGATGACCGTTCGACTGACACTCTGTTCGTCATGCCGACAGGGGAGTACTTTCTGTACTGTCAGGGTGGTCCCGATTCAGTCTGGGCCAGTTTTCTGAAAACGGACGGAGGCGTAGAGCTCATCGTTCCGCTTACGCCGCGCCAGGCAGACAAATGGAGCGACGGAATTGCTTACGGGATCGGACTGTACTGCGACTACCATCATTTATATTAATCACATTACAGATTAATATAGTGATCCTTCCAATATTTAATGGTTGAACACAAATCAAAAAAGTCAATAAAGCAGGACCTGAAGGATTACGGAAGCTCCGAACCGGAGCTTCCGGCATCAGTAAGGTTCTGCTTTTTGTGATGGCAGGCGGTCAGTATATGCTTTATGGTAAAATGAAAGATAAGATGGGTGTTCTGCATAATGCAAAGGACACCTGCGCGACATGTAAGGAGCAGGCATGAGAAAAAAATGCGAACGCTGCGGGCGAGAGCTCAAGTTTTTCGAACAGGCGCTGAAATCGGAAAATGAAAAGCTCGGTCTGTCTTTTACCAATATCTGCGGAGACTGTCACAGAACGGTCTCGGCTGCCGTCAGGGGCGCGGAAAAGCTGAGCGCAGAGATCGAAAACAATATCGAGAAAGTATACGGCGTCAATGCTGCGGAAGCGGAGCCGGATCAGCTGGTGCTGCTTGCGGCTGACGCGCTGTTCAGGCTCGTGCCCGACTGGCACAATCCGAACTCTCCCATTGCGAGCATTCTCGTGATGCAGGAATCGGTGCTGCCCAATAAAAAAGAATACCTCGATATTTTAATCTACAAAATTCTCAGGATAGACTTTACCGGCGCCCTCGGACGTTATGGAATCGATTCGCTCGACGCTTTTTTGCTCTATATGGCCAAGTTCAGCCGGTATTTCGAACAGATCGGCGCGAACTGCGGAGAACGCGGCCGCAAGCGCTATTCGGATCTGTTCGTGACCCGCGCGGGTCTGGTGTGCCTCGGAGGCGGAACGGAAGTAAGCGTGGTTCCGCTGCACAGAGACGATCTGTTCGGCTGCGAGGAAGACGATACAGGCGTGACCTACGACATTACGCTCAAAAGTCTGCTCTGGCCGGGAACCCATAGAAGGATCCGCTTCTTCTTCACCCGTGAAGAAAACGAGCATAAGCTTGCGGAATTCCTTAACGAAGCGGATGCTGTCAAGGAAGCGCGGGTCCGTAAAAAAACGGATCTGCTCCTTGAGAAAATCAATATGCAGGCGGAACGCGACATTACAGTGTTCGTGCCGGGGAAAAATATCGGCGAGATCGAAATTGATCACGTGCTGCTGGGGCTGATGCGGGCGCTGCTCGAACAGGACAACAGCACGATGTTTGACGGTAAAGAACCGGAAGGGCTTCTGAAGCTTCTGATCGACCGTTACTATACGCCTAATCTGCATCGTTCCGGCTACGCGGATTACGAAGCGCTCCAGCAGCATATCGGACGCGAATGCCTCCTCAGCGACGGGCTTGTCGTTTCCGACAGCGGCGGTCCTGAAAGCTCCGCATGGGGACTGTTCACGCCTCACGGATACATTATCAGCCGTTATACGGTGCCCGTTCCCTTCGTCGCCGTCTCCGACAGCGCAGTGAACGATCTCTACGCGAACACACGGGATATCGTACTGAACGGGAAAAAGATGTTCTTTATCGATTACGGCGGAATCGATACGGGTATCGGAACGCTCAAGGGCGTGACGATCCGTACCGAAAAGCCGGGAATGATCCGGAAGGTCAAAACTTATTTTGACAATCAGGCCCGCCTCTATCTGGAAGAAGAAAATGACAAGCTTATCGCTCAGGAACAGAAAGACGCGAGAATATCGAGAGCCGCGCAGGCAAGTGCGGAACAGTTTTTCGTCGATTTCGGTCTCCTGCCGTTCTGTCTGAGAAACGAACGGCTCCGAATCGAAACGCTGCTCAGATCGAGCGATCTGCTCCTGAGTGAAACGATTCCGGAACCTGCGCAGGCACCGGACGGCACATCGACAAGAGCCGGAAAGATCGCTCACGAATTCAGAAAAGCCGCAGACGCGCTTGCGCAGGAATTAGGAACTGCGGTGGTCTCGCCGGCCAGGGTCCTTCTGTGGAAGGAACTTGAAAAATGCGTGAACCGCGAAGCAGTCACAGAATGGAAACGACTGGGCGGAGATATCGTCAACGGCCATACTGACAATCTGATCAGCGCGGTCGAAAAATATGCGGACATTTCGGAAATTGATACGGGAAGCGCTTATACCCTCGGGCTGTTCACAGCCTATCTGATGGATAAGGGGATCTTCAGGGATCTGTCTTTCGTTCAGGCTTATGACAGCGCGGTTCAGGCATATCGGGCAGTGTGTCCGGAAGCTTCTGAACCTGTCGTTCCGGCGGAAGCAGAACCGGCGGCTTCCTTCGATACGGGCGAGTCGCCCGACTCTTTAGAAAAAAACGCAGGTCCGGAAACGGCGGAGGCTTCAGATGCAGCCGATGCAGATACGGAATCGGGCGGCGAAGAACAGCCTGAACCGGAAAATTCAAAAGATGAATCGGATTCGAAGCGGAAGTCTGCGGACACGACGGATACGAATACGTTTCTGTTCAGCATCCGCAGAAATAAAGAAGACAGAGATGAGATAGACGGTATTATAGACGCTCTGAACAAAGGTCGTCAAAAGGACAGCGGGGGAGCCGGACAGGAACCGACAGAAACTGATGCTTCGGCAGACAATACTGCCGGGGAAAACCGGGACGAACCGGATGTGATGTCGGAAGACAAACCGGACTGACAGGAGAAGGATCATGAGAGTACTGCTTGTTGAAGATGAAAAACTCCTTGCGGAAGCTCTGAAGAATCTGTTCGAAAAAAACGGGATCGGAGCCGAGACCGCTTACGACGGCGAGGAAGGGCTTGAGAAAGCGCTTACTGAAAATTTCGATGTCATCGTACTTGACGTCATGCTGCCTAAAATGGACGGGCTTACCGTTCTCAGGACGCTGCGCAGAAAGGGCAGGAAAGTTCCCGTGCTCCTGCTCACTGCGCGCGATACGCTTGAGGACAAGGTGAACGGTCTGAATTCCGGAGCGGACGACTATCTGGTCAAGCCTTTCGAAACAGACGAGCTGCTGGCGCGGGTACACGCCCTCGGGCGCAGACCGTGGGAGCTGTTCGAAGAGGACAGTGTCAGTTTCAAGGATCTGACACTGAGTCTGAACACCTCGGAGCTCCATATCGGCGGCCAGATCGTACCTCTGACTCAGAAGGAAGCGGCGCTGCTGGAGCTTTTGATGAAGAATGCAGGACATCCGCTGTCCAAGGAACAGATTCTGGAAAAGGTCTGGGGGAGCAGGTCGGGAGCGACAGAGAACTCAGTCGAGCTGTATATCCATTATCTGAGAAAAAAGCTTAAGGGCTCCTCATCGGCGATAAAGACAAGACGCGGTACGGGATATCAGCTTGTGGAAGTAAGTCCCTGATATGCAGTCATTCTCTAAACTCAGGAATAATCTGACTATTATTTACACGCTTGTCACGGCGGGGATCACGATCATTATCGCGGTCCTGCTGTGGCTTTCGATGTCTATCAGTATCGAGAGCAATGCGGGAAGCACCCTTGAGGTTACCGCTCAGCAGCTTGCCGGGACCTACGATCTGATAAACAATCTTTCTAATTCGGAGTCCGGAGCGGAAGCGAAAAATACATACAACGAACTGAAGGCGACACTGGCTGAAAGCCAAATGACATTTGATATCTGGAACGATGACCTGGAGATCGCGGACAACTCCGACAGTCAGCCCATCGGCAAGGATATCCTTTTTTCGTTTATCCAGAAGTATTTCAGCGAGAGACGAAACGGTGCGCTCCAGGTCAGCTACACTGAGAACAATCTCGATTTGAAGGTCTGTACGTATGCCTATGTCTCCCAGTCCGGTACGCTTACCATCGTGCAGGTGACGAAGGATCTGGAAGCGGAACGATCAGTTCTGCTGGCTTCTGTTCCGTATATCGTCTGCGTGATTATCGCAGGCCTCTGTCTGTCTGCCATCGGCGGATTTTTCCTTGCCGGGAGATCGCTCAAGCCGATCCGGAAGAGCTTCGAGATGCAGCGGGATTTCCTTGCCGACGCATCCCATGAGCTCAGAACGCCGGTAACGGTGATCCAGACCAATCTCGAGGTGCTCAGGGACAACAAAGAAGAATCCGTCGAGTCGCAGATCGAGTGGATCGACAACGCGTATAACGAGACGAAGCGGATGAAGGACATTGTCGAGAATCTGCTGTTTCTTGCGAAGGCGGATGCAGGCGAGAGAATCAGAAAATTCGAACCTGTAGACCTGTCGTATCTGATTATGGGGATCACGGAGCGTCTTCAGGGACTGGCGGACAAAAAGGATATCGTGCTCAGCGCCGAGATTGAGGCTGCGGAGCTTTTTGTCAACGGAGATGAAAAGCGTCTGACCGAACTTATTACGATCCTCATCGACAATGCGGTCAAATATACGAATCCGGGCGGCAGCGTGACAGTCATCGCGCAGGAGGAACCGGATAAGGTGAAAGTAACGGTGGCGGATACGGGAATAGGAATTCCCGCCGACCAGATCGATAAGATATTTCAGCGCTTCTACCGGGTGGACAAAGCTCACTCGAGGGAAGTAGGCGGAACGGGACTCGGGCTCTCGATCGCCAGGTGGATCGTCGAAGAACACCGGGCGGAGATCGCTGTGACCAGCGTGCTCGGAGAAGGAACAAAATTCATTCTGACCTTCCCCGCATTCAAGCCGGGAGACCCCGAATTCAAATCAGAGGAATAGGAAATCAACTTTATGGGTATTTTAGACGGACTGAATCCGATGCAGCGCCAGGCTGCGGAAACGACCGAAGGGCCGCTGCTGATACTGGCGGGCGCCGGATCCGGGAAAACACGGACGATCATTCACAGGATCGCGTACATCCTGGATCAGCAGAAGGCATGGCCTTCGCAGATCCTTGCGATCACCTTTACGAACAAGGCCGCCGGAGAAATGCGCGAACGAATCGCGGCGATGGATATTCCGGAAACGAACAGGATCTGGATGTACACCTTCCATGCGATGTGCGCGCGCATCATGCGCATGTACGCGGACAGACTCGGCTACTCGAAGCAGTTTTCGATTTACGATACGGACGATCAGAAACGGCTGTACCGGCAGATCGTCAGGGATCTCGAGCTGAGCGAGAAGGTCTATTCGTTCGGATTCCTCGCGAGCGTCGTCAGCGATGCGAAGAATGCCGGCCAGTCGGCTCAGGCTTTCGCGGAAGCGCATCACAGCGATTTCCGGAAAATCCATGAAGTCAATTATTACAGAGAATATCAGAAACGGCTCAAAGCCAACGACGCGATGGATTTTGACGATCTGATCTTCAATACGGGCGAGCTGTTCAGGCAGAATCCGGATGTGCTCAAGCTGTTCCAGGACCGATTCAAGTACATCCTCGTCGACGAATATCAGGATACGAACCATTCGCAGTACGAGCTCGTCAATATGCTGGCGGCGGGAAGCCGCAATCTGTGTGTCTGCGGCGACGACGACCAGAGCATCTACGGATGGCGCGGCGCGGATATCCACAATATCCTTGATTTTGAAAAGGACTATCCGGACGCGAAGGTGGTCAAGCTCGAAGAAAATTACCGCTCTACGCCTGTGATCCTCAAATGCGCCAACACCGTGATCTCACGCAATTCCGGACGCAAGGAAAAGAATCTTTGGACGGCAAATCCGGAAGCGGAGGACGCCGATAAGATCATTATCGCGAACTTCGATCAGGGTCAGGCGGAAGCGAAGTGGACGGCGGATACGATTCGCCAGCTCAAGGTTCAGAAGGGCTATTCCTACGACGATTTCGCGGTGCTGTACAGGACAAACGCCCAGTCGCGTCTGTTTGAAGAAGCGATGATGCGCGAGGGCATGCCGTACAAGCTTATCGGAGGGACAGGATTCTATACCCGCGCTGAAATTCGCGACATCGTCGCCTATCTGCATGTGCTGAGCAATCCGAAGGACGATATCGCGTTCCAGCGGATCATCAATACGCCGAAGCGCGGCATCGGGGCCGCAACCATCGACAAGATCCGCGAATACGCACAGTTCAAGGATTTCGGACTGGCAGACGCGGCGCGCGAAGCTGACAGGATTCCGACGCTGTCGGGAGCTGCGAGAAAGAAAGTGGAAAATTTCGGCGCGTTCATCAACGAACTCATGGAGGTTTCGGGACATATTCCTGTCGCAGAACTCATTGAAAAAATCGTCGTCGAATCGGGTTATCAGACGATGCTTGAGAACGGGAAGGTTGACAACGCCGAAACGCGTCTTGAAAATATCCGTGAGCTGATTTCCGCTGCGGCGGAATTTGACGAAAACTCGGAGGATCCGAGCCTGACTGCGTTCCTCGAAACCATCGCGCTGTCCTCGGATACCGACAAGTACGACCCGAGCGACGGACAGGTCCTGCTGATGACGCTTCACAACGCCAAGGGTCTGGAATTTCCGGTAGTCTTTATGGCCGGAATGGAAGAAGGCCTGTTCCCGAACTCACGCTCCTATGATTCTCCCGAACAGATGGAGGAGGAACGCAGGATCTGCTACGTCGGAATCACCCGCGCCCAGGAACGGCTGTATATGACGTATGCCAACGCGCGTACGATATTCGGCAAGCCCCAGCAGCAGGCGCCCTCGCAGTTTCTGCGGGAGCTTCCCCAGGACAGCGTCGATTTCGAAGAACACGCCGCGGTTAGACGGCCCAGAGCGACGGCTGCAGAATCGAAGGCGAGAAGCTTTTCCGGAAACCTGCGCGCGTCCAACGAGGTCATGCACGCGGGCGTATCCTCCGGCGAATCGACAGACAGTTATACGCCGGGAGAAAAAGTTCGTCATAAGAAATTCGGCGTCGGCACCATCATTGAAGTGAAGAAGAATCAGCTGTCGATTGCGTTTCCGGGACTCGGAATCAAGAAACTCGACCCGGCTTTCGTCAAGCCTGAATAAATATTGCCCGGGAAATCCCGGAATCGGAGGAGAGTATGGCGCAGGACAAAACGCCCGGAGAACAGCGCGCATTTGACGAAGCGCGGGAAAAAGTTCTCGAACTGACAAAGAAGCTCAGGGAAGCGAATCTTCATTATTATGTCGAAGACGCTCCGCAGATCTCTGACTACGACTACGACGAAATGATGCGCGAGCTGATCAGTCTGGAGACCCGCTGGCCGGAGCTGCTT
>RRZU010559894.1_pt1 | contig 17255 bp, 13 predicted proteins | sample 2165561 | NCBI WGS metagenome assembly RRZU01 (sample SAMN10456909, study PRJNA506462) | wastewater metagenome | isolation source: wastewater sludge | place: USA: Moscow, Idaho | reverse complement strand
GCGGCCCGGGCGGGGATCCTCGTGAAGGACCGGCTCGCCCTGGAGGCGATGCGCACCGTCGACGTCGTCCTGTTCGACAAGACCGGCACCCTCACCCGAGGACGCCCCGGCGTCACCGCCGTCGATCCGGCCGAGGGTGTCACCGCCGATCAGGTGCTCGCCTGGGCCGCGGCCGCGAGGCAGGTAGCGAGCACCCGCTGGCCGCGGCCATCGTGACCGCCGCCTCCGAGGCGGGGGTGAGCGTCCCGGCCGCCACCGGCTTCGCCTCCTCGCCCGCCGTCGGCGTGAGCGCCACGGTGGAAGGACAGGTCGTGCGGGTGGGCGGACCCCGCCTGCTGGAGGAGCGTGGCGCCTCCCCCCGCGAGGTCGCGGCGCAGTGGTCAGACGAGGGCGCGATCATCCTGCACGTCCTGCGTGGGGACGCCGTGGTGGGTGCCCTGCGGCTCGCGGACGCGGTGCGCCCCGAGTCCCGCGAAGCCATCGCGGCCCTGCACCGCCTCGGGGTGGAGGTCGGCATGGTCACCGGCGACGCCGAGGCCGTGGCCCAGGCCGTCGCCGCCGACCTGGGCATCGACCACGTCATCGCGGGGGTCCGGCCCGGCGACAAAGCCGGACGCGTCGCGGCGCTGCAGGGCCAAGGTCGTCGCGTGGCCATGGTCGGGGACGGCGTCAACGACGCCCCCGCGCTCGCCCAGGCCGATGTGGGGCTGGCGATCGGGGCGGGCACCGAGGTCGCGATCAGCTCGGCGGGGGTGATCCTGGCCTCCGACGACCCGCGCGCCGTCCTGTCGGTGATCCGGCTGTCCCAGTCGAGCTACCGCATCATGCGCCAGAACCTGTGGTGGGCGGCCGGATACAACCTCGTCACCGTTCCGCTGGCGGCGGGCGTCCTCGCCCCGATCGGAGTCGTGATGCCCATGAGCGTCGGCGCCCTGCTGATGTCCGCGTCCACCATCGTCGTGGCACTGAACGCCCAGCGGCTCCGCCGCCTCACGCTCGACCCGGGGTCCGTGGCGGCATCGATCCTCACTGGCGACCGCTGAGATCGACCACCCGGCGCTCGCCCGGCCCCCCGAGCGGAGCCGAGCCGATGTAGTTGCCCGGTCAATCAGGTTGCGGGACGCGGGGGACGCTCGGTACTCTCGATGTCGAGGGGAGTACTTCATAAGCCTCCGTCGGACATTCCGAACGATGCAGATCGTTCTCGACGTGAGCACCCGATCAGGGTGAAGGAGACCTCAGACCGTTCACGATCTGAGGAGCCCCTGTGCACCCGTATCTTCTGCCGCTCGAAACCGGGCTGGACACCATCGGCACCCCCGCCCTATGGGCGTGGACCATCGGCGGCGTCATCGCCTTGTTCGTCCTCGACTTCATCATCACGCGCCGCCCCCACGAGGTCTCGATGAAGGAGGCCATCGGCTGGTCGATCTTCTACATCGCGCTGCCCGTGCTGTTCGGCGTCTATCTCCTCGTCCAGCACGGGGGTCAGATCGGGCTGGAGTACTACACCGGCTACCTGGTCGAGAAGTCGCTGTCGGTCGACAACCTCTTCGTGTTCATGCTCATCCTGTCCGGCTTCGCCGTGCCCAAGGAACTCCAGCAGCGCGTCCTCCTAATCGGGGTGGCCGGCGCCCTGGTGCTGCGCGCCATCTTCATCGCCGTCGGGGCGACGCTGATCGCCCAGTTCTCGATCACCTTCTTGTTTTTCGGCCTGATCCTGCTCGCCACGGCCGTCAAGGTCTGGCGCGACGCCCAGGGTGAAGGCCACGACACCGACGTGTCCGAGCTGAAGATCGTGCGGCTCATCCGCCGGTTCTGGCCTGTCACCGAGGACTACCGCGGTACCAAGATGATCGTCCGCGAGGCCGGTCGTCGCGCGCTGACGCCGCTGGCGGTCGTCACCATCGCCATCCTGGCCACCGACATCATGTTCGCCATCGACTCGGTTCCCGCCGTCTATGGCATCACCGGCGACCCCTACCTGGTGTTCGTGACCAACGCGTTCGCCCTGCTGGGGCTGCGAGCCCTCTACTTCGTCCTGCAGGGGGTCTTGGCCAAGCTGGTCCACCTCAGCTACGGGCTGGCGATCATCTTGGCCTTCATCGGCGTCAAGTTGGTGCTGCACTGGGCCCACGGCGTCTGGGCCTGGGTGCCGACCGTCCCGACGCTCGCCTCGCTGGGCGTCATCGTCGGCATCCTCGTCATCGTGACGATCACGAGCCTGATCGCCAACCGCCGTGCGGAACGGCGCGACGCCCAGCCCGTGGAGGCCGAACACCAGGTCTCCTGACCCGTGTCCGAGTGTCGCGCTTGACGTCGCCAGCGGCAGCGATTCTGCGGGCCATCGCGCGTTGCACCTATTCTGGGTGTATGTGGTCGTCAGGTGAGCCGGTGTGTGCTGGCCGCGCGCAGGGGCTCGTCGCCCCGGCTCGCGGCCCCCGCGCCGCTCTCGACCCGGCCGATGCCGGAGCCGCCGTGTCCCCGAGACGCGGCGGCTTCCGTCGGCTGCCGACCGCATGATCGCGCCCGTCCCGGGGTACGGTCTCCACCGCCCAGCGCCATCGCATGGGCGCAGACTCGTCGAGGACCAGCATGACTAATCACAGCCAAGGGACGGCCCCGCGCGCGTCGCGTTCGACCGGTCGGAAGCGCCGGACGCCTGGGCGCATCGTGCTGTCCATCCTCAAGTGGATCGTCATCTTGATCATTGCGCTCGCCGTGATCGGTGCCGGCGTCTTCGGCGTCCTCTACGCCCGGCAAGGCATCCCGAACCCGAACACGGACTTCGAGACCAACCTCACCAGCGTCTATTACGCCGACGGCCAGGAGCAGATGAGCACGTTCGCGGTGCAGAACCGCGTTTCCATCCCCTTGTCCGAGATGCCTGAGACGGCCAAGCAGGCAGTGGTCGCGGGCGAGAACGAGACCTTCTGGGACGATCCGGGCATCTCGATTCCCGGACTCATGCGCGCCGCCGCGTCCCTGGTGGGCCCCGGTGACGCGGTGGGTGGCTCGACGATCACCCAGCAGTACGTCAAGGTCATGTACCTGACCCAGGACAAGACGTTCACCCGGAAGCTCACCGAGATCCTGGTCGCGCTGAAGATCGGTCAGGAACTGTCCAAGGAGGACATCCTCGAGCGGTACCTGAACGCGGTCTACTTCGGGCGGGGCGCCTACGGCATCCAGGCCGCCTCGCAGGCCTATTTCGGGATCGACGCCAAGGATCTCGACCTGGCTCAGTCGGTGGCGCTGACGGCCATCATCAACTCCCCGAACAACCTCGACCCGGGGCGCGGCGAGGCGCAGCGCAGCGACCTGATGGAGCGGTACCAGTACGTCTTGAACCAGATGGTGAAGCTGAAGTACATCACCGAGGATCAGCGCGCCGAGCTCTACACCACGCTGCCCGACTTCCCGACCCTCGATTCGGCCGAGTCGCGCTGGGGCGGGCCCAAGGGGCACCTGCTGAAGTTGGTGCAGGAGGAGTTGAAGGCGGCCGGCTTCGATGAGGCTCAGATCCAAGGCGGTGGCCTGCGGATCACGACGACGATCGACAAGCGGCTGCAGGACGCCGCCGTGGCCGCCGCGCAGGATCAGGCAGCCAGGATCGCCAAGGCACAGAACCAGGACCCGAACTATTACCACCCGGCGATCGCGTCGATCGACACCGGGACGGGCGCGATCCTGGCCATGTACGGCGGGCCGGACTACACCTCCGACTTCACCAATTACGCGGTCACTCCCCGAGCGGCCGGCTCGACCTTCAAGCCGTGGGCTCTCGTGGCGGGGCTGCGCGATGGCGCGTCCCTCACCGACCGCTTCAACGGCGACACATTCACGCTCAAGGGGGAGAGCAAGCCGATCACCAACGGCGGGCACAACTATGGGCCCGTGACGCTGGAGAAGGCGACGACCAGTTCGATCAACACGGCCTACGTCGACCTCGTGACCCAGATGAAGGACGGGCCGCAGAAGGTCATCCAGGCCGCGCTCGACGCCGGGCTGGCGAACAACAAGTGGCAGGCGACGCCCAACATCCCGCTCGGCAGCGCCGAGGTGTCTCCCCTGGAGGCGGCGCGCGGGTTCGCGACCCTGGCGAACGAAGGCAAGCGCACCACCCCCCACATCATCGCCCAGGTGACCGACATGAACGGGCAGGTCGTCTACAGCCCGACGATCAATCCGGAGCAGACCATCGAGAACGACGTGTCCACCAACGCGGTCAACGCGCTGCTGGGCGTGACGCAGGACGGCACCGGCCGGGTGGCCGTGTCCGGCCTGAACTACGAGGTGGCGGGCAAGACGGGCACCAACTTCTCCAACGGTGAGACGCTCGCGACCTGGTTCGTCGGCGCCACCCGCCAGATCTCCACGGCCTTCGTGCTGACCGCCGGCCCGCAGGCGCTCAGCAACTTGGGTCGCAACACCTACGGCTCGACCTACTCGGCCGTCGGGTGGAACGCGTACATGAAGGTCGCCATGGCGGGCAAGGAGAGGATCGACTTCCCGGCCGCGGTGAAGCAGACCCGCAAGGGCAACTTCACCGCGCCGCCCACACCGACGCCGACGGCCACGCCCACGGCCACGGCGTCCGTCCGCCCGACGTCCGCAGCACCGACGACGAGCGAGCCGACCCAGTCCTCCGAGCCGACCAGCGAGCCGACCACGGCCGAACCGACGGCCCGACCGACCCGCACCACCAGCAGGCCCACGACCACGCCCACGGCTCGCCCGTAGCGGGTCGGCGGCATGACCGCGTCCCCGCTGGAGTCCCTGCTCGGCGGCCTTCGTGGCCGCCGAGCCATGGCGTCCTCGCGCCCCGTGCTGCCCCCGGCGGTGGTGGCGCTGGGGGCAGCGACGCTGACCTGGTCGATCCTGATGGCCCGGCAGGCCCCCTGCCTGGAGGACGCCTCCCTTCAGTACTCGGCGGGCTGCTACTCCGACATCACTGCGTTGTGGGGATGGCGAGGGATCGAGCAAGCGCAGGTCCCCTACCTGCAGGCGGATCTGGAGTATCCCGTCCTGACCGGCGTCTTCATCTACGTCACCCGGCTCATCTCGGGTGTCTTCCCCGGGGACCGGATGGTCGCCTTCTTCGGGGTCAGCGCCGTGGCGCTGTTCCTGTGCTTCCTGGGCCTGGTCGTGGTGCACCTGAGGATGCCGCGCAGCGAGGTCGGGCCGGCGCAGGATCGCGGCTGGACGGGTCTGGACCGGTTCGACGCGACGGCGCCCCCGGACCGCGACCTGCGCTGGGCAGCGCTGTTCGTCGCCGCCAGCCCCCTGGTCGCGCTGGGCGGCCTCATCAACTGGGACCTGCTCCCCATGCTGCTGACCTCGGCGGCCATCTGGGCCTGGGGACGCCGACGCCCCGGCTGGGCGGGGGTACTCCTCGGGCTGGGCACGGCCGCGAAGCTGTATCCGGCGCTGCTGCTCCTCCCGCTCGCGCTCATCTGCGTGCGGGAGCGGCGCTGGCGCGACGCGGCATTCGCCGTCGGGGGCGCGGCGGGGAGCTGGCTGCTGGTCAACGTGCCCGTCCTGCTCGCCACCCCGCGGGGCTGGGCGCATTTCTGGACCTTCAACGCGGATCGCGGGGCCGACCTGGGGTCGCTGTGGCTGGTGCTGGAAGGACTGGGCTGGTCGCTGCCCAGCCTGTCGGCCCTCCTGGCGTTCCTGCTGCTGGCCGCCGCTGCCGGGCTCGCGCTGGCCTATCTGCGCGCGCCCGTGACCCCCACCCTCGCGCAGGGGGCCTTCCTCATCGTGGTCGCCTTCTGCCTGGTCAATAAGGTCTACAGCCCGCAGTACATGCTCTGGCTGCTGCCCTTGGCCGCGCTGGCTCGTCCGAAGATCCTCGATTGGGCGGTGTTCTCGATCGGCGAGCTGATCTACTGGGGCGCGGTCTGGTCCTATCTCGCCGGCGACCTGTACGCGGGCGACGGCGAGCCGCGCGCCTATTGGTTCGCCATCCTCGTCAGGATGGGAACCCAGATCTGGTTCGCGTCCCGGGTGGTGCGCGACATCGTGACCGCGCAGGCGGTGGGAGGACGCCGGTGGCACGCGTGAAGCGGTTGGAGGACGACAACCTTCGTATCGTCCAGGTCTGGCTGCTGAGCCGTCTCATGATCGCGGTGATCGCCGTCGCCATCGCCGTCATCAACGCTCGCTCGCTGGACTCGGTGATCGCCCAGTGGGACGTCGCCCACTTCCTGAAGATCTCCTCCGAGGCCTATGCCGACCCCAAGGAGATGGCGTTCTTCCCCGGCTGGCCGCTGGTGCTGCACGGCATCGGCCTGCTGGGCGTCCCGACGGTGCTCGGCGGCACCGTGATCGCCCTCGTGTGCTCGCTGGTGGCGGCCTTCGCCCTCAAGCGGATCGCCGGCCCGTGGGGCGCGATCGCGTGGCTGCTCGCGCCGACCGCCGTGTTCACCGCCGTGCCCTACACCGAGTCTCCGTTCTGCGCCGCCGCCTTCTGGGCCTGGGAGCGGGCGACCAAGGACAAGTGGGGCCAGGCCGCCGTGCTGGCGGCCCTCGCCTCGACGCTGCGAGTGTCGGGGCTGTTCCTCATCGGGGCGCTGGCCATCTTGGCGCTCACCCAGAAACTCGGACGCGGTCAAAGCCTCGCCGGACGACTGTCGTGGCTGGTGCTCCCCACCGCGGTGCTCGTGGTGTACGTCACCTACCTCTACGGGCTCACCGGCTCATGGACGGCGTGGTTCGCCGCGCAGGAGGCGGGCTGGCAGCGGGGCTTCCACTGGCCCTGGGAGGCGCTGACCAACCACTGGAACACGTTGTGGACGCCGAACGCCGAGCATCCCGAATGGCCCTGGCTGTTCCGTGCGGAGCTGATCTCGTGGATCGTCGGCCTGGTCGTCACCGTGGTGGCGCTCGCGAAGCGCCGGGTCGCGGAGGCGTCGTGGGTGGGCGTGCAGGTGTTGGCGTTCTCCTTGTCCTACTGGCTGATGAGCGTCAATCGGGCGGTCCTGCTGTGGTTCCCGCTGTGGCGGCTCCTGGGCGACTTCGTGGCCTCCCGCCCACGCACCCGCGGCTGGATCGTCGTCGGGGCGATCACGGCGGCGTTGGCGCTGGTGGTGCAGGGCGTGTGGGCGTGGCTGTACTTCACCGGACGTTGGGCGAGCTGACGGCCTAGGCAAGCTGGACGTCGGCGTCCGCGGCGGGCAGTTCGACGAACGTGCGGCCCGCCGCCATGGCGAGCGGCGTTTCGTCGGTCAGCGTGAACGCGAACGGGTCCGCCACCGCACCCTTGGACCATGTGCCCTGGACGCTGCGCCCGCCGTGGGCGTAGACGAAGGTCCCGGTCGCGTCGATGATGTCGTGGATCGGGTCGGGCGCCCCGGACCCGGGGGCGAGCTTCGCGGTGCGCTGGCCCGCGCGGATCACCAGGACGTTGTCGGTGCTGACCCGCTGGCCGTCGGCCAGGACGTGGGGTCCCCACGGCATGCTGCGCAGATAGGTCCCGGTCGCCGGGTCGTAGTCGTAGCCCATCGTGTAGGTGCCCCCCGATTTCCACGGGACGCGCACGCTGGCGGCGGGCGTGCCGGTGAGCGTGGAGACGTCGGTGTCCACGATCGCGAAGGGGAGGTACGGCTGAGGGGGGCCCGCCGAGAACGGCGCGGACGCCAGCCCGGCGAGTGCCTGCGGGTGGCAGACGACGGCGCGGTCGTAGTAGGTGGTGCCGTTCAGTTTCCGCACCCGCGACTGGTCGATCGAGTAGGCGCCCCGGTCGCGGGCAGCGAGGTTCGTCCAGGAGACATCCAGGTAGGAGGAGAACTGCCCGGCGTAGTTGGACACCCACTCGGAGCTCCCTGTGCTGCCGACGACCGCTCGCAGCGGGGCCAGCAGCGGCACGTCCACGGGGCGCACCGAGCGCACGGGGGCGACCCGTGCCGGCAGCGTCGAGTGGAAGACCGGCGCCAGCCGGGTCGCGCTCTCGCCCTTGGCGTCGGCGTAGCCCTCCAGTTGGACGAACACGAGGTCGGCTTCGTTGAGGCCCGATTGCGGGTGCTCGTTGCGGTTGTCGGGGACCTTCACCGCGATGGCTGCATGGGCGGCGGCGGCCGGGTCGGCGAGGGGGCGTCCGGTGAGTGGCCAGCGTGGTCCCGCCGTCGGCGTCGGGGACGGCGTGGGTGTGGGGGAGGGTTCGAGGGGAGGGGCCGGGGCGGGCGTGGGGGCGCACCCGGCGGCGGTCGCGCCGAGACCTCCGAGGAGGAGAAGAACGGTCCTGCGCTGCATGGCGAACCCTCCGATGATCGCTCAGGTGGGTGCACTCATCCTGCTCCGCGCGGCGGAGGCCGGGGTGCGGCGCGCCGACGAACCTGTGAGGTGAGGGCGGCCTTTCGATGCGGCCGTGTGTCGTGACACGATCACCGCGGGGAACGACCACCGCAGGAGAGGACGCCGATATGAGCGAGGACGCGACGGGCGCGGGGTTCAGCGCCCAGGAGAAGGCTGCGATGAAGCAGCGGACCGAGGAACTCAAGGCGATGAAGGGCGTCAAGGGGGCCGCCAAGACGGCCAAGGAGTACCAGGCCTGCCTGGATGCCATCGACGCCTTGGAGGGCGTCGACCGGACCATCGGGGAGCGGCTGCACGTCATCGTGGCGGAGGAGGCGCCGCAGTTGGCGCCCAAGACGTTCTACGGCTTCCCGGCGTATGCCCGCGACGGCAAGATCGTCGTGTTCTACCAGCCCGCCAGCAAGTTCGACACCCGCTACGGGACGATCAGTTTCGACGACGCGGCCGCCCTGGATGACGGGGTGGTCTGGCCGGTGTCCTACGCGGTGCTGCAGATGACCGAGGAGGTCGAGCAGCAGTTCCGTGCGCTGGTCAGGCGGGCGGCGGGCTGACCTGGTCCAGTGCGCGCGCGTCGGCGTCCTGCGGGTGGATGAGGGCCCGCAGCACCTCCATCAACAACTGGACGCGGACGTCGCCCTCGATGGTGTCCGAGCCGATCAGGGCGCCGAGGGCACCGTAGTCGTAGACGGCGTGCAGGACGCTCATGGCGACCGGGCCGTTCGTCCCGAGTTCGTAGCCGCGGGCACTGAGCGCCGTCTCGAGCATGGTGGCGACGCCGTGGGTGGTGCGGGCGTGGAAGTCGCGGTAGGCCTGCGCCATCTTCGGTGAGCGGGCGGCGTGGAGGCGCAGTTCCTGGCCGGTGAGGACGCGCTTGGGGTCGTCCCAGCGGGACGCGTAGAACAGTTCGATGGCGGCCAGCAGCAGCGTGTCCAGGTCGGCGTCGTCGGCGACGTCCCCCACGCTGGTGACCGCGTCCTGCAGGGCCGAGCCCTCGTCGTCGTGCAGGCGTTGCAGCATGGCGACGCAGAGGTCGTCCTTGTCGTCGAAGTTGGAGTAGAACGCACCCCGGGTGAACCCGGCGGCCTCGCAGATCTCCTCGACCGAAGCCCCCAGGACGCCCTTCTCGGCGAATACGTCGATGGCGGCGTCGATGAGTCGCTCCCGAGTGGCGGCACGGCGTGCGGTGACGTGCGTCATGGCTCCCTTTGATGCGGCGTGAGGGTTGGTGCGCGATCCCTGTCCGGCGTCCGGTCGCCCGTTTGGGTCGCTCAAATCGATACAGTACCGTATTCGATACACGGGTGTATCGAGAGGCGGAAACGCGTGTCCACATGGATCTATCGGCTGGCCCGCGCGTCCTGGCACGCGCGGCGACGCGTCGTCGCCGTCTGGGTGGCCCTCCTGCTCGGGCTGGGCGCGGTCGCCGCGACCGTCGGCGGCAGTTTCGACGACGAGTTCCGCATCCCGGGTGCCTCCTCCCAGGTGGCCCTCGACCAACTGCGGATGACGTTCCCCGAGGCCGCCATGGCGTCCTCGACGATGATCGTCATCGTCCCCGCCGGTCAGAGCATCAACGACCCGGCCGCGCGCACCCAGATCGAAGCCGCAGGGGAGCGCCTCGACGCGATCGGGTGGGTCGACTCGGTGCAGACCCCCTACAACGAGTACGTGTCCGGGCTGATCAGCGATGACGGCGTCGCAGGCATGATGCGGGTCAACATCAAGGACGTCTCCGTCTCCGAGTTCACCGACGCCCAGCGCCAGCAACTCCTCGACGCCGGGGCCGCCCTGCAGACGTCGATCCCCGGCAGCACCGTTCACGTCGGCGGCGAGGTGTTCTCCGTCGACATGCCCCACGTCAGCCTCGTCGAGGGCATCGGCGTCGTCGTGGCGATCATCGTCCTCATCCTCGTCCTGGGGTCTTTCCGGGCGGCGATCATGCCGATCATCAACGCGCTGGTGGGCGCTGCGGCGTCCATGCTCGTCATCGTCGCCGCGGCGGGCATCATGCCGATCAACTCGACCACCACCATGCTGGCCCTGATGCTGGCGCTCGCCGTCGGCATCGACTACTCGCTGTTCATCGTGTCCCGCCACCGTGATCAGCTCGCCACCGGCATGGACGCCGAGGAGTCCGCCGCCCGCGCCACCGCCACCGCGGGGTCCGCCGTCGTGTTCGCGGGGCTGACCGTCGTGATCGCCCTGGTGGGACTCAGCATCGCGGGGATCCCGTTCCTCACCACCATGGGCGTCTTCGCGGCCGTCGCCGTCGCCATCGAGGTGGCTCTCGCCCTGACCCTGTTGCCCGCGATGCTCGGCTTCGCCGGGGCGCGGCTCACCCCCAAACCCGTCAAGAACCCGGACAAGAAGCGGTTCGACGCGTCCCGCTGGTGGGTCGGCGTCATCACCAAGGTGCCCGCCGTGACCGTGGCGGCCGTCGTCGTCCTGCTCGGCGTCCTGACGATCCCGGCGACCAACCTTCAGCTCGCCCTGCCGAACTCCGGACGCAACCCACCCGAAGCGACCGACCGGATCACCTTCGACGCCATCAGCGAGCACTTCGGCGTCGGCTACAACGGGCCGCTCGTCATCACCGGCAGCATCGTCGAGTCGACCGACCCGCTCGGCCTGCTCGCCGATCTGAAGGAAGAGATCGAGGCGGTGCCGGGCGTCCAGACGGTCGCCATGGCCGTGCCGAACCCGAACGTCGACACCGCGATGATCCAGGTCATCCCCACCACCGGCCCCGACGATCCGGCCACCGAGGCGCTCGTGCACCAACTGCGGGCGCTGGAACCCCACTGGAAGGACGCCTACGGCGTCGACCTGGCGGTGACGGGCTTCACCGCCATCGCCATCGACGTGTCCTCCCAGCTCGCCGCCGCGTTGCTGCCGTTCGGCATCTTCGTGGTGGGGTTGTCGCTGGTGCTGCTGGCCGTCGTGTTCCGCTCGATCCTCGTGCCGGTCAAGGCGGCGCTGGGCTACCTGCTCAGCGTCGGGGCGGCGTTCGGCCTGACCACGCTGGTGTTCAACGAGGGCGTCGGCATGCAACTGGTGAACCTGCACGAGCCGCAGCCCATCATCTCGTTCCTGCCGATCATCCTCATGGGCATCCTGTTCGGCCTCGCCATGGACTACGAGGTCTTCCTCACCTCACGGATGCGAGAGGAGTACGTCCATGGGAACCACACCAACCCCACCGAGATGGGCTTCCGGCACTCCGCGAAGGTCGTCGTCGCGGCGGCCGTCATCATGATCTCGGTGTTCGCCTTCTTCATCCCCGAAGGATCCGGCACCATCAAGCCCATCGCCTTCGGCCTGGCCATCGGCGTCGGCATCGACGCCTTCCTGGTGCGGATGACGCTCGGCCCGGCCGTCATGCGTCTCCTGCACGGCATGGCCTGGTGGCTGCCCGGCTGGCTAGCCCGACGCATGCCCGTCCTGGACGCCGAAGGCGAGGCCATCACCCATCAGCTCGCCCTGGCCGACTGGCCCTCCCCGGACGCCGACCACGCCGTCTATGGCGAGGGGCTCGGCGCCGCGGACGGGGACACCGTCCTGTTCGAGGGCGTCGACCTCGACATCCCCCGCGGCGGGCACGTCGAGGTGGATGGCACCCCCGCAGCCCGGCGAGCCCTGCTGCTGGCCCTCACCGGACGTCTCGCTCTCACCTCGGGAGACCTCAAGGTCCTCGGCTTGGTGCTGCCCCAGCAGGCGGGGCAGGTCCGTCGGGACGCCACGTTCGTCGACGGCACGGATCCGGACGCCGCCCGCGCCCTCGCCGATCCCGTCGGGTCGCTGGTCGCCGTCGATGACGCCGACCGGCTGGACGCGGAGGGTCGCGCCGCTCTGGCCGCCCTCATCGCCCGATCCGATCTCGCCGTCGTGGCGGGCGTGTCCGCCGCCGACGACTCCGTTCACACGCCCTCGCTGGGCGTCCACCGTTCCGTCCTCATTGGAGGTGCCGCATGAGGCCCACCCGCTCCTGGGCGACCGCCCTGATCCTGCTGCTCGTTCCCCTGCTCGTCGCCGGCGGTCTGCTGTGGGGAACCTCCCGTGCCGATGCCGGTCTGCGCGGCGTCCAGGCCGCCATCGTCAACAACGACGAGATGGTGACCGTCAACGGCCAGACCATGCCGCTGGGGCGTCAGCTCGCCGCCGAGCTGGTGGATTCTGACCGTGACCAGAACTTCACCTGGGTGATGGCCTCCGCCGACAAGGCCGCCGAAGGACTGGCCTCGGGCCGGTACGCGGCCGTGGTGACCATCCCGAAGGAGTTCTCCGCGGCGGCGTCCTCGTTCAGCAAGCCGGCCGATGAGGCCATCAAGGCGACCATCCACGTCGAGACCTCGCCGGTGGCCGGCATCTCCGAGACGGCGCTGGGGCAGTCGATCGCCGACGCGGCCTCGAACGCGCTCAACCGGTTCCTGACCGGGGAGTACCTCAAGAACATCTACCTCGGCTTCAACGACATGGCGGCCCAGATGCTCAGCATGGTCGACGGCACCGCCAAGCTCGCGGACGGCGCCCGCCAGCTCGCCGACGGTGCCGGGCAGTCCGCCGACGGCGCAGGCCAGCTCGCCGACGGCCTGGGCCAGGCGGCGGCCGGTTCGCCGCAACTTCGCGACGGCGCGGCCCAGTCCGCCTCCGGGGCGCAGCAACTCGCCGACGGCCTCGGCCTCGCCTCGGCCGGCAGCAGCCAGCTCCGCACGGGCGTCGCGGCCGCCACGTCGGGTGCCGACCAGCTCGCCACCGGTGCAGGCTCGCTCGCCGACGGCACCCGCACGTGGGCGCACGGGGCCGACAACTACGCCACCGGAGTCGGCACCTACGCCGACGGCGTCACCCAGTACACGACCGGCGTCAGCCAGTACGTGGGCACGGTGTCCGGGCTGGTCCGCCCGATCCGGGACGCGATCGCGCAGCTTCCCGAATGGGCGGGCTGGGTGACGCGGATCAAGGCGTCCGTGGCGACCCTCACCGCCGACGCGACCGCGTTCGACGCGCGGGTGCAGCAGACCATCGATCAGATTCGCGCCTACGTCAAGCAGACGTTCGGCGTCGCAGACTCCGCCGCCGCGCTCGCCGACACGGCCCAAGGGCTGGCGTCCTCGGCGAAGGCGGCCCGGGTTGCCGCCGGTGCTGACGTTGCCTGCCCGGCCGACCTGAGCGAGAGTGGTTGCGAGGCCTTCCGGGCGGGTGTCGCCGCGGCAGAGAAGCAGACGGCCGCATCCACGTCAGCGCTGGAGTCGTCCACCGCAGCCTTCGCCTCGGACGCGTCCGACCTGGCGGCGCAGGCCGCCAGCACCCGGCAGGCGGGCGAGACGATCCTCGGCCTGCTCGACCAGCTCTCGGCGGCGTCCACGCAACTCGCCTCGTGGGCGCCCAGCGTCCAGGCGAACCTCACCGAACTGGAGGCGTCCATCCCCGCGGGGACGCCGACCTCCAAGGCCGAGGTGCTGGAGTTGCTCGATCAGTTCCTCGCGGCAGGCACGCAGATCCAGGAGGGCGGCCAGGCGCTGTCGGCCGGGGGAGCCGAGCTCGCCGGGGGAGCCACCCAGCTCGCCGACGGCGCTCGCGGACTCGCCGACGGCACCGACGCGATCGCCCAGGGGGTCTCCGGGCTGGCGTCGGGGCTCGACCAGCTCAGCACCGGCGTGAACGCCTACACCGGGGGCGTCGACCAGGCGGCCACCGGCGCGTCCGCCCTCGCCAGCGGCCTGGGGCAGCTCAGCGGCGGCGTGACCGCCTACACCGAGGGGGTCGACCAGGCTGCGTCCGGCGCGGGCCAGCTCGCCGACGGACTCGACCAGTTGTCCACCGGGGCCGTCGGGCTCGCTGACGGAACCCAGGAGCTCGCCGACGGCGTCGCCGACGGCGCAGGCAAGATCCCGACCTACAGCGACTCGGATCGCGACCGGCTCGCCGAGGTGGTGTCCTCCCCGGTCGACACCAGCGCCGTCGAACTGCTCGCCCGGCCCCACCTGGCGTGGGTCAGCCTGCTGCTGGTCACCGCCTTGTGGGTGGGGGCGCTCGCCACGTTCGCCGCCGTCGGGCGCACCGACCGGCGCTCCGCGCTCTCCACTGCGGGGACCGGACAGTTGCTGCGCCGAGCGTTCGTGCCCGGCCTGGCCATCATCACCGGTCAGGCGCTGCTGCTGGCCCTGCTCGGGGCGGTGACGCTCGGGTTCACGGCCTCCGAAGGGGCGCTGCTGACCCTGGTCCTCCTCGTGGCGGGGGGAGCGTTCGCCTTGATCAACTTCGCCTTGGCGCGCCTGGCCGGGAACATCGGGCGGCTGATCTCGCTGGCCATGGTGATGGTCACGGTGGTCACCGCCGCGACCGCGACCGCGCCGTCGTTCTTCGGGGCGCTCCGGGGACTGTCGCCGGTGTCGGCGGCGCTGGACGCCGTCCGCGAGGTGTCGACCACCGGCAACGTGACGATTCCGGTCTTCGTCCTCGTGGGCTGGGCGATCGTGGGAGTGGTGGGGGCGGTTGCTTCCGTCGCCCGCACCCGCATGGTTCCGATGGCGTCGCTCGCCCAGGCAGCCGCCTGAGGGGCGCGGGGGGTTGAACTGGGACGGCGCGACGACTAGAGACGGACGCATGAACATCTGCGTACTGGGAGCGGGCACCATCGGTTTGTCGTGGCTGCGGCGGTTCGTCGCCCACGGCCATCAGGTGCTGGTCTGCGATCCCCGCCCCGACCTGGCCGACGTCGTCGCCGGACTGCCCCTCACCGACGACGAACGGGCGCGGGTGCGCGTCGTCGCCGAGCGCGACGCCGCCCTCGCCGAGGCCGACGTCGTCCAGGAGTCCGGACCCGAGCATCTCGCCTTCAAGCGGGAGCTCATCGCCGACTTCGCCCGCCACGGACGTCCCGGAGCCTGGTGGTTCTCGTCGTCCTCGGCGCTGCTGCCCTCCGACATGAGCGCCGACGCTCCCGATGAGGTGGCCGCTCGCGTCGCCATCGGGCACCCGTTCAATCCTCCCCACCTGATGCCACTGGTCGAGGTCGTTCCGGGGACGCGAACTGCCGCGTCCACACTGGAGGCGGCACGCGGCTTCTACACGTCGCTGGGCATGGAGCCCGCCGTCCTGCACCGCGAGGTGCCGGGCTTCGTCGGCAACCGGCTCCAGAAGGCGCTGTGGGCCGAGGCGTTCGGACTGGTCCTCGACGGGGTGGTGTCGGTCGACGACCTGGACACGGTGATGAAGAACAGTCTCGGCCTGCGGTTCGCGTGCGTGGGGATCGTCGAGGCGGCCGCGATGGGAGGCGGTGCGGCTGGCGTCCAGGGGCTCATGGACCTGCTGCGTGAGTCGTTCGCGAAGATCGAACTGAACGATCTCGATTGGTCCAACGAGGCGCTGGCGCCGCTGTACGAGGCCGCCGCGGCCGCCTACGGCGCACCCGTGGACCCGGCCCGGATCACCCGCCGGGACGAACTCCTGACCGGCATGCTGCGCGTCCGGGGTCAGCTCGACTGACCTGGGCCGCGTGGGAGACTCGCTGCATGACACGAATGGACGGCCGCAGGCTGGGGGTGTGGAGCCTGCGGCTCGACGCGATCTATTGCGCGGTGCTGGGGGCCGCCGTCGCGGTGGGTGCGGCACCGATCTCGGACGTCGTCGCGATCCCGCAGACACTGATCGCGGTGGCCGGTGTCGCCGTGGTGCTCTGGGCGGGCCTGGTGCTGTGGATGCTGGTGACGCTGCGCATCCGCACGGCGCTGCGCGCGGTGATCGGCGTGAACATTCTGGCCGCGTTGCTGGTGGCGGCCTGCGCCACGGCGGCGGGAACGTTGCTGGCGGTGGGCGCCGTGCTGGCCGTGGCCCTCGACGTCGCGCTGTTCGCGGTCAGTCAGGCAGTCGCCCTGCGCACGTTGCCGGGTGCGCAGCCGGCCTGAGCGTCCAGTTCAGTCGGTGGGTGTGTCGTCCTCGACCTTGGCCGCCTCGATGGCCGCCTGCGCCCGCTTCGCGGCGGCCTTGAGGGCGACCGAGCGGTGGAAGTCCTCCTGGGTGGGCATGCCGTAGGCCCGCGCGGTGGAGTCGTGGAGTTCGACGACGTAGTTATAGAGCCGGTCCTTGAAGTGCGGAACCGTTTCGCCGGGCAGAGCGCGCTGCGGGACGCCGAACACGATGTGCACGGGCGGGCGTCCGGGCAGAGGCAGCGACTGGCCGTACGGCATGGCCGCGTAGGCACCCACGAGCGCCATGGGGACGATCGGCACGTTGTGCTGGATGCCGAGCGCCGCGACGCCTGACTTGAACGGCGCCATCGCGCCGGTGCGCGACCGGGTGCCCTCGGGGAAGATCAGCAGGGGGACGTCCTCGTCGAGGAGACGTCCGGACAGGCCCGCATGGCCCTTCATGCCGCCGCGGTCGACCGGGTAGGCGTTGAAGAACAGGCGCGTCCCGACGGACTTGGTCTTTTGCTTGAAGAAGTAGTCGGCTGCCGCGCCGGCTGCCAGGTTCCGGGAGAGCCGTCGTGGCAAGGCGCCGTAGATGACGGTGGTGTCGAGGTGGCTGGAGTGGTTCGCGATCGCGATGAACGGTGCGCTCAGGCCGTCGAGGCGGCGCATCCCGTGGACGTGGACCGAGAGCGCCGACCACACGTACGGCTTCATGACAAGCTGCTGCGCGACGAAGCGCGCGACGGCGCCTGGCCCGTTGGAGTACTTGCCGAGGTCGTCCTTGCTCACCGAGCGATCACCATGTTCCGCACCCTCCCATTCTGCACCACGGGTCTACAGCTGCGGTGGCGCGGCTGCGCCCAGCGTGCTTTGGTGACGAAGAGGAACTCGGCTACCACATCGGCCGCCGCATCGTCGGCGTCGACATCGGTGTCATGCTCATCGGTGGCGTCGCAGCCAAAGCCGTCACCTCGATCGTCAGGCAGTTCAAGACTGCTGTACGAGGAGCCGAAGCAGCCACCAAAG
>RRZU010351320.1_pt1 | contig 17256 bp, 13 predicted proteins | sample 2165561 | NCBI WGS metagenome assembly RRZU01 (sample SAMN10456909, study PRJNA506462) | wastewater metagenome | isolation source: wastewater sludge | place: USA: Moscow, Idaho | reverse complement strand
GACTACGCGGCCTGGCAGCAGACCGTGCAGGAGTGGAAGAGCACCTACCCGGTCGGCTACACCCCGCACGACGACGGCAGCATCTCCCCGCAGTACGTCATCGAGCGGATCGGCGCCCTCTCCGGCCCGGAGGCCACCTATGTCGCCGGCGTCGGCCAGCACCAGATGTGGGCCGCCCAGTTCGTCGACTACTCCCGGCCCAACTCGTGGATCAACTCCGGTGGCCTGGGCACGATGGGTTTCGCGGTGCCGGCCGCGATGGGCGCAAAGGCCGCCGAACCGCACCGCACCGTGTGGGCGATCGACGGCGACGGCTGCTTCCAGATGACCAACCAGGAGTTGGCCACCTGCGTCATCAACGACATCCCGATCAAGGTCGCGATCATCAACAACTCCAGCCTCGGCATGGTGCGCCAGTGGCAGACGCTCTTCTACAACGAGCGCTACTCCAACACCGACCTGCACACCAGCCACAACGAGGTGCGCATCCCCGACTTCGTCAAGCTCGCCGACGCCTATGGGTGCGAGGGGCTGCGGGTCGAGCGTCCCGAGGACGTCGACGCGGCGATCCACAAGGCGCTGGAGATCAACGACCGCCCGGTCGTCATCGACTTCGTCGTGCACCGTGACGCCATGGTGTGGCCGATGGTGCCGGCCGGGGTGAGCAACGACAAGATCCTCGTGGCCCGCGGCGGCGCTCCGCTGTGGGAGCGCGAGGACTGACGCCCCGACTCCCCATCACGTCACCCACCGCGTCACCACCACCCCAGCCTCAGCGAAGGACCAGGTAAGGAAACCCATGTCCAAGCACACCCTGTCCGTGCTCGTGGAGAACAAGCCCGGCGTGCTCACCCGGATCGCCGCGCTCTTCTCCCGGCGTGGCTTCAACATCGACAGCCTCGCCGTCGGCCCGACCGAGCACCCGGACGTGTCCCGGATGACCGTCGTCGTCGACGTCGACGCGCTGCCCCTGGAGCAGGTGACCAAGCAGCTCAACAAGCTCGTCGAGGTGCTCAAGATCGTCGAGTTGGAGCCGTTGTCCTCGGTGCAGCGCCAGATCGTCCTGGTCAAGGTGCGCGCTGATGCCGCGACCCGCTCGCACATCGTCGAGACCGCGGAGCTGTTCCGGGCCAAGGTCGTCGATGTCGCCAGCGACAGTCTCACCATCGAGGCGACCGGCAAGGTCGACAAGATCCAGGCCCTGCTGGCCGTGCTCGAGCCCTTCGGGGTCCGCGAGCTCGTGCAGTCGGGCATCGTCGCGGTCGGCCGCGGGCCACGCTCGATCACCGACCGGGCGCTGCGCAGCGCCTGACGGGCGAAACGCAGCGCCTAGCCGAGCGCAGCGCGGTGCCTGACCGAGCGCAGCGCGGTGCCTGACCGAGCGCAGCGCGGTGCCTGACCGAGCGCAGCGCGGTGCATATCCGAGCGCAGCACCCGCCCACCGGCGGACACCCGCACGCGGGCGCGGCCCCGCGGCATACCCTCGTCCCGAAGTCCACCCCAGAACGCAAGGAGAGCCAGCCGACATGGCCGAGATGATCTACGACGACGACGCTGACCTGTCCGTCATCCAAGGCATGAAGGTGGCCGTCATCGGCTACGGCAGCCAGGGTCACGCCCACGCGCTCAACCTGCGCGACTCCGGTGTCGACGTGCGGGTGGGGCTCGCCGAGGGCTCCACGAGCCGCGCCAAGGCGCAGGCCGAGGGGCTGCGGGTGCTGTCGGTCGCCGACGCGGTGCAGGAGGCCGACCTCGTCGTCATCCTCACCCCCGACCAGGTGCAGCGGCACGTCTACTCCGACGAGATCAAGCCCAACCTCAAGGATGGCGCCGGCCTGCTGTTCGGGCACGGCTTCAACATCCGCTTCGGCTACATCACCCCGGAAGCTGGCTCCGACGTCGTCATGGTCGCTCCCAAGGGCCCGGGGCACCTGGTGCGCCGCGAATACTCCGACGGCCGTGGGGTCCCGGTGCTCGTCTGTGTCGAGCAGGACGCCTCGGGTCGGGCCTGGGAGGTCGCCAAGTCGTATGCCAAGGCGATCGGTGGGTTGCGTGCCGGCGGCATCAAGACGACCTGCACCGAGGAGTGCGAGACCGACCTGTTCGGTGAGCAGTCGGTGCTCTGCGGCGGGCTGTCGCAGCTGATCATGTACGGCTTCGAGACCCTCATCGAGGCCGGCTACCAGCCGGAGGTCGCCTACTTCGAGTGCCTGCACGAGGTGAAGCTCATCGTCGACCTCATGGTCGAGGGGGGCATTGCCAAGCAACGGTGGTCGGTGTCGGACACCGCCGAGTACGGCGACTACGTCTCCGGCCCGCGGGTCATCGACCCGAGCGTCAAGGAGAACATGAAGGCGGTGCTGGAGGACGTCCGCAATGGCGCCTTCGCCCGCCGCTTCATCGCCGACCAGGACGCCGGCGCCCCGGAGTTCACGGCGCTGCGGGCCAAGGGTGCCCAGCACCCCATCGAGGCCACCGGCCGCGAGCTGCGCAAGCTGATGTCGTGGATCAAGGACACGGACAGCGACTACGTGGAAGGGTCCGCAGCTCGGTGACGAAGCCTCGCGCGAGGCACGCGCGCGTGGCGAGGAACTGAGCGGTCCAGCACGCTCGGTGACGAAGCCTCGCGCGTGGCACGAGCGCGCGGAGCTCAGGAAAGCCATTCCGTATGCCGCGCGCCACCCGGCGCGCGGCATACCGCTGGTGGGACCGCTATGGGCGGTGGGGCTGATGGGGCTGGTAGAGCCTATGGGGCTGATAGGGCTGGTAGGGCCTATGGGGCTGATGGGCAGGCCTGCCGGTGGGACAGGTGGCGGGTTTGTTGGGTGGAGGTGGCTGCCCGCCGGCGCCGAGGACTGAGCGCTGCCGGACAGCGGGCTGAGCGCAGCCCGCCCGGGCGCGCGCTGGGAGAGCGCCCGAGAAAGCGTCCTGGGGCGTGCGATAACACGCCTCGCGGCGACGTCATGGACGCTTTCCCAGCGCGCCGGGAGGGTTCACAGCCGGCACGATACGGCACGCACCGGCCGGTGGGGCTGGTAGGGCTGGCGGGGCTGATGGGGCTGGTGGGGAAGGCGCCGATGGGGCTGGCGGGGCTGATGGGGCTGGTGGGGAAGGCTGCCGATGAGGCTGTGGGGCCTGCCGGTGGGACTGGTGGCGGGTTGTGGGTGGAGGTGGCTGCCCGCCGGCGCCGAGGACTGAGCGCTGCCGGACGGCGGACTGAGCGCAGCCCGCCCGGGCGCGCGCTGGGAGAGCGCCCGAGAAAGCGTCCTGGGGCGTGCGATAACACGCCTCGCGGCGACGTCATGGACGCCTTCCCAGCGCGCCGCGAGGGTGGCCGGCACGCTCCGGCACGCTTCCGGTCGTGGGGCTGGTGGGGTCGGTGGGGTTTATGGGGCCTATGGGTCCCGTTGCGTGGAGGTAGTTGCCCGCCGCCGCCGAGGACTGGGCGCTGCCCCGGACAGAGCCCCCCGAGGGCCGAGCGCCAAGCGCCGCCCGGGCGCGCGCCGGGAGAGCGCCCGAGAAGGCGTCCTGGGGCGTGCGATCACACGCCTTGTCGCGACGTCATGGGCGCTTCCCAGCGCGCGGTCGTCTGCTGACGCACGTCGGCGGGCGCGGCGCTGCTAGCTGGGTGGTCAGGGGGTGGTTAGAGGTTCAGGGGGTCGTGAAGGGGTGGTGCGGGCAGGCAGGGGGCGGGGGAGCGGCGGGATTGTCACGGCAGACGGAGTTGCGGACCACGTTGACAGACATGGGGGCGACGTTCTAGTCGCCGGACCCGGTCCCGAAATGAGCAGGGCAGGGCGTGGTCCGCGGGTGGGGCAGAGTGGTCGGGCGGCGAAAAACCGGCTTGGGGCGCAACACGTAGGCTGTGCCGGTGTTCGACTCGTTGCCGTTCGGGCTGACCTACGCGATCTTCTTCGCGGGCGCCATGGTGCGAGCGAATGCGACGTACTGGTTGGGCCGAGCGGCCCGGCGGGGCGGGGAGAGCACGCGGGCGTCCCGGTTGCTGACCGCTCCGCTGGTGCGCCGGGCCGAGACGGTGTTGGCCCGGTTCGGGGCACCGGTGGTGACCCTGTCCTTCCTCACCGTCGGGGTCCAGACGGCGATCAACGCGGCTGCTGGCGTGCTCCGTATGCCGTTGTGGCGCTACGAGATCGCGGTGGTGTTGGGGTCCCTGGTCTGGGCCCTGATCTACACGACGGTCGGTTTCGCGGTCGTGGAGGCATGGGTGGGGCACGCACCCTGGTGGTTCTGGCTGGTCGTCGCCGCAGCGGTGCTCGCCGTGGTGTTGAGCACCCGGATGCTGCGCCGCCGGATCGAGCGCGCCTCCCCCTACCCGGAGCCGGCGCAGACCACCGACCCGCCATGAGGTCACGAGCCCAATAGGCTGACCCGATGGCCCCCCGTTCCGCCGGTCGCTCGTCGAAGGGCCGGTCACCCGTCCGCGATTCCGACACTGCTGGCTCCGCTGCCGCTGGCTCCGCTGCCGCTGGGGCCGCTGGTTCCGGGACTGCTGGTTCCGAGGCGCCCGGCGCTCCCGCTCTCCCGGCCGATGCGGACCCGACCCCCGGCGGCGCGGTCCGAGTGCCGGGCGCTGAGTTCCGGGAACGCACGGTGCGCACGACGGTGTCACGCCAGCCGCAGACGGATGGCACTGCGGTGGCGATGAATCTGGCGCTGCACCGGCTGGCGGCAACGCACCAGTATCTGTCCGAGGCGGCGATCCACCGGCCGCGAGGCTGGACCTACAGCGGTTTCCGGGTGCTCTACATGGTGTGGCTCTTCGAGCCGGTGCAGGCCCGTGACCTGGCCCGCTTCGCGGGGGTGAGTCGGCAGACGACCTCGACGGTGCTCGGCACCCTCGAGTCCGCGGGCCTGGTGGACCGCAAACGGGGCGCCACGACGGATCGGCGCCTCGTGGCGGTGCGCCTCACCGACCGGGGGCGTGAGCTCATCGAGTCGGCCATCCAGGAGCAGAACGCCTTGGAACGTGGCTGGTTCGCCGCACTGACCCGCGCCGAGCAGGCGGAGTTCATCGCGATGTGCGATCGCATCATGGTGCGGATGCAGCCTTCCGGCGGTGGCGGATCGGCCGGCGGGTCGGACGAAGGATCAACGGGGCACTAGGACCGGCCCGCGAGAACCAGCCCGCTCGTCGCGCCGCGAGCGATGATGGCGCGCATGGCGGCGCCTCAGGTCGCGTGCCACCACGCCTCCCGGCGACGTCACGGGCGCCTTCTCGCCGCGCGCCCGGCGGGGGCCGGGGCGGAGCGTGCGCAGATTACCTCCCGGTAGGGGCAGCGCGAGGATCACCCTGCCCTCTAGACTGTCAAATAATTGACAGTCATCCCACTGTCTTCCCTGTTCGTCAGCGCCGTGGCTCCCCGGACGTCGGCTGACGGCGCTGCCTGTGGAGGTCCGATGCAACAGCTCACCGCCCTCGACGTGCTGTTCTCCTCGCTGGACACCGAGACGACCAATGGCGTCCTCGGCGGACTGGTCCTGCACGAGCCGCCGGCCGAGGGCGCGCACAATCCCGACGCCGGCTTCATGCGAGCCCGGATCGCCCAACGGCTGCCCTACCTACCGCCATTGCACCGCAAGGTGATCCGGCTGCCGATCGGCATCGATCACGACTATCTCGGCCGGGTCCATCGGCTCGACCTGCACGACCATGTCCGCGAGATCTCGCTGCCCAGCCCCGGCACGCACGACCAGCTGGCCGTCGAGGTGAGCACGATCATGAGCAGCGCCCTGCCGATGGACCGGCCGCTGTGGGACCTCACCGTGATCCACGGCCTGCAGGACGGTTCGGTCGCGCACCTGCTACGCATCCATCACCTCGTCATCGACGGTGGGTCGATGCCGGTGCTCTGGGATGCCTTGGCCGACGAGCCGACCCGGCCGCTCACCGCGGCATACACGGTATTGCACCGGCAACCTCGTTTCGGGTGGCCGGAATTGCTGGCCCGCGAGGTGTTCGGCACCGTCGCCAAGCCGCTGCAGTGGACCGCCTTCCAGGCCCGGTATGCCGCGTGGCTGGCCAACACGGCTCGCTCGGGCGGGCCGCTGGCTTTGGCGGCGTTGCCCTTCCGGCTGATGCCGGGGGCGCTGGCCCGCCCCGGTCAGGCGCTGCTCAACGGAGCCCTGCGCGAACGAGGGGTCGCCGAGATCGAGCCCTACCTGCCGACCCTGCGCACGCCGAGCACACCCTTCAACAATCGGGTGTCGGCGCAACGCACCTACGTCTTCGCCGACCTGCCCATCGCGCCCTTCCGCGACAGCGGCAAGGCGCTGGGCGGCACGATCAACGACGTCGTGCTGGCCGTCTGCGCCGGGGCGGTGCGCCGCTACCTGCGCGATCAAGGGGTGGCGGTCGACGAGCCGCTGGTCGTGTGTGTGCCGGTCTCGATCCGTGCCGCGGACGAGAAGCTGCAGTGGGCCAACTTCGTGCACATGAACTTCACCCGCTTCCCGACCCATCTCGATGACCCCGTGGCGCGGATCCGCTTCGCCCGCCAGGCCGTTCGTCGGGCGAAGGGCAGCTTCGACGCGTTGCCGACCGGCCTGATCCGCGAGGCCAGCCGCTTCATCCCCTCGGCCCCGCTCAATCTCGCCGTCCGGGCCATGGTGAAGCTGCCCGACGCCCTCTCGCGCGGGCCGTGGAATGTCGTGGTCTCGAACGTACGCGGCCCCAGCGAGCCGGCCGAGGTCGGCGGCGTGCGGGTCAAGGGCTACTGGCCGGCCTCGTTCCTGTCCGTCGGGGGCGGCCTCAACATCACCCTGCAGAGCTACACCGACCGGATCTGCTTCGGATTCATGGGCGCCCCGGAGCAGGTCGGCGACCTGCGCCCGTTGGTGGCGTACATGTCCGAGGCCCTCGAGGAGACGGTGGCCGCCGCCCGCACCGCCCCCGAGGCGAGCGGGGCCCGGCCGCGGCGGATCGGCGGCTCCAACGTCCAGCCCCTGGGCCGGGCCCGATCCCGCAGAGCGGAAGGTCAATCGTCAGATAATTGACAATCTGAGTCAGGTCCCGGCACGGTGAGCGCACCGGCCCGGTGCCGGCGGCGTGCGGCATTGCAGCACAGCCCGGTTGGTGCTTCACCGAGCCTCAGGAGCGGATCATGACAATGCCCGACATCACCCTCGGTTCGTGGTTCGCCGCCCGGGCTTCGCGATCGCCAAAGCGCCCGGCGCTGACCTTCGAGGGGCGCACCTGGACCTTCGGCGAGTTGCTCGGGCGGGTCGACCGACTGGCCGCGGCGCTGCGGGCCCGCGGCGTCAAGCACGGCGACCGGGTCGCCTTCATCGGCTTCAACCAGCCGGCCGCCCTGGAGACCTGGATCGCCACCGCGCGTCTCGGCGCGATCTACGTGCCATTGAACTTCCGGCTCGCCGGGCCGGAGCTGGCCTTCATCGTCGAGGACGCCGGGGTGCACACGCTCATCGCGGGCGGCGAGCAGCGCTCGGCCATCGACGCCATCCGCGCCGGCCTCGGAGTGCGCGGTTACCTCGTCGTGGCCGAGCCGGGGTCGGCCGGGTCGAGGCCCCCGCAGGGTTGGGAGGACTACGAGCTCGCCCTGACCGACGCCGACCCGCTGCCGGCGCCGGACCCGGTGCGGCCCGAGGAACTGTCGGTCATCATGTACACCTCCGGCACGACCGGCACGCCCAAGGGCGTCATGCTCAGCCACGAGAACCTCTGGTGGAGCGACATCTCGCTGATGAGCTGGATCGACATCCACGCCGACGACACGACCCTCGCGTTCTCGCCGCTGTTCCACATCGCCGGGCTCAACTTCATGATCGGCATCACCTGGATGCGCGGCGGTCATGTCGTGCTGCATCGCAGTTTCGACGCCCAGGCCACCCTCGACGACATCGCCCGCTACCAGGTCAAGACCCTCTTCGGGGTGCCGGCCATGTTCATTGCCATCAGCCAGCTGCCGACCTTCGCACACGCCGACCTGTCGAGCGTCCGGATGGCCGTCTGCGGCGGTGCCCCGGCGCCCGAACCGCTGCTGCGCACCTTCGCCGACCGCGGCATCGGGGTGTTGCAGGGCTACGGGCTCACCGAGACCGCCCCCGCGGCGATCTTCCTCGTCGCCGAATACGCCCTCACGAAACTCGGTGCCGCCGGGCAGCCACCGCTCTACATCGAGACCCGGCTCGTCGACGCCCAGGGCCACCCGGTGACCGGGCCGGGGGAACGCGGCGAGGTCTGTATGCGCGGCCCGAACGTCACCAAGGGCTACTGGAACCGACCCGAGGCCACCGCCGCGGCGTTCGACGCGGCCGGCTGGTTCCACACCGGCGACATCGGGCAGTACGACGAGGACGGCATCATCTCGATCGTCGACCGGGTCAAGGATCTGGTCATCAGCGGTGGGGAGAACGTCTACCCCGCCGAGGTCGAGAGCGTGCTCTTCGGTCATCCCGCGATCGCCGAGGTCGCCGTCATCGGGCTGCCCGACGAGAAGTGGGGGGAGGCCGTGACGGCGGTCGTGGCCACCAAACCGGGCCAGGCGGTCACCCTCGAGCAACTGCGCGAGTTCGCCACGACCCGATTGGCCCGCTACAAACTCCCCACCCGCCTGCACCTCGTCGACGCCCTGCCGCGCAACCCCACCGGCAAGGTGCTCAAGTTCCAGCTGCGTGACGAGTTGCACTGAGTCGGCGTCACCGCGTCGTCCCGGCCCTTTCCGGTATGCCGCCGGGCCGACCGGCCGTCGCACCACCCGACCGGTGATCCCGCGTCGCGGCCCGACCGGCGGCGTGGCTCCGACCGGCCAGCCGCAGGGACGACCGGTCGCCCGACCGGCATACCGACGCCCTCGGGGGGCCGAAGGTGGCCCCAATAGACTCGGCGCCGGCACACCGAGGTGCCGCTGGGACTGACTGACTGCACCGACCTTGCCCCCGGCGAGTCGGTGCCCCGACCGGAGGAGCCCCCGTGACCAAGCCCGTGGTCCTGATCGCAGAAGAGCTCTCGCCCGCCACGATCGACGCCCTCGGCCCGGACTTCGAGATCCGCCACTGCGACGGAGCCAACCGGGCCGAGCTGCTGCCGGCGCTGGCCGATGTGGACGCCGTGCTGATCCGTTCGGCGACGAAGATGGACGCCGAAGCGATCGCCGCCGCCAAACAACTCAAGGTCATCGCCCGGGCCGGTGTCGGCCTGGACAACGTCGACGTCAAGGCGGCCACCCAGGCCGGCGTCATGGTGGTGAACGCTCCGACGTCGAACATCACCTCGGCCGCCGAGCTGGCCGTGGGGCTGCTGCTGGCCTCGGCGCGCAACATCGCGCCGGCCAACTCCGCCCTCAAGGGTGGGGCGTGGAAGCGCAGCAAGTACGGCGGCGTCGAGCTGCTCGACAAGACGGTCGGCGTCGTGGGGCTCGGGCGGATCGGCCAGCTGGCCGCCGAGCGGCTCGCCGGCTTCGGCATGAACATCATCGCCTACGACCCCTACGTCGGCCCGACCCGCGCCGGGCAGCTCGGCGTGCAGCTGGTCAGCCTCGACGAGCTGTTGGCCCAGTCCGACTTCATCACCGTGCACCTGCCCAAGACCGCCGAGACGGTCGGCCTCATCGGGGCCGAGGCGCTCACCAAGGTCAAGCCCACGGTGCACATCATCAACGCGGCCCGCGGCGGCATCGTCGACGAGCAGGCGCTCGCCGACGCGATCACCGAGGGCCGGGTCGCCGGGGCCGGCATCGACGTCTTCGCCAAGGAGCCGTGCACCGATTCGCCGCTGTTCGCCTTCGAGAACGTCGTCGTCACCCCGCACTTGGGCGCCTCGACCGACGAGGCCCAGGAGAAGGCCGGCGTCTCGGTCGCCAAGTCGGTGCGGCTGGCCCTGTCCGGTGAGCTCGTCCCCGACGCGGTCAACGTCTCCGGCGGCATCATCGACGAGGACGTGCGCCCCTACATCCCGCTCACCGAGACCGTGGGCCGCATCTTCACCGCGATCGCCGGCGGGGCGCCCTCGCAGCTGGACGTCGAGGTCGACGGCGCCATCGCCGGTGTCGACGTGTCAGTGCTCGAGCTGGCCGCCCTCAAGGGCCTCTTCCAGGATGTCGTGGCCGAAGGTGTCTCCTACGTCAACGCGCCCTTGCTGGCTCGGGACCGCAACATCGAGGTCCGCCTCGTCAAGGACCCCAGCACCGAGCGCTTCCGCAACCAGGTCATGCTGCGCGGCACGATGCCCGACGGCCGCCAGGTCAGCGTTGCGGCCACCCTGTCCGGCACGAAGCAGGTCCCGAAGCTCACCTCGGTCAACGCCAACGACCTCGACATCGCGATCTCCCAGCACATGGCCTTCCACTCCTACGCCGACCGGCCGGGCGTGCTCGGCATGGTCGGGCAGGTGCTCGGCTCCGCCGGGGTCAACATCGCCGGGATGCAGATCGGCCGGATGCCGGGCGCCGACAAGGCCACCGTCGTGCTCACCCTCGACAGCGCGATCCCGGCCGCGGCGATCGCCAAGCTCGAGGAGCAGATCGGCGACACGAAGTTCACCACGGTCGATCTGTCGTAAGGATCGCTCGGAACGCTTCGCTCCACCAGGGCGGCGTTGGTCAGCGCGGGTATGCTCGCGCGCGGCCGGCGCCGCCCTGCGGCATACCGGCGGATCTTCCGCGAGCGTCACGTGCGGGTCGTGCGGCGGTATGCCGCGCGGTCTCCTGCGTTCGGAATGCAAGACCCGATTCCTGCACACCGAGACGACTCCTAGGCTGACAGCATGCCTTCCGTGCCGACCGTGCCCTCGACCTCGTCTGCCCCGACCTCGCTCGATCTGGCCGTCATCGGCGGCGACGGCATCGGGCCCGAGGTGGTCGCCGAGGGTCTGAAGGTGCTGCGGGCCGCGACCGTTGACCGGGTGCGCGTCTCGACGACCGACTACGACCTGGGCGCCCGTCGCTGGCACGCCACCGGCGAGACCCTGCCCGACTCGGTGCTCGCCGAGTTGCGTGGCCACGACGCGATCCTGCTCGGCGCCATCGGTGACCCGACGGTGCCCAGCGGCGTCCTCGAGCGCGGCGTGCTGCTGCCGATCCGCTTCGCCCTCGACCATTTCGTCAATCTGCGCCCGGCCAAACTCTTTCCGGGAGTGGCCAGCCCGCTGGACGTCGCCCGGGTCGCTCCCCAGGGCATCGACTTCGTTGTCGTCCGGGAGGGCACCGAGGGCCCGTATGCCGGTAACGGCGGCCTGCTGCGCACCGGCACCCCGGCGGAGATCGCCACCGAGGTCAGCGTCAACACCCGCTTCGGGGTCGAGCGAGTGGTCCGCGACGCCTTCGCCCGCGCCCAGGCCCGGCCGCGCCGACACCTCACGCTCGTGCACAAGCACAACGTGCTGACCTTCGCGGGGCACCTGTGGCGCCGCACTGTGGAGGCCGTCGCGGTCGACTTCCCGGACGTGCAGACCGCCTACCAACACGTCGATGCCGCAACGATCTTCCTGGTGACCGACCCGGGCCGATTCGATGTCATCGTCACCGACAACCTGTTCGGCGACATCATCACCGACATCGCGGCGGCGGTGGCCGGCGGCATCGGCCTGGCCGCCAGCGGCAACATCAACCCGGCCCGCACCAGCCCGAGCATGTTCGAGCCGGTGCACGGGTCGGCGCCCGACATCGCCGGCCAGGGCAAGGCCGACCCGACGGCGACGATCCTGTCGGTGGCGATGCTGCTGGAGCACGTGGGCCTCGCGGCCGACGCGGCCCGCGTGGAGGCTGCCGTCGCGGCCGATCTCGCCGAGCGCGGGGCCGCCGCCCGCTCCACGACCCAGGTCGGCGACGCCATCGCCGCCCGGGTCGGCTGAGGCGCACCCACCACCGCCAGCACGACCCAGGGTCGGTGGCGCAGCTCCGGTTCTTCTGCCGGTCAGGGCACCGTCGTCACGGCGCCGTCACGGGGCCGAGGAGGTGGCTGACGCAGTTGTCGTCGCCGTGCTGGCACACGCCCCGGAGGTCGCTGACGGGCCGGCCGTCGACGTGCCGGTGGGGTCGCTGGTCGGGCAGCCGCCGGTCGGCGGGCTCGACGGGCCGGCGCTCGTGGTCGGCGCGGTGCTCGGTGTTGCGGTAGTCGGGTGAGTCGTCGACGGCGTGGTGACGGGTGTGGTCACCGGGGGTGTCGTCGCCGGCACCCTGGTCGTGGCGGTGGTCGACGAGCCGGCCGTCGAGCCTGAGGTGGGCGTGGCCGTGGCCGTGGTCGTTGCCGGGCCGGTGGGGGTGCCCGCCCCGACCCGAGTGGGGGTCACCGCGGGCGGGATGACGACCGGCGGGGCCGGGGCCATGCCGAGGTAGGGCGCCGGGTCGACGAAGGCCCCCTGGATCTTGACCTCGAAATGCAGGTGGCAACCGGTCGACATCCCGGTCGTGCCGACGAAACCGATGACCTGGCCCTGGTGCACGACCAGGCCGGGCACGGCGGCATACGCACTGAGGTGGTTGTAGGTGGTCTCCAGCCCGCCGCCGTGATCGAGCACGATGCGCCCGCCGTAGCCACCCATCGTGCCGACGAAGGTGACCGTGGCGTCCTTCACCGCGACGACCGGAGTGCCGCAGGGGGCCGCGAGGTCCTGGCCGGAGTGCAGCTTCCACACGTGCTGGATGGGGTGCAGCCGCAGCCCGAACGGTGAGCTGGGCACTCCTGCCACAGGACGCACGAACCCTGAGGCGAGCACCGCCTCCGTGGAGGGTGCGGCGAAGTCGACGAGCACCGCGCCGAGGTCGGGCAAGGCGTCGACGGGCTCGTGGGCCTCGCCGGGGTCGGGCTGGGCAGCCTCGGTCGTGGGGGAGGCGGTGGTGGCCTCGGGGCCGTCGGTGCGGGTTTCGGACCGGGCCCCGCGGGGTGCCTGCTGGTCGCCGCGACCTGCGCCCAGCACGCCCAGCTGGTATGCCGCGGGGTCGCTCCAGGACACCGGCTCGCTGGCGCTGACTCCCGGGAGCAGCAGCACGGCCATGGTCAGCCACGCCAACCCGGAGCGCAACGCCGCACCGGGTCGCCCAGCCGGGGTCGCCGCTTCGGCGGTCCGATCAGCTGGGGCACGGGGCCGACGTGGGCGAGGGGGCAGCAGCCCACCGGTTGCGGCATACCTGCCGGGTCGGTCTCCGCGCCACGATCGCGAATCCATCTCAGCCCCTTCGTGCGCACCCCTGTCGCGCCCATTCACGATAACCCGGGCATGCTGACACCGGGTGGGTGTTCGGCGAAGAGTCGGTAACCTATCGGGACGCGGCCTCGGCCAGCCGGCCGGCGCGCCAGTGACGGGAGACGACAGATGAGCGACCTGAGCTTCCAGGTGCACCCCAGCGAGAGCCCCACGCCGGCGGCCCGGCGCGCGGAGCTCATGGCCGACCCCGGCTTCGGCAAAGTCTTCACCGATCACATGGCGCGGGCGACCTGGACCACGGGGGCCGGGTGGCACGGCGGGCGGGTCACGGCATACGGGCCGCTGACGCTGCAACCGGCGGCCGCGGTGCTGCACTACGCGCAGGAGGTCTTCGAGGGCCTCAAGGCCTACCAGCACGAGGACGGCTCGGTGTGGAGCTTCCGCCCCGAGGCCAATGCCGAACGGATGCAACGCAGTTGCCGCCGCCTGGCGTTGCCGGAGCTGCCGACCGAAGACTTTGTCGCGTCGCTGCGGGCGCTGGTGGGCACCGATCGCGACTGGGTGCCCGCGCCGGGCACCGGTGAGACGAGCCTGTATCTGCGGCCCTTCATGTTCGCCTCCGAGGCCTTCCTCGGGGTGCGCCCGGCCGCCGAGGTCACCTACCTCGTCATCGCCTCGCCGGTGGGTTCCTACTTCAGCGGCGGCCTCAAGCCGGTGACCCTGTGGCTGTCGACGAACTATGCCCGGGCCGGGGCGGGTGGCACCGGCGCGGCCAAGTGCGGTGGCAACTACGCCTCGAGCCTGGCCGGGCAGTTGGAGGGCATCGAGCACGGCTGCGACCAGGCGGTCTTCCTCGACTCCTCGACCCACTCCTACATCGAGGAGCTGGGCGGGATGAACCTCTTCTTCGTCACGAAGGACAACCGCCTCCTCACGCCGGAGCTGACCGGCACCATCCTCGAAGGGGTCACCCGCGCCTCGATCCTGGAGCTCGGCAAGGAGCTGGGGCTGGATCCGCAGGAGCGGCGCATCCCGATCGAGGAGTGGCAGGAGGGCGCCCGCTCCGGTGAGATCGTCGAGATCTTCGCCTGCGGCACCGCTGCGGTCGTCACGCCGGTCGGTGAATTGCGTTGGGATGCAGGCTCGGTCGACCATCGCCGTGATGGTGTCGAGATCGGTGAGGTGACCATGACGATCCGCGAGAAGCTGCTCGACATCCAGTACGGCCGGGCCGAGGACACCCACGGGTGGTTGACTCGGTTGGTCTGAGCCGGCGCCGGTGAGTGCCGAGCCCTCGGGTATGCCGCGCGGCCCCCGCCTCGTCGCCACGGACCTCGACGGCACCCTGCTGCGCACCGACGGGTCGGTCTCGGCGCGCACCGCCGCCGTGCTCGCGGCGCTCGACGACGTCGGGGTGCCGACCGTCCTGGTGACCGCCCGCCCGCCGCGGTGGCTGCACGAGCTGGCCCATGTCGTGGGCCCGCACGGGCTTGCCGTGTGCGGCAACGGTGCCTTCGTCTACGACGTCGTGGCCCGGCGCGTGCTGCGCGAGGAAGGGTTCGACCCGGCCGTGCTGCAGCAGATTGTCGCCGACCTGCGGGCCGCGCTGCCCGGTGTCGTCTTCGCCGCGGAGCGCAGCACCGGCCCCTGGGTCGAGCCGGACTTCCCCGACCCCCGCCGGGTCGCCGACGCCCCGACGTTCGTGCGGGCCCCGCTCGACGGGCTCGACGACACCCCGGTGGGCAAACTGCTCGCCCTGGCCCCGTGGCTGCCGGTGGCCGAGTTCCTCGGCCTCGTCGCCGAGGTCGTCGGCCCGCGTGGCGTGCTCGCCTACTCCGGCGCCGGGGGACTGGCCGAGGTCAACCCACCCGGGGTGACCAAGGCCGCCGGCCTGGCCCGGTGGTGCGCCGAACGGGGCATCGACGCGAGCCAGGTCTGGGCGTTCGGCGACATGCCCAACGACCTGCCGATGCTCGGCTGGGCCGGGCGCTCGTATGCCGTCGCCAACGCCCACCCCGACGTGCTCTCGGCCGCCGACGAGATCTGCCCGGCCAACGACGACGACGGGGTCGCCGTCGTCCTCGAGATGCTCCTCGCGCGGCTGGGTGGATGCTGATCGGTTGTTCCCGCAGAGGTCGATGAACACCGTCCGTTCTGACCACCGTCGCTGGTGTGAGGCTGTCGGCCCGCGGCGGGGTCGCTGCCGGGGTCAGGGCAGTGACTGCCCCGATGATCTGCTCGGCCAGCTCGTGACAGTCACGGTGTGCCCGGCTTCATGCCATGGCCGGGTAGAACGTCTCATATGCGAGAACTGCCGGTATCTCGACCGGCAAGGCACCAGCGTCGCGGGTGAGCATCTTTTCGAAGCTGAGCAATGCGCCGGTCTTCTCATCGATGACGACGGCAACTCGGGTAGGCAGCGTGTTCGCATCCGCGCTGTCGACTGCATAGCCAAGGCCCATTCGGCCCCGTCGGTCCTCGACCCTTCCCAAGGAAATCAGCTCGGGGTGTCGAGCGAGCAGGGTCAGCACCCCCGCGCGCACGGCCGGGGTTGGCGTCTGCTCCCGGTATAGGTCCGCCACAGCCACGAGGAGCTCGGCAGCTGAGTCTGTGGCGCGGGGGTGCGCCCTCTCGAGGATCGCCGCAAGGGCTGCGGGATCGCTCGGCAGGCTCAAGCCTTCTGGGAAGACGAGTGCATACTCCCCGGGCTGGAATAGCCGTCGTTCTTCCTGAGCAGCTCGTTTGGTCGTAGCTATGGCCCGTCCGGTGTCGTCGAAAGACACCTCATTCATTTCGGGTTCCAGCGATACGCTGACTTCACCTTCCACTCGCGTGTTGAGGTACCACGCGTCGTAGCGACTTCCCAGATGTCCGGCATCATCGGATAAGCGGGCAGCTTGAGCCACGCGCGCAAGATCGCTGGATGTTGACAAGGCTCGTCCTTTGGTCAATAGGGAATGAATCACCGGAGGCGTAGCCGCGCGAGCGACCGGAGCACCGGGCGAGAGAGCTGTCAAGCAGATAAGCGCCAGGGTAAGAATGGTCACGCTCGCCATCGCCATCCGTGGAAGCGCTGATTTGCCCTTGCGCTCGGATGAGAGGATCGCGCGCAAGCTCAACTCCTCGCGTAGTGGGTCCGGCTCGAAGCGTTCGTCCAGAGCTAGACGAAGGGCAACGATGGGATCAGACATGCGCACCTCTTCTCGCGGCGGGTTGGGCATCGCACAACGCGGCTAATCGGCGACGGGCGCGATGGAGGCGAACGGCGGCGGTCGCGGGTGAGCACCCCACAACCTGGCCGATCTCGGTATTGCTCAGATTCTCCCAGGCGTGTAGCAGGATCACTTCACGGTCACGCTTGGGGAGCTGTTCAAGTGCCCTGGAAACGACGGTCAGCTCTTCTCGGCTGAGCAGCACTTCGTGTGCAGTTGCCGAGAGATCCGCGATCACGGTGTGAAGCGACTCCGGAGCCCGGGACCTCCCTCGAAGGGCGGCAAGAACGACCCGACGGGAGACCGCCAGCAGCCATGCTCGTGGTTCGTCGGGCATGTCCGCGCGGCGACGCCAGGCTACGAGGAAGACGTCCTGGGTCAGATCAGAGGCCAGGTGATGATCCTGAACCCGTCTGACGACATAGCGATAGACGGTCCCGTAGTAGGTGCGGTAGGCCAAGACGAATAGGTGCTGCTCCGGTGACACGCTCACTACCGTTAGTGTCGGAAGAGGGACATCTATTACAGCGAGCTCGGGGCGACGCGGGGGGATGAGTCAGCCGCACGGCGCCCCGAGCACTCCTGCCTGAGCTGGGTGGGCGGCCAATTCGCGGAGCGGCCCACTAGTAGAGAGGAAATCTTCGAGCTATCTGCCTAGCAATAGGCGGTGAACGTCCAGGCTCGGTCGTTCTGAGCTGTTCCGACCCAGGATGACTGCGTTGGTCCCTTGTCCTCGATCCAGAGTAGCTGAGTCCAATCCGGGTTGCTGAAGACGTAGATTCGGGACCTACTGCCGTTTCCGTGGGTTAGGTGGCGCGGTCTGGTAGGGGTGGGCAGAGGCCTCCGCGGGTGAGCATGGCCATGGCGATGAGTGCTTCGGGGGTGTGGTAGCCGTAGGCGCGGCGGGTCAGGACGCGTAGGTGG
>RRZU010629443.1_pt1 | contig 17259 bp, 15 predicted proteins | sample 2165561 | NCBI WGS metagenome assembly RRZU01 (sample SAMN10456909, study PRJNA506462) | wastewater metagenome | isolation source: wastewater sludge | place: USA: Moscow, Idaho | reverse complement strand
GGTGACGCCCTCGTCCTGGACGGTGCCGGTCGAGACGGTGCAGAACTCGCGGAAGGTGTTGCCGTCGCCGATCTCCAGCCGCGTGGGCTCGCCGGCGTACTTCTTGTCCTGCGGGTCCGAGCCCAGCGAGCAGAACTGCCAGATGCGGTTGTCGCGCCCGATGGTCGTGTGACCCTCGATCACGCAGTGCGGGCCGATGGTGGTGCCCGCGCCGATCTCGACATGCGGACCGACGATCGTGTAGGGGCCGACGACGACCGACTCGTGCAGCCGGGCCGCCGGGTCGACCACCGCGGTGGGATGGATCTGCGTCATGAGCGGAGCAACCGGGGACTTCAGCCGACGCGGCGCATCGTGCACATCAGCTCGGCCTCGGCGGCGAGCATGCCGTCGACGGTGGCGCGGGCGCTGTACTTGTAGATGCCGGCGCGCACCCGGTCGACCGTCGACTCGAGGATGAGCTGGTCGCCCGGCTCGACCGGACGCTTGAAGCGCGCACCGTCGATGCCGGCGAAGTAGACCACCATGTCGTCGGTCAGCTGCTCGCCCATCGAGGTGAAGGACAGCAGCGCCGAGGTCTGCGCCAGCGCCTCCAGGATCAGCACGCCCGGGAAGACCGGCCGGCGCGGGAAGTGGCCGGTGAAGATCGGCTCGTTGAAGGTGATGTTCTTGACCGCGCGGATGCTCTTGTGCAGCTCGATGTCGAGCACCCGGTCCACCAGCAGGATCGGGTAGCGGTGCGGCAGCTTCTTCATGATCTGATGGATGTCCATCGTGATCGGGGTGCGCTGCGGCGTGGCGGAGGTCTCGTCGGACGGGTTCGTCGTGCTCATGATGTCTTGCTTTGCTTCTCGAGGGCGCGGATGCGGTCGCGCAGGCTGTGCAGCTGCCTCAGCGTGGCGGCATTGCGCTCCCAGGAGGCGTTGTCGTCGATCGGGAAGATCCCGCTGTAGTGGCCGGGCTTGCGCAGGCTGTGCGTGACCACGCTGGTGGCCGAGACGGTCACGCCGTCGGCGATCTCCAGATGGCCCAGGATGTTGGCGCCGCCGCCGATCGCGCAGCCGCGCCCGATGCGGGTGCTGCCGGCGACACCGGTGCAGCCCGCCATCGCGGTGTGCTCGCCGATGCGCACGTTGTGGCCGATCTGGATCAGGTTGTCGAGCTTGACGCCCGCGCCGATGAGGGTGTCGTCGAGCGCACCGCGGTCGATGCAGGTGTTGGCGCCGATCTCGACATCGTCGCCGATGACGACGCCGCCGAGCTGCTCGATCTTCTCCCAGCGGCCCTGGTCCGGCGCGAAGCCGAAGCCGTCGGCGCCCAGCACCACGCCGCTGTGCAGCAGGCAGCGCGCACCGATGCGGGTGCCGGGCATCAGCGTGACCCGCGGCGCCAGCCGGGTGCGCTCGCCCACCCGCACGCCGGCGCCGACGAAGCCCAGCGGCCCGATCACCGCCCCATCGCCGATGACCGCACCGGACTCGATCACCGCCTGCGCGCCGACCGAGACGCCCTCGCCCAGCACCACATCCGGCGCGACCACCGCGCTCGGGTGAATGCCGGCCGGCGCGACCGGACGGGTGCGCGCGGCCCACCACTGGGTGAGCCGTGCGAAATGCAGGTAAGGGTCGGGCACGACCAGCGCGACGCAGCCCGGGCGCACCGCGTCGCGCGCCGCGGCGGACACGATGACACAGCCGGCGTCGGTGTCCGCCAGCTGGGCGCGATAGCGCGGATTGGCGAGAAAGCTGATCGTGCCGGCGTCGGCGCCCTGCAGCGGACCGATGCGGCGGATCAGCCGCTCGCCCGGTTCGGGCACCGAGGCATCGGCGACGAGTTCTCCCCCGAGCCCGGCCTGCAGCTCGTGCAGGCGCACGGAGAAGTCGGGCGTCACTTGGCCGGCGCGGCGTTCAGGGCCTTGATCACCTTGTCGGTGATGTCCACGCGCGGACCGGCGAAGACCACCGGATCCTGCAGGATCAGGTCGTACTTCTCGCTGTCGAAGATCTGCTTGATGACCTTGTTGGCGCGGTCGACCACCGCGGCCAGCTCTTCGTTCTTGCGCTGGTTCAGGTCTTCCTGGAACTCGCGGCGCTTGCGCTGCAGGTCGCGCTCCTGCTCGACCAGATCGCGCTGGCGGCGTGCACGCTCGGCCTCGGCCAGCGTGACCTGATCCTTCTCGAACTTGTCGGCGGCGGCCTTCAGCCGCGCGGCGGCATCGTTGAGCTCCTTCTCGCGGCGGCCGAACTCGGTCTCCAGCTTGGCCTGCGCGGCCTTGGCCGGCGCGGCGTCGCGCAGCATGCGGTCGCTGTTGACATAGCCGATCTTGAGCTCCTGAGCGACCGCACCGGCCGGCGCCGCAAGCAGGGCCACCGCGGCAGCCGCAGCGGCTGCGGCGGCGGACAGGCGGGCGATCATCGGGCGGAAGTGTGAATTCATCATCAGAATGCGGTACCGATCTGGAACTGGAAGCGCTGGATTCTATCCTGCGGAAACTTCCGCACCGGCTGGCCCCAGCTGAGCTTGAGCGGGCCGACCGGCGAGATCCACGACAGGCCGAGGCCGGCCGACGCGCGGAACGAGGCCAGCGTCGGCGTCTCGTCCTCGCCCCAGACATTGCCGGCGTCGAAGTAGCCGAAGATCCGCAGCGTGCGATCGTTGCCGACGCCGGGGAAGGGGAAATACAGCTCGCCGTTGAGGTTGACGCGCTGGGTGCCGCCCAGATAGGCGCCGGTCACGTCGACCGGGCCGAGCGAGTTCTGGTCGAAGGCGCGCACCGTGCCCAGGCCGCCGCCGTAGAAGCTCTTGAACACCGGATAGTCGCGCCCGCCCAGACCCTTGGCATAGCCGAGCTCGGCGTTCAGGCCCAGCGTCAGCTTCTTGCTCAGCGGGAAGTACTGCTGGATCTGGTAGTTGTTGCGCAGGTAGCGGGTGTCGCCGAAGGCGGCCCACTCGATGTTGACCCGCTGGTAGCGGCCCTCGTTGGGCACCAGCGCGCTGTCGCGGCCGTCGCGCTGCCAGCCCAGCGTCAGCGGATAGGAGGTGCTGGAGCGGCCGTAGGTGGCGCGATAGCGGTAGAAGGCCTCCGGCAGCGCGGTGGCCGAGCGCATCGTGGTGCGCTCCGCGCCGATGCCGAAGAACACCGTGTCGTAGTCGGAGAACGGCACGCCGAAGCGCACCGAGGCGCCCGGCGTCACCAGCTCGTAGGACTCGCCCTGGCTGTTGACCGGCTTGTTGGTGCGGTAGTAGACGTCGAGCGAGCGCGAGATGCCGTCGCGGGTGAAGTAGGGATCGACGCTGGACAGGACCAGGGTGCGCGAGGACTTGCTGGTGTTGAGCTCCACGCCCAGATAGTTGCCCGAGCCGAAGACATTGTCCTGCTTGATCGAGCCGCTCAGCGACAGCTTGTCGGCGCTGGAGAAGTTCGCGCCGACCATCAGGCTGCCGGTGGGCTTTTCCTTGACGTTGATCGTCAGATCGACCTGGTCGGCGGTGCCGGGCACCTCCTGCGTCTCGATGTCGACCTCGCTGAAGTAGCCCAGGCGGTCGACCCGGTCGCGCGAGAGCTTGATGCGCTGGCCGTCATACCAGGCGGACTCGAACTGGCGGAACTCGCGCCGGATGACCTCGTCGCGGGTCTTGGTGTTGCCCGAGACATTGATGCGGCGCACATAGACGCGCCGGCCCGGATCGGCATTGAGCTGGACCTCGACCCGACCGGTGTCGCGATCGATGCGCGGCACCAGCTCGACCCGCGCGAAGGCATGGCCGAACAGGCCGAAGCGGTCCGAGAAGGCCTTCTGGGTGGCGGCAACCTCCTCGGCCTTGTAGGGCTCGCCCGGCCGGATCGACACCAGCGAGCGGAACTCCTCGTCCTTGCCCAGATAGTCGCCCGAGAGCTTGACCCCGGTGACGATGTAGCGCCGGCCTTCGCGGATGTTGATGGTGATCGAGATGTCCTGCTTGTCCGGCGAGATCGCGACCTGGGTCGAGTCGACGTTGAACTCGAGGTAGCCGCGGTTCAGGTACCAGGCGCGCAGGGTCTCCAGGTCGGCATTGAGCTTGGCCCGCGAGTAGCGGTCGCTCTTGGTGTACCAGGTCATCATGCCGCCGGTGGTCAGGTCGAGCTGACCGAGCAGCGTGCTCTCGGAGAAGGCCTCGTTGCCGGTGATGCGGATCTCGCGGATGCGCGCCACGCCGCCCTCGGACACCGCGAAGGTCACGTTGACCCGGTTGCGGTCGACCGGGGTGATGGTGGTGACCACCTCGGCGCCGTAGAGGCTGCGGGTCAGGTACTGGCGCTTGAGCTCCTGCTCGGCGCGGTCGGCCAGCGCCTTGTCGAAGGGCTGGCCCTCGCCGACGCCGATGTCCTTGAGCGCCTTGATCAGCGTGTCGCGGTCGAACTCGCTGGTGCCGGTGAAGTCGACCTTGCCGATGACCGAGCGCTCCTCGACGACGACGACCGCGACCTGGCCCTCGATCTCGATGCGCACGTCCTTGAACAGGCCGGTGGCGAACAGCGCACGCAGGGCGGCCGCGCCCTTCTCGTCGCTGTAGGTGTCGCCGACGCGAAAGGGCAGCGACGCGAACACCGTGCCCGCCTCGGTGCGCTGCAGGCCCTCGACGCGGATGTCCTTCAGCGTGAAGGGCGTCACCGCCAGGGCCGGCAGCGAGGCTGCGGCCACCATCAGCGCGACGGCGCAGGCTCGGGGAGAGGAAACGGGGAGGAAGGCGGGTACGCGCATGCGGTCAGTGCAGGCCCAGGTAGCGGGCCACGTCGTTGTACAGGGCGAGCGACATCATCAGCAGGATCACCATCAGGCCCCCGCGCTGCAGCCGCGCGATCCACACCTCGGGGATCGGGCGGCCGATGGCACCCTCGATCAGATAATACAGGAGGTGCCCGCCGTCGAGCATGGGCAGCGGCAGCAGGTTCAGGACCCCGAGACTGACGCTGACCACCGCCAGGAAGCCCAGGTAATAGGCCAGCCCCAGCTCGGCCGACTGGCCGGCATAGTCGGCGATCGTCAGCGGACCGCTCAGGTTCTTCAGCGAGGCGTCGCCGGTGATCATGCGACCGAACATGGTCAGCGACATCGTCGCCATGTCCCAGGTGCGCTCGACGCCGCGCAGCAGGCCGTCGACCAGGTCGAGCCGCACCAGGTCGGTCTGCGGCCGGGCACCGACCACCGCCTCGATGCGGCCGAAGGACTGGCCGCGCTCCTCGGCCCGGGCCGGCTGCACCGTCAGCTCGAGGCGTCGGCCATCGCGCTCGACCCACCACTGCTGGGGCGCGGGCTCGCCGCGGCTGCCGGATTCGCGGATCAGCGCACGCAGCGCGGCGGCGTCGACGATCTCCTGCGCATCGACGCGCAGCACCCGGTCGCCCGGCCTCAGCCCGGCCCGCTCGGCCGGGCCGGCAGGCACCAGCTCGCCGATGACCGGCTCGGAATAGGCCGCACCGATGCCGATGCGCCGGGCCAGCGCGGCATCGGCCTCGCCGGCCTCCAGCGCGGCCAGCGGCAGCAGGCGCTCATGGCGACCGCCGCCGTCGGCGCGGGTCAGCTCCAGACGCAGGTCGCGGCCGTCGAGCGCGGCGCGGGTGGCCTGCCAGCGCAGGTCGATCAGCGAATCCACCTCCTGCCACTCGCCGCTGCCTTCGACGGACCAGCGCCGGGCCCAGTCGCCGGCCTGCAGTCCGGCCTGCGCGGCCACGCTGCCGGAGGGCGGCGTGCCCAGCACCGCGCGCGGCTCCTGGGTGCCGATCCACGACGAGGCCGCATACAGCAGCACCGCCAGCACCAGATTGGCCAGCGGTCCGGCCGCGACGATGGCGGCGCGCTGGCGCAGCGACTTGCGGTTGAAGGCGCGGTCGAGCTCATGCGGCGCCACCGGGCCCTCGCGCTCGTCGAGCATGCGCACATAGCCGCCCAGCGGCAGCCAGCTCAGCGCCCACTCGGTCTCGCCGATGCGACGTGTCCAGATCGTCTTGCCGAAGCCGATCGAGAAGCGCAGGACCTTCACGCCGCACGCACGCGCCACCCGGTAGTGGCCCCATTCATGGACGACGATCAGCACGCCGAGCGTGACGAGAAAGGCGATCAGGGTGTTCATGCGGACTCAGACGCCCAGACGGGCGACGAGTTCAGTCGCATGGCGGCGGGCCTGCGCATCCAGCGCGAGCAGACCTTCGAGCGAACCGGCCGCTCCGGCGGGAATCGACAGCGACTCCAGCGTGCCGGCATTGACCGCAGGGATGCGGTCGAAGCGCAGCCGCCCGGCCAGGAAGGCCTCGACCGCGATCTCGTTGGCGGCATTGAGCACCGCGGTGCTGCCAGGCGCGGCCTCCAGCGCCGTCCAGGCCAGCTGCAGGCCGGGGAATCGCGCCGCGTCGGCCTCCTCGAAGGTCAGCGCCTTCAGCGCCAGGAAGTCGAGCAGCTCGGCACCGGACTCGATGCGCTCCGGCCAGGACAGGCCGTAGGCGATCGGGACACGCATGTCGGGCGTGCCCAGCTGCGCCAGCACCGAGCGGTCGCGACAGACCACCATCGAGTGGATGATGCTCTGCGGGTGGATCACCACCCTCACCTGCCGCGGCTGGAGGTCGAAGAGCCAGCGCGCCTCGATCACCTCGAGCGCCTTGTTCATCATCGTGGCCGAGTCGACCGAGATCTTGCGGCCCATCACCCAGTTCGGATGCGCGCAGGCCTGCTCGGGCGTGACCTCGCGCAGGCTCGCCGGATCGCGCTGGCGGAACGGACCGCCCGAGGCGGTCAGCACGATGTGGTCGATGCGCTGGCCCCAGGTGCTGCGGTCCTCGGGCAGGCACTGGAAGATCGCCGAATGCTCGCTGTCGATCGGCAGCAGCGTGGCGCCGCCCGCGCGCACCGCGTCCATGAAGAGCTGGCCGCCGACGACCAGCGCCTCCTTGTTGGCCAGCAGCAGCCGCTTGCCCGCCTGCGCCGCCGCCAGACACGGCGGCAGGCCGGCCGCGCCGACGATGGCCGCCATCACGCTGTCGACCTCCGGGTGCGCCGCCACCTGCTCGAGCGCGGCCGCGCCGGTCAGCACCTCGGTGGACAGACCCTCGGCGCGCAGGCGCTCGGAGAGCGCGCGGCCCAGCTCGGCCGTGGGCATCACCGCGAAGCGCGGACGCCAGCGCGCGCACTGCGCCGCCAGCTCGTCGACACGGCTGTGCGCGCTCAGCGCGAAGACCTCGTAGCGGTCGGGATGGCGGGCCAGCACGTCGAGCGTGTTCGTGCCGATCGAGCCGGTCGAGCCGAGCACGGTGACGCGGTGGCGCGGTGCGCCCGCCGGAGCAGCCGGAGCGTTCAGGGATGCGGTCATGCGGAGATCAGGGCAAGCGCCAGCGGACACACCGGCAGCAGGGCATCGATGCGGTCGAGCACGCCGCCGTGGCCAGGCAGCAGCGCACTGCTGTCCTTGGCGCCGGCACTGCGCTTGACCAGGGATTCGAACAGGTCGCCGACCACGCTCAGCGCGGCCAGGAACAGGCAGGAGACGATCAGGCCCAGCGGGCCGCCACGCTGCAGCAGCAGCGTGTACAGGCTCGGCCCGTCGGCCAGACCCTGACGGTCGAAGGCGATCCAGGCGAGCGCCAGCGCCAGCACGCCGGCCATGCCGCCCCAGACGCCCTCCCAGCTCTTGCCGGGACTGATGGCGGGCGCAAGCTTGCGCCGGCCGAAGGCGCGGCCGCTGAAATAGGCGGCGATGTCGGCCATCCAGACCAGGCAGAAGACCGACAGCAGGAAGTTCAGGCCACGCGCGCGCCCCTCGGCGATCGCCAGCCAGGCCAGCCACAGCAGCAGCACGCCACCGGCCAGGCGCAGCAGCGACGGCGCCTGCGGCCAGGCGGCGACCCCCCGGCGCAGCACCCAGGCGCCGCCCAGCACCCAGAGCAGCAGCGCCAGCTGCCAGAGCACGCCGGGACTGTGGCCGATCCAGCCGATCTGCCACATCGCGGCCGAACCGGCCGCCACCACCACACCACCGGCCAGCGCCGGGACGCCGGGCGCGCCGTTGAGACGGAACCACTCCCAGCCGGCCGCGGCGATCATCACCAGGGTCAGCAGCGCGAAGGGCCATGGAGCCTGCGCAAACAGCGCCGGAAGAAGCACCAGCAGCATGAGGACTGCGGTGATGATGCGCTGCTTGAGCATGCGGAAAGCGACAGTGTCGGAGGGTCGGGACTGGCGCCAGGACTCAGGCGTCGGGGGCCAGCGTGATCTTCTCGCCGGAGGCGGAGATGTCGGTCTTCACCCCGCCGTAGCGACGATCGCGCGAGGCGAAGGCCGCGATGGCGCGGTCGATCTCGCGCTCGTCGAAGTCCGGCCAGAGGCAGTCGGTGAAGTGGAACTCCGAGTAGGCGATCTGCCAGAGCAGGAAGTTCGAGATGCGCACCTCGCCGCCGGTGCGGATGAACAGGTCCGGATCGGGCGCATAGGCCATCGCCATGTGGCGCGACAGCAGCGCCTCGTCGACCTGATCGGCCTGCACCCCGGAGGCCACCACCTGGCGCACCGCCTGCACGATGTCCCAGCGGCCGCCGTAGTTGAAGGCCACCGACAGCGTGATGCGGGTGTTGGCCTCGGTGCTGCGCTCGGCATGCTCCCAGGCCGCGCGCACCTTCTCCGACACCGCGGCCCGGTCGCCGATGATGCGGATGCGCACCCCCAGGTCGGACAGCCGCGTCAGGTAGGTCGCCACCGCGGTCAACACCAGGTTCATCAGGCCGGAGACCTCCTCGTCGGGGCGCTTCCAGTTCTCCGACGAGAAGGCGAAGACCGTCAGGTACTCGACGCCGCGGTCGGCACAGGCGTTGATCGCGCGGATCAGCGAGTCGACCCCGTACTTGTGGCCGACGATGCGCGGCATGAAGCGCTTGTTGGCCCAGCGGCCGTTGCCATCCATGACGATGGCGATGTGCCGCGGCACGGCCGGCTTCGCGGACTTCGGGGCTGCAGCCATCGCGTCAGACCGCCATGACCTCGGCTTCCTTGGCCTGGACCAGCTTGTCGATCTCGGCGATCGTGCGGTCGGTCAGCTTCTGGATGTCGTCGTTGGAGCGGCGCTCGTCGTCTTCGGAGATCAGCTTGTCCTTCAGCAGCTTCTTGGCCTGGTCGTTGGCATCGCGGCGCAGATTGCGCACCGCCACGCGGGCGTCTTCGCCGGCGTTGCGCACCACCTTGGTCAGCTCCTTGCGGCGCTCCTCGGTCAGCGCGGGCAGCGGCACGCGGATCAGGTCGCCCAGCGAGGACGGGTTCAGGCCCAGATCGGACTCGCGGATCGCCTTCTCGATCTTGGCGCCCATGCCCTTTTCCCAGGGCTGCACGCTGATGGTGCGCGCGTCGATCAGCGAGACGTTGGCGACCTGGCTGATCGGCAGCATCGAGCCGTAGTACTCGACCTGCACCTGGTCCAGGATGCCCGGGTGGGCGCGGCCGGTGCGGATCTTCTGCAGTTCGTTCTTGAAGGCCTCGATGGACTTGGCCATCTTGGCATCGGCGTTCTTCTTGATGTCGGCAATGCTCATCGTTTTGCTCCTGAGACTCTGGACGGCGGACCCGGATGGCGGCCCAGGATCAGACGTGGACCAGGGTGCCCTCGTCCTCGCCCAGCACCACCCGCTTCAGGGCGCCCGGCTTGAAGATCGAGAAGACCTTGATCGGCAGCTTCTGGTCGCGGCACAGCGCGAACGCGGTCGCGTCCAGCACGGCCAGGTTGCGGCCGATCGCCTCGTCGAAGGTCAGGGTCGCGTAGCGGGTCGCCGTCGGATCCTTCTTCGGATCGGCGGTGTAGACGCCGTCGACCTTGGTCGCCTTCAGCATGATCTGCGCGCCGATCTCGGCGCCGCGCAGCGCGGCGGCCGTGTCGGTGGTGAAGAAGGGGTTGCCGGTGCCGCCGGCGAAGACGACCACCTTGCCTTCTTCGAGGTATTGCAGCGCCTTCGGGCGCACATAGGGCTCGACCACCTGGTCGATGCTCAGCGCCGACATGACGCGCGCGGTCATGCCTTCCTGGCGCATCGTGTCGGCCAGCGCGAGCGAGTTCATCACGGTGGCGAGCATGCCCATGTAGTCGGCGGTGGCGCGGTCCATGCCCACCGCACCGCCGGCCACGCCGCGGAAGATGTTTCCGCCGCCGATCACCACCGCCACCTCGCATCCGAGCGCCGTCACTTCCTGCACCTCGCGCACCATGCGCACGATGGTCGCGCGGTTGATGCCATAGGCGTCATCGCCCATCAGGGCCTCGCCGGAGAGCTTCAGAAGGATGCGTTTGTATGCGGGCATGCAGTGACCTCGATATAAGCGGAAAAAACGATCTCGCGAGTTTAGGCCAGCCGAGACGCGGGACGCCATCGCACCACGCGCCTCGACCGGAGTCAGGCCGGAATCAGGCCGACTTGCTGGCAGCGGCGACCTGCGCGGCCACTTCGGCGGCGAAGTCGTCCTGCTTCTTCTCGATGCCTTCGCCGACGACGAACATTGTGAAGCCGGCCAGCGAGGTGCCGGCGCTCTTCAGGTAGGCACCCACGGTCTGCTTGCCGTCGGCAGCCTTCACGAAGACCTGGTCCAGCAGCGAGACTTCCTTCAGGAACTTCTGCACCGAGCCTTCGACCATCTTGGCGACGATCTCGGCCGGCTTGCCCGACTCGGCGGCCTTCTCGGCAGCGATCTTGCGCTCCTTCTCGACCAGCTCGGCCGAGACTTCGGCCGACGACAGCGCCGCCGGCTTCATCGCGGCGATGTGCATCGCGGCGTCCTTGGCGGCGACGGCGTCACCGGTGTACTCGACGATCACGCCGATGCGCACGCCGTGCAGGTAGTGGGCCAGCGCGCCGCCGCCCTCGTAGCGCTTGAAGCGGCGGATCGACATGTTCTCGCCGATCTTGCCGATCAGGCCCTTGCGCACGTCCTCGACCGTCGGGCCGAAGTCTTCCATCGCCAGCGGCAGGGCCGACAGCGCGGCCACGTCGGCCGGGTTGTGCTCGGCCACCAGGTTGGCGCACGACTGCACGAAGGACAGGAAGATCTCGTTCTTCGAGACGAAGTCGGTCTCGCAGTTGACTTCCACCATCGCGCCGGTCGAGCCGTTGACGGCCGCGGCGATGACGCCTTCGGCGGTCACGCGCGAGGCGGCCTTGCCGGCCTTGTTGCCCAGCTTGACGCGCAGGATCTCTTCCGCGCGGACGATGTCGCCGTCGGCTTCGGTCAGGGCCTTCTTGCACTCCATCATCGGCGCGTCGGTCTTCGCGCGCAGATCGGCAACCATCTTGGCGGTAATCGCAGCCATTGAAACTCTCCTAAACCTGAAACTTGAACCTGAAAAAAAGGGGCTGAATCAGCCCCTTGCAAGCCGAGTCGCGGGGACTCAGGCGGCGTCGCTGACCTCGACGAATTCGTCGGCGCCGGCGACGGCCTCGACGACTTCGTTGACGGCGTTGTTCTTGCCTTCCAGGACGGCGTCAGCCATCACGCGGGCATACAGCGCCACGGCCTTGGCCGAGTCGTCGTTGCCGGGGATGACATAGTCGATGCCGTCCGGGTTGTGGTTGGTGTCGACCACGCCGATGACCGGGATGCCCAGCTTCTTGGCTTCGGCGATGGCGATCTTGTGGAAGCCCACGTCGATCACGAACAGCGCGTCAGGCAGAGCAGCCATGTCCTGGATGCCACCGATGTCCTTTTCCAGCTTGGCCAGCTCGCGCTGGAACAGCAGGCCTTCCTTCTTGTTCATCGACTCCAGGCCGGCCTCGACCTGGGCCTGCATGTCCTTGAGCTTCTTCAGCGAACCCTTGACGGTCTTGAAGTTGGTCAGCATGCCGCCCAGCCAGCGCTGGTCGACGAAGGGCATGCCGGCGCGGGCAGCTTCCTCGGCGACGATCTCGCGCGCCTGGCGCTTGGTGCCGACGAACAGGATGGTGCCGCGCTTGGCCGCCAGCTGGCGAGCGAACTTGGTGGCTTCCTCGAAGAGCGGAACGGTCTTCTCGAGGTTGATGATGTGGATCTTGTTGCGATGGCCGAAGATGTACGGAGCCATCTTCGGGTTCCAGAAACGGGTCTGGTGGCCGAAGTGGACGCCTGCTTCGAGCATGTCGCGCATCGTGAAGGACATGAGATCACTCCTGAAAGGTTGGATCTAGAATCCGACTCGGATCGCAGGCGAGAGACGCACCGCACGGGCGCAGCTCGCTGCAACACCTTCAGCCAGTCGGATCCGGGATTGATTCATCCGTCCCGAACACCGGGGTCGGCTCCCGGCGCACCACGCGTCGGGAAGACGCCGCGACTCGACGCGGCACCGGACAAACCCCGAGAGTATAGCAAGCCTTGCACACCCCCGACCTGCACACGCTGCGCAAGCAGCTCGACGAAGGCAGCACCGATGCCCTGACGCTGCTCGACCAGGCCCTGGCCGCGGCCCGCTCGCCGCGCTGCGCACACGCCTTCGTCTCGATCGACGAACAGGGCGCCCGCACCGCGGCCGCGGCGCCCGCAGGCGCACTCGCCGGGTTGCCGGTCAGCGTCAAGGACCTCTACGACATCGCCGGCCAGGTGACGAGCGCCGGATCGGTCGTGCTGGCGGACCAGCCTCCGGCCCCGGTGGACGCTCCGGCCGTCGCCCGGCTGCGCGCGGCCGGCGCCGCGCTGATCGGCCGCACGCAGATGACCGAGTTCGCCTTCTCCGGCGTCGGCATCAACCCGCACCACGGCACGCCGGCCAACGTGGCGATGGCCGTGCTCGATCCGGCCGCGCCGGCCGGCGTGCCCGGCGGCTCGAGCTCGGGCGGCGCGGTCTCGGTGGCCGCAGGCGCGGCGGTGGCGGCGCTGGGCAGCGACACCGGCGGCTCGATCCGCATCCCGGCGGCGCTGCACGGCCTGGTCGGCTTCAAGAACACCCAGGCGCTGACACCCGCCGCGGGCAGCATCCCGCTGGCGCCCAGCCTCGACACCGTCTGCGCGATCACCCGCAGCGTGCGCGACGCGGTGCTGCTGCACGAGATCCTCGCCGCCCGCATCGTGCGCCTGGCCGCGGTGCCGCTGGCCGCGCGACGGCTCGCGGTGGTGCGCACGCTGATGCTCGACGCGCTGGAGACGCCGGTCGCCGCGGCCTTCGAGCGTGCGCTGCAGACGATCGCGCAGGCCGGCGCGCAGATCGAGTTCATCGACCTGCCGCTGCTCGACGAGCTGCCGCGCCTGACCCAGGACGGCGGCCTGCCCGCCGCCGAGAGCTGGGCCTGGCACCGCGAGCTGCTGGCGCGCGACGGCGAGCGCTACGACCCGCGGGTGGCCGCGCGCATCCGCCGCGGCGCGGCGATCACGCCCGAGGCGCTGGCGGCGCTGCACGCCGCGCGCGCCGACTGGATCGACCGCATGTCGGCCGCGCTGGCCGGCTTCGACGCGGTGCTGTCACCGACGGTGCCGATGACCCCGCCGCCGCTGGCCCCGCTGCTGGCCGACGATGCTGCCTTCTTCGAGGTCAACGCGCGGCTGCTGCGCAACCCCTCGGTGGTCAACCTGCTCGACGGCTGCGCGATCAGCCTGCCCTGCCATGCGCCGGGCACCGCGCCCGTGGGCCTGATGGCCTGGAGCCTGGGCGGACGCGACGACCGGCTGCTGTCGCTGGCGCTGCAGCTCGAGGCCGCGCTGAAGCCTGCCCGGGAGAGCGCACGATGAGCGCCGCGACGCCCGAGGCAGCCGAAGCGACCGAAGCGGTCGACGTCATCCTCGACACCAATGTCGTGCTCGACTGGCTGGTCTTCCAGCACGCCAGCGGGCTGGCGATCGGCGAGGCGGTCGAGGCCGGGCGGCTGCGCTGGATCGTCAGCCCGGCGATGCAGGAGGAGCTGACCGACGTGCTCGGCCGGCTGCTGCACCTGCCCACGCTGATGCGCTGGGCCGAGCGGCACGCGCCGGCCAGCGTTGAGGTCGCCCGGCTGGCGCAGCCGGTCAGCGCGCCGGGCCCGCTGCCCCACCCGCAGCGCCTGCGCTGCACCGATCCCGACGACCAGTGCTTCATCGACCTGGCGGTGTCGCGGCGCACGCCCTGGCTGATCACCCGCGACCATGCGCTGCGGCGGCTGGCGCGGCGCGCGCGGGCCTTCGACGTCGCGGTGGTCACGCCGGAAGGCTGGGCCGCCGCGCAAGCCTGCCGTGCTCCTTTGCCCCATCCAGATCCCCTGCCATGACCGCATCGACCGCCCGCGCCCTGCCCGTCCTGCCTGCGGACCACCGGCCGGTGCGGCTGCGCGAATGGCTGGATCGCCAGCCCGGCCCTTGGCCGCTGCATGACGCGGCCGCCTCGCGCACGCTGGATGCGCTGGCGGCCGAGGCGCTGCCGGCGCACGCCCTGATGCAGCGCGCCGGCCGGGCGGTGGCGCGGCTGGCGATGGCGCTGGCGCCGCATGCGCGCCGCATCCATGTGCTGGCCGGCCACGGCAACAACGGCGGCGACGGCTTCGAGGCCGCGCTGCACCTGCACAGCGCCGGCCGCGAGGTGCGGCTGCACGTGATCGGCCGCGACAGCGACGACGGACGCGCCCAGGCCTGGCCGCCGGATGCCGCCGCCTCGCGCCGGCAGGCCGAGCTCGGCGGCGTGGCCATCGTCGCCGGGCTGGCGCCGCAGGCGCTCGGCGGCGCCGACCTGGTGATCGACGCGCTGCTCGGCCGCGGCCTGGCGCGCCCGGCCAGCGGCCCGGTCGCCGACGCGATCCGGCTGTGCAACGGCTCGGGCGTGCCGGTGCTGGCGGTCGACCTGCCCTCCGGCCTGCCCGGCGACACCGGTGCGCTCGAGGTCGGCGCTGCCTGCGTGCAGGCGCGCTGGACGCTGGCACTGCTGTCGCTGGCACCGGGCCTGCTGACCGCACACGGCCGCGACCAGGCCGGCGAGATCTGGTGGGACGACCTCGGCGTGCAGCTCGCGCACCCGGACTTTCCTGCGCCGGCGGCGCGGCTGCAGGGCGCGGCCGGGCTGCAGGCGCTGTGGCCGGCACGGCGCCATGCGCAGCACAAGGGCAGCTTCGGCGACGTGCGCATTCTCGGCGGCGCCGGCTCGATGGGCGGCGCCGCGCTGCTGGCCGGGCGCGCGGCGCTGGGGGCCGGCGCCGGTCGTGTCTGGGTCGACCTGCTCGACGAGCACGCGCCGCGCCTGGACCCGGTGCATCCGGAACTGATGTTCGCGCCGACCCCGGCGGACGAGCGCCTGGCCTCAAGCACCGTGGTGGCCGGCTGCGGCGGCGGCGAGGCGGTGGCCGCGCGACTGGCGTCGCTGCTGGCGCAGGCCGGGCGGCTGCTGCTCGATGCCGACGCGCTCAACGCGCTGGCGGCTGATCCGCGACTGATGCAGGCGCTGCGCCAGCGCGGAGCCCAGGGCCGACCGACGCTGCTGACGCCGCATCCGCTGGAGGCCGCGCGCCTGCTCGGCTGCAGCACCGCCGAGGTGCAGGCCGACCGGCTGCGCGCGGTGCACGAGCTGGCCGACCGCAGCGGCGCGGTGGTGGTACTGAAGGGCTCGGGCACGCTGATCGGCCGGCCTGAACCACATCACGCGCCCTGGATCAACGCCAGCGGCCATGCCGCGCTGGCCACGCCCGGCAGCGGCGATGTGCTGGCCGGCTGGATCGCCGGCCTGTGGAGCCAGATCGCCGGAGCGCGCGTGACAGGCGACTCATCCGCATGGGATGCAGCCGAGCTGGCAGCCCGCCGCGGCGTCTGGCTGCATGGCCGCCGCGCCGAGCGCCTGGCACCAGACGGCCAGGCGCTGGTGGCCAGCCGCATCGTGCCGGACGGGCAGGACGGCTGAAGCCATCACCACCCGCCTCGGCCTTCATCAGCGCCGGCGCTTGGCCGCGCTGTTCTTGGTGGCGGTCTTGCCTGCGGACTTGGCCGTGCGCTTGGCGGCCTTGCGCGAAGGCCGCGCGCTGTTGGTGCGGTCACGCTCGCGTGATGCGGCGCGGCGCACCGCACGATCGGCCTCGGTCACCGACTGCAGCTCGTCCTGCGCCCGGGCCGGTGCGCGCTCGCGCCCGCCCTTGCCGGCCGGCGCGGCCGGCGGCAGCGCCGGCGCCAGCGGATCGCGCACCAGGCGGAAGTCGATGCGCCGCCCGTCCAGATCGACCCGGCTGACCTGCACCCGGATGCGCACGCCCACCGCATAGCGCACGCCTGTGCGCTCGCCGCGCAGTTCCTGGCGGACTTCGTCGTAGCGGAAATACTCGCCGCCCAGCTCGGTGATGTGCACCAGGCCCTCGACATACAGCTCGTCGAGCTGCACGAACAGGCCGAAGCTGGTCGCCGCGCTGACGGTGCCGGAATACTCCTCGCCGAGGCGGTCGCGCATGAACTTGCACTTCAGCCAGGCCTCGACATCGCGCGAGGCCTCGTCGGCGCGGCGCTCGTTGGCGCTGCAGTGTGCGCCGGCCGCCTCCCAGACCTCCAGATCGCGCGGCGCGATGCCCTCCATCCGGGGCATCGGCTTGGCGGTGGCGCCACCGGGACGCCGGCGCAGCGGCTGCGCCGCACCGGGAATCGCGGACTTCACCACCAGCGCGTACTTGCGCTTGCCCAGGATGGCCTTGATCACCCGGTGCACCAGCAGGTCCGGATAGCGCCGGATCGGGCTGGTGAAATGGGTGTAGGCGTCATAGGCCAGACCGAAGTGGCCGCTGTTGATCGGCGTGTAGATCGCCTGCTGCATCGAGCGCAGCAACATCGCGTGGATCTGCGCCGCATCCGGCCGGTCGCGGGTCTGCTGCGCCAGCGCCTGCAGCTCGGCCGGCTTGGGCTCGTCGCTGACCGACAGGTTGAGGCCCAGGCTGCGCAGATAGGCCTGCAGCGCCACCCGCTTCTCGGGCGTCGGCCCCTCGTGGACGCGGTACAGCGACGGATGCTTGCCCGCCTGGATGAAGTCGGCGGCGCAGACATTGGCCGCCAGCATCGCCTCCTCGATCAGCCGGTGCGCCTCGGTGCGCGTCCGCGGCACGATCTTCTCGATGCGGCCGTTGTCGTCGCAGACGATCTGCGTCTCGGTGGTCTCGAATTCGATCGCGCCGCGCGTGCCGCGCTGCCTGAGCAGCACGCGGTAGACCTCGTGCAGATGCAGCAGGTGCGGCACCAGGTCGGCGCGGCGCTGGGCTTCCGGGCCGCGGGTGTTCGACAGCACCGCAGCCACCTCGGTGTAGGTCAGCCGCGCATGCGAGCAGATCACCGCCGGATAGAACTGGTAGGCCGCGACCTCGCC
>RRZU010040239.1_pt1 | contig 17259 bp, 13 predicted proteins | sample 2165561 | NCBI WGS metagenome assembly RRZU01 (sample SAMN10456909, study PRJNA506462) | wastewater metagenome | isolation source: wastewater sludge | place: USA: Moscow, Idaho | reverse complement strand
TGCCGATTTGTGTCAGTATTATGACCACTGTCGCTTGGTACAGGCGTGACGATGCTGTCGCTTTTGGGGTGTGGCTCTGTGATGATTTGCTGTGGGTTTGCACCGCTTGGATTTGGCTTGGGTGTGACATGGGCGGTTTGTGTTTTTGGGCTTGTCGCCTGCTCGCTTGTCCCTGTCGCTTTTGGCACAGCAGATAGCGTAATGGTGGTTTTAATGGTTTCAGGCGGATAACATAACCCTGCCTTAGCACAGCCTTGCCATTTTACCGTAATGGGTACATTGGTTAAATTTTGTTCGCTTTTTAGATTAAAAGTCGCCACCACGTCCTGCTCAAACACCGCCACATGCCCAAATTCGGGATCATCAACCATGGTTGGCATAAGGCTAAACTGCGGAGCAGTCGCCACAACATCATCAGGCAGTGAAATGGTTACTTTATCTTTATAAATATAATGCTCAGGCGTGATGTCAAAATTTACCGTTAGCGTATCGCCTTGTTGACTAGTATGAACTTTAAAGGCTTGATGAACAGGTAAAAATTTGCCCTTTTGACTTTGTCCAAATAGACTTGATAAAGGATTATTTTGAGCAACGGCTGGCACGGTCGCAGTAAATGCTATCGCTGTGATGAGTAGGCTTTGGCTTAGTTTTTTAAGTTGTAAGGGGATTTTCATGGTGTTATTATTAAAAATTTGATAAAACGTATCATTATACTGTAAAGCCGTCAATTATCAGTAAAAATTTGTGGATTTGTCATTAAAATTTTTCAAGATAAGCTTAATTTTTATCAATGTTACAGGCAAAACTGTTAAGTTATTTTGGGCGTTTTGTGATAAACTAGGGCGGTTCTTATTTTAGTGCTTTTCCTATTTACGGAGCTTTTATGTATAAAGAAATTTCTCTACACGCCTACGATCCTGAGCTTGCCGTGGCAATGGACGCAGAAACCAGTCGCCAAGAAGACCATATTGAGCTGATTGCGTCCGAAAACTACTGCTCACCTGCAGTCATGGAAGCCCAAGGGTCAAGCCTGACCAACAAATACGCTGAAGGCTACCCCGCCAAGCGTTATTATGGCGGCTGTGAACACGTGGACGTGGTGGAACAAATCGCCATTGACCGTGCCAAGGCTTTATTTGGGGCAGATTATGCCAACGTACAGCCCCACTCTGGTTCTAACGCCAATGCTGCCGTTTATCTTGCCCTACTAGAAGCAGGCGATACTGTGCTTGGTATGAGTCTTGCTCATGGCGGACATTTAACACATGGGGCAAGCGTGTCTTTTTCGGGCAAAACTTATAACGCCGTACATTATGGCATTGACGAAAATGGCTTGTTGGATTATAACGAAATCGAGCGTCTTGCCAAAGAACATAAGCCCAAAATGATTATCGCAGGTTTTTCGGCTTATAGCCAAGTCATGGACTGGCAGCGTTTTCGTGAGATTGCCGACAGCGTGGGGGCGTATCTGTTTGTCGATATGGCACACGTGGCGGGACTTGTGGCGGCAGGCGTTTACCCAAGCCCTGTCCAAATCGCTGACGTAACCACCACCACCACCCATAAGACTTTGCGTGGTCCCCGTGCTGGTCTGATTTTAGCCAAAGCCAACCCAGAAATTGAGAAAAAATTAAGCTCTGCGGTATTCCCTGGCAGTCAAGGCGGACCACTGATGCACGCCATCGCCGCCAAAGCCGTTTGCTTTAAAGAAGCGATGAGTGACGAATACAAAGCCTATCAACAACAAGTGGTCAAAAACGCCAAAACCATGGCAAAAACCATCATCGCTCGTGGTTATGACGTGGTGTCAGGCGGTACCGAAAACCACTTGATGCTCATTAGCCTAATCAAGCAAGGCATCACAGGTAAAGAAGCCGACCAATGGCTGGGCGACGCTCATATCACCGTCAACAAAAACTCAGTGCCCAACGATCCCAAATCACCGTTTGTGACCAGCGGTATTCGTATCGGCACGCCTGCGGTAACCACTCGTGGCTTTAAAGAGACCGAATGTGAACAGCTTGCCAATTGGATTTGTGATGTGTTAGACGCTCGCGGGGCAGAAGAAACTTTAGAAGAAGTGCGTGCTAAGGTTGCGGGCGTTTGTCATAAATTCCCTGTGTATGAGCGTAATATCTAGGTTTTAAGCTTTACATTAAAAAACGCATAGAATTAAATCTATGCGTTTTTTTATTTTATAAAATGTTAATAGACCAAATTTAGCGCAATTCCAACCCATTCGCTCCATTTTTAAGCTGACTGGTAGATAGCCCCATTTGTGATAGCGTATAACTGGCTTCACGAGTAATGACACCCATTTGTGTGCGGTTGCCCGTTCTTTGGGCTTCTAGGTATTTTGCCATCATCAGGCTACCACCCCAATAAAGCATATCCGCCATACGCTGTTTGTCAGCATTGCTCATATTTGCTAGGCTACTGTCTTCGCCCATGCTGGCTTCTAGTTGCTTCACAAAAGTGTGAGCCTTAAGCGTGGCAAGATTTTGCTGGGTAGCCACGCCATAGTTGATTACCAAATAATACGCCATGGCAGTTGCCACACTACTGGTATCATAGCCGTCCGAGCGTAACGCCCCACGCACTTGCCCAATCAAATCTACACCCTTAAGCCGAGTAATTTCCTGTTCAATCTGCGGGGTCATCGCTCCACTTCTTTGGACTTGAGTGCGTAGTGCCTGAATCATCTCATCATTGACCTGCTTTGTGACACTGGCAGAATGGTTGTAGCGGTAGGCATTACTGGTCTTTTTGCTTTGGGTGGTGGTTTTGGTACTGGTGGCTTTACTGCTTGTTGTTTTACTGGTTTTTTTGCTACTAGAACCGCCACGCTTCTCTTGTAGCTCACGATAATAGCGTCTGTTGGCATCAATGTTATTTTGGTAAGCATTACTGGACTGCCACCAACTGTCACCAATGCCCGCATTACCAAACAGGGCGTGTGATGACTGACTGGCACTCATTAGCATCACACCAAGGATAAAGACACTGATTGATTTTTTCATATATCTTCCTTCAATTGTTTTAGACAAACTGCTTGTCATGACATGATTTTTAAAAAATCATCTAAAATCATAGACAAGCGTATCATGACAAAAGATGAGTGGGGTAAGTAGTGTTAAATTGTAATTATTTATCACATAACTTTTACCAAGCACAACCTAAAGTAAACAATCCCACAAAAGCTTCAAAATCTTTACTTTAACCAACAATAAAATTCACCAATTGCCAGTCTTATCCCTACCTATTCTTCAAGTATAAAACCAACAACCCAATTGGCGCAATGATAATACTATGCACAAACAACATCAAGCGCATAAAAAATTTGAACCAATAAACCACAATAAGCAAAAAACCGCCAACAACCCACCAACTGTCTTCGTCTGAAAAATAATCCCACAAGCAATCATAAGCATATTTGGCATATGGATATAGTAGTAAGCTAATCACAACATAAGCCTTTAGCCACCAAAACACATAGGATGTATGATCACCATCAGTCCTATCCGCAGCTAAAAATTGTTGTTGCCCCATATCAAGAGTCCACCACATTGCAATGGCAAAAATACTGGCAACCAGCAAATTTTTAAGATAATAGCGTGTATTTAGCCCCAAGAATGTATAATAAAACCAATTCATCATTTATCCCATAAAACAAAGCCCCAACCAAAATCGGGGCTTTGCTTATCTTTTGAATTTTAACCCTGAAGTAGCCCAATATCCGCTACCATCAAAAACAGCGTGCGCACTTGCTTTAAAAGTGCCAAGCGGTTATTTTTTAGGGCGGCGTCATCGGCATTGACCATGACATTATCAAAAAAGTCTGTCAAGGGCTTATCAAGGCTAGCCAACGTGGTCAAAATCCCTTGATAATCCGCCTTTTGGCTCATCGGGGCGGTGATTTCTTTGGCATGTTGTACCGCCTTATACAGAGCGATTTCAGCAGGCTCGGCAAGCAAGCTATCATTCACGCTATCGCTAACACTGTCGCTGACTTCTGTGTCCGCTTTGGCAAGGATATTTGCCACACGCTTGTTATTTTGAGACAGCGGCACAGCCTCAGCAAGGCTACGGAACGCCTCTACCGCATGAATGCGTTCATCAAAGTCCAGTGGCATATGCGGGGCAATCGCCTGCACCGCCAAAATGGTATCTACCGCCACGCCCTGCTCTTCATAGATAGCACGGTAGCGAGCGTTGATAAAGTCCATCACGTCAGTAAAGGTCTTGCCAAGGTTGTCAATCTTATCGCCATAACCCAAAAGTGCCTGCTCGGTCAGCACCACAAGACTAATCGGCAAGCGTTTTTCAATCAAAATCCGCAAAATACCAATGCTCGCCCGTCTTAGACTAAAGGGGTCTTTTGAACCTGTAGGAATTTCACCAATGCCAAAAATCCCTACCAAAGTATCTAACCTATCTGCCAAGGCAACCGCCGTGCCTATGTCGGTACTGGGCAAAGCATCACCGCTAAATTTGGGCAAATATTGCTCGCTAATCGCCAGCGCCACCTGCTCGCTTTCGCCACTGGCACGGGCATAATAGGTGCCTGCAATGCCTTGTAGCTCGGGGAACTCGCCCACCAATGTGCTGGCAAGGTCACATTTGGCAAGCAGTCCTGCACGGGTCGCCTGCTCCACATCACTATCCATGACGCTCGCGATAAAGGCGGACAAGCGGGCAATGCGTTCAGCCTTATCCCAAATCGTGCCAAGTTTGTCCTGAAAAATACGATTTTTTAGGTTTTCGGTTAGGGCGTATAGGGGCTGTTTTTGGTCTTGTAAAAAGAAAAATTCCGCATCCGCCAGACGTGGGCGCACCACTTTTTCATTACCTAAAATGACCTGCTGCTTATCTTTACTATTAATGTTACTGATAAACACAAAGTACGGCAGCAGTTTGCCGTGATTATCGGTTAAGCAAAAGTATTTTTGGTCGGCTTGCATGGTGCTGATCAAGGCTTCTTGTGGCACGGCAAGGAAACGCTCAGGGAAAGTAGCACGCAGAGCAACAGGCAAATCCACTAAGGCGGTCACTTCGTCCAGCAAGTCATCAGGGACAATGGCAAGCGCCCCCACTTCACTCGCCAAAGTCTGCACTTGGGCGGTGATGTCGGCTTGACGCTTGTCAAAATCCGCCACAACTTGACGCTCAAGCAACAGCGCTTCGTAATTGTCCGCATGAGTAATGGTAAAAAAATCAGGACTGTGATAACGGTGCCCACGGCTTTGGTTGCCTGTGGTATGTCCTTGGATTGTGCCATCAATCACCGCACTATCCGTCATCAACACAACCCACTGCACAGGGCGAACGAACTCATGACGGTTCGCCCCGCTTTTCATGCGTTTGGCAATGGGAAGTGCGTCCAGTGCCTTTTGAAAAATCGCAGGGAGCAGCTCGCTTGTCGCCTTGCCCGCCACGGTCAGCTCATAGCCGATGTAGTCGCCCTTATCGGTGCTAATGGTGATGACATCGTCTTTGCTAATACCAAGCCCTGCAGCGAAGCCTTGCCCTGCTTTGCTTAGATTACCATCAGCATCAAAGGCAGCTTTTACCGCAGGACCCCGCTTTTGCTCCACACGGTCAGGCTGACGCTCGGCAACGTCAGTCAATTGCACCGCTAGGCGTCTGGGGGCGGCGTATAATTTGACACCATCAAAGGCGATGTCCGCATCTGTTAAGGACTGCACCACGCTGTCGCCTAGGGCATTGCGTAGGGTTTTTAGGGATTTTGGCGGTAGCTCTTCGGTGCCAAGTTCAAATAGGATTGTGGTCATTTTTTAGCCTTAAATAATATAATTAGCTTTAAGAAAGTTGTAACATGTGCATGACAAGCCGTATCAGTGTGTCTTTTTGTTTGGGGTCAGATTCAGCAATTAGCAGGGTTAAAGCCGTCAAGCCTGTGTCGTTAATAATTGGTTCACCATTAGCATTAAACAAGCGTCCATTTTGGTACAAAAAATCCACAAATAAGAACGCCCCACTGCGTTTATTACCATCAGTAAAGGGGTGATTTTTAATCACAAAATATAATAAATGTGCCGCCTTGCTCTCAATACTCGGATATGCAGGTTCACCAAAAACACTTTGTTCTAAGTTACCCAAGAGAGCCGACAAGCCATCGCCCCGCTCTTTGGCAAACAGTTCGGTTGCTTCACCTTTGGCAATCAGTTCGCCCTTTAATACCGCCAATTTTTGCCGTGCTTGCTCAGGGGCTGGCAACACGCCACCCAAGGTGTTTTTGGGTTCGCTCAACAAGCCTTCGTCATACTGCTGTAGCCATAAAAAGGTTTGCGTATAACGCCCAACAATCTCAAGCAACCCCCGACTACTATCAAGGGTTAGTTGGGGCGATTTGGCAACTTGTTGAATCAGCGCCAAGGCTTGTTCAAGTTCGTGAGCGTTTTGGGCAAGCCTGTTTTGGTTAATAGCATAACCTTTCAGCAGATAATCTTTTAGGCGAGCAGTTGCCCAAATGCGAAATGCTGTACCTGCTTTGGAATTTACCCGATAGCCGACCGAAATAATGACATCAAGGTTAAAATATTCAACCTGATAGGTTTTGCCATCTGTGGCAGTTGTTGCATTTTTTGCAACAACTGCTGTCTTATCCAATTCTTCTTCAGCAAAAATTTTTTTGATATGACGTGAAATCACAGATTTATCACGCCCAAAAATATCCGCCATCTGCTGCAGAGACAACCAAACGGTATCATCATCAAACCGCACTTCTACCTGTGTTTCACCTGTGGCGGATTGGTAAATTTCTATGGGGTTTGTCATGACTGCACTTGGGGCAACCACTTCGCCAATGCTTCCGCCTTATGCTCTTCATCAGCCAGTGGAAAGCCCAATTTGGCACGAGCCTTGACATAGCTTTCTGCTACTTTGCGGGCTAGAGTGCGCACACGCAGGATAAATCTTTGGCGTTCGGTCACACTAATCGCCCCACGAGCGTCCAGCAGGTTAAAGGTATGGCTTGCTTTTAGCACCATTTCATAGGCCGGCAAAGGAAGTTCGGCGATGACAAGGCGGTCGGCTTCACTTTCATAAAAGTCAAACAGCTCAAACAGCTTATCCACATTAGCATATTCAAAGTTATAAGTGGACTGCTCCACTTCATTTTGGTGAAAGACATCGCCATAAGTCACTTTGCCAAATTCGCCGTCCGTCCACACCAAATCATAGACACTATCCACGCCCTGAATGTACATCGCCAGACGCTCAAGCCCATAGGTAATCTCACCTGTGACAGGGAAGCACTCAATGCCGCCCACCTGCTGAAAATAGGTAAACTGCGTCACTTCCATGCCGTTTAGCCACACTTCCCAGCCCAAGCCCCACGCCCCAAGCGTTGGGCTCTCCCAGTTATCTTCCACAAAGCGCACATCATGGGTCAGGGTGTCAATGCCTAGAGCTTCTAGCGAGCCAAGATATAATTCTTGAATGTCAGGCGGGTTGGGCTTTAATACCACTTGAAACTGATAGTAATGCTGCAGGCGGTTGGGGTTGTCACCATAGCGTCCGTCTGTGGGGCGACGAGACGGCTGTACATAGGCGGCATTCCACTTTTCAGGGGTTAAGGCACGCAAAAAAGTCGCCGTATGGAACGTTCCTGCGCCCATTTCCATATCATAGGGCTGAAGCACCACACAGCCACGGTTTGCCCAGTAGTTTTGTAGCGTTAGGATAATTTCTTGAAAGGTCATGGGGGTTTTGTCGCTTGTCATCATAATACCAATATTAAATAATAAAACGTGCTATTTTATCACAGTTAGCCCCATTTTTTAACCACGAAAAAGACGGCTTAAGTTAAGTTTTAAGCCGTCTTTATTGGTTAGAATTTGGATTAATTTAAACGATTGGGATTATTTTCATAATATTCTAAATAGGACTGTGGGGTCGCTTCAGGCATCATAAAATACATCACCGCATAAGCAATGATCGCCACCCATAGACTAACCGTTGCCGTCAACGGAATGGACAGTACAAAAACCAAACGTAACATATTCGGTGACCAACCCAAATATTCACCAACACCACCAAACACCCCTGCAATCATGCGGTCGTTTTTTGAGCGGTGTAATTTAATCAATTTTGCCATGGCAAGTCTCCTTAAACTCTCCCAAAAGTTATGCTTATACAATAAGGCAAAATTTATCACTTTTCAAGAAAATCAGCGAAAACCTTGTTGATGTTATGTAAAAAAAATGGACTAAAGATTACTCCCTAGCCCATTTTCTTGCTTAAATTTTACAAATTAAGCATCATCGCCAATTGCTTGAATGGCGGTCAAAGCAATGGTATAGACAATGTCATCAACCAAACAGCCACGAGACAAATCATTAACAGGTTTATTTAGACCTTGAAGCATCGGCCCAACACTGATCACGCCTGCGTTACGCTGTACCGCTTTATAAGTGGTGTTGCCCGTATTTAAATCAGGGAAAATAAACACATTGGCATGACCTGCCACAGGCGAATTTGGGGCTTTGGATTTGCCCACGCTTGGCACACTGGCAGCATCAAACTGTAAAGGTCCATCTACGGCAAGCTCTGGGGCTCTTTGACGAACGATCTCTACCGCCGCTTTGACTGTGTCCACATCTTCACCCGAACCTGAATTCATGGTTGAATAGCTAATCATCGCCACTTTAGGATCGATGCCAAAGGCTTTGGCGGATTGGGCGGACTGAATGGCAATCTCAGCAAGCTGTTCAGCAGTAGGATTTGGGTTTACCGCACAGTCGCCATACACCACCACTTGCTCAGGCAGTAGCATAAAGAACACGCTAGACACTAGGCTGTATTGTGGGGCGGTTTTAATCAACTGAAACGCAGGGCGAATGGTGTCCGCTGTGGTATGCACCGCACCTGATACCAAGCCGTCCACGTCACCGACATGAAGCATCGCTGTACCAAGTACCACGGTATCTTGCAGGGCTTCTCTTGCCCCTGCTTCATCAATCTTGCCTTTACGACGTTCTACCACAGGGGTAACGTATTTTTCAATGATTGAACTTGGCTCGATGATCTCAATGTCCGACGGCAAAGTCACGCCACGCTCGGCAGCCACCGCTTCAATCTTAGCTTTATCGCCAAGTAGCACACACTGAGCGATGCCACGACTTTGGCAAATCGCCGCCGCTTCAATGGTGCGTGGCTCATCGCCTTCAGGCAGAACAATGCGTTTTTTGGCGGACTGGGCAAGTTTTACCACTTGGTTACGAAACGCATAAGGCGATAATTTTTTGACACGATCAGACGCTTTATAGGCGTTTAATACGTCTTTATTGACATGGCGTAGATCGCCGTCTTCGGTGGTGCTGGCAATCTCAGTGAACGCCACAGGCACAGGGCAACTGTCAGGCGATGCACAAGACACAATCACACCAAACACACGCTCGCCTTTTGATCCGCCAAATTCAGACGCATACACCATAAGGTCGTCCACATTATCGGTCACAAATACCACGTCAGCGTCTAAGCCATTGGCTAGGGCTTTATTGACTTGGTTGGCATAAGGGGTTTTGTCGCTGGCAACCACGCCACGCACCACGGTCAGCTCGTCCACTTGCGTTGCCACGATACGCTCTAACAGCTCATCAAGCTGTCCTTCACTGACCGCATGGCGTAACTGTTCATCGCCATGACCTGCAAAAGGGGCAAGCAGACTGGCACCAAGCTCTTCGCTTAGGTTTTTGGCAACCACGCCAAGGGCGATTTTGGGGGTGGTGGGGATTAATAATAAAGTTTTCATACAGTTACTCTTTTAACTTTTTCATTTAACTTTGGGAAATTGGGATAATATTATTAAACATTACCCCAAAATCCCAGTTCCTTGTTTTTTACCATTACAAACCAAGTACCGCCAAAGTTTCGGTCATGATTTGGTATTCTTCATCGGTTGGGATAACCCACAGTTCACGAGCCGAACCTTCGGCATGGAATGAGCCTTCTGCCCCACGAGACAAACTGGCGTTTTTATCATTATCCATCTTAATGCCAAAATGACGCATGTTATCCAAAATCATCTGACGCATGGTTACTGCATTTTCGCCGATACCGCCTGTAAAGACAATACCCGTAAATTCAGGCAAGGCGCAGCTTAGGCTTGATAAGTATTTTGCCACACGATAAGCAAATAGGGCTTGGGCTAATTGAGCGTCTTTATTGCCGTCAGCGGCAAGTTGTTCTACAGTACGCAGGTCGTTAGATGCCCCCGACACGCCCAAAAGTCCGCTCTTTTTGTTAAGCAAGGTATCAATCTCTTCAATAGAAAGACCCAAGGTGCGGTGCAAATGAATGTGCAAACTGGGATCAACATCGCCACTGCGAGTACCCATCATCAGTCCTTCAAGCGGGGTTAGACCCATGCTAGTGTCTAAGCTTTTACCATCATAAACAGCAGTTGCCGAACAGCCATTACCCAAGTGAGCTACTAACCAGCCATGTTTGCCGTCTTTTTCGGTTAGGTCGCTGGCACGGTGTGAGACATAGTTATGTGACGTGCCGTGGAAACCATAACGGCGGATACCATGTTCGGTGTACAAGTCCTTAGGAATGGCATAACGAAACGCCACTTCAGGCATGGTTTGGTGGAATGCTGTATCAAATACCGCCACTTGGGGTAGGTTTGGATAAACCGATAACACCGCTTCGATACCTGCGGCATTGGCAGGGTTATGTAAGGGGGCAAGGATAGATAATTCTTTGATTTCGTTTAGCATTCTGTCATCAATGCGTACCGCCTGCGAAAACTCACGACCGCCATGCACCACACGATGACCCACCGCCACAGGGTGAAATTGTTCGATCAATGATAGGACTTTTTGTAGGGCGATTTGGTGATCGGCATTGGGTAGGCTAAATTCTTCTTTGGTGCCGTCAAGATGAGTATGTTTAATGCGAGCGTCAGCATTGCCTAGGGCTTCGGCAAGACCTTCAATGCGAACGCTACCGTCTTCACTGATAAGGGCGTATTTAATAGATGATGAACCGCAGTTTAAGACCAAAGTTGGGTTGGTTAGCGACATAAAATTTCCTTTTTACACGAGACAACACCCCAGCCATGCCAAGGCGTTGTTTAGGTTGGCTACAGAGCAAGCCATGCTTGGCACGCCCCACGAAAAACAGTGTTGGCATTATAGCATTATTGAAAAAAACTTTGCCACAAAATTTGCGTATTTTTGTCATCATTTTAATTAGGGTCTGCCCCACCTTCATCACGCTATTAGGGTGTGCCCCACATTCACTACACAGACCCTAAATTTTCTAATAAACTTGCGAAGTTGATTTGTTTTTGTGGCAGCTGTTTATTAAAAATTGAGCCAAATCTTGTTTTTCTTCGTCAAAGTCTTGTCTGATAGCATGTATTGAACTGCGACTTTTTCCTTAAAAACTCACCGATTTTGCTTATTTTTGCCCACAAAGATGAAAGTAGGGCAGACCCTAGGTTTTATCTTATGTTACAATAAGCCAATTTTTTATCTTTTTTATATCATGATGAAAACCACCAGTTTATTCCTTATCGCTTGCCTGTTATGTGCTTGCGGACAAAAAGGGGCGTTATACCTTGCCCCTAAAGACACGCCTGCCGTCATACCCACTTCTGATGAAGCGGACGAGCTTGGCAAGACCCCATCAAACGATCCCAGAGATTATTAATTTTGTAAAATTTATCAGTTTATGAGTTTTTTATGAGTCAAATTCCCATTTTAAACAGTGATGAAATCGCCAAAATGCAGGTGGCAGGACAGCTTGCCGCTGAAGTGTTACAAATCCTAGATCCCCACGTCAAAGCAGGGGTCAGTACGGGTTTTTTGGACGATTTGGCATATAAGCACATCACCGAAGTACAAAACGCCATTCCCGCCTGCCTGAATTATAAAGGCTATCCCTTTACTTTGTGTACATCTATCAACCATGTGGTATGCCACGGCATGCCCGACCATGAACGCACCCTAAAAGACGGCGACATCATCAACATTGACGTAACCGTCATCAAAGACGGCTATTATGGCGACACATCTGCGATGTGGATCATCGGTGAAGGTTCAGTCATGGCAAAACGTCTGTGCGACACCGCCCAAAAAGCCCTTTATGCGGGCATGAGCGTGGTCAAAAACGGGGCAAGACTGGGCGACATCGGGGCAGAAATTCAAAAGATTGTTGAACCTGAACGCTTTAGTATTGTGCGTGAGTTTTGTGGTCATGGCATCGGGCGAGAGTTTCACTGCGAGCCACAAGTATTGCACTACGGCAAAGCAGGCACAGGCGTTGAGCTAAAAACAGGCATGGCACTGACCATTGAACCAATGATCAACCAAGGCGTGTGGCAAACCAAAATCATGAAAGACGGTTGGACAGCCATTACCAAAGACCGCAAGCTTTCCGCCCAATGGGAACATACGCTGATCGTCACTGACACGGGCTGTATTGTGACCACAGCACGCCCTGATGAAGATTTAAGTTTTTTAACCAGCTAAGTCTATGCAAACTAACCTACCCGACCCAAGTTCCTTATTTTATCAGTTATCTAAGGAACTTGGGCTAAACTTGCCCGACATTCCCCCCGTCAGCCTTGACAGCCCAAGCCATATTTATAAAACGTGGCTTGGCGAGCTTAACCACGCCATAAATGACAAACTGCTCGCCCAAGGTCAAAGCGCCCCCAACTTCATCGCTGACACTGTCAGGCTTCGGACATTGGCGGTTGATGTCCTGCTGATTGGTTTATTTGGGGCGGTGGGCTTGCCCGATAGCCTTAGCCTATTTGCGGTGGGTGGTTATGGGCGGGGCGAGCTGTTTCCTTGTTCTGATGTGGATTTATTACTGCTGGGCGATGTAGAAAATTATCAGCAGCAAATCGGGCAATTTGTTACCTTGCTTTGGGACATTGGCTTAGAACCTGCCTTTTCGCCCCGCACGCCTGCACAGCTTGCCGACAACGCCCAAGAACACACCATTGCCACCGCCTTGCTCGAAAGTCGCTTTTTAACGGGCAGCCGTGAATTTATCGCCCTACCCCGTCAAGCACTCAAGCAAACATGGACAGCAGGCGACTTTTATCACGCCAAGCTAACCGAAAGCAAACAGCGACACCTTGCCAATAACGCCACCGAATATAACCTAGAACCCAACATCAAAAATGGTGTGGGCACGCTACGAGATTTACATATCTTAGGCTGGCTGGGTAAGTTTTATTTTGATGATGTTCACAGTTTGGCTGATTTGGTTAAAGTGGGTTTTATCGCCCCTTTACAGTATGAACGCCTGCACCACGCCCAAAACTTTCTTTGGTGCGTGCGTCATCACTTGCACACCTTAGCAGACCGCCACGAAGACCGCCTTGGCTTTGAATGGCAAAAAGGTGTCGCCAAAGCCATGGGTTATACGGTCGATGATACAGGCAAAGACACCCAAGGGCTAGAACACCTGATGCGGTTGTATTATCGCCATGTGATGCAAGTTGCCAGCTTATCTGAGCTGCTTTGTGATTACTTTTTTGAAAATTATTTAAATCCTACCAAAACCCACACCAAGATTGATGATGATTTTTATCAAGTCAGCCTAAATGACGACACGCCCAAAATCGCCATCGCACAACCTGATTTATTTAGCAAAAAACCTGAAACCCTACTTAAAATTTTCCTTGTCATGGGGCAAGCAGGCATCAATAAAATCTCTGCCAATACCCTGACCCAGTTATCGCTGTCGGCTCATTTGATAGATGACGCTTACCGCAATAATCCCACCCACCAAGCCCTATTTTTGGCAAACTTACAAGAAAACAACTATCTGTTTCATCGCCTACGTCTGATGAAACGTCATGGCATTCTTGAGCGTTATATTCCCGCCTTTGGGCAAATCATGGGGCTGATGCAATATGACCTATTTCATCGCTACACCGTGGACGCTCATACCTTGCTACTTGTGCGTATTTTGCACCGATTAAGCGATCCAACCAACGAAACCTACCAACAAAAATTTGACCTAGTCAGCGAAGTCTATCAGCAAATACATCGTAAAGATATTTTGGTCATCGCTGCTCTATTTCATGACATCGCCAAAGGGCGTGGTGGCGATCACAGTCAGCTTGGGGCGGTTGATGCTTATGAATTTTGTGTGTCGCATGGCATGAGCGTTGGCGACAGTGAGTTTGTGGCGTGGCTGGTGCGTGAACATCTGACCATGTCACTGACCTCCCAAAAGCAGGATATTTATGATCCTGACGTGATTAAAACGTTTGCCAAATTGACAGGCACGACCGCACGGCTTAACCACCTATATGTACTGACCGTTGCCGACATGAACGCCACCAACTCTCAGTTGTGGAATAACTGGCGGGCATCACTCCTAAAACGCCTATACCACAGCACGCACCGAGTGCTGACCTTTGGCGAGCACATCATTCATAAAGACCGCATGATTGACAGTCGCAAACGTAAAGCCAAAGCCCTACTTACCCATGATGATACCGCCATAGAAAACCTGTGGCAAGATTTTGGCGAAGAGTATTTTTTGACACAAAAATACGTCGATATTGCGTGGCAGATTGATGAGATTTTAACCCAAAAAACCAAGCTACCCAACACGCCAATCATCGCCCTAAAAGCCCATAGCGACCTTGCACTGGACGCTGTATCGTTATTTATTTGTGTGCCTGATAAGCATAGCCTATTTTCTACCACGGTTTGTGTGCTTGATAAATTGGGCTTGTCGGTGCTTGATGCCAATATTTTGACCGCTGACATTGACGGTGTGGCGTGCGCGTTGGACAGTTATGTATTGATTGATCGCTTTAGTAAGCGTGACAAACACGGCTCATTGATGAGTGATTTTTTGACCAATCAAGAGCGACAACACGAGCTAATCAACGCCCTAAGCCAAGCCTTTGAATGTCCTACTTGTGTGGCAAACAGCACAAGATTTGGTTTTGATCGCAGTTTACGCCATTTTAATGTGCCCACCGTGATAGAATTTAGCCAAGATACAGGCGTGGGGCACGATAATCATCATCGCCTAAGCCTAGTGACCAAAGACCGTGCCAGTCTTTTGGCGACCATTGGCGGGGTGTTTGACCGCTTGGGTGTGGAAGTGCATGGGGCAAGAATCACCACCATGGGCGAGCGTGCCGAAGATATGTTTTATATCAGCGATCAAGGGGGCGAGATTTTAAGTGTGGATAAATTAGACAAATTAAAAGGCACATTATTGGAAATTTTATCATGAAAATCAAATATTTAATTATACTTTTAGCAAGTCTATCCTTAAATGCATTTGCCGAAACACTCACAGATGACACACCGCCTTGTGAAGCCGATAAACCCCTACCCCAAGGCTACCGCTACGCCATCATCACCAGCGACTGTGTGTATAACGAAAACCTAACCCCCGTCATCAAAGACGGCTTATATGGTTATGCCAACAATCAAGGCAAAATCAAAATCCCTGCCAAATACCAGCTGGCGGACGGTTTTGATGACGGTTTGGCACTGGTTAAATTCAAGGATAAATACGGCTTTATCAATGCCAAAGGGAATTTGGTGATCAAGGCACGTTATGATGACGCTTGGGGCTTTAGTGATAAACGTGCCAAAGTGGTCAAAAACGGCAAAATCCTGCTGATTGACACCCAAGGCAAAACCCTAAAAACCCCCAAAATCAGCGACAGCGACCATTGGTATAGTAGCGGACTGCTTGCCGTTAAAAGTGGCGAACAAGGCAAACAAAATGGCAAATGGGGCTATCTGGACACCCAAGGCAAAGTGGCGATAGACTTCACTTATGACAAGGCGGACGGCTTTAGTGAAGGGATTGCCAATGTTGGCAAAACAGACAGTCAAGGTGTCATGCGTTATGGCTATATCGACCGCCAAGGCATACAGGTCATTCCCTTGACTTACACCACGCCCAGTGCCTTTATGAATGGCGTAGCAAACGTGGTTGATGACAAGGGAAAGTTTATTTTAATTGACACACAAGGCAAGCCAATTACCACCAACGAAACAGCCAACCAACAAAAGGAAAACCCATGATTCACACCCTAGACATCAAAGACTTTAGCCCCAGTGCCGATAAAACCATTTGGGACGTGCGAGATGCTGACAGCTATGCCAAAGGGCACATCAAACACGCCACAAACCAACCCTTAGACAGCCTAAGCCAACAGCTACTAGATGACACCACAGGCGATATTTATGTGCTTTGTGGGGGCGGTACTAAGGCGGGGCGGGCGTGTGAACTGCTAAACAGCCTAAATCCTGACCGCAACATCATTCATCTGACAGGTGGTACTCGGGGAGCGGTGGCGTTAGGCATGGAAATCATCACAGAAAATTAAATTTAAAATCAATCATTTATAAATTTTTCACACAAAAGCCAAAAATAGTGATTGACAATGGGTGTGCTTATGAGTATCATACGCACCACACAGACGGAGTGTAGCGCAGCTTGGTAGCGCATCTGCTTTGGGAGCAGAGGGTCGGGGGTTCGAATCCCTCCACTCCGACCATTTTTTTGAGCCATTAGGCTTTTTTTGTTGGTTATCCAACAACATAGAGCGCCTGTAGCTCAGTTGGATAGAGCATCCGCCTTCTAAGCGGGTGGTCGCAGGTTCGAATCCTGCCAGGCGCGCCACTTGCCTGTTAGTTGTTTTATGGCGGTTGTAGCTCAGTTGGTAGAGCCCCGGGTTGTGATCTCGGTTGTCGTGGGTTCAAGTCCCATCAGTCGCCCCATATTAAAAAATCCCTGATTTGATGTCAGGGATTTTTGTTTGTGGTGGATTTGAATTTTAGCTGTGTACAATTTCTCACAAACGCCCCTAAATTTGTTATAATAAAAACAACACTAATAATGGGGAAATGCCATGTACCAACACGTTCTGCTTGTGACCGATCTTAATGACGACACCGATTTGGTTGCCACCAAAGCCAAATGGATTTTACAAATGTCGCCAAACACCCATTTATCGGTGCTTCATGTGGTAGAAGAAACCATGGTTGGCTTTGGTTATGAGCTTATCCCTGCTTCTGCCCTACATGAAGAGATTGATGATGAACGCTGTGATGTGGCTCGTGCTCGTCTTGCCCAGATTTTAGCACGCAACGGCTTACAAGCTCATGATGTCAAAATCAGCACCGCCATTTCAGGACGTAAGGGCATCATTGATTATTGCAACACCCACGCCATTGATTTGGTGGTCATCGGTCGCCATAAACGTAAAGGGCTGTCAGCATGGCT
>RRZU011275965.1_pt1 | contig 17260 bp, 19 predicted proteins | sample 2165561 | NCBI WGS metagenome assembly RRZU01 (sample SAMN10456909, study PRJNA506462) | wastewater metagenome | isolation source: wastewater sludge | place: USA: Moscow, Idaho | reverse complement strand
CGTCGGGCTCCCCGCCAAGGGCAACCTCGTCGTCCGGCTCCGAGGCCAGGCGCTGGAGGTGCCGTCCTCGGACGAGGCTCCCGCGCTCACCCCGTTCGAGGTCTCCGACCTCGGCCAGGGCCTGCTGCGGCTCCGTCGCCTCGCCGAGCGTCTGCGCGACGACCCGGCCTGGCGCAAGTCCAATGGGGCCTGGCTCGGTCAGGATCTGCGCCGCTGGGTCTCGACGAACCTGCGCACCCAGGGCGCCCAGCGCCGATTCGCAGAGGTCTACGCGGCCGCGTTCGGCCCGATGCCGAAGGGCGCGACGCTGCTCGAGGGCCTGCACCAGGTCAACTCCGGCCCCGATCTCGAGACGATGCTCGCAAGCAACGGCGGCCTGCACCAGAAGCGCGTCGACGGGGGGATGGCCACCGTCGCCACCGCGCTCGCCGAGCGTCTCGGTGACGTGGTCCGACTGAACGCCGAGGCGGTCAAGGTCGCCTACTCCGACCGCTCCGCCACCGTGACGCTCGCCGACGGCGAGGAGATCGAGGCCAAGCAGGTCATCTCGACCCTTCCTCCGCGGCTCGCCGTCGCGATGGAGTACGACCCGCCGCTGCCCGCCTGGCGCAAGGAGGCAGCCGACAAGGTCGCCCCCGGCAACGTGATCAAGGCCTTCCTGATCTACGACCATCCCTTCTGGCGCGACAGGGGCTTCTCCGGCCAGTCCAGCGCAGACCAGGGGGCGGTGCGGGTCACCTTCGACACGACCGCAGACAACTCCAACCGCGGCCACCTGATGGGTTTCTTCGAGGGGGCCGACGCCGACTCGCTTTCGCGCCGCTCCGTCAGCCTGCGCGAGCGCGCCTTCGTCGATTCCGTCGTGCGCACCTTCGGGCAGACGGCAGCCAAGCCGGTGGCCTACATCGAGCGCAACTGGTCGAGCGAGAAGTTCACCGGCGGCTGCCACGGCGCCCACTTCTCGCCCGGCGTGTGGACCACCAACGGCCCCATCCTCGCCGAGCCCGAGGGCGTGCTGCACTGGGCAGGCGCCGAGTACTCGACCCGGTTCAACGGCTACATGGAGGGCGCGGTGCGCTCCGGCCGCGAGGTCGCCGCAGCGGTGGCCCGCGACCTGGCCTGAGCCTTCCCGTCGACGGCGCGCGGGCGACCTCCCCGCGACGCCATACTTGGCCCATGCTCAACCGCAGACAGCTCGCCGCGGCACGGCTCGTCGCCCAGGGCCTGATCGCGCCTCACGCGACCGCCCTTGACGCCGTGACCGCCCATGTGGCGATGCAGGGCCAGGACCTTCCAGGAGTCATCGCGAGCGCCGCGCTGCGCACGCCGCGACCCGATCCGATGGAGGTGCTGGCTGAGCTCGATGCCGGGCGGATCGTGCGCAGCTACCCGATGCGCGGAACAGTCTTCCTGATGCCGTCCAGTGATGCCGTGTGGGTCACCCAGCTTTGTTCGGCGCCGTCGCTGCGTGCGGCGGCGGCCAGGCGCCACCAGCTCGGTCTCGACGAGGGGGCGCTTGCCAGGGCGGAGGAGACGGCGCTGGAGGCGCTCGCCGACGGCCCACGGTCGCGGCCCGAACTCTTCGGCGTCTGGGAGGCCGCCGGGCTGGCCCCGAAGGGCGGGCGCGGCTACCACATGCTCTTCACGCTGATCGCCAGGAGCACCGTGTGCCACGGGCCGTGGAACGGAACCGACCAGGACCTCGCGCTCGTCTCATCGTGGCTGCCTGCCGGCTCCGACCTGGCGGGACGCTTCGACGGTGAGCGCATCCCCGCCGTGGCCGAACTGTTGCTGCGCTACCTGAGCAGCCACGGTCCGGCGACCATCCGCGACTTCGCCTGGTGGACGAAGCTCGGCCTGGCCGAGATCCGGGCCGCCCTTCCACTGGTCGCAGGCCACCTTGAGAGCGACGGCGCGGCGGAGCCGAGCTACTGGCGCGCCGGGCTGCTGGACGAGGTCGCATCCCTGGGGCGGTCGGTCAGCAGGCCGCTGCTGCTTCCCGGCTTCGACGAGTTCATCCTCGGCTACCAGGACCGACTCTTCGCCATGACGCGGGATCAGCACGACCGGCTCGTGCCCGGCAACAACGGGGTCTTCAAGAAGACGGTTGTGCAGGGAGCGCAGGTGGTCGGCATCTGGAGTCGCGGTGGGCGGCCGGGAAGGCGGAGCCTGGAGATCGAGGCGTTCCAGCCCATCTCCGCAGCCGGTCAGCGGGCCCTGCAGAGGCGCTTCGAGGAGTTCCCCTTCGTCGGGCAGTGAGTCAGGCCAGCGTGACGAACAGATCGGTGCGCAGCCGCTCGGGGTCGGCGTCTGGGCCCGGCTCGCTGACGTAGATCTCGCCGAAGCGCCGACCGGGCGTGTGTCCTTCGGTCGACAGCCAACCCATCAGGCTCGCCCACGCGTCGGGGAGCCGGTCGTAGGGGCCGATGTGGGTCAGCACCGCGAGCGGACCTGGCGGGAGCTCTGAGCCGACGATGTCGTCCTGGGGGTCGGCAAGGGCGGTGTCGACGGGGAAGCCGATCTCGATCGAGAAGGTGGAGGCCACCTCGCCCTCGTACACGGCGATGGCGGGACCAGCGGGCGGGTTGCTCTGCGCGCCTAGCGCGAGCGCTACCTTCGAGTAGGTCGAGTCGAACAGATCGCGCAGGTCTGTGACGGTGACACCGTCGTGGCGGACGACGGCTGTCGGGATGGCCTCGCCTTCGAGCAGGGCGGGCTCGGGCCAGCCGGCGTCGGACGAGATGAGGGTGTCGCTCATGGCAGTCTCCTTTGACCTGTTGGCACGAGCTTGGTCGGGCGATGCCGCTGCGGGTCGGGCTTGGCTGAGGTCACCGCCGCTCGCGGTGAGCGGACGTGGAACGGGGCGCCGGGTGGTTTCCCACTCGACGCCCCGTCGCCCCAGGGTCGGGTCAGATCGCTGCCGCGCCCTTCTCGCCGGTGCGGATCCGGACGACCTCGTCGACCGGGGTGGACCAGACCTTCCCATCGCCGACGGCGCCCGTCCTCGCGGCGTCCGTGACCACTGCGATCACGTCCTCTACTTCGTCATCCTCGACCAGCACCTCGATCTTGGCCTTGGTGATGAAGTCGATGGTGAACTCCGCGCCCCGGTAGAGCTCCTTGTGGCCACGCTGGCGCGCGTAGCCGGAGCATTCGGTGACGGTCATGCCTGCGATGCCGTGCTGGGCCAGTGCGATCTGCACCTGGGTCATCATGGCTGGCTGGACGATTGCGGTGACGAGCCTCATGCGTCGATCTCCTCTCGGGCGGGAACGATCAGCGTCTGACGGACGCCGTAGGTCGAGTAGCCGATGTGGCTGAGGTCGTAGCCGGTCTCGGCGTGGACCGCGGTGTCGATCCCGCGCGTCTCGACCTCGTCGACGACCCGCAGGCCCATCGTCTTGTCGAGCACCTTGGCGATGGCGAAGGTGACCACGAAGGAGTAGACCATCACGATGACCGCGCCGGCCACCTGGCGCCACAGCTGGTCGAGGCCGCCGCCGTAGAACAGGCCCGCGACGCCAGCCGGGGAGGACGGGTCGGCGATGAAGCCGATCAGCAGGGTGCCGACGAGTCCGCCGACGAGGTGGACGCCCACGACGTCGAGCGAGTCGTCGTAGCCGAGCCGGTTCTTCAGCCCGATGGCGAAGGCGCAGAGCACGCCTGCGGCGAGGCCGACGATCAGGGCGCCGAGCGGGCTGACCGAGGCCGCGGCGGGGGTGATACCGACCAGACCGGCGACGATGCCGGACGCGGCGCCAAGGCTGGTCGCGTGGCCGTCACGCAGCCGCTCGACCAGGAGCCAGCCGAGCATCGCTGCCGCAGCGGCGGCGAGCGTGTTGATCCAGGCGACGCCCGCTATCGAGTTGGCGCCGAGGGCCGAGCCTGCGTTGAAGCCGAACCAGCCGAACCACAGCAGCGCGGCGCCGAGCATGACAAGCGTGAGGTTGTGCGGCCGCATCGGCACCTTGCCGAAGCCGAGGCGCGGGCCGATCACGAGGCAGAGGGCCAGAGCCGCGGCTCCGGCGTTGATGTGGATCGCGGTTCCTCCCGCGAAGTCGATGGCCTTGATGGAGTTGGCGATGAAGCCGCCCTTCTCGGCGGTGCCGCCGTCGAAGGAGAACACCCAGTGCGCTGCGGGGAAGTAGACGAGCAGCGCCCACACTGCCGCGAAGGTGGCCCAGGCGGAGAACTTCATCCGGTCGGCGACCGCGCCCGAGATCAGCGCGACGGCGATGATCGCGAAGGCGGCCTGGAAGCCGGCGAACACCAGCGAGGGAACCGTGAAGGTGGCCTTCTCGGGATCCATGAGGCCCTCGAGGAAGGCGAACTGGAGCGGGTTGCCTAGGAACCCTCCGAGCGATTCGCCGAAGGCCATGGAGTAGCCGACAACGACCCAGAGGACCCCGACGATCCCCATCGTCGTAATCGACATCATCAGCATGTTGAGCACGCTCTTGGCGCGCACCATTCCGCCGTAGAAGAACGCGAGACCGGGGGTCATGAGCAGGACGAGCGCCGCACTCACCAGGACCCAGGCGGTGTCGCCGGTGTCAATTTCGAGGATTTCCATGGCCACGATCCAACAAGTCGTACGTTTCGTGGAACGCGTCGTCTCGTAACGGTCGCGTCAACGTTTCGGCCCGTGCCGTAACGACAACGGGCGCGCGCGTTACGGGCGTGTTGCCGTGGAGCGGCCCGGATCAGTGTTCGGGGCGCTTGGTCACCTCGTGACGTGCGCCGATGCCCTCGGCGAGGTCACTCCAGCTCCCCTCGAGCGTGAACAGCGAGTAGGCGGCCGTGGGAAACCAGGCGCCGATGTCGTCTGCGTCTCCCGGATCGGCCCGGAACGCGAGGGTGGCCGCGAGGTCGGGGATCGACGGTGCGTGCCCGACCACGAGCAGCCCGGTGATGTCGTCGTCGACCTCGGAGACGAGCCGTGCGATGGTGTCGGTGCCGCCCATGTAGAGCGCGTCGAGGTGCTCAGCCGGGATGTCGAGGCCGAGCGCGGTGAACGTCTCCCTTGTGCGGGCGGCGGTGGAGACCAGCGCGTGCTGGAGGCCGAGCCGGCGCAGCGCGAGCCCAGCCTCCTGGGCGTCCTGGACGCCGCGGGGGATCAACCGGCGGGCCTTGTCGCCTCCCGGGTTGTTGCCCTCGGTCTTGGCGTGGCGCATCAGCACGAGTTGTCTCATGCGGCGATGCTACTTTGCCCCGCCCGCCTGCGTGGGGGCGCCGTGGAAAGCCTGCTACGGCTTGACCGCGACCATCAGGTCGCGCTTGATGGAGGAGTCGACCCGGTGGGCGAACCGCTCCCACGGGCCGCCCTCGCGGACGGTGAGGCCTGCGTCGGTGAGCAGTGAGGCGAGGTCCTCCCTCGTCAGGCCGAACGTGTTCCAGGACAGGCCGAGCGCCCCGCCGTGCATCAGCTGCGACGCCCACACCGGGATCGCCTCGCGCAGCAGCCCGGCGGGGGAGCGGTCGCGCCTTCCGGAGGTGCCGCGCACGTCGGTGGTCGCGCCGTGAGCCACGCCGTAGGGGGCGTCGGTGACGATGGCGTCGAACTTCTTCTTGCCGAAGAGGTCACGGGAGGTGCGGGTGTCGCCGGTGAACGACGAGAGAGTCAGCCGGCCGGCTTCGGTGTGGAGCTCGGCGTCGAAGCGCTTGCCGATCGCCTTGCCGTCGCGTCGCACGGGGTGGACGTCGGCCGTGTGCCGGATGCGCTTGCGGCGGAGATAGGTCTTGTAGAACGAGGCCATCTGCTCGAACGACTTTGCGTCGCCCTCCACCCCGTAGGCGTCGTTACCGAGCAGCAGCGCCGTCGACAGCGTGGTGCCACGGCCCGCGAGGGGGTCGAGGATCTGCCGCGGGCCGGTCGGTTCCCTTGTCACGGAGGCCAGCGTGACGCCCAGCAGCAGCTGGGTGAACTGCTCGTTGGTCTTTCCCTGGTACTTCGGGATGGTGACGAGGTCGTCGTCCATGACGAAGGCGCGGGGGAGCGCGACGGGGCGCAGCAGATCGCCCTCCGCCTCGAACAGTGCGAAGCAGGCGGACTGTCGCGCCACGGCCTCCAGGTGCGCCTCACCCAGCGCGTCGGCCTCGAACCCCAGATAGCTGACGCCGGCCAGCTCGACGTCGGAGACCTCGCGCGCGAAGGGTGCGGTGATCTCGAGTTCTGCCACGGTCAGCGGCCCCGACTCGCCCGCGTAGACGCGGTTGGCCGAGGGGGTACGCAACATGAGATAGCGGGGCATTGGGCAATCCTCCCACACGCCGACCGGTGGTCCGTTGCGGCTCGACGGGGGCGAGTTGGCCGCAGGGCGGGTCGGTGGTTTGCTTGGCTGCGATGAAACTCTGGGTGAAGTTGCTGGTGATCTTCGCGGGTGGTGCGCTCGGCACCGCGGTGCGCATGGCCCTGCTGCACCTTCTCGGGGATGAGGTCGTCGCGCTCGCGGCGGTCAATGTCGCGGGCTGCTTCCTGCTCGGTCTGCTCTCCGGCGTGATGGGCCCCCACGTGCCCCTTCGTCGTCTCTTCCTTGCGGTGGGCGGGCTGGGCGCCTTCACGTCCTGGTCCTCGCTCGCCCTGCAGGGGGTCACCGAGCCGGCCGGCGTCATCATCGTCATCGCCGAGACCTTCGTCGGGATCGGCTTCGCCGGGGTCGGGCATCTGGCGGGGATGAAGCTGCGCAGGGACGACGACTGATGCTCACGGCTCTGCTCGCGTGCCTGGCCGGCGGGCTGGGCGCCGTGGCACGGGCTCTGGTCGACGAGGCGGTCACCCGCCGGTTCCCCGCCTGGATCAGCACGCTGCTGATCAATCTGAGCGGCTCGCTGGCCCTCGGCGTCGCCTCCGTGATCGCGACCGACGATGCCCTGACGGTGTTCGGCACCGGCTTCTGCGGCGGCTTCACGACCTTCTCGTCTGCCTGTTGGCAGGCGGCGCGCGAGCTCGGCCTCAGGCGCGTCCGCACCGGCGTGCTCTACGCGATGGCCACGGTCGCCGGGTGCCTCGCAGCCGCCTGGGTCGGCGTCCAGGTGGGTGCATCGCTCGCCTGAGAACGCGAAAGGGCCCCGCCGAAGCGGGGCCCTTCTCGGCTGGCGTCAGGCCAGGTTCACGTGGTGGTGCTCGTACGGCGTGCCCTTGGCGCGCTCGAAGGAGGCGCTGACCTCGTCCTCGGCGTCCTCGCGGCCGGTCCAGGTCGCGCCCTCGACCGACTTGCCCGGCTCGAGGTCCTTGTAGACCGAGAAGAAGTGTTCGATCTCCAGCAGCATGTGCTCGGGAACGCTCGACAGATCGGTGATGTGGTGGCGGCGGGTGTCGGCCGTCGCGACGCAGAGCACCTTGTCGTCGCCGCCCATCTCATCGGTCATGCGGAACATGGCGACGGCGTAGCACTCGATCAGGCAGCCCGGGAACGTCGGGTCGTTGCCGATCACCATCGCGTCGAGTGGGTCGCCGTCCTGGCCGAGGGTGCCCTCGACGTAGCCGTAGTCGTACGGGTACTGCGTCGAGGTGAACAGGGTGCGGTCAAGGCGGATGCGACCAGTGTTGTGGTCCATCTCGTACTTGTTCTTGGTGCCCTTGGGGATCTCAACCGTCACGTCGAAAAGGATGCGGCGGCCGGGATCGATGGGGGTCAGGCCAACTGGCGCCTCTTCGCTCACTGCGGCACTCCTATGATTGGGTTCGTTGCCCGCCTACCGGTGGCGGGGCAGCTACCCCAGCAGGATACCGCGTTGGAGGACGTAGTGAAGACTCGCAGAATCGTCGAGTGGATCATCACCGGCGTGCTTGCCGTGGTCCTGCTCGTGGGCGGATTCGCGCTCGCGGTGTTCCAACGCGAGGTGGCGGCCGCGGCCGGGTGGACGCGAGAGGGCGCCCCGACGACCGTCGCGCCAAGCCTGTTCGACCAGCCGAGCGCCACCCCGTCGGCCGTCGAAGCGGCAGGCACAGGGCTGATCGGTGCTGCCGCCGTCCCGAGCGAGGGACCGGTGCCAGTGCGTGCGACGCTCGAGTCGAAGCTCGCCGGTCTCGACACGTCGAAGCTGGTCGGGGTCGACGGCGCCGCCGTCAGCCTCGCCTACGAGGTGCTCGACGTCACAACGGGAGAGGTGCTCGCGTCGAAGTCGGCCACCACTCCGCTGATCCCCGCCTCCAACACCAAGACCCTCACCACGCTCGCCGTGATGAACGCCTTCGACGGTGAGGAACGCTTCGCCACCACCGTCGTCCAGCCCGAGCCCGGGCGCATCGTCATCGTCGGCTCGGGCGATCCCACCCTGCTCAGCGTCCCCGTCAAGGCGGGCACCTACCCGCGCCCGGCCACGACCCAGGACCTCGCGGCAAGAACGGCCGAGGCCTTGAAACAGGCCGGCCAGACCTCCATCACCCTCGGCTTCGACGCGACCCGGTTCGAGGAGCCGGGCTGGAACGCCACCTGGCCCGCGAACTACCGTGACCAGGTCACCCAGCTGTCCGCCCTCTGGGTCGACGAGGGCAAGCTCCCAGCCGGAGGGCGCAGCCGCACCCCCGCCCTCGACGCCGCGAAGACCTTCGCGGCCCAGCTCACGGCCAACGGCGTCACGGTCACAGGGGAGCCGACTCCGGCCACCGGCTCGGGCGACGAGGTGGCCCGCGTCGAGTCCCTGCCGCTGCACGTCCTGGTCGAGACCGCGATGAACCGCTCGAACAACTCCTACACCGAGATCCTCGGCCTACAGCTGGCCAGGCACGTCGGGCAGCCCACCACCTTCGCCGGAAGCGTCGCGGCGATCCGGGCCGAGCTGACCGAACTCGGCGTGTGGGACGAGGGGACCGTCCTGCACGACGCCTCCGGCCTGTCGCGCAGCAACCTCGTCACCGCGAACATGCTCGCGAAGGCGATGCGCCTGCTCGACTCCCAGCCGCACCTGTCGGTCATCCTGGACGGCCTCCCGACGGCGGGCGTGACCGGAACCCTCACCGACCGCTTCACCGACGACATCTCCAGCCCCGCACGTGGGGTGGCCCGCGCCAAGACGGGCACCCTCTCGCTCGTCTCGTCGCTGGCCGGAACGACGATCACCGACGACGGACGGCTCGTCTCGTTCGCGTTCATCATCAACGGTCCGCCGGACGGCTGGGCGTCGAAGGTCTGGGCCGACCAGGCGACCGGGGTGGTCGCGTCCTGCGGCTGCTCATGAGTTACGCCCCCAGCATCAACTGGTCCCTCGCGCTCGCGCTCGGGGGGACCGGCTCGCGCGGCCTGCCCGAGGTCGACTCGCGTCAGGTGCAGCAGCTCGTCGCCGACCTGCGCGTCACCGCGAGAAGGGCGGGGGAACTCGCAGCGGCGCGGCTCGGCGTCGACTCGCCCGGCGCCTCCCGGATCAGCGTCGTGGACTGGGCGGGCTGGGGGAGGGCCGTGCGTTCCATGATCGAGGCCACAGTCCACGAGCTGGACCTTCCCCGCCGTCCCGCTGGCCCGCTGAACCGGGTGAGGGGCGCGGGCAACGCCGTGCTGCTCGGCGCCGGTCTGCGGATGGCAAGCAGAAGGCTGCTCGGCCAGTTCGACGCCTACACCGGCTCCGACACCCTCTACCTCGTCGCCCCGACGATCGTCGCCCACGAGCGCAGCCACGGGTTCGTGCCGTCAGACTTCCGGCTGTGGGTCGCGCTGCACGAGCAGACCCACGCCCTGCAGTTCCGGGCCGCCCCCTGGCTGCGAGCCTGGATCGCCGGGCGTGCGCGAACGGTCTTCGAGGACGACGCGCCCCCGCTTCCCGGTCTGGTGGCATGGGCGCGCACCGGCGACCTCGCCTCGATGCTCGCGACCGGCGAGGCGGGGGAGGCGCTCGGCGAACTGGTGGCCGCCATGACGTTCCTGGAGGGTCACGCCGACCACACGGCAGACAACGCCGGCCGCGGCCACGTCCGCACCGTCCGGGCGCTGCGCAAGGCGTTCACGCGGCCGAAGGGAGCATCGGGGCTCGGCCGGTTGTCGTCTTCGCTCGACAAGTCGGCCCAGTACCGCGACGGGCTGGCCTTCTGCGACCGGATCACCGCGCTCAAGGGCCGCGCCGCGCTGATGACGGCGTTCGCCCAGCCGGGCAACCTGCCGCGCCCCGAAGAGATCACCGAGCCGAGGCGCTGGCTCGACCGGGTCGATGGCTAGGCAGGAGCTGGCGCCCGCCGCGCTCCTCGTCGCCCGTGCCGTCGCGGATCACCTGCCACCCGGCGAGGCAATCGTCGGCTGCTCGGGGGGCGCCGACTCCATGGCGCTTGCGCTCGGCGCGCAGTGGGCAGCGGCAAGGGCAGGCGACCGGATTCGCGCGATCGTGGTCGACCACGGCCTGCAGGACGGGTCGGCCGACGTCGCCGAGCGGACGCGTCAACGGCTGCACAGCCGGGGCGTTGAGGCCGACATCGTCAAGGTCACCGTCCGGCCCTCCGGCGACGGCGTCGAGGCCGCCGCCCGTGAGGCCAGGCTCTCCGCACTGACCGCGCAGGGGTTGCCGGTGCTGCTCGGACACACGCTCGACGACCAGGCCGAGAGCGTCCTGCTCGGCCTGCTGCGCGGCTCAGGCACCCGCTCGCTCGCGGGCATGGCCCCGCGCCGGGAGCTCCTGATCCGGCCGCTGCTCGGGTTGCGCCGCGACGACACGGTGGCCGCCTGCCAGGCATGGGGGATCGACTGGTGGCACGACCCCATGAACGACGATCCGGCCTTCGCCCGCGTCAGGGCCAGGAGGCTCCTGCGTGAACTCTCGGAAGGGCTCGGCCGCGACATCGCACCTGCGCTCGCCCGCACCGCGCTGCTCGCCCGGGCCGATGCAGACCTGCTCGACTCGCTCGCGGGCATCGAGGCACCAGACGATGAGTCGCCGTCCTGTCGTGAACTGTCCGATCTGCCCGACGCCCTTCGCTGGCGGGCGCTGCACCGCTGGCTCGGCTCACGCGGCTCCGCGGCCAAGCAGACCCACGTGTTCGCCGTCGACCAACTGGTGCTCGCCTGGCGCGGCCAGGGCGGGATCCACGTGCCGGGGGGAACGGTACGCAGGGTCGACGGGCGCCTCCACTTCACCCCGGGTGCGGGCGAGGTGGAGCCGGTATAGGCTCTTGCACGTGGATGCAACAGACGTGTCGCAAGACCTGGAGAAGGTGCTCTTCACCTCGGCCGAAATTCAGGCCAGGATCGACGAAGTGGCTCAGCAGATCGATGAGGACTACGCGGGGCTCGACATTCTGCTCGTTGGCGTGCTCAACGGCGCAGTGATGGTGATGAGCGACCTGCAGCGCGCGATGCGCAGCCACGTCGAGATGGACTGGATGGCGGTGTCGTCCTACGGCGCGGGCACCCAGTCGAGCGGCGTCGTGCGCATCCTCAAGGACCTCAACGCCGACCTCGAGGGCCGCCATGTGATCGTGGTCGAGGACATCATCGACACCGGACTGACGCTCTCCTACCTGATGAGCAACCTCGCCTCCCGCGGGCCCGCGAGCCTCGAGATCATGACGATGTTCCGCAAGCCCGACGCCGCCCAGATGGAGGTGCCGGTGAAGTACGTGGGCTTCGAGATCCCCAACGAGTTCGTGGTCGGCTACGGCCTCGACTACGCCGGGCGCTACCGCAACCTGCGCGACGTCGGCACCCTCGCCAAGCACGTCTACAGCTGACCTGGCGGGGCCGGGGAGACCCCGGCGGGGATAGGCTTTCCGGATTCGTCGATCAGGCAGGCCTCCCGTGACGGATCCGACGAGCTCCGCTGTGCGCCGAGGCGATCCGGGCGAGAAGGCGCTCGCCGAGGGAGGTCGTGACCTGGCTGCTGGCCTTCGCTGCGCTTGTCGTGTTCGGTGTCTTCAGCACCTCCCGTGACGTGTCGACGGCCACCGCCTCGTACGAAGAGGTCACCGTGACCGCGACCTGAGAGTTCCAGAGCGGGGAGCGGGGGCGCACCAGATGCCGGGTCTCGACGCGCGAGGTCCGTCACGTCGAGGTCTCGATGCCGGACGGCTCAACCGGATCCGTGCGCAGCGAGGACATCCGCGTGGGTGACGAGGTCACCATCTGTAGGAACCCCGAGGGTGAACTGTTCGCCAAGCGGCCGACGGTCTCGGTCTGGTCATGGTTGTTCTCGATCGGAGCCCTCGCGGCCGCCCTCGGCGTAGCGGTCCTCGGCCCGGTGCTCTGGCGCTCGACCGGGCGCGAATGCGCAGGCCTGCTCGCGGCGCCGTCCTCACCTTCGGCGACGCTCCAGCTCACCGGCACCGACCCCATCGACGACGCGCCCGAGGCGAGCCGTTTCACCGCCGTGGTGAGTGGGTCGGCCGAGCCAGAGCTTCCCGAGGGGTCGAGTTGGGATCTCATCGCCAGGAACGAACGGCTCCCAGAGCACCTGCCACGCGTCCTGGAGGCACACATCGCCTACCGGGCGATGAAGGGGGTGTTGGCCTGCGCCGTCCATGCTCCCGGCGCCTCGGAGTGGTTCGTGGTGTTCCTCTCCGATGATCCGGACGTCGCGAGCGCCGTCGCTCTGCTCTGACGCGGCATCGCAGCTCCCACGCGCACCATGACGCGGCGGCCGGGCGGGACCACTCGGCACGGGTGGGCGCCACACCCGGTGCGCTGGAGGGCCTGCCTGCCAGGGGCGCAGACCACCCTGGCCTCCGATCCGTCGACCTGGCGAGCTTCTGCCGATAGCGGATCCCAGGCGTGACCACAAGCCGATGTTGCGCACGCTGGTAAGGTTTCGGTGCGCTGAACCCTCGGCACCCACGAGATCGGAATGACTTGCAGAAGTTCTTCAAGAGCCCACTGGCCTGGATCCTGCTCAGTGTGCTGTTCCTAGTGCTCGGTATGCAGCTGCTCAGCTCCATGGCGGGCTACCAGACCGTGCCCACTTCCGAGACGATGGACCTGCTCGCAGGCAAGGCCAAGCTCAAGGAAGTCATCCTCGTCGACGGCGAGCAGGCGATCCAGATCACCGACGAGGCGGGCAAGAAGACCCAGTCGGCGTGGGTCGGCAACCAGCAGGTCGACGACGTGATCGAGCTGATCGAGCAGCGCAAGGCCGACGGGACGCTCGAGAAGTGGACGGGCACCAACCCGACTCCGTCGATCTGGTCGACCCTCCTGTACACAGGCCTTCCGTTCCTGATCCTGATCCTGCTGTTCTTCTGGATCATGCGCTCCATGTCGGGCGGCGGGGCGAACGGTCCGTTGTCGTTCGGCAAGTCGAAGGCGAAGCTGGTCTCGAAGGACACCCCGAAGACGACGTTCAAGGACGTCGCGGGCGCCGACGAGGCGGTCGAGGAGCTCGAGGAGATCAAGGAGTTCCTCGCGGAGCCGGCCAAGTTCCAGAAGCTCGGCGCGAAGATCCCGAAGGGCGTGCTGCTGTACGGCCCTCCCGGCACCGGCAAGACGCTGCTCGCGCGCGCCGTCGCAGGCGAGGCGGGCGTCCCCTTCTTCTCCATCTCCGGTTCTGACTTCGTCGAGATGTTCGTCGGTGTCGGCGCCTCCCGCGTCCGTGACCTGTTCCAGCAGGCCAAGGAGAACGCCCCCGCGATCATCTTCATCGACGAGATCGACGCCGTCGGCCGCCACAGAGGCGCAGGCATGGGCGGCGGTCACGACGAGCGCGAGCAGACCCTCAACCAGCTGCTCGTCGAGATGGACGGCTTCGACGTGCACGGCGGCGTCATCCTGATCGCGGCCACCAACCGCCCCGACGTGCTCGACCCCGCGCTGCTGCGCCCCGGACGCTTCGACCGCCAGATCGGCGTCGAGGCCCCCGACGCGGCCGGTCGTGCCCACATCCTGAAGGTCCACGCGAAGGGCAAGCCGCTCGCCAGCGATGTCGACCTGGTCGCGATCGCCCGTCGGACCCCCGGCTTCTCCGGCGCCGACCTCGCCAACGTGCTCAACGAGGCCGCCCTGCTGGCCGCCCGCATGAACGAGGAGATGATCCGTCAGCCCCAGCTGGACGAGGCCATCGACCGCGTCATCGCAGGCCCGCAGAAGCGGACCCGCCTGATGAACGACCGTGAGCGGCTGATCACGGCCTACCACGAGGGCGGCCACGCGCTTGTCGCCGCCGCGATGCCGGGCAACGACCCGGTGCAGAAGGTCACCATCCTTCCCCGCGGCCGCGCACTCGGCTACACCATGGTCATGCCCGACGCGGACAAGTATTCGCAGACCCGCGGCGAGCTGCTCGACCAGATGGCCTACATGATGGGCGGACGCGCGGCCGAGGAACTGGTCTTCCACGACCCGACCACCGGCGCGGCCAACGACATCGAGAAGGCGACGAAGGTCGCCCGGGCCATGGTCACGCAGTACGGCATGAGCGAGGCCGTCGGCGCCGTCAAGCTCGGCGGCGGCGACTCGGAACCGTTCATGGGCATGCGTGGCACCGACTCGACGCAGGAGTACTCGGAGAACATGGCCGCGGTCATCGACAAGGAGGTCGCCGAGCTCATCCACACGGCCCACCAGGAGGCGTTCGACGTCCTCGTGGAGAACCGTGACGTGCTCGACGAACTGGTGCGCGAACTCTTCAAGAAGGAGACGCTGAACAAGGAGGAGGTCGCGGCCGTGTTCGCGTCGCTGCGCCGCCGCGACAAGCGTCCGGCCTGGACCGGCTCCGACCTTCGCGTCCCCTCCGACCAGCCCCCCGTCGAGATCCCGCTTCCGCCTGAGCCGGTCAACCGGCCGGACGTGCTCGCCCCCGGACCGGACTTCTCCCGTGAGCTGCCCGGCCACGACCAGACGCCCCAGCCCCCGCAGCCCGGATCCTCACCGTGGGGTCCGCCGAACACACCCCCGAGCAACTGATGGCCATCGACGGGCCGCGCGCGGCGGCAGCCATCCGCGAACTGTTGATCGCGATCGGGGAGGACCCCGAACGCGACGGACTGCGTGACACCCCTGACCGGGTCGCGCGGGCCTGGACCGAGCTGGCCGCGGGCTACGACGCGGACGTCAAGGACATCCTCGGCACCACGTTCGACATCGCTCACGAGGAGATGGTCCTCGTCAAGGACATCGAGCTGGTCAGCATGTGCGAACACCACATGCTGCCGTTCACCGGCGTCGCACACATCGGCTACATCCCCTCCGAGAACGGCCGCGTGACCGGACTCTCGAAGCTCGCCCGCCTCGTCGACGTCTACGCCCGCCGACTGCAGGTCCAGGAGCGGCTGACGACCCAGATCGCGGAGGCCCTCGTCAACGAGCTCGATGCGCGCGGCGTGATCGTCGTCATCTCCGCCGAGCACACCTGCATGACCATGCGCGGCGTGCGGAAGCCCGGCAGCCAGACGGTGACCTCGGCCGTCCGCGGCCAGCTGCGCAACCCCGCCACCCGTGCGGAGGCCATGAGCCTGATCCTGGGCCGGTGATCCCGATGACCCAGGTGATGGGCATCCTCAACGTCACCCCTGACTCGTTCTCCGACGGCGGCGCCTATCTCGACGGCGAGCGCGCCCTCGCCCACGCAAGGGAGATGATGGCCGCAGGCGCGGGGATCATCGACGTCGGCGGCGAGTCGACCCGGCCCGGCGCCGCACGCGTCTCGCCGGAGGAGGAACTCGCGCGCGTCGTACCGGTCGTCGCGGCCCTCGCCGCGGAGGGGGCGACGGTGTCGGTCGACACGATGCGAGCCAGCGTCGCCCGCGCGGCCCTGCAGGCCGGAGCGCGGATCATCAACGACGTCTCCGGCGGCCTCGCCGACCCCGACATGATCCCCAGCGTCGCCGACTCCGACGCCGACTACGTCGTCATGCACTGGCGCGACCATTCCTCGCGGATGCAGTCGCTCGCCACGTACGACGACGTCGTCGAGGAGGTGCTCGTGGAACTGCTCGCCCAGCGCGACCGGGCGGTCGGCGGGGGAGTCGACCCGTCGCGCATCATCCTCGACCCTGGGCTCGGCTTCTCGAAGACGGCCGAACACAACTGGCAGCTGCTGCGCCACCTCGACCGGTTCCAGGCACTTGGCCACCGGCTGCTCGTCGGCGCATCCAGGAAAGCCTTCCTCGGGCATCTGCTCGGCGGACGCGAACCGCACGGAAGGGACGGCGCGACCGCGGCGCTGTCCTTCTGGTCCGCGCTGCACGGCGTGTGGGGTGTGCGCACCCACGACGTGGCAGGCCAGTCCGACGCGATCGCCGTCGCGATGCAGCTGCTCGGCGACGGCGTCGCCCGGGTCGACGTGGCGGGACTCGTCGACCCGTCGCCCGCAGGCGAGCGGGCCACGCCACCCCGGGGCTGAGCCGACCCGCTCCTCGGCGACGCTGACCTGTCACTTCCGCCTCGAGCGTGACCAACTTTCGGTGAACGACCCCAGGCGGGTACGCCCCCGCGGTGGGTGGTGCGCTAAGGTCGAATCGATACCCGAAGGGAGCCTCCGATCGACCGCATAACGCTCACCGGACTGACAGCGACCGGCTACCACGGCGTCTTGACTGAAGAGCGCCGCGACGGCCAGTCGTTCGTCGTCGACGTCATCCTCGAACTGCCGCTCGAGACCACGAGCGACGACCTCGCAGACACCGTGAGCTATGCGGACATCGCCGACGAGGTGGAGGCCGTGATCACCGGCGAACCTCGCGATCTGATCGAGACGGTTGCCGGCGAGATTGCGTCCCGATGCCTGGCTCATGAGAGAGTTGTGCGTGCCACCGTAACGGTGCACAAGCCTTCAGCGCCCCTGACCCAGACCTTCGCGGATGTCTCCGTAACGATCAGCAGGAGTAGAGATGAATAACGGCCCCTTCGATATCGACGTCGACACGCTGGGAAACCTGCGGCCGATCTCGAAGGTCGTCCTGAGCCTCGGATCGAACATGGGCGACTCGGCGGCGATCCTGCAGGAGGCCGTCGACTTCCTGGCCGAGACCCCCGATCTGATGCTCGTCGACGTCTCGCCGGTCTACCAGACCAAGCCAGTTGGTGGCATCGAGCAGGACGACTTCCTCAACCTGATCGTCGTGGCCGAGTCGACCCTTGAGCCGCTGACCATCCTTGACCGCGCCCAGGCGATCGAGGACAACTTCGGCCGCGTGCGCGACGTCCGCTTCGGTCCGCGAACGCTCGACATCGACGTGATCATGGTGGGGAAGCGCATCTCCGAGGACAACATCGAACTGCCGCATCCCCGCGCCCACGAACGCGCCTTCGTGCTCGTTCCCTGGCTCGACATCGACCCGAAGGGCGAGATCGCGGGCCACGGCCCCATCGCGGAACTCATCGACGACGTCGACGTGTCTGGCGTCGTGCGCCGG
>RRZU011841819.1_pt1 | contig 17267 bp, 15 predicted proteins | sample 2165561 | NCBI WGS metagenome assembly RRZU01 (sample SAMN10456909, study PRJNA506462) | wastewater metagenome | isolation source: wastewater sludge | place: USA: Moscow, Idaho | reverse complement strand
TTTGGTATTCCTTCTGCGACTTCTGCGTAACTTCTGCGCCTTTTGCGTTCGCCCCCGTATTTCCTCTGCGTCAGCCCCCGCATTCCCACAAAGCCACTCAAACAGTCGAGTCTTGCACCTCACCGCTGCCTTGCTTGGTTTTTTTCGCAGGCAGGGGCGAGATGTGCAGCACAATGCCGTTGCTGTCTGCCTTTTCATCTTGCGCGTTGTAATCGGGGGCGTAATCCACCGTGAGCCGCCCGCCTTCAATCAAGCGGCCAAACAGCAGCTCATCGGCAAGCGCCTTGCGAATGGTGTCTTGTATCAGCCGCTGCATGGGGCGCGCACCCATTAAAGGGTCGAAGCCCTTTTGCGCCAGGTGCTTGCGCAAGGCATCGGTAAAGGTGGCTTCCACTTTTTTCTCTATCAGTTGCTGTTCAAGTTGCAACAGGAATTTGTCTACCACGCGCAAAATAACGCTTTCATCAAGCGGCTTGAAGCCCACAATGGCATCGAGCCTGTTACGAAACTCGGGCGTAAACAGGCGTTTGATGTCTGCCATTTCGTCGCCGCTTTCGCGCTTGCTGGTAAAGCCCATCACGGCTTTATTCATGGCTTCTGCGCCCGCATTGGTCGTCATGATGATGACTACGTTGCGAAAATCGGCCTTGCGCCCGTTGTTATCTGTCAGCGTGCCGTGGTCCATCACTTGCAGCAGCACGTTGAAGATGTCGGGGTGCGCTTTTTCGATTTCATCGAGCAGCAGCACGCAATGCGGTTTTTTGCTGATGGCCTCGGTCAGCAAGCCGCCTTGCTCGTAGCCCACATAGCCCGGGGGCGCACCAATCAAGCGGCTCACCGCATGGCGCTCCATGTATTCGCTCATATCGAAACGCACCAGCTCTACGCCCAAAATGTAGGCAAGCTGGCGTGCGGCTTCGGTTTTGCCCACGCCTGTGGGGCCGCTAAAGAGGAATGCGCCTATGGGCTTGTCTTGCTTGCCCAGCCCCGAACGCGCCATTTTCACGGCAGACGAGAGCACTTCGAGCGCCTTGTCTTGCCCGAATACGACGCTTTTCAAATCGCGCTCCAGCGTTTGCAGCTTGTTGCGGTCGTCGCTGCTCACGCTGGCTGGCGGTATGCGGGCAATTTTGGCAACGATGTCTTCAATCTCGCCTTTGCCTATGGTTTTTTTGCGTTTGCCAGCCACCACAATGCGCTGCGCGGCGCCCGCTTCATCAATCACGTCAATGGCTTTGTCGGGCAATTGGCGGTCGCTGATGTATTTGGCGCTGAGTTCAGCCGCCGCTTGCAGTGCGGCGTTTGTGTATTTCACGCTGTGGTGCTCTTCGAAGCACGATTTCAGCCCTTTTAAGATTTCAACCGTTTGCCCAATGCTGGGCTCGGCCACTTCTACTTTTTGAAAGCGGCGCGAAAGGGCAGCATCTTTCTCGAAAATGCCGCGGTACTCGGTAAAAGTCGTTGCGCCTATGCACTTGATTTGCCCGCTGCTTAAAGCGGGTTTGAGCAGGTTGCTGGCATCCATCGTGCCGCCAGAAGCCGCGCCCGCGCCTATCAGGGTGTGGATTTCGTCGATAAAAAGTACAGCTTCGGGTTTGTCTTTCAACGCTTTGAGCACGGCTTTGAGGCGCTGCTCAAAGTCGCCACGGTATTTGGTGCCTGCCAGCAATGCGCCCATATCGAGCGCATACACCTCGGCTTGCGCCAGCACTTCGGGCACGCTGCCTTCTGTGATACGCCATGCCAAGCCTTCGGCTATTGCCGTCTTGCCTACGCCCGCCTCACCCACCAGCAGGGGATTATTTTTGCGGCGGCGGCAAAGAATCTGGATAACGCGCTCAACTTCCAGATCGCGCCCGATAAGCGGATCAATTTTGCCCTCTTTGGCTATAGCGTTTAGGTTGTTGGTGTATTGCTCAAGGGGCGAGGCTTTTTCGGCACGCTCGCCGCGTTCACTGCTTTCTTCGCCACTTTCGCTGGCAGCGCCCTCGTCAGCTCCAGCAGGAGCATCGTCGGCATCGCCCGTTTTTTTAATACCGTGCGCCATGTAATTGACCACATCCAGTCTGGTTACGCCCTGCTGGTGCAGGTAGTACACGGCGTGCGAGTCTTTTTCACCAAAGATGGCAACCAGCACATTGGCACCTGTAACCTCTTTTTTACCACTGGCGGTAGACTGCACATGCATGATGGCGCGTTGAATCACGCGCTGAAAACCTAGCGTGGGCTGTGTATCAACCTCATCTGTACCAGGCAACGCAGCATTGTGCTCTTTGATGAAATGCGCCAGTGCGCTGCGCAAATCTTCGATATTGGCTGCACAGGCAAGCAGCACCTCGCTGGCGCTGGGGTTATCAAGCAGTGCCAGCAGCAGATGCTCGCTGGTAATAAATTCGTGCCGCTGCTGGTGCGCCTCAACAAAGGCCATATGCAGGGTTACTTCCAGTTCTTGGGCAATCATGTCAATTCCTTTTTTGCGTGTGTAGGCTGCTAGGGACAAAGAACTGTGTCTGTGTTTTTATCGCCATGCCTCTATCGTAGGGCACTGCGGGCAAGAATCATGGCTATAGCTGGGCGCGTTTTGCGGGTATTCAAGCCGCGCGGGCTATTGCTCATCAACGGGCTCGCAAACGCATTGCAGCGGATGCCCCGATGAACGCGCCGCTTGTATGACTTGCTCGACCTTGGTTTGCGCTATGTCGCGGGTATAAACGCCACAAATGCCGCGCCCTTGCGTGTGTACTTTGTACATGATTGTGGTGGCAGTTTGGTAGTCTTTGTTGAAAAACTCTTGCAAAATCAGCACCACAAATTCCATGGGGGTGAAGTCATCGTTGAGCAGCAGCACGCGGTACATGGGCGGCGGCTTGATGGCTTGCCTTTGCGGCTTGACTGCCGTGGCAGTGCCGCCCGCATTATCTGGCGCTGCGGGTTGGTTTGGGTTGTTTGTTGCTTTGAATGGAGGCATGGAAGTAGCACAGCTTGCAAAAGTGAAAAAGGCCAGATGCGTATCTGGCGCAGACAAGCCATTTTACTGAGGCGCCTGTGGCTCTAAAGACGCATGCGGCGCATGAAACACATGAGACACTTATGGAATAAAGGCGCAGGCTGCTCTTTGCCGACTGCGCCTTGTTTCTATGGTTGCTTTTGCGCTAACTGCCAAGCAAACTGCCCTACCCAAGCTGGCGCTGCCAGTTGCGCAAGCAGCTAGCTGCCAACCCCCGTGCGGGCGCGGCTTGGTTGCTGCTATGCTGCTTTGTTGCTGCTTAGCCTAGCAGCAGTGCGTCGTCGCTTACGGCTTCGCCACGGGTGCGCTCAAACATGGCTAGCAAGTCGGGCACGTCCATGCGGGAGCGTTCTTCGCCAGACACATCAAGCACGACCTTGCCTTGGTGCAGCATGATGGTACGGCTGCCGTGGTCAAGGGCTTGGCGCATAGAGTGCGTTACCATCAGCACGGTGAGTTTTTGCTCGGCGACGATTTGGTCGGTGAGTTTCAGCACAAATGCTGCGGTTTTGGGGTCGAGCGCGGCGGTGTGCTCGTCAAGCAGCAAGATGCGCGATGGGCGCAGTGATGCCATGAGCAGGCTTACTGCCTGACGCTGACCGCCAGACAGCAGCCCCATGCGGTCAGACAGGCGGTTTTCCAGCCCCAGCCCCAAGTGCTGGAGTTTTTCACGAAATAGCGTGCGTAGCTCTGGCGTAATGGCGCGTACCAGCCCACGGCTGCTGCCGCGCTGCCAAGCCAGTGCCAAGTTTTCTTCAATGCTCAAGCTCTCGCAAGTGCCTGCCATGGGGTCTTGAAATACCCGCGCCACCAGTGCGGCGCGTTGCCATGCGGTTTGGCGCGTAACGTCTTGGCCGTCAATGGTGATGCTGCCACTGTCTACAATCAAGTCGCCACTGATGGCGTTGAGCAAGGTGGATTTGCCTGCGCCATTGCTGCCAATGACGGTGACAAATTCGCCTGCCGAAATTTTTAGCTCTATGCCGCGCAGGGCGGGGTTTTCAATGGGCGTGCCAGGGTTGAAGGTTTTAAACAGATTGCTGGCGTGCATCATGACGCTTCTCCCTGCTTGTTGCACGCCTGTGCAACAGCGTTGCGGTTACGCAGCCGCGCTTTGATTTTGGGCAGCACCAGCGCCACGCCCACCAGCACAGCCGTAACCAGATTCAAGTCTTGCGCCTGCAAGCCAATAAAGTCGGCCTGTAGCGCCAGTGCAATGAGCAAGCGATACAGCACGGCACCGATGACGGTGGCCATTGTCACAATCCACAGCTTGCGCGCAGGAATGAGGGTTTCGCCAATGATGAGTGCTGCCAAGCCAATGACGATGGTTCCCAGCCCCATAGAAATATCTGCGCCGCCTTGGGTTTGCACATACAGCGCACCTGCAAAAGCGGTAAGCGCATTGGCTAGCGCCATGCCGCCAAGCGTAATCCAGCCTGTAGATATGCCTTGCGAACGCGCCATGCGCTCGTTGGCCCCAGTGGCACGCAAGGCCAAGCCCAGTTGCGAGGCAAAGAACAAGTCCAGCAGGATTTTTACTGCCAGCACAACACCCGCAAGCACCAGTGGCTGCACCCACATGGAGTCGCCCTCTTCAGGCAGAAAAGGGGTAAACACGGTGGCTTCACCCAGCAAAGGCAGGTTGGGCGCGCCCATGATGCGCAGATTGATGGAGTACAGGGCAATCATCATCAAGATAGATGAGAGCAACTGCAAGATGCCTAGCCGCACATTGAGCCAGCCAGTGATAAAACCAGCTATTGCGCCCGCCGTTGCCGCGCCAAGGCAGGCAAGCCACGGGTTGTAGCCACCGATGATGAGTACGGCTGCAACAGCGCCGCCCAGCGGGAAGCTGCCATCGGTCGTCATATCGGGAAAGTTAAGAATGCGAAACGAAATCAATATTCCCAGCGCAACCAGCGCGAAAATTAGGCCAATTTCAAGTGCACCCAGCAGGGATATCAAAGACATGGAACAGTGCTCAAGGACAGGAACAGCAGAAAAACAAAAAAACGGATGGCGGAGCATGATGCGCCGTCACCCGCTTGCCGGCGGAAGAAGAGCAGCACGGCTGCAAAGGGCTTGTAGCGCCCTTGCGTTGCATGCTGCTGCAACTGCTATTTTATGGCACAACCACCTTGCCTTCTTTGAGCAGCGCTGGCGAGAGCGTAACGCCTTGCTCGCGTGCTGCTTTGGCATTGATTTCAAGCGTTGTGTTGCGCCCCACTTCAAAAGCTATAGCGCCTGGCTTTTCGCCTTTGAGGATGCGTACAACAATCTTGCCAGTTTGGCGGCCCATATCGTAGTAATTCATGCCCAGCGCAGCAATGGCGCCGCGTGCTACCGAGCCTGTGTCGGAAGCGACCAGCGGCAGCTTGGCATCGGCAGCCAAACGCGCCATGGATTCGTAGGCTGAAACCACGTTGTTATCGGTGGTGGTGTACATCAAGTCGATTTTTCCAATCAGGCTTTTGGCAGCAGAAGGAATATCAACTGTGCGTGGCGCAGCGGCTTCGTGCAGGCTCATGCCGCGCTGTGCCAATGCTTCTTTCAGCTCTTTTACGATGATGGTGGAATTGACTTCGCCCGGGCTGTAAACCATGCCTATGCGCTTGGCGCCTGGCACAATTTTCTGCATCAAATCAATTTGCGGAGCCAGCGGCAGGCGGTCAGATACGCCTGTGACGTTGGTTCCCGATGGTTTTGCGTCTTTTACCAGCTTGGCTGCTACGGGGTCGGTTACGGCTGTAAACACCACAGGCACGCTTGATGTTGCCACTACCGCGGCTTGTGCGCTGGGGGTGGCAATGGCTACAATAACGTCGGCCTTGTCGCCAATGAATTTACGCGCAATTTGCCCTGCGGTGGCGCTGTTGCCTTGGGCGCTTTGGTATTGGTATTTGAGGTTTTTGCCAGCAACCCAGCCTTGCGCTTTGAGCTCGTCTTCTACGCCTTTGCGCACGGCATCGAGCGCGGGGTGGTCAACAATGGCTGTAACTGCTACGGATTTGCTGGTTTGCGCCTGTGCTACTGGTGCCAGCAATGTAGCGGCAGCCAAAGCGATACTACTTACGAGCATGCGGCGGGAAAGTGCTTGTTTCATACCATGGTTCCTCGGGAGTTGCAATTTTAAATAATACGTAATTTTAAACAAAACTATCTGGCGTTTACCTGCTGCTTTTGTGCTTGAAAACCCTATACTTTTTACAGCTTTAGGGCGCTTTTCAGCTTCAGGGCACGATGACTTTGCCTTCTTTAAGCAATGCTGCAGAAAGCGTAGCGCCTTGTTCGCGCGCGGCTTTGGCGTTGAGCTCAAGCATGGTGGTGCGGCCTTCTTCTACTGCAATGCTGCCTGGCTTTTCGCCTTTGAGTATGCGCACAACCATTTTTCCTGTTTGGCGGCCCATGTCGTAATAGTTCATGCCCAAAGCAGCCACTGCGCCGCGTTTGATAGAGCTGGTGTCTGCGGCAATCATGGGCAGCTTGGCATCGGTAGCTACGCGCACCATGGTTTCGTAAGCCGAAACCACGTTGTTGTCGGTGCTGCTGTAAATCAAATCTACATTGCCTACCAGACTTTTTGTAGCTGCTTGCACATCAACAGTGCGTGGTGCGGCAGCGCTCACCAGTGTCATGCCGCGCTGTGCCAGCACTGCTTTGAGCTCTTTAATCAGTATGGTTGAGTTGATTTCGCCAGGGCTGTAAACAATGCCCACGCGCTTGGCAGTGGGTACGACTTTGAGCATCAAATCAACTTGGGGCGCCAGTGGCAGGCGGTCTGATACGCCTGTGACGTTGCCGCCCGGTGCTTTCAGGTCTTTCACCAGTTTGGCTGCTACGGGGTCGGTTACGGCCGAAAACACGATGGGTACGCTGCTTGTGGCGGCCGCTGCTGCCTGTGCGCTGGGGGTGGCTATGGCGACAATGGCATCGGCCTTGTCTCCAATGAATTTGCGCACAATTTGCCCTGCGGTAGCGGCGTTGCCTTGGGCGCTTTGGTATTGGTATTTGAGGTTTTTGCCTGCCTGCCAGCCTTGCGCTTTGAGTTCGTCTTCTACGCCTTTGCGTACTGCGTCAAGCGCGGGGTGATCAACAATGGCTGTAACTGCCACCGATTTGACTGGTGCAGTTTGCGCTTGCGCCAAAGGCAGTAGCGCTACAGTTGCGCCAAGTGCCAAGCTGCTGATGATGCGCCTGCGGGAGAAAAGGGGTTTCATGACGTTGTTCCTATTGCGTAAAAGAAGCCGTGCAGCAGCGCGGTGTGCAGCAAAGCCTTGTCTTGCCTTGCCCGCTTGGCGCTGCTACGAAAAAACAGGTGCGGGGGCGCACAAAACCTTTGGGGCGCTAACGCGGTTGCATTGCGTTAGCGCCCCTCAAGCCTGTCTGTTTTAAGGCACTACGATTTTGCCTTCTTTCAGGAAGCTGTCGGAGAGTTTGATGCCTTGCTCGCGCGCGGCTTTGGCGTTGATTTCGAGCACGGTTTTGCGCCCTGTTTCAACGGGCGTGTCTTTGGGTTTTGCGCCTTTGAGGATGCGCACGACCATTTGCCCCGTTTGGCGACCCAAGTCGTAGTAGTCCACGCCAAAAGCAGCAATTGCGCCACGTTTTACGGTACCCGAGTCGGCTGCGACGATGGGCAGTTTGGCATCGGCGGCTACTTTGGCTACAGATTCAAAGGCCGAGACTACGTTGTTGTCTGTGGTGCTGTAGATGATGTCTACCTTGCCTGCCAGACTTTTCGCGGCGGCTGGAATGTCTGTGGTGCGCGGTGCGGCGGCTTCTACCAGCGTCATGCCGCGCTGTGCCAGTTTGCCTTTGAGGTCGGTCAAGGTGATGGTTGAGTTGATTTCGCCTGGGCTGTAGACCGAGCCTACGCGCTTGGCGGTGGGCATGACTTTCAGTATCAGGTCTACTTGCGTTTCCATGGGCAGGCGGTGGCTTACGCCTGTTACGTTGCCGCCCGGTGCTTTCAGGTCTTTAACGAGTTTGGCGGCAACGGGGTCGAGCACGGCTGAAAACACAATAGGAATGCTGTTGGTTGCTGCTGCTACGGCCTGTGCGCTGGAGGTGGCAATAGGCACAATCACGTCGGGCTTGTCGCCAACGAATTTGCGTGCGATTTGGCTGGTGGTGGCTGTGTTGCCTTGTGCGCTTTGGTATTGGTATTTGAGGTTTTTGCCCGCAATCCAGCCTTGCGCTTTGAGCTCGTCTTCTACGCCTTTGCGCACGGCATCGAGCGCGGGGTGGTCGACCAGTGCTGTAACGGCTACCGATTTGGCTGGCTGGGTTTGCGCGTGCGCTACGGGTGCCAGTAGTGCTGCCGCTGCGGCGGCAATGCTGCCCAGAAGCAGGCGGCGTGTGTTTGTTTGTTGCATTTTGATGGGTCCTTGAAGTGAAAAATCAGTTGAAAATCAGTTAAAAATCAGCTTAAACCTGTGAGGCAAAAATGCCGCGTTTATGCGCATCTATGCTGGCTTGGTGGCTTGCGTTGCTGTGCAGCTATGTCTGTTTGAATATCTGTTTGGCAAAAAGCAAAATTGACCCGCTGTTTGTGCGCGGGGGTATTGCTGCTTTGGCTCGCCCTTTGGGGTGAATTTCACAGATTTTAAACAAAAGCCCAAAACAAACCCCAAAAGCGCCTTTGTTTTCGCCTTTGTTTTATTCTTGGGGCATCAATATACCCGAACACTGCTTGTATTTAGGCGCTTGCGGCTCTGTGCCTGCTTTGCGTCTGCTTTATGCTACGCGCTGGCGGATGGCGCGGCTCATGCTTGGTTGGCTGGTTGCGCCTGCTTGTTTGCCGCTACGCGCTTTTTTGCACTTTTGGAAAGTTTGCTTTTGCCATGACACGTCTTTTAAATCTTCCGCCTGCTTTGCGCTTTATTGCGATTGGCGGCTCCGCTGCGGTCGTGCACTTGGCTGTGGTGCGACTGGTGGTAGATGCGCGCTGGCTCGTGCCCGCTTGGGCTAATGTGCTGGGCTGGCTGGTGGCTTTTGCGGTGTCGTTTTCGGGGCATTTTTACTGGACTTTTGCCCGTCAGGGTACTTCGCTTGTGCAGGCTTTGCCACGGTTTTTTCTGCTCTCGGCGGCAGGCTTTGCCATCAATCAGGCAGCTTATGTGCTGTCTTTGCGCTTTGTGCCTTGGCGCTACGTTGTGCTGCTGGCTTGTTTGCTGGTGGCAGTGGCTGTGGGCACTTATGTTTTTAGCAAGCTGTGGGCGTTTAAAGCCAGCGCGGCTTGCAAGCGCCCTTGATGTGCGCCTGCTCTGCCGCCCGCGCCTTGGCGCTGCTGCATGCGCGTTAGGCGCGGCAAGTGTGCGTTAGCGGCTTTGGCTTTTGTTTGTTTGTCTGACTTGCTCTTGCTCTTGCTGCTTTGCTTTGCTTTGCTTTGCCGAAAAATGCTACAAGCAGTGTTTATGCGGCTTGCGGGGCATTATTGCCTTGTAAGCCGCATGGGAGCTGGTTGTGGGGTTTTTATTTGTCGGCAGGGGCTTGTGTAGCGCAACGCTGCGTAAGCACCAGGTTGTCGCGGTGAATCATTTCTGGCTCGGCAGCGTAGCCAAGCAAGGCTTCAAATTGGCTGGAGGGCTTGCGGCATAGCAGGCGTGCTTCATGGCTGGCGTAGTTGGCCATGCCGCGGGCTATTTCTTTGCCAGTTGCATCGCGCACGGCTATGACTTCGCCTCTGCCAAATTCGCCTTGTACATCGGTCATGCCGATGGGTAGCAGGCTTTTGCCTTCGGTAAGCAGTTTGCTGGCTGCTCCTGCGTCTACCACTACTGCGCCGTGCAGTTGCAGATGGTCTGCCATCCACTGTTTGCGCGCTTGCAGCTTGTGGGTGGGTGCAACCAGCACGGTTCCCACGGCTTCGCCTTGTATGAGGCGGATGAGCGCATCAGGCTCGCGCCCCCATGCAATAACGGTGCTTGCGCCCGAGCTGGCAGCACGTTTGGCAGCGATGACTTTGGTGAGCATGCCGCCTTTGCCTATGCCACTGCCCGCACCGCCCGCCATGGTTTCGAGGGTGGCATCGTCGGCGCGGCCTATGGTGATGAGTTGTGCGTCGGGTTGCTTGCGCGGGTCGGCGGTAAATAGGCCGCGCTGGTCAGTCAAAATCACCAGTAAGTCTGCTTCTATCAGATTGGCTACGAGTGAGCCAAGTGTGTCGTTGTCACCTACTTTGATTTCATCATTGACGACTGTGTCGTTTTCGTTGATGACGGGCAGCACGCCCAAGCCCAGCAAGGTAAGCAGGGTGCTGCGGGCGTTGAGGTAACGCTCGCGGTCGGCCAAATCTGCGTGGGTCAGCAGCACTTGCGCCGATTGCAGGGAGCGTTCGCGCAGTTTGGTTTCGTACATTTGCGCCAACCCCATTTGCCCGACTGCGGCAGCGGCTTGCAGTTCGTGGATTTCTTTCGGGCGGGTTTTCCAGCCCAGGCGCTTCATGCCTTCGGCAATAGCGCCGCTGGAGACGATGATGACTTCAACGCCTTTTTGGTGCAATACCGCCAGTTGTCTGCACCACTCGCCGATGGCGCGCTCGTCAAGCCCGCGGCCTTCGTTGGTGACGAGGCTTGAGCCGACTTTGACCACAATGCGCTGCGCTTGGCACAAAGCGTCAGCGGCGGCTTGCGTAAGCGATTCAATGGGGGCGGTGGCTGTAGAGTAAGTGGGGGCTGACATAGTGGTTTTTGGAAAAATCAGGCAGTTGCGTTGAGTTACGTTTCTTTGGGTTTGCACCAGCGCAGCGCTTGCCAGTGCCGCGCGCTTTTTGCTTTTGCTAACGCCCTCTATTGTGGCTCTTTTATTGCCTTACCTGCCCTGTGCGCTTTGCTTTTGCTGCCCTTGCTTTGGCTGGCGTTGTTTTTTGTGCTGGCGCTTTTAGTGCTGATGCAGCTGGCCTTGGTGCTCCTTGTCTGCGCCAGCAGCTTACGCCTTTGCTTGGTGCTTGCGTGTTGCGGCATTGCAGTTGGCGTTGCAGCTCTGCTTTGCTTTGCGCGTTGCAGGGCTTTGGGTGCAGCAAGGTGCAATGCAGCGGGGCACTTGCGCGATGCATTGCTGGTGTTGCCGCTATTGGGCGGTGCGCGCCAAGGCTGGGGTTAGCGTTGTGTGGCGGGTACGCGCCCCGAGCGTTCGTTGTGTACGCTCATGAGGTCTTCTAATACGGCATCTGCGTCGTTCAGGGGTTTTGCTGCCGCTTTTGTGCCAGGTGTTACGTAGTCTATGCAAGTGCTGGCAACTGGGGCTTCCATGGTCATGGTGGCGCCTTTGCCAAATTTCTTGGGTACGGTGCTGTGCAGGTGGTAGCGCATATCAACGGGGGGTTTGGCTGTTTGTTGCACCAGTTTGCCTTTGCCGTTGTAGATGGTGTAGCACGAGGCGCTGGCGGCGCTGGCTGTGAGTGTGATGAGTGCAGCGCATGTTGCGCGTAGAAATGTTTGGTTCATATAAGAGGTCTCCTCAAAAACTTTTGCCATGATAACGCGCCAAAGGTGCTGTTGTGTGTGCCGCTTTTGCCTAATCTGACACGTTATTGCGCGTGTCTTGCTGTTTATCTGGTGTTTGTCTGCTTATTTGTTGGTGCTTTGCCGCCCCAAGGCTGGGCTGCTTGGGGCAGGCATACTTTATGCGAGTAGGCCGCAGCGGCGCATGCGGGCTACTGCCTGCGGTGTGTGTTGGGCTGCCAGTTCTTGTTGCTGCTGCGCGTCGGTTACGAGTTGGTTTTGCACAGTAAAGCCCACGCTGCCTGCGCGGGCTGCGTCTGCCACGATTTGCGTAAGTGCTGCTATGTCGCGCGTGCCGTCGGCGTGTTGCCAGAGTTGCTGCTCCAAAGAGTCGAGCACGACGGCTTCATGCCAAAGCGAGCATGCCATGGTTGTGTGCTCGGCTTGGCCCAGTGTGTTTTGCAGTTTCCAGACGTGTACGCCTGGCACGCGTTTCGGGCGCTGTTTGTCTGCTTTGGGCAATAGCACGGGTTGGCAACGCGCCCACACTTGCCCCGAGATGAGTAGCTGCGTCAGTGTTTTGGCTACTTCTTCGGTGACTGTGGCTACGGGCAAATCTGTTTGCGCGACTATGGCAAATGCCAAGTCTGGCATGGTGCGGGTTGCGGGGTAGGTTTTGTGCAGTATTTTGGCCAGCGCTACGGCTACTGCTCCAGTTAGTTGCACTGTGCCTCCGTTGATGCCTTGGGCATGCATCTCGGTTTTGCGGCTTGCTTTGCTTTTGCCTGCTTGGGCAATCGGCTCAAACCAGCCTGCAAAGTGCATGGCTTGCAGGCGCGCGCGTTGCAGTGTGTATTGCACTTGGCTGGCTTGCTCGGCTTTGATGAGCAGGGTTTGGCGAAAGGAGCGGTTGCCGACAAAGTCCAGATATTGCTCAAATTGCACTTGCGTTTTGCACTCGCGCAGTAGGGGCTGGGCCATTTCGCTGGGGTAGTTGTTGGCAAACATGCAGGTCAAGTCTGCTTCGGCCAGATAGCTCAGGCCGTGCTCTGCGGCGCTTGCTAAAAAGTCTTTGAAGTAGCACGGGGCGTTGTGTTGCTCTAAAAATTCGTGCAACAAGTAGGAAGGCGGCGCAGTGCGTATGTATGCCATGTTTTCGTCTAGCGCCGCTTTGAGCATGCTGTCTTGGGGGGTGTGCTGCTGCAAAAAATCCAGCATGCCGCGCGCGTAGGCAAGCTGATTTTCGGGGGTGTCGTCCTCTGGTCTGCGCAAGAGCATGGCATCGCGCAGTATTTCGCGTGATTTCCAGCCTGGGTAGGTGTTGTAGCTGATGTAGGCTACGCCGTTGCTGCTCAAGCGCTGCTGGCATACGCGCAAAATGGCGTTGCGCACATGCTCTGGCACCCAGCTGTAAACGCCGTGGCAGATGATGTAGTCGAATGTGCCCCAGCTTTCGTCAATTTCTTCGATGCTGGCTTGGCGCAGTTCTGCATTGCTGATGCCGCTGCTTTGCAGCACTTGCTGGCCATACGCTATTTGCACGCCCGATACATCTACTCCCATTGCCCGCAGCTTGGGGTGGCGCACCGCTAAGGCAATGAGGTTGCCCCCCGCCGAGCAGCCTAGCTCCAGTACGCGGGCGGTGCTTGCTGCGGGCGCGTCTACGCCAAAGATGTGGGCTATGGCCTGTAGCCGCTCGGGGGCAGACTGGGGAAAAGGCCGCGATTGGTACGGCGTTTGGTCGTATGTTTTGCGAATGCTTTCGGTTTGCTTGGTCATGCGAAATTTTTCCGTTTTCAAGTCTGCCAGCCACGCCTTGGGCGCGTGCGTGTTTTTTGCGTTTTGGTGCGTTTGGCTTCATGCTACACGCAGTTTGCCGCAGGCAATCAAGGCGGCGGCTTTGGCGATAAGAAAAATCGCGCCAAAATTATCTTAACCGTCTTTAAAGCCCGCTTGCCCAAGAATTATTACCCGCACAAGCACCGCCGCCAGCCCAATATCTGGCGCTAGCAGGTATCATGCCAGTAGTTTGTATTTACCAGCCCGCAACAGGCGCTATGACGGCAACCATAATCGCCTTTACCGCATTTGTTTCTGCCATTGGCTGCCTTTTGATTGCGCTTGATTGCTTTTGATTGCTTTTGGCGGCGGCTGCAAGCAGCAGCCGCATTCCATTTTCGCCCCGCTTATTAATCTTCCTGTTTTTCGTCTGGATGAACAAGATACTCATCGTTGCCCACGCCCCACTGGCCAAAGCTTTGCGCGAGTGTGCGCTGCACGTTTTCCCTTGCTGTGCCGAGCAGGTTGTTGCGCTTGATGTGCAGCCCGATGCCGCGCCCGAAGACACCTTCAATGCAGCCTGCCAGCTTGCACAAAGCATGCAGGGCAATTTGCTGGTGCTTACCGATTTGTTTGGCGCAACTCCCAGCAATGTGGCGCAGCGGCTGGTGCAGCTTTGTGCGGCGCAGGGGCGCCAGGTGCGGGAGGTAACGGGGGCAAATTTGCCTATGCTGCTGCGTCTGGTTTGCCACGCCAGCTTGCCGCTTGAGGCGCTTGAGCAGTGCGCCGTTACAGGTGGTGCGCAAGGCATTTTTGCGGTAGACGTGCGCAGCGGCGCGCCTGCCTGCACGCTGCTTGCAGCCCACACCGAGCAGCAGCCCTAGCGCCAAGCCTTCTTGCCACATTCACCCAGGATTTTTCCCACCATGATTGAGCAACCCATCACTATCAGCAACAAACTGGGGCTGCACGCACGCGCTTCAGCCAAACTCAGCAAGCTCGCGGGGAGCTTTCCGTGCGAGGTCTGGCTGGTGCGGGGCAGCCGCCGCGTTAATGCCAAAAGCATTATGGGCGTGATGATGTTGGCTGCGGGCATAGGTACCGAGCTGGTGGTTGAAACATCGGGCGAGCAAGAGCAAGCCGCTATGGATGCTTTGATTGCCTTGTTTAACGACAAATTTGGCGAGGGCGAATAATGGCGCAGGCCTTACACCTTTCCCCCGCTGCCGCCAAGCCACAAACACAGCCAGCCCGCCGAGCCGCCGCAGGAGCGCACGCATGAGCACTATTACCATTCACGGTATGGGCGTTGGCCGCGGCGTAGCCATTGGCCGCGCCGTTGTGATTGACTTTGGCCGCGCCGATGTGGTGCATTACTTTATCGACCCCAGCCAGGTTGAAGACGAAATTGCCCGCGTACACGCCGCACGCGACGCTGCCGTGCAAGAAATGCAGCTGGTGCTAGCCACCCTACCCAAAGACGCACCCAACGAGCTGCCCGCCTTGCTGGATGTGCACCTGATGCTGCTGCAAGATGACGAGCTTTTCAACGGCGTGCGCTACTGGATTGCCAACAGGCTCTACAACGCAGGCTGGGCGCTGTCAAACCAGTTTGAGCGCTTGGCGCGGCAGTTTGACGAGATGCAAGACCCCTATCTGCGCGAGCGCAAGGCAGATTTGGAGCAAGTCATTGAGCGCATCATCAAGCGGCTGCAAGGCAAACCTTTGCCGCTGCCCATGGCGCAAACGCCCGCAGCAAACGCCGCACCAGACGCACCCGCCGAAGACCCCGAAGACGCTCTGGTGCTGGTGGCGCACGACTTGTCGCCATCAGACATGCTGCATTTCCGCCAAAGCGTGTTCAAAGGCTTTATCACCGACGTAGGCGGCACCACCAGCCACACTGCCATTGTGGCGCGCAGCATAGGCATACCCGCCATTGTGGGCGCGCGCGGTGCCAGCCACCTGATTCGCAACGACGACCTGATTGTGATTGATGGCGACAACGGCGTCATCATCATCAACCCGCCTGCAATAACGCTTGATGAATACAGCTTTCGCCAGCGCCAGCACGCGCTCGACCGCAGCCGCTTGCTACGCCTGCTGCACACGCCTGCTACCACGCTCGATGGGCACGAAGTCGAGCTGCTTGCTAACATCGAAATGCCTGAAGACACCCCCGCCGCACTGGCAGCGGGTGCAGCGGGCGTGGGGCTATTTCGCAGCGAGTTTTTATTCATGGGGCGGCAAAACGGCCTGCCCGACGAAGAAGAGCAATACCAAGCCTACCTCAAAGCCCTGCAAGGCATGCACGGCTTGCCACTTACCATCCGCACCATAGACGTAGGCTCTGACAAGCCGTTAGACGGCAATCTGGCCGATATCGCCCGCCTTAACCCCGCGCTGGGTTTACGCGCCATACGCTGGAGCCTGGCCGAGCCCACCATGTTTCTCACCCAGCTACGCGCCATCTTGCGTGCCGCTGCACACGGCACGGTACAGCTTTTAATCCCCATGATGGCGCATCTGAGCGAAATCCGCCAAACGCTGCAACTGCTCGAAGTTGCCCGCGAGCAACTCGATACCATCGGCACAGCCTATGGCTCGGTGCAAATTGGCGCCATGATTGAAATTCCAGCCGCAGCCATCATTGCGCCACTGTTTTTGGAGCATTTCGATTTCCTCTCCATCGGCACCAACGACCTGACGCAATACGCGCTCGCCATTGACCGCGCCGACGAATCCGTAGCCCACCTCTACGACCCCCTGCACCCAGGCGTTCTGCAACTGCTCGCTACCACCATCCGCGCCGCCAATGCAGCAGGCAAGCCCGTAAGCGTATGCGGCGAAATGGCAGGCGATACCACCTTTACCCGCTTGCTGCTCGGACTGGGCCTGCGCAGCTTTTCCATGCATCCAGCGCAAATACTGGCTGTTAAACAAGAAATCGTACGCTCCGATGCAGGCAAACTGGCAGACTGGGCGCAGCGCGTCATCCACAGCATGGAGCCAGCCAAAGAAATGGCCCTGCTGCAAACCCCGTAAACACCATCAACGCTACCTAAAAAGCCGCCCACACCCCACCCATACACACCATGCCGCCCACCCTCTGCATTGTGCAAACCAACCCCACTGCGGGCGACCTGCAACACAACGCCAGCGCCCTGCTCCAAGCTACCCGCACAGCCTACGCGCAAGGCGCACGCTTGCTGCTCACAGGGCACATGGCATTGTGTGGAGCGCCGCTGCACGATTTGGCGCAACTTGCCGCCTTTACCCAAGCCTGCACCGCCACCCTGCAAGACATGGCGGCACAACTGGCTGACTTGCCCGATTTGTGGCTCATCACCAGCCACAGCCACGGCATAGCTCTGCTGCATCAAGGCCAAGTCACCCCTTTGCAAACAGCCCCCTTGCAGGCAGCCCCTTTGCAAGCCGCCCCCGTCACACCCTGCCTGCTTGAGCTACCCCATCTGCGCCTTGCCTTGCTGCTAGCCACCGATGCAGACGAAACCAGCACCAGCCTGCCAGCCTGCCCCGCCTTGGCTGGCGCACAGCTACTGTGCGTGCTTGCCGCATCACCTTGGCATATGGGCAAAACACACAGCCGCGAGCAGCACTACAGCGCACTGGCGCAGCGCCTGCGCATGCCTATTCTCTACAGCAACATCGTTGGCGGGCAAGATGCAAGCGTGTATGACGGCGGCTCATTTGCCCTGCAAGCCAACGGCGCACTGGCAGGCCGCGCCCGCAGCTTTGCCAGCGACATCTGGCATGTGCAAATACAAGCACCAGCGACAACACAATCACCAACGCACAGCACACCATCTGCGCCCCTCACCCTGCAAGCCAGCACCACCCCCAGCACCGAAACGCCCACGCCCGACGATGCCACGCTGGGCTTGCCCCCCTGCCAGCAGGGCTACAGCCGCCAAGCCGTGTGGCAAGCACTGGTTCTGGGCTTGCGCGACTATGTACGCAAAAGCGGCTTCAAGCACGTGGCGCTGGGCTTGTCTGGCGGCATAGATTCCGCG
>RRZU011615705.1_pt1 | contig 17268 bp, 17 predicted proteins | sample 2165561 | NCBI WGS metagenome assembly RRZU01 (sample SAMN10456909, study PRJNA506462) | wastewater metagenome | isolation source: wastewater sludge | place: USA: Moscow, Idaho | reverse complement strand
CCGCATGGCGGTCTTTAATCCGCAATTTCAACGTACGTGTTACCAAGAACGACATGGTTCTAATTCTAGAGCATGAAGCATGAATATACAAGATGCTCTCGACCTCTCCCTAAACGAAGAGGCTTTCCGCATTATTGGTAAAGCCGAACCGAAGGATTGGCGAACAAAGGCTCAACTTCATCCAGTGGGCGATCTTTAGGAAAAATCGTTGAGACGTTGAACTGATGGACCAGGCGACGATTGCGGGCTCGGAAAGCCAGAGCATCAAGCAACTCCTTGCCACCATTCACCACCAGCGTATCGTTGAGCAAGGGCTCTCCACGGGCCATCCAATTGATGTTGACGCGTTGGGCTGGAGGTTGCGAGCCGGTGCGAATTTGCTGGTCGTAGTAACCGAATACGGCGTCGGCTTGCGTTAGCAGGTCATCCAATGCAGCGGGCAACATGCCCGCTTGTTTGGTGGCGGTCAAATGGCAAAATCGGCAGGCTTGATTGCATCCGGAATGCGATGACACGTACACGATAAAGTAATCATCCGTACGGCGAACAAAACGCGCCTCCAGCATGTCGTTGGGGTTTCCAACGGGCCATACGAAATTAACGGAACGGTCCTCGTTCGAGACGTGCTTCTGGGGAGGTGATTGTATCAGCATGAAGTGTATTGAGCGGAAGAGAAGGCGCGTACAACAACGTGTTACGCGGCCACTCGTTTAATAATACAGCTTCTTGATGTTGCACATCCAACAAATGGGCATAGGCCTCGGAAGGGGCGACTTGAAAAAATTCCTTCCGGACATTGTGTTCTTGCCAGCGCTGATGCGCCGAAGATTCTGCCCAGTGGGAATTGACGAAGGCGACCGCGTGCAACAAGGTGAATGTTCCCTCCACGCCCGCTGTTTCCAGCGAGAGCATCCGTTGTTGCGGTGTTTTTGAGGTCCGGCCAATTTTTAAGGCACCGCTTTGGGATGATTGTGCCACATAAACCCAACCCCGCTTGCGCTTGGCAAAATGAAACAACGCGGGGAAGTCCACGGTCGAGGGGACTACTTCTCCGTTGGACCAATAATCATCCAAACGCAACGCCGACATATGGTTCACTGGCCTCCCATTTTCTCGGCCAAAAATTCTTGCAGTTGCTCGTTCAATGTATCGAACCAAATGGTATTGGCGCTGGGGTCTCGTAGATTGCAGCGAAGGCTCAAACTTGGCTGGAATGGGGCCTCGCGGATTTTGTTTCGAACCAGTGGAGTATTAAGCCAAAAGTCGAGGGCTTCTTCAAGATGCCGCGCGACTGCCCAGGCGTGCGTTTGCTGCAGCGAGGTGTCGTCCGGAATCGCGTGAGAGGCATTGACTTGCAACGAAAGGTGCAATGGACGAACACCGGCAATGGGTTGAATACTGAAGGCCATGGCGAGTTCATACGCCACGTTGTAGTGTTGGCCGATAAGGTTTTCCAATACGACATGACCGTCCATGTCGAGGGATAGTCCTTCAGCGGGCCGACCATTGATTTCTGTTACGGGTTCGGCGTCCACGCGATCGGTGTGGATGGAGAGGCCCATGGTTTCGACCGAATACGTTTGGGGATTGAACCAATCGACCGAGGTGTCGCATGGTTGATGATGTGGCAAAATCGGCCAGTGCCCGGAGTAATCGTTCATTCGGTAATGACGTTCTTTGTCATTGGACCAACTTGAAGGATAGGTTTGAACGTGCTCGTTGATGTGCGATTGCAGCGCATCGTCGGTCTCGATGCTCTGGCGCATGTCGTAGTAATGCGTCATCCACTTGTTTGAGAGATGCATGCCCTGCCGATGCATCCCTTGTGCGGTGAAGTGCGCCACTTTGACACCATCAGGGCCATAAAGGCGCTCAAGGGCTCCTTTGGAGCGCATCAACAAGGTTTCCATGAGCGCGGTGGCGTGCGCAAAAATCTCGGGGTGCTTCTTGAAATTGACCGTTGACCGATTGACCCATGTTTCGCCCAAGTGGGCCGCCATTTCTTGAAGCCCCATTTCTGGATTGGTGCTCCAATGTTTTTTTGTTTGAGGCTCCAAAATGGCAATGGTTAATGCCATTGCAATATTCCAGGACCATTCAAACGGAGGATGATCCACAAATGATAGTTCTGGGATTTTTTCGCCACGGAGAACACGTGTGATGTAGGGCGCAATGGTATTGGCAATAGCGGACATGGATCTTTCAGGTTGGACGTGGTCGTTTAAGATTTAGTGGATCATCTAAGGCATACGGGTGATCTTGTTTTGGATTGTACTTGGATTGTACCCCGGGCACAATGCCCCATAGTTCGGGACCGGATTTTTTCGGAGAAGGGGCCGGAGATAATGTTTGGTTGAATCCGCTTTCCTTATTTGCGGACGAATTTTCCGGTTTGAGATCAGGATGTTTATCCTCGTATTTCTCAATGGTCTTCTTGCCGTAAAAGCTGTACGCCATGGCAGCATCACGAAGCGGCTCGCGCTGCTCTTGAATCTCCTGGTATTGTTTTTTGAGTTTGACTTGTTTGTTTTCTAACTTCGTTTTTTCCTGGCTGTACGCTCGACTGGCGGGCGTGTTGAAGACACGTGCAAAGATAGAGGGCTTTTTCAAATTGGCGATGGCACCGGCGTTGTTGGCCATCTCCACGGCGCAAGCGGAACCGGACACTTGGAGTTTTTTGAATTCTTCCTGCTGCGCGCGCGTACTGTAGGCCCACAAAAGTGCATTACGCTGGTCCAAATCCCCGAGTACGGCATCCGTTCGAATTTGACCTGGAGACCTGGGCACTACGCCTTTGTAGTGTTTTTTCAATTCCGCGATGACCTTCTTGTAGGGTCCTTTGGCGTATTTTTCTGCCGATGGTGCGAGTGCCCCGCGCCACAATTGGAACACTTCTTTCTTTTCCTTGGCGTGGGTTAAGCCCATTTGAATCTTGACCGATTCTTCTCGGCGTTTTAATTCCCCATCGGTGTTGAATACACTGGCAAACCAGGACGCGGGTTTCAACTCGTGCAGTTCTCGGGTGCGGTTAGCCTCTTGCTCTACAGAATCGTTAAAACCCATTTGGGCCATGTCGTATTGGCCCGAGGCAACTTCCATATCCAAGGCTTCTTGAAGAATATCGATGTCATGGCTCATAGGGATAGGATAACAAAAAAGCATGCCTCCGGAGGCATGCTTTTTGAATACTGCGTACAGTGAAAATCAGAACGGAGTGTCGTCCATGATATCCGTGAACGAGGTGGCGTCGTAGGTTGTCAACTCGGGCAAGCCCTTGGGCACATTCGCGGGTGGAGATGGGGCGACGGGCTGTTTTGCCGGTGGATTCGCTCCTTTGTACACGGTTCTGGTCAAATTCCAACGGGTACGGCCAAATGGAGGAAGGGCTTCCACGATGGCTTTGCCGTAGGCGTTCCATTTGGTCATGAGCCGATTGTCCAGCACGGTGAATTGCCCGGTGTCCGACTCACGGCGAAGAAGACGCCCAGCTTGTTGGGTAACCCGTTCGCTTGCTTCCGGCACTGCAATTTCTCGGAATACGTTTCGACCTTGGCTTTCCATCCAGGCCGACAGTGTCTTGTCGATCGGATTATCGGGCATTGAAAACGGCAGTTTGGTCGAAATGACGTGCGAGCACCACGCACCCGGCAAATCAAGGCCTTCCGAGAAGCTTTGGGTTCCCATCAAAATGCTGCGCTTCCCAGCGTCCACATCCTTTTTATGCGCCTCAATCAAAGCTGCGTTGGGGGCTTCGTATTGAACTTTGCACATGGCGCGGTAATGATGCGGCAAACGGGCAACCACTTGTTCCAGTTGCGATTTGGAGGCAAAGAGCAAGAGGGTTCCGAGGTCTTTTTTGTCGTCAAATGTAACGGGAAGGGTTTCAACCAGCCGAGTCGTATGCTTTTCGGCTTCGCTTGGATTGACCCCAAGATCGCCAAAGGCTAGGACCGCATTCTTTTTGAAGTCGAAGGGCGAGTCCAGTTTCAACATGCGGGAATTAGGGTAATAGCACATACCTGTTTTTTGCTTGTACAACGTGAATCCGCCAACGCTGGTGATGGTAGCGGAAGCATGAATCACCGAAAAGGCGCGGTCGTACAAATAACGGGGCAGCAAATCGGTCGCCATGGTGGGAGTGGCGTGGATGCTGAACGCTTTATGCTTGTCGTCTGGCACCAGCCATTTGGCCACCGGTGGATGGCTCGGGTCGGGTTGGTCCCTGGTGAAGAGTTCGAGTGTTTCAATCAGGTTGCTGAACTTGTTGTTGTAAAACCCGAACGCGCCCAACACACGATTCATTTCCACGTCTTCGAAAAGAGGCGACCATGCTGGAGTGTTGCCATTGCGCAACATTTCTGCGCGCGTCTTTGAGATTTCGTTGAAGACTTTGGATGTAATTTCCTGAATACTTCGGGCGGATTCAAGGTACACATCGCAAACTTCCATGAGTTCATCCATGGTGGCGGTGTAAGGAATGACCAGAGGGTCTTTGTGAGAGTTTTTGGCTGTAAGAGCTTGCAACTTTTTCTCTAGGTCTTTCTGAGCCTTGTCCATGATCTTGCCCTGCTTTTGCATACCGTCGCGCCACGACAGCATTAACCCGCCAATACGCTTGGCTTCGAAGCATTTTGAGTCGCTCCATTTGATTCCTGTGTCATTCATATTGACCGGAATTTCTTTGAGCATTTTGGGGAATGTATCGGTCCGGAAGCTGTGGGACCACGCGTCTCGTGCTTTGTTGGGCAAATGATGCGCTTCGTCGAAAATGTAAATGGTGTCTTCTGGAGCTGCCAAAATAGAACCGCCGTTGCCAATTTTTAAATCGGACATGACTAGGTCGTGGTTGGCTACGATGACATCGGCGGCTTGCCATGTTTTACGGGCCTCGAAATAAGGGCAGGCCTTGTAGTCTTTGCAGGCTTTACCCGAGCATCCGGAACTATCCGTGGTTACGCGGGGCCAAATCACTTTTTTCGTTTCCTCCGCCAAATGCAACGTTTCAAGTTCACCGTTCCATGTGTGGGATTCGAATTGCGAACGCATTTTGAACAGGGCGTCGCTCTCTGCGGTGTTCGCCACGCCCACGGTGAAGCCGTCTTGTGGGGATGATGTGTCCTGGTCAGGATTGGAAGCCCCGAGCTTTTCCATTTCGTCAGCTTTGGACTTCAACCGTGAGGGACATACGAAACGCGAACGACCCTTCGCGATGGCAAACGAGAAGGGAATTGGCATCGCTTTGAGCATCGCAGGCAAGTCCTTGTCGACGAGCTGTTCCTGCAGTGATACCACCGCCGTGGATACCACGATTTTTTTGTTGGCCGCTTTTGCAATTGGAATAGCCGGAAGCAGATAGCCGAAGCTCTTGCCTGTACCCGTAGGGGCTTCAACGGCCATGAGGTGCGAGCCTTTTTCAGGACTGTTAGGACCATCGTCGCAACGATCCAGTAGCATGCTGGCGATACTGGCAATCATTTGGTTTTGACTCGGACGAGTCGTGAGCCCTCGGCCAGTGGTTAAAGATTCCAGAGCGGTTTGGATGTGAGAAAGGGCGGTGGGGCGGGCAATGGACATGGGACTCTGCGATGGGGCTTACAAACAAAAAACGCGCCCAAAAGAGCGCGTCGGGGAATCTTCATTTTACCTCGAACGAAGTGAACATTCAAGGCTCCTTGTGCCAAACTCCGTTAAACCACTGTCAATTCGGCACGACGGCGATGGTAGTCTTCCTTGGCCCATTGGACCAATTTGGCTACATGTTCAGTGTTCGGTTGAGCGGCTGTCGTAATTGATTCCACAGCACGCACCACAGGTAGAAGACCTACTTCTTGTGGAAATGCTTTCAGCAAGGCCAATGCAATATCCCCTTTTTCGGTACCCGGGCTGAAATAATCGTCTCTGGTACCTAAAAAATCCACCGTATGGTGTGCCATCACTACAAGTGGCTCACCATAATTTTTTCCGGATTGGTCAAAATCGTCCATTTCGAACGCTAGCGTAACGAAATGCTCTCCAGGGTATTCTTGATTTTGTACCAGGTACACATCGGTAACCCCCTTGCGCGTTATTCGAGCAAAGCCAGCAGGGCATCGAAACGTCTTTGTGGGCATAGTGGTTTCAATTTCATCGAAAGCGGACATGGTGAACAAGCTCCTTTTACGGGACTATACCATAGAACATATAGTTGTGCAATGTTCGTCTTAACGCATGGAGTACGAGTCGACTGGAGTTGAATCGGGTTCTACCAATTTCAGACCGGTAGTATCCAAATTGGCGCCAGCAATGGTTCGACGGGCATTGTCCCAAATATCTTGGGTTTTCAGAGCTTGAACTAACCCATTTCCGTCAAGAACTGCTTTAATCACTCCTGCAAGGCCGGTTGGGCTAGACTGATATGTAGCATTATTGGCCCTTGTGAGAGCAGCTTGATTCGCAGATTGTTCGTTTTGAACGGCGCCGCTTAATGAGAACTGCAGTGTGTTGTCTTTGGCGTAAACTTGCTTTTTCTTTTCTTCTAGATACACATGCGTTACCAACGGGCTCATCCCACGGGGCGTCATGTTAGTCCTGGAGGCCACTTGCTCAGCATAGTAATTGGAAGTCCAATTTAATGTTGATGCGCCTAACGCGTTTGCGCGGTCAACTTCCGATAAAAAAGATAGTAAGGCGGACGGAATGCCTTGTGGGTCTGTTCCCCCTGCCCGACCTTGAGTCAACATGTCTTTAAGATCATGCCGAAGGGTCAAACCAAGATGACGAACGATATCCGTATGCGCATGACTTCCCTGTGTGTCCATGTTGAACATGACCGCGCGTTCACGCGTGGAATGACCCGTGGTTAGTGCTTCTCGAAACATACGCAATTCTATAGCGCGATCAGAATTTTTGTACATCTGTTGCAACAACATTGACAATGGATGTGTTGGTCCTTCTTTGAGTGCGGTTTGAACAATACGCTCTGTCGCAGACGTGTTTTTTTGAGAGTCTACTACCATCGCGGCGATTGTTAAATGGGCGAGATGGCGTTGAACCACAATCGACGTTCGTTCGATACGTTCCAAATAGTCGTCTTTTGACTCACCCACGCTCTGCGGGGTCATGGCACTTACTTGAGTATGAATGGCTGTCATAGAAACTCCTGGAATTAAACCAGTTTAACACGGAGAGCGAAACATCATTATGACCTTACTTCGAACTTACAGCCCACCGCCGTTTTCGGACTTGCTTCATGCAGGCTGGTATGCTTCCCTATTAGCATGAATCCTTATTTGCATCTTCTTCAACATACTTTGGAAAACGGGGTTGAAAAAACCGACAGAACCGGAACGGGCACCCGCAGCGTCTTTGGCCATCAGATGCGGTTTAATCTCAAGGAAGGATTTCCCTTGGTAACAACCAAGTTTGTTCCACTCCGATTGATTGTTTCTGAGCTCTTGTGGTTTTTGAAGGGTGAGACCAATATTCAATACCTTCTTGACCGCGACAATCATATCTGGGACGAATGGGCGGATAGCGAGGGCAATTTGGGGCCCGTGTACGGAGCCCAGTGGCGGACGTGGCCAACGTTTGTGGACCAAGGGGATGGAACCTTTAAGCGCGGTGAAGGCATCGACCAAATTAAGCGCGTTATGGATGACCTGAAGAACAATCCTGACAGTCGACGCATCATTGTCAGTGCTTGGAACGTATCGGACCTGGATAAGATGGCACTGATGCCATGCCACGCGTTCTTTCAATTCTATGTCGCCAACAACACCTTGAGTTGCCAGCTGTACCAACGCAGTGCGGACATGTTTTTGGGTGTGCCATTCAATATCGCAAGCTACTCCATCCTGATGCACATGATGGCGCAACAACTTGGTATGGAAGTGGGGGAATTTGTATGGACGGGTGGCGACATACACATCTACAACAATCACGTGGAGCAAGTGAAAACCCAGCTAGCCCGCGCCCCCTATGCGTTGCCAACCTTGACCATTAAGCGCAAGCCCGCCAGCATTTTTGAATACGATGCGAACGATTTTGTGCTATTGGGTTACCAGCACCATCCGGCGATTAAAGCACCGGTTGCCGTGTAACCCACAAAAATAAGGCCCTTCAGAGGGCCTTATTTTTTAGATGATCTTGAACTTGACTTCTTCTTGGGGGGTGTCGGCGGTTGCGGTGTTTTGGGCATCTTCTCCAGCACCGGCCGAATCCAGTTTCACCTTCAAGCGGTATTCGTTGGCGCTGTCCGCATTTCGGTACCCGTCTTCGAACGAAATCTGGCCACTCTTGTAAAGTTGGTAGAGGGATTCGTCGAACGTGATCATTCCCGATTCACGTGATTTCTTCATCACCTCTTTCAGGTCCGAAGTCTCTCCCTTCAAGATTTTGTCGGATACGAGAGGGGTGTTGATGAGAATCTCGATTGCAGGTACTCGACCACCGCCTTTTTTCGGTATCAATCGTTGCGACACCATCGCGCGAAGATTCATACCCAAGTCCATCAACGTTTGGGAGCGGCGTTCTTCGGGGAAGAAGTTAATGACGCGGTCGATCGCTTGGTTGGCGTTATTGGCGTGCAGCGTAGCCATGCACAAATGTCCGGTTTCCGCGAATTGAAGAGCGTATTCCATCGTTTCGCGATCACGAATTTCGCCCATGAAAATCACATCCGGGGCTTGACGCAACGTATTCTTTAGTGCCGCACCCCAAGAGTCCGTATCCACACCTACTTCACGTTGGGTGATGATGCATTTCTTGTGGTTGTGCGTGAACTCGATCGGGTCTTCAATGGTGATGATGTGGCCTTTGCTGTTCTCATTGCGGTGGTCGATCATCGCGGCCAATGTCGTGGACTTACCGGACCCGGTAGCACCCACCATAATGAGAAGTCCACGCTTGGTCATGGATAACTCGCCCAAGAGGGCGGGAACCCCGAGGTCGTGCAACTTAGGAATGCTGGTACGAATCACCCGAATGACCATGCCGGCTGAGGCGCGTTGTTGCAGGGCATTGACCCGGAAACGGCCGATTCCCGAGATGCTAATCGCAAAATTGCATTCTTTGGTGTTTTCGAATTCGGCGTATTGAATGGAATTCATGACCGACGTTGTCAGCAAATGCGATTGCTCGGGCATGATTCGCGGCGCATCCGGAATAGGAATCAGCTCCCCGTGAATTTTTACGGCCGGGGGGAATCCTGCCAGGATGAACAAGTCGGAGGCATCGTTTTTGGTCATCCATAGCAACAGCGTTTGGATGTACTTTTGTGCTTGCTCTTTGCTGCTTCCATCGGACATGGTGGTGATCACTCCTTATTTCAGTGCGTCAGGATGGGCGGCCTTGGTACGGGCTTCATCGGCCGTGATTCGACGTTCCGCAATCAACTTGGTTAGATTCTGGTCCAACGTCTGCATGCCGTCCTTGGTACCGGTTTGGATCGCCGAATACATTTGGGCGATTTTCCCTTCCCGGATTAGGTTTCGAATGGCGGCGGTTCCAATCATGATTTCATGGGCAGCAACGCGGCCTTTTCCGTCGGCGGTCTTGCACAGCGTTTGGGAAATAACGCCGCGCAGGGATTCCGACAACATGGCTCGAACCATTTCTTTTTCAGCGGCAGGGAACACGTCGACGATACGGTCAATGGTTTTGGCCGCGCTGGAGGTGTGGAGGGTACCAAACACTAAGTGTCCCGTTTCCGCAGCGGTCAGTGCCAGACGAATGGTTTCCAGATCTCGCATTTCACCGACCAGGATGACGTCAGGGTCTTCACGCAACGCGGACTTCAAGGCATTGGCGAACGAGAGCGTGTTTTTGCCCAACTCGCGTTGATTGATCAAGGACTTGTTCGAGGTGTGTACAAATTCAATGGGGTCTTCCACCGTCAAGATGTGGGCGGGTTCGTTTTTGTTGATGTAATCGATCATGGCCGCCAGCGTGGTTGATTTACCCGAACCCGTAGGGCCTGTAACCAATACAATGCCGCGCGGCTGCATCGCTAGTTCACGGAAAATCGGGGGGCACTTCAATTCTTCCAGGGTAAGAACTTTCGACGGAATCGTACGAAACACAGCGGCGGCGCCGCGATTTTGCTGGTACGCGTTCACACGGAACCGAGATAGATTGGGGATTTCAAACGAAAAGTCGGCTTCCAGATTCTTCTCGTATTCTTTCCGTTGAGCATCGCTCATGATGTCGTACACCATGGCGTGCACGTCCTTGTGCTCCAATGGAGGTGTTTCCAATTTGCGAACATCACCGTGAATGCGTAGGCAGGGTGGCATGCCGGCGGACAAATGCAAGTCCGAGGCTTTGTTTTCGTAAGCGAATGTAAGTAGTTGGCTAATGTCCATGGCCATAGGTATCTCCTGTTGTGGTGAGCATAAAGATGTCGGCCCGGTTGAGCCATTGCGTTCAGTATGCTAAAAATCAAGGAGACGCGCGAATATTCAGCACAAACGAATAGTCCCGAAATTTTGTTTTTGCAGATTACACTAAAACCTTAACCCGTGGATTATCTTATGCCCATCGACTTGTACCGAAACCCGTTGAGCGACACGATCTTTGTGTTTGGATCCAATTTAGCCGGACGCCATGGCGCGGGTGCTGCGAAATTTGCCGCGCAGTTCTACGGAGCTGAATACGGAATTGGCGAGGGAATCACGGGAAAAGCGTACGCTCTGCCTACGAAGGACGCGAACATCAAGACCTTGGCGTTTGAAGACGTTCAGTGGCATTGCCAACAGTTTTTGGATTACGCCCGACGGACACGCGACTCTCTTTTCCAACTGACGCGGGTAGGCTGCGGTCTTGCTGGATTGCGCGATGAGGACATGGCGCCCTTGTTCAAAACGGCGCCCGAAAATGTCTTGCTCCCGGGGCACTGGGTACTGTTGAACAAGCAGCTAGGGCACGCACGACTCGTAGTTGCCGGTGGGGATGATGTTGATTCGGCAGTGTTGCTGCAACGCCTTGAGCACAACACCGCGCACTGGCGCGGATGCCTTGAAGTCATTACGTTGGAAAAAGGTGAAGTTGCACAGATTGCCAAGGAGTGGTCGGTAAAAAAGGGTTACCCCTGGACTCCATTCCCTGCGGATGCCAGTTTTGGCGGAAATGCCGGGTTGATTCAAAATGAACAAATTGGATGGTACGCCACACACGCGCTGCTGGTTAATCCTGGGCCGAGTACGCAAGGATTGGAGTCGGTCATCCGACGCGAGGGGTTGAAGGTCAAAGTCGAAAATCTACCCTTAGCCCGCCAAATTTCATCCGAATTCACGCCGTAGCGCGTTCGTGGTTGCGAATATTACCGCTGAACGCCATACTGAGCTCTATGAATTCCTTTCTTTCGGTGAAATTGTCGGTCCAAGAACGATGGCGGGATATTTTGGGGGCATGGGCTTTTTATAAGGCAAGTCCTGAACAGCAAGACGCGTTGGTAAACGTTCTTATTCGCGTCGACAGTTTCGCTACCTACGTCCAACAGCACAATCTGGATGACATTGCGGCTCGGGTTACCCACTTGTTGCTGCAGATCGAGCGCTGCGCCGCGAGTACCGAACCCGAATGGGTTAGTGTGGATACCGCATTTGAAACCATCACTTCGATGGTGGATTTAACCAGCGCAATGCATTACAGGCCGTTGAAAAAATCGGACGTTGAACCGTCTCCACACATGACGCTGTATTGGCCCGATTTGGATGAACTTGGAGAAATCACGTCCCAGTTGGAGCACTACGGTTATGCGAGCGATGCATGCGCTAGCCCGGCGAAAGCAGTGAAAACCGCATTGAAGATGCAATCATCAGCGGTTGTGCTAGACATCAGCCGGGAATCCCCAGCTTCCCTGGATTTGTATTTGGCTGAATTGAACAACGCTGGGATACCTTGGGTTGGAGTTTCCGGTACGGGAACATTCGAAGAACGCCTGGCCATGGTTCGGCTGGGAGTTGCTAGTTTTTTACTGAAACCGGTGACCGCCTCCATGCTGGTGGACGCGGTGGACAAGAATAACCGGCAGGGCAGCGAAGAGCCGTATCGTGTGTTGGTAGTCGATGACTCCCCCGTAACGGGGCATTGGGTTAAAAGTACGCTCCAGCCCATCGGTATCGATGTGCATGTTCTAGCGGATGTTACGCATATCTTGCATGCTCTGCATGATGTCAATCCGGACCTTATTTTGTTGGATGTGCGCATGCCAACTTGTTCGGGGTTGGAGGTTGCGCAAATCATTCGGCAGCACGATTCGTTTACCGGGATTCCCATTGTGTATCTATCGGGCGAAACCAATCGTACGGTGCAATACGAGGCCATTCGAATGGGGGGTGATGACTTTTTAGTGAAACCCGTTCATGAGGATGAACTGGTCGCCGTCATTACAAGCAAAATTGAACGGGCTCGTGCATTGCGGCGTTTAATGGTTCAGGACGCACTCACCGGGCTGTTGAATCATACGCGTATAAAACAACACCTGTCGCAGGCGGTCCTTCTTGCGAAACGAGACAATACTCCTATCTCTTTTGCCATGCTCGATATTGATCACTTCAAGAAAGTCAACGACCAATACGGCCATCCGGTTGGAGACCGGGTCATTAAGAGCCTGGCCAAGATGATTCGGCAGCGCGTACGCAAGAGCGATGTGGTTGGGCGCTACGGAGGTGAGGAGTTTGCCGTGGTATTGCACGGTGCTACCTTGGATGATGCGCACCGCATCATGAACCGCATTCGCCAAGATTTCAGCCACGTTTATCATTCGTACGAAGATGGCATTTTCTCGTCTTCGTTCAGTTGTGGTATTTCCGGATACCCCTCCTTTGATGACCCCAATGTTATTGCGGCAAAGGCCGATGCGGCATTGTACGAGGCTAAGCGGGCTGGGCGTAACAACGTGCAGTTGTTTGGGCGGCAAACGCCTGGAAAATAACTAGACGTCGTATTCGGTATCAGCGATATCTAGCCCATTTGATATGGACATCCGTGGTTGAACCAGAAGATGTTTGAGATGGGGGCGTCATGCCCTGCGGCTTGAATGTTGGTGGTAGATTTCGCAAATCGAACGTGGTGCTTCCACCTAATGAGCTACTGACCGTTTGACCCATGGCCAAGGCGGAAGCATAGCCGTGAATTACGGTAGAACCACCACTGTATAGTTCGTTTCCTGCTTTTACACTTCCGTATATTTTGGAACTGGCCCCGAGCTTAATGTTTCCTCCTTGGTAATTGGAGGATAACTTTGGCACAGTTCCAGACTTTGGCCAACTCCCGGCCATCGCCGCGTAGTCACCAAAAGGGGAGACCACGAAAGCGCCATCTTGGCAAAATTGTGTTGGCGCCAAACCCGGAAAATTGGAGTTGGTGCAAATACCGGTTGGGGCACCAGCGGCCGAACCGTCGTAGCCTGCATAATTCGGGGCGTAGACAACGGTAGCACCCGAGGTGGAGATATTATGCGTTGCAATGAATGTGTTGTAATAGGTACCGGAGCCAACTTCCAAAGAGCCTTCAAACCACGCAATTCCAGGGGCTAGGCTCACTCCATCCAGTCGCCACGTTTGGTTGCTGCTGTTGTAGGAAATCAGAGAATTCCAATTGGAATATCCTTTTCCTATTTTCTTTGTTGATGTAGCTGATGCAGGTGTGGTGCACGTTGGCGATGCGGCAGTACCCGACACGGCAGTGCAAAGATAGTCATAATTACCGCCCGAATAATTTCCAATAAAGTAGGTACCGTTGGAAATACCATTGACGTTTTGAACCGTTACTTTTTTGTAGCCGTTGGTGTCGACTGTGAAAAGGTAATTGGCATTGGCGCGTACATCCTGGGCAGCAGTTAATGCGGCGTCGTCTGGGTCATTGGGGTTTTTGCTGTAGGCATTGAACGTTTCACTTTGAATTGAGAGCGTGGTGGCGGATGGAATAGTTCCAATCTTATTGCTTGTTATGACATTCACATTGATACTGCTGTTCCACGATGGTTTGGTTACAGCCGATGCCGTTCCGGCTACGACGGTTCCACTTGAGGGTACCGTCAGTGTTTTTTCGGTATCGATTCGTTGCACCGTACCACCATTGAATTGAACGTTTCCGGTGGTTTTTACTAGTTTGGTGATGTTGTTCCCCCCACTGAGATTTACACCGGTTACAAAAGGGATTGGGCATACTTGAGCTTGACCCGCTGATGGAGATGAGCCGGACGCGGCGCAGCCTGCCACAGTTGCCGTATTTGCATGCGCGTAAATGGTACCGTTTGTTGCTTTCACATCGACGGAGCCGTTTGCGACAATTAATCCGTTTGTACCGGAGCCTGCACTGCCTGTTGTACACACGTTGCGTACAGCGTAAATATTGGCAACCGTAACGCTTCCGCTCAAGTTTACATCACAATTAGCGCGAACTTCTTGGAAGGAGGAACCACTGGATATATTGACGCTACCCGTTGATACGATGATATCGACACCGGTAATGGTATTGTGCCCGGCGGCGATATCGCCTTCCACATTGATTTGATACTGCGATGTATCCGTTGCATCTTTTAATACCGTAATTTGCCCACCTAGAGCCAAATTTTTGTTGTAGGACAATACCATGGGCGGTGACGCGGGTGTCGCAATGGGTGTGCCCATTGAATACACGACATCGAGTGTGGACGACGCTTGAGCTCGGGTATCCGGATGTTGAATATTGTGGATGCGAAAAGTCATGGTATCCACCGATGTTCCAGACATTCCTACTTGGATTAGATCGGCAGAGAGGCCGGCCAACTGTGTTGTCTCCAAGGTTAGGGATATTGGAGTATTGGCATTGTGCGCATCCACCAGTGCCTGTATTTGTGTGCTTGTCAATTTAGCTAAATACTGTCGTACGATTTCCGCGCCGGTCCAGGAGCTGATTTGGGATTGAGTCTGAGAAAGCATCGTGACATTTTGCGTTTGGCTTTGACGCACGTACGAAGCCACGTTTAAAACCGCGACGCTCATGACCAGTCCTACTACGAGCACGATGAGAATAGTGGCGATTCCTTTTTGGGCAGAAGGATGGGGCATACGTTTCCTAAAAAGTTAGGTGTTGATTAGGCATATCTTTGACAATGGTGTGGCATTGTTGAGTACACCGATGCTTAATACGGAATGAATCCCAGGATTTTCCTCTAAGCCAAACGGAGAGCAGGCCACGCTGGGTACTAACGCGAATGTTAAATACCATGGCTGGGTTCGTGAGGTGGTTTCATTAAGCCATGCATAACTCCAGATCCCTGTTGTAGTTGGGGATGCGCAATCGCTTTTTGTTATGGTTGCCAATCCTCCTGTTTGTGTAGGAGAGATGAGACCTACGCAACGCGTTTTGGTGGCATCGAGAATATCTTGTTCAGACCATAAAATAACATTCGCTCGGGATGCATCGGGTGCAGTCGGTGTTGCGGCTACTATGGTGGCTGTAGCCTCCGCAACGTTGGTATTCAATACCATGTTGGATTGGACAAGATAGGTCGGTGTTGCAATTCCATAAGAGGAATTTGCTAATAACATTTCAGCTGTTAGCAAACTGGAGGATTGTGAGGTGTTCAATGCCGCTACGGCTTGTGCCTCCGAACTGGTCAATCGTAAGGTTTCAAAAATTTTCAACATGGTGAGAATAGCCAACATGGATAAGCTCACCCCGATCATCAAACTGATCAGGCTTACTCCTTTTTGATGGTGAATGTTTAACATGATCTATTGCTGGTCACTATGCGTTTCGGACGCGGTCAATTGGGCGGGTGGAAGAACCGAGACTTCTATTGCATCCGCGAGAATTCCAGGAATCGACACCTTCACTTTGGCGGGAGTGAGGTCATCGCAATTTTTTACAGTCCATGTCAAGGACGGACCTGGTAAGGTGTCGACGTGCACGGAGCCGGCGCATAACTTTTGAAGACCTTTTGTAGGCTCATTCATTTGTTGGCGAGCGTGCAGCACGATCTTGTTCTGCATATTGGTATCGCGTTGTGTTGCGATGACACGGCCGCCAGCAAACAACATCCCACCGCCTAAAATACCCAGCAAGACCAGTCCAATGAGTGCCTCTAGAAGAATGTCGCCTTTAGAAGTGAAAGGTGTTTTCATCATGATTACCTTTTTTCACCTTGATCTTAACATGTTCATCCGAAATCCCTAATGAACTAATACTTAACGTTTGGGTTTGTCCTTCTAGTAGTGGAGTTTCATTCCATTCAATGCTTACTCGCGGGGGTAATACGTAAATCCACTGGGGATTCGGGAAATCGGTTAAAAATGCACAGGATCCGGATGTTCGTGCTTGGCTTTCTATTTGAATGCGCGCGTTAATATTTTTTACGACCAGCTGAGAACCTTCTCCGCATGGGTTGCGTTGAGCTAATGATTTGCTCATGGCGTAACCTTGTTGGAATTCGGTGGTGGCTTTATTGATTACTGATCGATTCAACCAGCTCGGAACAATGGACGCGCCCGTATAAAGAATTGCCATTATGGTGATAACGACAAGAAGTTCAATCAATGTAAATCCATGAAAATGTTTGTTGAGTGTTTTCATTTCCATACTTGCTGCGTTTCGGCATGGCAATTGCTGTTCGCGGATTTGCGATTGCTGGAGTCCAAATTCAATTCGCAATTTGTTTTATTGGATTTGGCATGAAGTGTGTAACTGTCTTGATTGGTTGCTACCGATACGGTGTAGACAAAACTGTTTTGGGATGGAGACCATTTGTCGTACGAAAGCAACGAAGTTGAGCCGTTGAAACGAGAATCAGCTGGATACAGAAGCGTTTTTTGGTATTGATTTTCAATGGCTACGGCCAAAGCAGACAAATCGGCGGTTGCCGCACGCTCTTTGCTTTTTTGAGTATAACTTCGGTATTGAGGTAAGGCAATGCTCGCAAGTAATGCCAGTATCGCTACGGCAATTACCATTTCAATTAACGTAAAGCCGTTTGACTTTGACTTGGTTGAACCTTGTGGGGTGCGTTGAACAGGCATAGCTTATTTAGAACGGGATTAAAGATATAATACGTTAATAGTATACGATCTGATTCGGATTGCAAGAGTAACCCATACGTTTTCGTTGCGTATTTGACTGTTTTGACGCATTGACATCCTCCCCGCCCTTCTTTCGCAACGCGAAAGACCATGGGCCATCGGCCCATTCTCGAACGGGGATTCCTACGGCGTTCTTCAAGCTATTCATCTTGAAGAATCACTTCGGTGGGTTCCTGCTTCATCGGAGATGCATGCTTTACCCTTGCGAGCTTGGCATGGCTAACGT
>RRZU011676158.1_pt1 | contig 17270 bp, 13 predicted proteins | sample 2165561 | NCBI WGS metagenome assembly RRZU01 (sample SAMN10456909, study PRJNA506462) | wastewater metagenome | isolation source: wastewater sludge | place: USA: Moscow, Idaho | reverse complement strand
GGCTATGCTTTGCACGAGGTGTTCGCGATCTTCGTGGTGTGTATGTCGGCGCAGATGGGTTGCGGCGCCAAGCCGGCGCCGCACCGCGATCTGCCCGGAACCTCCGGGATGCTGGCCGTCGGTGGCGTGATCGGCGCGGTATCGGCCATCGTCGGAATCGGCGGCGGCTCGCTGACCGTGCCGTTCCTGTCCTGGTGCAACGTCTCGATCCGGCAGGCGGTGGCGACCTCGGCGGCTTGTGGCTTCCCCATCGCCTTGGCCGGCTCCGTCGGCTTCGTCGCGACCGGCCTGAACGCGGCCGATCTGCCGGGCTGGAGCTTGGGCTACGTGCATGGCCCATCGCTGGTCGGCATCGCGCTGGTCAGCATGCTCATGGCGCCGCTCGGCGCAAAACTTGCTCACACCTTGCCGACCGAGACCTTGAAAAGAGTGTTCGCCGTTTTCTTGGCGCTGGTCGGCCTCAAGATGTTGCTGGGCTGAAAGGCATCATCGGCTTGGCTCGGCTATCGCTCGGTTATCATTAGAAGTCGATCTGCGAGAAGAAAGAATCAGACTGCAAAGAGCGCAAATTCGACGTTTATTCTGATAGGGGGTAAACCATGCGGCTGTTGACGCTGCGAAATCTGAGTCTGGGAATCAAGCTGTCCATCGCATTTCTGCTCATTGGCGTGCTGCCGGCTTCAACCGTCGGTCTCATCGCGTTGACCACCGCCACCGATTCGCTCTCGCGGCAGGCTTTTCAACAACTGGAAAGCGTGCGCGAACTCAAGAAAAAGCAGATCGAAAACGTGGTCGCGGAATCCGGCAAGGACATGAGCGTGCTGGTCGGCATGCAAACTCAGATTCGAGCTTCTGCTCTGAAAGACATCGAAAACGTGTTGAAAGGGACGCGCGACCAAGTCGAGAGCTTATTTCAGAAGCGATTCGCCAATATCGCGTTGCTGGCGCGCGATCCCGAGGTCGCCAGCGCGCTGATGGCCTTCGCCGCCGCTTTCGAGCCGCAGGGAACCAAAAACGACAATCCGAAATGGAATGCCGCCGCCGATCGATACGGTTCCACCTTGATGGTCGAAGCCAGCAAATACGGTTTCGAGGATTTGCTGCTGATCGGCAAATCGGGCCACGTCGTCTACAGCAATGCGGGCGAGGCCGATCTGGGGCTCGACCTCAATGCGGAAACGCCCAAGAACAGCGCGCTCGGCAAGGTGTTCGGCGACGGCCTGAAGGATTTGGCGCTGCGCGATTATCAACCGTATCCGTTCGCCGACGGCAAGCAATACCTGCTGGTCGGAATGCCCGTCGTTCGGGATGGCGAAACCTTGGGCGTGCTGGTGGCGAAGCTGTCTCCCGATCCGCTCAACGACATCGCGCACCAGCGGCAGGGTTTGAGGAAAACTGGCGAAATTTATCTCGCCGGCAAATTCGACGAGCGCATTTTTTTCCGCAGCGACCTGATGACGATGGGCGATGGCAAGTACGTGGCCGGCTACGATGCGACCGATATCGCCCCGCCTTACTTGGTGCAGGCGTTGTCCGGTCAGAAAGCCAGCGGCATTTTCGCCGATTCCGCCGGCCATCCCGTCATCGTGGTCGCCAGCCCGCTGGCCGTGCGCGGCTTGCGGTGGGCCATCGTCGTCAAGGCCAATCTCGAAGATGCCCTGGTTCAAACCCTGAAGGGAGAACAGGAGGATACGCTGACCAAATACGCCGGCCAAATGGGCGTGGGCGATCTGTTGATGGTTTATCCCAACGGTCAGGTTTATTACAGCGTGGCCAAGGGAAAAGAGCTTGGCACCAATCTGTTCATGGGACCTTACAAAGATTCCGGGCTGGCCAAAGTGTTCCAAAAGGTGTTGAAGGTGCCCGGCTTTCAGTTTCAGGATTTCGAGCCGTATGCGCCGAGCGACAATCAGCCGATCGCATTCGTGGCGCAACCCGTCATGGACGGCGATGTGATCGAATACGTGCTGGCCGCGCGGCTGGCGCTCGGCGATATCAACGCCATCATGCACCAGCGCGAGGGCATGGGCAGCACGGGCGAAACCTATCTGGTCGGTTCCGACAAACGGATGCGTTCGGACTCATTTCTGGACCCGCAAAGCCGTTCGGTGCAGGCTTCGTTCGCCGGGAGCATCGACAAGAACGGCGTGGATACGGAAGCCTCGCGCAAGGCGTTGGCTGGCGAGACCGGCGCTCGCTTTCTCCCCGATTATCGGGGCAATCCCGTGTTGTCGGCTTACGCGCCGATCAAAATCGGGGACACGGTCTGGGCGCTGATCTCCGAGATCGATGAAGTCGAAGCCTTCGCCGCAGTCAAACGATTGTGGTGGCTGACGGGTATCGTGCTGCTGGTCGCGGTCGGCGCCATCGCGTTGATCGCCTGGCTGGTGACGCGCGGAATCACTCGGCCGTTACGCGCGGCGGTGGTGGCCTCCAATCGGATAGCCGGGGGAGATTTGACGGTGGAAGTCGAGGCGGGCTCCCGGGACGAAACCGGCCAGTTGTTGGCGGCCATGCAAACCATGGCCGCGCGCTTGAAAGACATGGTCGGCCAAGTCACCCAAGCCACCGACCATGTGAGTTCCACCGCCGCCGAGATCGCCCAGGGCAGCGCCGACCTGAGCCAGCGCACCGAAGAGCAGGCTTCCGCTTTGGAGGAGACCGCCTCCAGCATGGAAGAGCTGACCTCCACGGTCAAACAGAGCGCCGAGCACGCCGGGCAGGCCAACCGGTTGGCGTCAGCCGCCCGGAATCAGGCCGAGCAGGGCGGGCAGGTGGTCGAGCAAGCGGTGTCCGCCATGGGCGCCATCCACCGGAGCAGCAAGAAGATCGCCGACATCATCGGGGTGATCGACGAGATCGCCTTCCAGACCAACCTGCTGGCGCTGAACGCGGCGGTGGAAGCCGCGCGGGCGGGCGAGCAGGGGCGGGGTTTCGCCGTGGTCGCCGGGGAGGTCCGCAAGCTGGCCCAGCGCAGCGCCGACGCCGCCAAAGAGATCAAGGCGCTGATCGGCGACAGCGTCAACAAGGTCGCCGACGGCGGCCGTCTGGTCGAGCAGTCCGGCCACACGCTGAAAGAGATCGTCACTGCCATCAAGAAAGTCAGTGACATCGTGGCCGAGATTGCCGCCGCCAGCCGGGAGCAGGCCGGCGGCATCGAGCAGGTCAACAAAGCCATTTTGCAGATGGACCAAGTCACCCAGCAGAACGCCGCGCTGGTCGAGCAGACCGCCGCCGCCAGCCACTCGATGGGCGACCAGGCCCAGGAGCTGCAACGGCTAATGGGCTTTTTCAGGCTGGACGGGCAAGGATCGAGTGCGCCGGTACCTACCGCTGCGACCAGACCCAGGGCCGCGAGCAAGGCGCCAGCGGGATTGCGATCGGTACGGGGCGGCGATCAGAGGATGGCCGCCGCCGCCGTCAAACCGGCCAGCGCCAAGGTCCGACCGCTGGCCGAAAAGAAATCCGCAGCCGCGACTTCGGCCGCCGAGGAATGGGAAGAGTTTTAACAGCGCAAAACCCCTATCCCTTCTGAAGTGAGGGATAGGGGTGAAAATATATCGGATTAATTTATGGCGTTGGCCGGTAAAAAACCAGGAAAACTCAATATGAAAAATCTAACAATCGCTTACAAGCTGTCACTGCTCGCGGCTTTTATTCTGGTTGGCTTTGCCGTGATCGGCTCGATTTATGCGTATAGCCTTCAAGTCCAGGAAGAATCCTTGGCTCAGCAGCAGCGTATCGCCAATATCACCCAACTGATTAATATCATTCATATCGACTCCTTACAGGCACGCCGCAAGGAAAAGGATTTTATACTCCACCGGAAGGTGGTCGATGCCGACGAGCACGCCGCGATCATGGCGGAACTGTTCAAGAATCTCGATAGCTTGCAAGCGCTGCTTTCCGATGGCCAGCAACGCGCGGTTGTCGATAACATGCGGCAATCGTTAAAAACCTATCAGGATGGTTTTAAGCGGGTGGTCGCCCTGCAAACTCAAATCGGTTTGGATGAAGACAGCGGCTTGCAGGGCGAAATGCGGAAAGCGGTACATGCGGTGGAGGAAACCCTCGAACTGGCCGGCGATATCAAACTAAATAACAACCTGCTGCAATTGCGCCGCCACGAAAAGGATTATTTGGCTCGACAAAATGATAAATATCTCGAACAATTCAAGAAAGTAATCGCGCGTTTTTCCAACGGCTTGGCCGTGGCCGAGGTCACCGATTCAACCAAGGCCGAGATCGAGAAGCAATTGGCGCTCTACCGAGATCGGTTTCTGGCTTGGGTGGAGGCGATTAAATCCGGCAACGCGCAGGTTGATATCCTGCGCAAAGCCGCCCACGAACTCGAACCGAATTTCGAGCGATTGCTTGAGGAAGGCCGCAAAATGGCGGCGGCCGATTTGGAATATCAGCAGCGACAACGCCGCTGGACGACCTGGCTGATGGCGACGACCATCGGCGTCATCGGCGCGGTTCTCGTCGCGTTCCTGATTTTGCTGGCGCGGCGCATCGTCCGATCCTTGCGGCAAGGGGTCCAGCTCGCCGAGCGGCTGGCCAAGGGCGATTTGACGGCTCGGATGGACGTGGCCGCCACCGACGAAATCGGCCAATTGCTGCGGGCCATGCAAACCATGAACGCGGAATTGCGGCAGATCGTGGGAGACGTGAGCGGCGCGACCGCTCAGGTCAACACCGCCGCGTCCGAGATCGCCCAGGGTAGCGCCGACTTGGCGCAGCGCACCGAAGAGCAGGCCTCGGCCCTGGAGGAGACCTCCTCCTCGATGGAGGAACTCACCGCCGCCGTCAAGCAGAGCGCCGAGCACGCCGGACAAGCCAATCAACTGGCGAGCGCCGCCCGTTCGCAGGCCGAACAGGGCGGGCAGGTGGTCGAGCGAGCGGTGACGGCGATGGGCGCCATCCACCAGAGCAGCCGCAAGATCGCCGACATCATCGGCGTGATCGACGAGATCGCCTTCCAGACCAACCTGCTGGCCTTGAACGCGGCGGTGGAAGCGGCGCGGGCGGGCGAGCAGGGGCGGGGCTTCGCGGTGGTGGCCGGCGAAGTCAGAAAGCTGGCCCAGCGCAGCGCCGACGCCGCCAAGGAGATCAAGGCGCTGATCGGCGACAGCGTCAGCAAGGTCGCCGACGGGGAAAAACTGGTCGAGCAGTCCGGCCAGACGCTCAAAGAGATCGTCGCCGCGATCAAGAAGGTCACCGACATCGTCGCCGAGATGGCCGCCGCCGCCTGCGAAGAGGCCAGCGGCATCGAGCAGGTCAACCGGGCCATCCTGCAAATGGATCAGGTCACCCAGCAGAACGCCGCGCTGGTCGAGCAGACCGCCGCCGCCAGCCAGTCGATGGGCGAGCAGGCGCGCGAATTGCAAAAGCTCATGGGCTTTTTCAAATTGGACCGAGGCGATTTGATCGCTCCGAGCGACCTGCCGGCCCGCGAAGCCGAGACCGCGCGCCCATCGCGAGACGGCGGCCGATCGCGCGGGTTCGATCCCGCCAAAAAAGGGCCCGGAGGATCGATACCCGCGAGCGGCAACGCGCTCGATTTCGCGATGGCCAAGAACAAGCATCTGGCCTGGAAGGCGCGGCTGCGCCGCTATTTGAACGGCCAGGAGACCTTGTCCGAAACGCAGTTGGCTTCGCCCCGGGAGTGCGATCTGGGTAAATGGCTTTATGCCAGTGGCATGAAACAGTACGGTCATCTCCACGAAATGGAGGATATGGAGAAAGAGCACGCCGAATTCCACGCCAGGATCAAGACCGTGGTTTCGTTGCAGAAAGGCGGCCGGCTGGAGCAGGCCGAAGCCGAACTGGCCGAGGTCGAGAGCCTGTCGGACAAAATCGTGTCCCTGCTCAATCGCCTGGAACACAAGCTGGCGGCGGACAAGCCGGGCGCGAGCGGCGGCCGGCACGCCACCGCGCCAATCGTGGCGGCCACCGCCACCGCTGAACCGTTAACAGAATTTAGGAGCTATCAATGACGCTTATCGAATGCCAACCCGAGCTGGATATCGCATCCGTCGGAGCGCTGCACCGGCAAATCCGCGGCGCTCTCCAGGCCGGCGAGCCGCTGGAAATCGACGGTCGGGCGGTGCGCAGGGTCCACGCCGCGACGCTACAGCTATTTTTGAGCGCGGTCGCGGAAGCCCGGCTGCTGGGCGTGGAATGGCGCTGGCGCGACCCCTCGCCGGCCCTGGTGGAAGGGGCGCGGCTGTTGGGGTTAGCGGACCACCTGAAGCTCGACGGAACCCGCGCCGATTGAGCGACCGATTATTTTTGATGCCGAACCGCGATGGTTGGCGCGATAATGTTTCAGAAAAATGGCATTGGAGAGGTAAAATGGCAAAAATACTGGTAGTGGACGATTCTGCGTCCATGCGGCAGATGGTCGAATTCACCCTCAAAGAGGCCGGCCACCAGGTGACGGTGGCGGAAGACGGTCAGGCGGCTTTGAATGTCGCCAAGGGCATGGCGTCCGATCTGGTGATCACCGACGTCAACATGCCCAACATGGACGGCATCACCCTGATTCGGGAACTGCGGGCGCTGCCCGCCTACAAGTTTACCCCCATCCTCACCCTGACCACCGAATCCGCGACCGAGAAGAAGATGGAGGGCAAGGACGCGGGCGCCACGGGTTGGATCGTCAAGCCGTTCAATCCCGAAAAACTGCTGGCGACGGTCAACAAAGTACTGGGATAACCGCACATGGCCATCGACATCGGTCAGTTCGTCCAGACCTTCTTCGAGGAAAGCTTCGAAGGGCTGGATATCATGGAGGCGGGCCTGTTGGCCTTGCAGCCGGGCGCGACGGTGGATCTGGAGCAGATCAACACCATTTTCCGGGCCGCCCATTCGATCAAAGGGGGGAGCGGCACCTTCGGGTTTCGCGAAGTCGCCGATTTCACCCATGTGATGGAAACCCTGTTGGACCGGATGCGCGAAGGCCGGATGACCATCACCCGCGACGCGGTGAACACCCTGCTCGAATCGGTGGACTGCTTGCGGGAAATGCTGAACGCGGCCCGCGAAAAAAGCCCGGTCGACGCCATCCGGGTCGAGGAGTTGCGGGAGCGGTTGTCGCAACTGCTGGAAGCGAGGGCGGCCGATGCCGCCGGAGACAAACCGGCCACGGTCGCCGAGCCGCCGCCGACCCCGGCGTCGGGGTGGCGCATCCGGTTCCAGCCCTATCCCCAGTTGATGCACAGCGGCAACGATCCGGTGCGGATGTTTCGCGAGCTGGCCGATCTGGGCGAGCTGTCGGTTCGAGCGGACACCGGCCAGCTGCCTCGGCTGGCGGAGTTGCGGCCCGAAGACTGTCACTTGGCCTGGGATCTGGAACTGCGGGGCGCCGTTCCGCGCGAAGCCGTGGCCGAAGTGTTCGCCTGGGTCGAGGGCGACTGCGATTTGCGCATCGAACCCTTGACGGAAGAGTCGGCCGCGCCGGAGGCGACCGCCGGGAAAGCGACCGATGCGGCGGTCGAGCCCGCTCCAGCCGCCCCGAGTCCCGGTCCGGGCGCCGGGGACGGGCAACAGGGGGAACTGCTGCTCGAACGGCGCAAGAGCGAGGATCGCCGCAAGGGCGACCGGCGGGCGACCGTGGCGCCGGCCGACAGCGGCTCGATCCGGGTCGGCATCGACAAGGTGGACGCGGTCATCAATCTGGTCGGCGAACTGGTCACCACCCAGTCCATGCTCAGCGCCTTGGGCGAGGACTTCGACATGAGCCGGCTGGACAAGCTGCACGAAGCGCTGGACCAGTTGGACCGCAACACCCGCGACCTGCAAGAGCACGTCATGCGGATTCGGATGTTGCCGGTCAGCTCGGTGTTCAGCCGTTTCCCGCGCCTGGTGCACGACATCGGCGGCAAGCTGGGCAAGCAGGTGGAGCTGCGCATCAACGGCGAGCAGACCGAACTGGACAAGACCGTCATCGAGAAAATCGGCGATCCGCTGGTGCACCTGATCCGCAACAGCCTGGATCACGGCCTCGAACCGCCCGACGAGCGGCGGCAAGCCGGCAAGCCGGAAACCGGCGCGATCACCCTCGACGCCTACCACAAGAGCGGCAGCATTTTCATCGAAGTCGGCGACGACGGGCGCGGCCTGAACCGGGACGCGCTGCTGCGCAAGGGCTTGGACGCCGGGCTGCTCAAGGCCGGCGAGGACTACGGCGACGAGCAGATTTACGAGCTGATTTTCCATCCGGGACTCTCGACCGCCAAGCAGATCAGCGACGTGTCCGGCCGGGGCGTGGGCATGGACGTGGTGCGCCGCAACATCCAGGACGTGGGCGGCAGCATCCAGATCGCCAGCCAGCCGGGGCGGGGCACCCGCATCACCATCTGCCTGCCGCTGACTCTGGCGATTCTGGACGGCCAGTTGGTCAGCATCGGCCAGGATTGCTACATCATCCCCCTGCTGTCGATCATCGAATCGGTGCAGATTCGGGCCGGCGAGGTCAACCGGGTCGCCGGCCGAGGCGAAATCTTGCGCTTCCGGGGCCAGCCCCTGCCGATCCTGCGCCTGTACGAACTGTTCGGCGCGGAAGGCGCCATGACCGATCTGGAAAAAGGCTTGCTGGTGGTGGTGGAAGCCGACGGCCGGCAGGTCGGGCTGTTCGTGGACGATCTGCAAGGCCAGCAGCAGGTGTCCATCAAGTCCCTGGAAAAGAACTTCCGGCGGGTGTCCGGCGTGGCCGGAGCCACCATTCTCGGGGATGGCCGGGTGGGTTTGATTCTCGACATATCCGGCTTGATCCGGGTCAACAACGCGGCGTTTTGAGGTGAGCGATGGAAAAGAAAACGACTGATTTGGCGCCCTTGGGGCCTCGCGGCCTGCTGAAGCGCGACGCGGCGGCCGAGGGGCTGCAATACCTGACCTTCAGCCTGGCGGGCGAGGAGTACGGCATCGACATCCTCAAGGTGCAGGAGATTCGCGGCTGGGCACCGGTGACCAAGGTGCCCAACGCCCCGGCCTTCGTGCGCGGGGTGATGAACCTGCGCGGGGCCATCGTCCCGGTCATCGACCTGCGGCTGCGCTTCGGGCTGGAGGCCATCGAGTACACCAAGACCACGGTGGTGATCGTGGTGATGGTGCAGGGCGCGACCGGCAACCGGGTGATCGGGGCGGTGGTGGACGGGGTGTCGGACGTGCTCAACCTCCAGGCCGCCGACATCCAGCCAGCGCCGGACTTCGGGACGGCGGTCCACACCGAGTTCATCAGCGGGCTGGTGACCATCGAGGCTGGCATGGTGATGCTGCTGGACGTGGACCGGCTGTTGAGCGTGGAGGAAATGTTCGCGCTGGAGGTGGTGCGGCCGGCGGAACCGATGGCGGTTCAGGCATGAGGGCGCCCGCTATCGCCCCGCTCCCGGCCTGTCGTCCGCTCGCGGACGAGGAAAGCGAGCGGGTGGAGGTCCGGTCGGCCGGCGGCCGGGTCGCGGCGCGCGACGCCTGACGAAATCCATGTGAGAAAGCCGTGAACGGGTTTGCGATGAACACCGAATTTGAGTTTGCCGACCAGGATTTTCAGCGCATCCGGCGGATCATCAACGAGATCGCGGGGATTTCGCTGGCGGAGGGCAAACGCGAGCTGGTTTACAGCCGGCTGTCCAGGCGCCTGCGCCAGTTGGGGTTGCGGCGTTTCGACGAGTATTGCCGGCTGCTGGAGACCGGCGGCGAGGACAACCCCGAACTGGGCGAGTTCGTCAACGCGCTCACCACCAACCTGACTTCGTTTTTTCGGGAGTCGCACCATTTCGACTTTCTGGGCAAAGAGCTGCTGCCGGCCCTGATCCGGGAGCGAAGCTTGAGCAACCGGCGCATCCGGATCTGGTCGGCCGGGTGCTCGACCGGGGAAGAGCCCTATTCCATCGCCATGGTGGTGCGGGAAACCCTGCCGGCGGTCGGCTGGGACGTGAAAATTCTGGCGACCGACCTGGATTCGAACGTCCTGGCGACGGCCGATCGGGGCGTGTACGACGCGAACCGCGTCAAGGACTTGTCCGAGGTCCGCCTGCGGCGCTGGTTTCAGCGGGGCCGGGATGCCCAGTCCGGCCAAGTCCGGGTGGCGCCGGAATTGCGCGACCTGATCGTGTTCCGGCGCCTGAACCTGATGCTCGATTGGCCGATGAGCGGCCCGTTCGATGTCGTGTTCTGTCGCAACGTGGTGATTTATTTCGACAAGCCGACCCAGCGGGTGCTGTTCGAGCGCTTCGCCGATCTGCTCGCCGAGCGCGGCCATCTGTTCGTCGGCCACTCCGAATCCTTGTTCAAGGTCACCGACCGATTCGTGCCGCTGGGCAAGACCATCTACCGAAGATGCATTTAGGATGAGCGAACCATGACCAAGGTCCCGCGCCCCGCCAACCGGCTCAAGCATTTGCGCCTGCCCGAATTCGGCCACATGAGCAGTTACTGGGACCCGATCCAGAACGTCGAGGTGGTCCGAATCCTGGCCGGCGAATACTACGTCACCCATTGCCAGGAGATGATCACCACCGTGCTCGGCTCCTGCATTTCCGTCTGCGTCCGCGACAAGGTGGCCAACATCGGCGGCATGAACCATTTCATGCTGCCGGAGGAAAACCGGCCGAACGGCGACGGGAGTTCCGGGCATCGCGGGCTGCACGCCGACGCCGCCTACGGCAGCTACGCGATGGAGCGGCTGATCAACTGCATTCTCAAATACGGCGGCCGGCGCGAGAACCTGGAAATCAAGATCTTCGGCGGCGGCCGGATCATGGGCGGCATGACCGATATCGGCTTGCAGAACATCACGTTCGTCCGCGCCTACTTGCGGACCGAGGGGCTGAGCGTGGCGGCCGAGGACGTGGGCGGCGACCTGCCGCGCCGCATGGCCTATTTGCCCGCCACCGGCAAGGTGCTGGTCAAGAAACTGCGCAACATCCGCAACGAAACCATCATCAAGCAGGAGACGAATTACCGCGAGGATCTGCGGCGGGAAGAGAGCAAGGGCGGCGAGGTCGAACTGTTCGGAGATTTCGGCTGATGGCGGACAAAATCAAGGTGTTAATCGTGGACGATTCCGCGCTGGTCCGCCAGATTCTCACCGAGATTCTCGGCCAGGACCCCGGCATCGAAGTGGTGGGTTCGGCGGCCGATCCCTACGCGGCGCGGGAAAAGATCAAAAAGCTCGATCCCGACGTGCTGACCCTGGACGTGGAAATGCCGCGCATGGACGGCTTGACCTTCCTCAGCAATCTGATGCGGTTGCGGCCGATGCCGGTGGTGATGGTGTCGTCGCTGACCGAATCGGGCGCGGCGGTCACCCTGCAAGCGCTGGAGCTGGGCGCGGTCGATTTCGTGACCAAGCCCAAGATCGATCTGGCCCACACCCTCGACAGCTACGCCCTGGAAATCCGGGAGAAGGTCCGGGTCGCGGCCCGCGCCCGGGTGCAGGAGCGACGGACCCCGCCGGCGGCGGTCAAGCCGGTCGCGGTGGGGGAAAAATACTCGGCCGACGTGATCCTGCAACGGCAAGGCCAGCCGCGACCGTTCAAGACCACCGAGGGCATCATCGCCATCGGCGCGTCCACCGGCGGCACCGAGGCGATCAAGGAGGTGCTGATCCGAATGCCCCTGAACTGTCCGGGCATCGTCATCACCCAGCACATTCCCGAAGCGTTCAGCGGCCCGTTCGCCCGGCGCATGGATTCGGTCGCGACCATTTCCGTCTGCGAGGCGCGCGACGGCCAACAGGTGCTGCCGGGCCACGCCTACATCGCGCCCGGCGACCGGCATCTCATGCTGGTGCGCGACGGCGCCCGCTACGTGTGTCGCCTGAACGACGGCCCGCCGGTCAACCGGCACCGGCCCAGCGTGGACGTGCTGTTCCGGTCGGTGGCGACGAACGCCGGCCAGAACGCCGTCGGCGTGATTCTGACCGGCATGGGCGACGACGGCGCGGCGGGGCTGAAGGAGATGCGCGACGCCGGGGCGCCCACCATCGCCCAGGACGAGCAGACCAGCGTGGTGTGGGGCATGCCCGGCCAGGCGGTGAAGCTGGGCGGGGTCGACAAGATCCTGCCCCTGGAGAACATATCCGCGCAGGTGCTGCGGTTTGCGGAGGAGCGTTCACGATGAAGGCGGATAGCGGCGTTCGGGCGGTGGAGCGGCTCGATTCGGGCTCGGACGAGGCGTTGCGGATCGCCGCCGAGGTGTTGAGGTCTCTCCAGGAGATCCTGGCCTTGAAGGACGCCAAGGTCCACGAGGACATCCGGCGGGGCAAGACCATCATCAGCGATGCGGTGGTCAAGCTGGGCAACAGCTTCAACGGCCTGAACGCCCAGACCCGCACCCAGCAGCAACTGGTCTCCTCGCTGATCGAGGAGGTCTCGCAGAAAAAGGCGGGCGGCGCCAACGCCGACCGCGCCAGCGTGCGGGAAATCGCCGACGGCATGTCGATCATCCTGCAAGGTTTCATGGACACGCTCGGCCAAGTCAGCGCCCAAAGCAGCGGGGTGATCGCCAAGATGGAAGCGATGACCGACGTGGTGAACCAGACGTTTTCGCTGCTGAGCAACGTCGAGATGATCACCAAGCAGACCAACCTGCTGTCCCTGAACGCTTTCATCGAGGCGGCGCGGTCGGGCGAAGCCGGCCGGGGGTTTCAGGTGGTGGCCACGGAAATGCGCAACCTGTCGCACAGTTCGGCGCGCTTGAACGAGCAGATCCGGGTGCAGGTCGAGCAATCCAAAAAGATCGTCCACGAGACCCGCGAGGTGGTCAACCAGATGGCGATGCGGGACATGAGCTCGCTGATCGAGGCCAAGGACAACGCGGACATCCTGTTCGCCAAGCTGGGGGTGATGAACGAGTACATCTCCGAAAATCTCGGCCAGGTTTCCGAGATTTCCCAGGGCATCGATCGCAGCGTCGGCCTGGCGGTGCAGTCCCTGCAATTCGAGGACATCGTCGGCCAGTTGTTGACCCACGCCGACCGGGAACTCGGCGAGCAGGAGCAGGTGTTGGCGGACTTGCGCAATCGCTTGCGGGCCTTCGCCGAGACCACGCAAAGCGGCGGCGACATGCGCAAGGCGCTGCTCGAACTCCAGGTTGGCCTACAGGCCATCCAGCGGTCCGGGCTGTTCCAGAAAAGCAAGGCGGTCATGCAGCAATCCATGGACGAGGGCGACGTCGAGCTGTTTTGAGCGATCTCACCTTCGTTTGCCCGATCCTTCCAGAACAAGACAGAATCACGATGCGCACCAATCTGCCCGTTACCGAAACCGAATACCCGCTGGACGACGATACCGCCCTGGTGTCGATGACCGATCTCGACAGCCATATCACCTACGCCAATCCCGCTTTCATCGAAGTCAGCGGATTCGCCAAGGAAGAGCTGATCGGTCAACCGCACAATCTGGTGCGCCACCCGGACATGCCGCCCGAGGCTTACGCGGATATGTGGCGCACGATCCAGGCCGGCCAACAGTGGACCGCGCCGGTCAAGAACCGGCGCAAAAACGGCGATTTTTACTGGGTCAAGGCCAACGTCACCCCCATCGTCAAGGACGGCCAGCCGGTCGGTTACATGTCGGTGCGGGTCAAACCGAGCCGGGAGGAAGTCGCCCGGGCGGCCGACTTGTATCGGGAGATGCGGGAGGGTCGGAGCCGCCATGCCGTTCGAGGGGGCGACGTGGTATCGACCGGCCCGCTCGGCGCGCTGGCGTCCTGGCTTCAGATCGGCGTCCGCGCTCGCATCTGGTTCGCCGTGCTGGCGATGGCTCTGGCCCTGATCGGTTTCGGGTTGGCGGAATCGTGGTGGCGGGATGCGGGGACCGCCGCCGCCGGTTTCGGCTGGACGCGGCCGGTCGCGGCGGGCGTGCTGGGTCTGGGGATGGCGGGCATTTTGGGGCTGTGGCTGGATTTCTCGGTGGCGCGGCCCTTGGGCGATGTGGCGCGCATGGCCCAGCGGATCGCCGGCGCGGATTTGACCGACCGCCTCATCACCTCGCGCCACGATGCCATCGGGCGGGCCATTCGCGGCCTCAACCAGACCAACGTCAATCTGTGGGGCATCGTGTCCGACGTGCGCGCCCAGGCTCACGCCATGCATGTGGCGACCGGAGAAATTTCCTCCGGCATCCTCGATTTGTCGGCGCGGACCGAGTCCCAGGCGTCCAGCCTGGAAGAGACCGCCGCCAGCATGGAGCAACTGCACGCGACGGTGCAGCAAACCGCCGATCTGGCCCGGCAGGCCAACCAACTGGCGGCGTCGGCCTCGACCATCGCGGGGCGGGGCGGTGAGGTGGTCGGCCAAGCGGTGGCAAACATGGCGGACATCAACCAGAGTTCGGCCAAGATTGCCGACATCATCGGCGTGATCGATGAGATCGCGTTTCAGACCAACATTCTCGCGCTCAACGCGGCGGTCGAAGCCGCCCGCGCCGGCGAGCAGGGCCGGGGCTTCGCCGTGGTGGCGAGCGAGGTTCGGAACCTGGCGCAAAAAACGGCGGCGGCGGCCAAAGAGATCAAGAGCCTGATTTCCGACTCGCTGACCAAGGTGGAGTCGGGGGCGAAATTGTCCGAGGAGACCGGCAAGGCCATGGCGGACATGGTGGCCTCGATCGACCGGGTGACCGCGATCATGGGCGACATCAGCCGCGCGACCACCGAGCAGGCGTCGGGCATCGGCCAGGTGAACGAAGCGGCGATGCAGCTCGACCGGGCGACCCAGGAGAACGCGGCCTTCGCCGAAAAGGTCACGGCCGCCTCCGTGCTGCTCACCCATCAGGCGGACACGCTGTTGGAAGCGGTCAGCATTTTCAATGTCAGCACCGAATAAGGCCAGACGTTCCCGTTGACCACCGCTAGAGGAGCCGCGCCTTGCCAAACGGATCGCGGGTTTGGGCCGGCGCCCTGCTGGCGGGGATTCTGGCCTTGCCTTTCTCTCCGGCCCGAGCCGGCACGGCGGGCGAAGTGGCCGAGTTTGGCCCGAATCCGGGCGGTTTGCGGATGTTCCAGTATCGGCCCGATTCCTTGCGCTCGCCCGCGCCGCTGGTGGTCGCGCTGCACGGCTGCCAGCAAACCGCGTTGGACTACGCCCGGCAGGCGGGCTGGATCCAGCAGGCCGACCGCTGGGGTTTCGTGCTGCTGTTGCCCGAGCAGCGGGCGGCCAACAACCGGCAGCGCTGCTTCAACTGGTTCCGTCCCGAGCTGACCGGCCGGGACCGGGGCGAGACCGGCTCGATCCGGCAAATGATCGCCCGAACGCAGGCCGATTACCCCATCGATCCCCGGCGCATCTACGTCGCCGGCCTGTCGGCGGGCGGCGCCATGGCCGCCGTCCTGCTGGCCGACTATCCCGAGCTGTTCGCGGGCGGAGCCATCGTCGCGGGGATTCCTTACGGTTGCGCCAGCGGCCTGCCCAGCGCCCTGCGCTGCCAACTGTGGGGGCGCGATCTGGAGCCGGCCGAGTGGGGCGATTTGGTCCGCCGAGCGACCGCCGGGATCGAACCCGAGCCGCAAGCGTGGCCGCCGGTGTCGATCTGGCAGGGCGACTCGGATTGGGCGGTCGATCCCGACAACGCCCGCGAACTGCTGGAACAGTGGACCGCGCTGCACGGCATCGATCCGAAAGCGGCTGTGGGGGATACCGGCAAAGAATATTTCCATCAAATCTATCGCGACGCCGCCGGCCGGCCGAAAGTCGAAATCTACCTGATCGGCGACATGGGCCATGGTCAGCCCATCGATCCGGGGCCGGGCGAAGCGCAGTGCGGCACTCCGGCCGACTATGTCCTTTCGGCCGGGATTTGCGCCAGTTACCGCATTGCCCGGTTTTGGGGTTTGGCGCCTTGAAGTATTCGATTTTGCAAAACCGGTTATCTTTTGGGGAGTTGAGATCGAAATGAAAGCGTTCTCTTTAAAGGCCAAGATCATTTTGTTGGGCATCCTCCCCGCGACTGTGCTGGCGGTGGGCTTGACCGGCTTGGCGGTCTATCAGGCTTATCGGGCCGGACAGCAGGAAGTTGAATCCGTCCGAAAGAGCATGAGGGCCGCCAAGGAAGCGGAACTCAAGAATTACGTGGATATGGCGATTTCGGCCATCCGCCCGCTGTACGAGAGCGCGGCGCCCGACGACAAGAGCGCGCAGGAGCAAGCGCGGAGCATTTTGCGCAAGCTGGCTTACGGCCAAGACGGCTATCTGTTCGCCTATCTGCACGATGGAACCAACATCGTGCTCGGCCCCAAACCCCAACTGGAAGGTAAGGATCTCAGCGGGCTCAAGGATGCCAACGGGGTGTTTTACGTCCGCGAACTGATCGACCACGCCAAGCGGGGCGGCGGTTATGTCGAATACATTTTCGACAAGCCGTCCAAAAAAATGGCCGTCCCAAAATTGAGTTACGCGGCCGGTTTGGACAAATGGCAGTGGATGATTGGGACCGGCTTTTACATCGACGACATCGACGACGCCGTGCAGGTGATCGAGCGGAAGATCGCCCAAGATCTGCGGCAAACCGTCCTGACCTCGGTGGTGATCGCGCTGCTGGTGCTGGCGGCCACCGTCCTGGTCGGTTGGCTGGCGGGCCGAGCCCTTGGCCGGCGGATCCAGCGGGCGGTGGACGTGTCCGAGCGGATCGCCCGCGGCGACTTGACGGTGAACGTGGCGACGAGAGCGAAGGATGAAACCGGCCGGTTAATCACCGCGATGCAAGCGATGACGGTGGAACTGCGGCGGATCGCCCGCGAGGTGCGGGAAACCACCGACACGGTGAGCGGGTCCGCCGCCGAGATCGCCCAAGGCAGCGGCGATTTGGCGCAGCGCACCGAGCAGCAAGCGTCCGCGCTGGAGCAGACCGCCGCCACCATGGAGCAACTGACCGGCACGGTCAAACACAGCGCCGAGCACGCCGGCCAGGCCAACCAGTTGGCGGTCGCCGCCCGGGGCCAAGCCGAACAGGGCGGGCAGGTGGTCGAGCAAGCCATCGTCGCGATGGAGGCGATCAATCAGAGCAGCCGCAAGATCGCCGACATCATCGGGGTGATCGACGAGATCGCCTTCCAGACCAACCTGCTGGCGCTGAACGCCGCCGTCGAGGCCGCCCGGGCGGGCGAGCAGGGCCGGGGCTTCGCCGTGGTCGCCGGGGAGGTGCGCAAGCTGGCCCAGCGCAGCGCCGACGCCGCCAAGGAGATCAAGGGATTGATTGCCGAAAGCGTGGCCAAGGTGGCGGACGGCGGCCAGTTGGTCGAACGCTCCGGCCAGACCCTTCGGGAGATCG
>RRZU010695301.1_pt1 | contig 17276 bp, 18 predicted proteins | sample 2165561 | NCBI WGS metagenome assembly RRZU01 (sample SAMN10456909, study PRJNA506462) | wastewater metagenome | isolation source: wastewater sludge | place: USA: Moscow, Idaho | reverse complement strand
TTGTGCCGCCAACAGTGCGGATAGCTGTGTTCGATTTTGGCGCACTTCAGGAGACTGCCTTTGGCTTCGAGTTCGGCAATGACCAGGGGATTGGCTTCCCACACGGTTTTTCCGGCCAGCGGTGAAACGGAAAGCGCCGGGGTGGATGGCAGGAAACGCCCGTCGCTGCCAACCGGGTTGTTGACCGGCAGCTTGTAGACCCTGCCGATCTGGAAGTCGTCGGCACCGTGTGCCGGGGCGGTGTGCACCAGGCCGGTACCGGCTTCCAGCGTCACATGCGTTCCGCAGATGACCGGCACGATGCGTGACTGCAGCGGATGGTCGAGTTGCAGATGCTCAAGCGCGCTGCCCGGGGCCGAGCCGAGGGTCTTGCCTTCGAGGCCGTAGCGGGCCAGGCAGTCCTCAGCGAGTTCGCGTACCAGGATCAGGCAGCCTTTGGCGGTTTCGACGAGATCATAGGTAAATTCAGGGTGGGCGCTGACCGCTTCGTTGGCCGGCAGCGTCCAGGGGGTGGTCGTCCAGATCACGGCAAAAGCGGGGGCAGGAAGCGTCTTGAGGCCGAAAAGCTGCGCGAGCCTCTCGTTCTGATCGGAGCGCACGCTGAAGGCAACGTCGATGGCCTGCGAGGTCTTGTCCTCATACTCGACTTCGGCTTCAGCGAGCGCCGAGCCGCAATCCAGGCACCAGTTGACCGGCTTCAGGCCCTGGTAGAGGTAGCCTTGTTCGAGAATTTTGCCGAGGGCGCGGATTTCGTCGGCTTCGGTCTTGAAGGCCAGCGTCAGGTAGGGATCGTCCCATTTGCCGAGGACGCCCAGGCGGATGAAATCCTTTTTCTGGCGCTCGATCTGCTCGTTGGCAAAGGCGCGGCAGAGTTCGCGCACCTTGTCGGCGGGGATGTTCTTGCCGTGCAGTTTCTCGATCTGATGCTCGATCGGCAGGCCGTGGCAGTCCCAGCCGGGCACGTAGGGCGCGTCAAACCCGGCCAGCGTTTTCGAGCGGACAATGATGTCTTTCAGAATCTTGTTGACCGCGTGGCCGATGTGGATGTCCCCGTTGGCATAGGGCGGCCCGTCATGCAGCACAAAGCGCGGGCGACCTTGCGATACGGCACGGATCTTCTCGTAGAGCTTCTGCGTCTGCCAGTTGGCCACCCACTGCGGCTCACGTTTGGCCAGGTCACCCCGCATGGGGAACGGGGTATCAGTCAGATTCAGGGTTGATTTGTAGTCAGTCATTTTCTTTTCACCGCAAAGGCGCAAAGGTACAAAGGTCGCAAAGTTTTATAAGCCGTTAGCAACCCGTTTGATTCCTTGGCGCATCACTTCAACATTAAAATTAAGCAAAAGCCCGAGTTTTAACCCGGTGATTTTCAGATAAGTCAAAAGCTGTGCCGAATGAACTGGCAGCAGGGTTTCGACAGATTTTGCCTCAACAATCAGGCTATTTTCTACTAATAAATCCAGGCGTAGCGGCTTGGACAGTTCCCTGCCTTTGTAAAACAGTGGAACAGCGACCTCGCGGCTTGTGCTGATTCCCTGTTCTGCCAGTTCCGCAACCATGCATTCAACATAGACCGCTTCAAGAAGCCCTGGCCCCAACTGGCGATGTACTTCGATACTTGCGCCGATCACCTTTTTGCTGAGCGCATTCAAAAAATTCTCAGCAGGCATTTTCTTTGCGTCCTTCGCGCCTTTGCGCCTTTGCGGTGAAAAAGCTTTTTGCTTCTTTGATGTCCGCCGCAATTTGTGCCTTCAGGGCTTCGAGATTCGGGAAACGGGTTTCTTCGCGCAGTTTGTGCAGGAAGCGGACGGAGAGGTGGCTGTCGTAGAGGTCGCGGGAGAAATCAAAGAGGTGCGCTTCCAGCAAGGGGATACTTTTGTTTTCGATGCTTGGCCGGTGGCCGACGTTGGCGATGCCCTGGTAGGGGCCGCCCGCCGGGCCGTGGACTTCAACCGCAAAGACACCTTGCAAGGGCAGCTTGCGATGCCGGACACGGATGTTGGCTGTCGGGACGCCGAGTTGCCGCCCCAGTTGCCGTCCGGTGATAACTCGCCCGTCCATCGCGTAAGGGCGTCCCAGCAGGCGGGCGGCGTCGGTCATGCGGCCTTCGGCCAAGGCCGATCGGACGGCGGAGCTGGAAACACGCAGGCCGTCAACCAACTGGCTATCCATGGCTTCGACATGAAAACCATAGCGTTCTCCTGCCTTGCACAATAGTGCGTGATCACCACGCCGTCCCGCCCCAAAACGGAAGTCATCACCAATCAGCAGATGCTTGACCTGCAGGCTGCGCACCAGCAGGCGCTCGATGAATTCCTCGGCTGATAAGGCAGCAAAACGGGCGTCGAAGCGACACACGCAAGTGAGCGCAACGCCCTCGCTGGCGATCAGTTCCAGCTTTTCACGCAGGGTGGACAGGCGAACCGGCGCTGTCAGCGGGGAGAAAAATTCGCGCGCGTGCGGCTCGAAGCTGAGTACCGCAGGGCACAGACCGTCAGACTGCGCCAGCGCTTTCAGGCGTTGCAGCAAGGCACGATGCCCAAGGTGCAGCCCATCGAAATTACCGATGGTCAGCGCGGTGGGTTCCGCCTGTGAGTGAGCAAAGCCACGATAAACGAGCATCAGGAGCGAAAAGGAGCGAAAAAGGCTGAATTATAACGATTTTGTCGTGACTCTGCCGGGCAAATGCAACAGGGCAGGGCAATCGCATGAATGCCATACGCTTGCCAGTGAAGGGGGAAGAGAGAAGGGGGAAGGGTGCGCCTGGTCTGCTTTTTGGCCTGCGACTGGCAAAAACGTTGTTTGTTTCCGCAGAACCATTGCCGACAGACGTTTTTACCCTTCTCTCTTCTCCCTTCACCCTTCCCGCAATCGCGTCATGTGATTGCCATGGCGACGGTTGAAAGTGCCTGTTCGGCCGGATATTTGCTGCTATGATTTCGAGGGAATGGTGATTACCCGTCAAAAGCAATACAACCAAGGAGAATCGGCATGAAGAAACTGATCCGGCTGTTTTTTGTCCTCCTGTTTTCTGCTGTAACCCTTGCGTCTGTTCAGGCCAGGGAGAAGGTCATCCTCGATACCGATATGGTTGAGGTGTTCGATGATGGTATGGCGATGATGATGTTGCAGCGCTCGCCGGCCATTGAGCTTCTGGGGGTGACTGTGGTGGTTGGTAATTCCCGCGTGGGTGCGGGGCTTGCCTATGCGCTGAAACAGCTTGAAAGCATCGATGCCAGAAATATACCGGTTTTTGCCGGGGTGACCCTGCCGATCCGTCCCAATCGCCTCGAGAACATCAAGGAAGAAAACAAGCTGTTTGGCCGGGGGCATGATGGCTGGCTTGGTGCGGCACAAACCGAGGAGCCAGCCTCATGGGAGGCGTTTTATACGAGCCGCTACGGGAGTTCGCCGACCCTTCGTCCGCAAACCACGCACGCGGTGGATTTCATCATCGAGCAGGTAAAGAAATACCCGCATCAGATCACCATCGCCGCTATTGGCACCTGTGCCAATCTGGCCATGGCAGTGCGGAAAGCGCCTGAAATCATTCCGCTGATCAAGCGGGTGGTCTATATGGGAGGGGCCTTCTTTCAGCAGGGTAACGTGACGCCTGCCGCCGAGTTCAACTGGTGGCTTGATCCGGAAGCCGCCAAGGTGGCCGTCCGTTCGCCTTTCAAAGAGCAGATCGTGGTTGGCTTGGACGTGTGCGAAAAGGTACGCATCAGCGCCGAGCAGTACAAGACCGTGATGAATACGGTGAAAAGCAAGGACATCAAAACGATGCTCGAGCAGAGCTACATGTTTGCCCTCTTTGAAAAGGACAGCAGCTACAAGCATTACATCTGGGATGTGTTGGTGGCCGCACTCATTATCGATCCCTCGACCATCACCGGAGAAAAGACTTATCACATCGACGTCAATACCGAATTTGGCTCTTCCTACGGGCAGGCGCTGGCTTACAAGGGGCCGCCACCGGCCGGAACGCAGCCAGCGCGCATCATCACCGATATGGATGGCGGCAAGGTGTGGAGTCTGATTCTGGAACTGGCTAAAAAGATTTGAGCTTTCCTTCCCGTCAGGCCGGACTATCTCCTGAATGGCAGGTGATTGTCCGGCCTGTGTATTTTCAGGCATCCGTCCGTTTCTGCTTGTGGCACAATGCAGCCTCTACGCCGGACGGAGTTCTGATCCTCTGTCCGGACGTCCCTGATTTCATGTTGCCGGAAGCGCCGGTGTACGCTGAGGAGATTTTTGATGGCAAGCCCACAAGACCTGATGAAAATGGTCGAGGAAGAAGATGTCAAATTTGTTGATTACCGTTTTACCGATACCCGTGGCAAGGAGCATCACGTAACGGTTCCGGTCAGTGCGTTCAACGAGGACAGCTTTGAGAACGGCCACGCCTTCGATGGTTCCTCCTTCTCCGGATGGAAAGGCATCCAGGCGTCCGACATGCTGCTGATGCCCGATCCGGCAACGGCCTATCTTGACCCCTTCTTTGACGAGACGACGCTGGTGCTGACCTGTGATGTCGTCGATCCGGCGGACGGGCGGGGTTATGACCGCGATCCGCGTTCCATCGCCAAGCGCGCCGAGGCCTACCTCAAATCCACAGGTATCGGCGACACGGCCTTTTTTGGTCCGGAACCGGAGTTTTTCGTCTTCGATGGCGTTGAATGGTCGGCGGACATGTCCGGCTGTTCGCTGAAGATCTATTCCAGCGAAGCCGCGTGGACTTCCGGCGAACGCAACGAGGGCAAGGGTTCGACCGGCCATCGTCCCGGTGTCAAGGGCGGCTATTTTCCGGTGCCGCCGGTCGATAGCCTGCACGATATGCGCTCGGCGATGGTGCTCACGCTGGAAGCGCTCGGCATTCCGGTCGAGGTGCATCATCATGAGGTGTCGACGGCGGGGCAGTGCGAGATCGGTACGCGTTTCAACACGCTGGTGCGACGCGCCGACTGGACGCAGACCTTCAAATACGTTGTTTATAACATCGCCCACCAGTACGGCAAGACGGCGACCTTCATGCCCAAGCCGATTGTCGGTGACAACGGCTCGGGGATGCACGTGCATCAGTCGATCTGGAAGGGGGGCAAGAATGTGTTCGCCGGTAACGGTTATGCGGGTCTCTCGGAAATGGCGCTGTTCTATATCGGCGGGATCATCAAGCACGCCAAGGCGCTGAACGCCATCACCAACCCCGGCACCAATTCCTACAAACGGCTGGTGCCGCACTATGAGGCACCGGTCAAGCTGGCCTATTCGGCAAAAAACCGTTCGGCGTCGATTCGTATCCCGCATGTGGCTTCGGACAAGGCGCGGCGCATCGAAACCCGCTTTCCCGATCCGATCAGCAATCCCTATCTGTGTTTTGCCGCTCTGCTGATGGCCGGTCTGGACGGCATCCAGAACAAGATTCATCCGGGCGACCCGGCCGACAAGAATCTTTACGATCTGCCGCCGGAAGAGGACGCCAGGATTCCGACCGTCTGCGCCAGCCTCGAAGAAGCCCTGGCTGCTCTCGACAAGGATCGCGACTTCCTGACCCGTGGGGGCGTCTTCTCCAGCGAGTGGATCGATGCCTATCTGGAGGTCAAGATGGAGGAGGTCAACAAGGTGCGCATGACCACACATCCGGTGGAGTTCGAGTTGTACTATAGTTGCTGATCATTGCGCATGGGAATTGTCATGGGAATTCGAGCATGGTTTGCCGTTGGTGTTCTGACGGCCTGCATGTCGCCGACTGCGTTTGCGGATATTTACAAGTGCGTTGGGGCGGACGGACAAGTCACGTACTCCAATATGCCGGACAAGAACTGCAAGCGGCTCAGCCTCGATCCCATACCGGCAGCTTCTCCTGCTTCACCGGCGGCTGCCCGTCCGGCGGCCAGAACGCCGACCCCGGCCTCTTTCCCCAAGGTCGAGGAGAACGCCCAGAAAGCGCGTGATAACGACCGGCGGCGTATCCTCGAAAGCGAACTTGAAGCCGAGCAGAAAAATCTGGCGCAGGCGAAGAAGGAGTTGGCCGATCAGGAAGCCGTGCGTAGCGGCGACGAGCGTAATTACCAGAAGGTGCTTGATCGCCTGCAGCCGTTCAAGGACAAGGTGGCCCTGCACGAGCGCAATATCGAGGCGGTGCAGAAGGAAATCTCACGCCTGCGCTGATTCTTTTCCCCTACTTTTTCCTTCTCTCCCTTGTTGCCCGAAGCCCTGATCGATCCGCACCGCCTGTCTTCCCTGCTTGGCGCAGCGTGCGGGCGGTTTGCCGTTGACGCGCTGGCCGAGTGTGATTCGACCAACAGCGTGTTGCTCCAGCGCGCCGGGCAAGGCGCGCCAAGCGGCAGCGTGGTCGTTGCCGACCGGCAGACCGCCGGACGGGGCAGTCGGGGACGCCGCTGGGAATCCTCGCCGGGGGCGAGCCTGACCTTTTCCCTGCTGTGGCGCTTTGAAGGCGGCGTTCATCGTCTGGCCGGGCTGTCGCTGGCCGTCGGTGTGGCTCTTGTCCGGGCGCTGGCGGCATGCGGTGCACCCGGCATCACGCTCAAGTGGCCGAATGACATTCTGCTCGATGAAGCCAAACTCGGCGGTATTCTCGTTGAGTTGCAGGGCGTGGAGGGGTGTTCGCTGGCGGTTATCGGCATCGGTATCAACCTGGCGCCTCCCCCCGATTTCGAGCGCCCCTCCTTTCATCTGCCGCCGACGGCGCTGGCGCGTGTACTCCGGCCCCTGCCCGAGCGGCATTTCCTCTTTGCCCGCCTGCTTGACGAACTGGCCCGGGTTCTGGATGTTTTTGCCTGCGACGGCTTTGCCGCCCTGCGCGACGAATGGCAGGCGTACAACGTCTGGCAGGATCGGCCGGTCTGCCTGCTACGCGAAGGACAGGTGGTGAAAGAGGGCGTCTGCCGGGGAGCCGACCACGATGGCGCTCTGCTGGTGCAGACAGACAGCGGCATCGAACGCTGCCTGTCCGGTGATGTGAGTCTGCGGAGGCTGCAATGATTGTCGCCATCGACATCGGCAATACCCGCCTCAAGTGGGGCGTCTGGGACGCTGGTGCGTGGCTGGACTGGGGGGCTTTGCCGACCGCCGATGTGGTTTCCCTGGAGGACGTCGCACGCAACTGGCCAGCGCAGGGCAGGATCATCGCCTGCAATGTCGCGGGTGCGGCTGTTGAAAAGGCGTTCACGCAGGCACTGGGCGAACAGGCAGCGCGCTTGCACTGGTTGCGTTCAGGCGCACAGGCCTGCGGCGTGCGTAATGGCTACGAACAGCCGGAGAAGCTCGGTGCGGACCGCTGGGCGGCATTGATCGGAGCGCGTGGCCGGGTTTCGGCGGACTGTCTGGTGGTCTGTGCCGGTACGGCGACGACGGTCGACCGGCTCGATGCCGACGGCTTGTTCCGCGGTGGGTTGATCCTGCCCGGCAGCGACCTGATGCGCAGCGCTCTGGCGCAGAACACCGCGCAATTGCCGCTGGTGAGCGGACACTATCGCGAACTGCCGTGCAATACCGCCGACGCCATCGTTAGCGGTTGCCTGCAGGCCCAGCTGGGTGCCATCGAGCGCATGTATGCCGCGCTGGCCGACGTGCCGGGGGCGGTTTGCCTGATGACCGGTGGCGCGGCACAAGGTCTTGCAGGGCGTCTGAACATCCCGTCCCGGCTGGTGGAAAATCTGGTGCTCGAAGGGCTGGTGCGCTTCATGACTTCGCAGTAATCTACGCCCTGTGCGCATCCCGGTCGGCCGGGCGTCACCAAAAATACAGCGTTTGCCGGAGGAATATCATGCTGCCAAAGATCGTGACCATGCTCCCCTCTTTTTTGTCGTATCTGGTGGTGGCCATGCTGTTGCTGACGGGCTTTCTGCTGATCTACGTCAAGGTGACGCCCTACGATGAAATCGACCTGATCCGCAAGGGCAACGTGGCAGCGGCGATCAGCCTGTCCGGCGCACTGCTCGGCTTTGCCATGCCAGTCGCCAACGTCATCGCGCACAGCGATGCCCTGCTCGACCTGACCGTCTGGGGCATCATCGCCGGGGTGATCCAGCTGCTGACCTATCTGGTGGCGCGCTTTACCTTGCCGCACCTGACCGAGGACATTCCGAATGGTCAGGTGGCCTCGGGCATTTTCGTGGCCAGTTTGTCGATGGTGGTTGGTTTGACCAACGCCGCCTGCATGAGCTACTGAGCTTTCGTGAGGATGAAATTCATGCCTGTTGCCTCGCTGGTGAAAGGCGTTTCGCTTTCACCGTAGCCCCATGAAAACCGCCAATTGCCCCTCATGTGGTGCGCCGGTGACGTTCAAGTCATCGGCTTCGGCCTATACCGTCTGTGAATACTGCCGGGGCACTTTGCTGCGTGATGGCGAGGATCTGAAGAACCTCGGCCGCATGGCCGATCTGCTGGATGATCCGACGCTGATCAGGATTGGCACCGAAGGCCGTTATCAGGACACGCCTTTCAGCGTGATCGGGCGCATCCAGCTTCAGTATGAGTCCGGGCTGTGGAACGAATGGCACCTCCTGTTCAGCGACGCCACGACGGCCTGGCTGTCCGAAGCCGGGGGAGAGTACATGCTCACCCGCCTGGAGCCATTGAAAAACAGCGTTCCAGCCTTCGAGGTGCTGGAGCCGGACATGCAGTTCATCGTCAACGACAAGGCCTTTGTCGTCACCAATCTGGAGTCGGCGCGTTGTATCGCGGGCGAGGGCGAGCTGCCGTTCAAGGTCGAATCCGGCTACGACGTCAATGCCGCCGACCTGCGCAACGACGAGATTTTTGCCACCATTGATTACAGTGAAACGCCGCCCCTGTTCTTTGTTGGCGAGCCGGTGAGCTTTGAAGCGCTCACACTGAGCCATCTGAAAGAGCCCGAAATGGGGGGTGGAGCGGGGAAGAAGGTCAAGGTTTCCGCCTTCGATTGTCCACATTGCGGCGCGCCGCTGACAATACATTCCGATGCGATCAGAAGCCTGACCTGCCCCAGTTGCAGTTCGCTGATCGGACTCGAAAACCAGAAGCTGCAGCTGCTGGCCAAAGCCAAGGCGAAACTGCGCATCACACCGTGGTTGCCGCTCGGCAGCAAGGGGCGGCTCAAGGACGTGGATTGGGAGATCATCGGTTTCCTGCAGCGCAGCATACAGGCCGACGGCCAGGTCTGGACCTGGTCGGAATACCTGCTGTTCAACGCCAAGGCAGGTTTCGCCTGGCTGACCGAGTACGAAGGACACTGGTGTTATGCACGCACCGTGTCGAAGCTTCCCAAGGCCGGACCGGAAGCCTCCTGGGTGACTTTCGACAATCGACTCTTCAAGCACTTCAGCAGCAGCGCGTCCAAAGTCTCTTACGTGCTTGGCGAGTTCTATTGGCGGGTCAGTCTCGGGGAAAGCAGCAAGGTGGACGACTATATCGCGCCGCCCTTGCTCCTTTCGCGCGAGGTGACGAAAAAGGAAGTGAGCTGGTCGCTGAGCGAGTACCTTGAGCCGAAGGATGTCTGTAGCGCGTTCGGGATCAAGGGTACGCCGCCGGAGCGGGTTGGCGTCTACGCCAATCAGCCTAACCCGCTGGTCGCGCAGAGTAAGAAGGTTACCCGGCTGTTCTGGGTGCTGCTGGTACTGGCCACCCTGCTGCAGCTGATCTTCGTTTCCGGCATTTCCGGGGAAGTGCTGCGCGAGGAGTTGCTTTTTACCCCCGGCGAGGATGAAGCGCTGAGCACCAAGGAGTTCACGCTGCCGGAGCAGCAGTCGCTCAGTCTGACGCATATTGCCAATCTCTCCAACGACTGGGTGGGCATCACCACGACGCTGATCGAAAAGGATACCGGCCAGACCTATCAGGGGCATCAGGAGCTGGCCTATTTTCACGGGGTCGATGACGGTGAAAGCTGGAGCGAAGGGTCACGCGCCGAGACCATTGTCTTCAAGAATATCCCGGCCGGGGTGTATTACCTTGATGTCGACTTCGAACTGGACGAAAAGCGTACACAGCCGCTCAGCGATACCGTCAGGCTGGAGGTCAATTCGCCGGGGTGGTCGAATTACGTGTTGCTGCTGATCTTCCTGGGGTTTTTCCCGATTCAAGCGCGTTACAAACGCAGCCGGTTCGAAACCAGGCGCTGGCTGGAAAGCGATTTGGGTGATGATGATGACGACGAGGAGGATGACTGATGTTCAAATCCAACATCGTTTTCGCAACGCTGGCACTGGTGCTGTTCATGACGGCGCAGGCGAGTGGCTGGAACCTCTTCGAGACTGACGCCGCGCAGACCTCGCGGCCGTTCGCCGCCGGGACCGGGGCGCGCACCTATCACAAGTAGTTTGCGGAGGGGCTTTCTGCTTCCTGCGTAACGCCTTCTTCGACCGGCACCCGGTACGCTTCCGACGCCCAGGCACCGAGGTCGATCAGCTTGCAGCGCTCACAGCAGAACGGGCGGAAGGCGTTGTTCACACTCCATTCCGAATCTCCACCGCATTGCGGGCAACGGACGATCTTCGCCTTCATGGATCAGAAGTTGCAGAAAGTGATGTCGAAGGGCACATCGATGCTGCTGTCACTCTGGCGCCGGTGTTCGCTGTCGGGGCGGGTGAAGCGGATGTTCAGCGCATACTTGTTGGCGCTGATTTCAGGAACGCAGCAGTCATCCAGCTTGAGCGTGATGCGCACCATCTGCGAGCTGGCACCGCCGAGCATCATCTGGAAGGAACCGCCCTTGGCCACCTGCTGTTCGGCATTGCCACTGTTGCGCAACAGGCGCAGGACGATCGCCAGGCCGCTGCACAGCGGGGCAAAAGGTTTCATCCAGGTACGCAGGGCTTGCTGGCGGGTGGTCGAATCCCGGTGCTGCCAGTAGTGATAGGACGGCAGGTCGAACTCGCAGACCCCGCCAGGGATGGCGGCCCGGCTTTTGACACCCATCAGCCAGTCATTGTCACGCAGATGCTGACCGATCTTGCCGGTCATGCCGAGCAGGGCGGCAGAGGCCTGCTCCAGTTCATAGAGTACGCCGGAGAGCGCTTCTTCGGAGATGGCCGGGTTGTTGCGGAAGCCCAGCAGGGTCTGACGCTGGCGCTCAAGTTCCTGGATCAGATCCATCTTGAGGTCGGCACGACCGGCCACTTCGAGAATCTCGAACAGGGTCAGCAAGGCGACATGGTGTTCCTGTTTGCCTTCCCGCTCGACAAAATAGTTGGCCTTGTCGAACAAATCCTCAAGGCGCAACAGGGTACGGGTGCGCTCATTGAAAGGATATTCGTAGGTAATCACGTGGCCGCCGTGGGGGAAAGGAAATAAACACACGAATTCTGAGGCATTTGCAACAAAATCTCAACCGTTGTAGGGCAAGCTCAAGGGAGAAGGGGGGTGCAGCGTCATCAACCCTTGCCGAACAGTTCGAGATAGCGCAGGTGCAATGCCTGTACCTGGGGTTCCAGTGCTTCCGGTGTGCCATTGTTGAGAATCACGTCATCGGCAACGGCCAGACGTTCGCTGCGGGTGGCCTGTGTCGCCATGATCGCCAGCACTTCGGCGGCAGACAGGGCGCTGCGCGCCTTGACACGGGCAATCTGCGTTGCTTCGTCGCAATCAACGACCAGAACCCGGCGAACTTCCTGTCGCCAGACGCCGGTTTCGACCAGGAGCGGTACGGCTATCAGCACATAAACCGAAGTCGCTGCCTGACAGCGCTGACGGCTTTCCTGACGGATCTTCGGGTGCAGGATGGCTTCCAGGCGGGTTTTGGCCGAGGCGTCGGTAAAAACCCGCTGCCGCATTGCCGCACGATCCAGCGCGCCTTGCGGCAGCGCGATATCTTTGCCGAAGGCGGCGATGATTTCCGGCATGGCTGCGCCCTCTGCGCCGGTCAGCTCGTGGGCGATGCGGTCGGTGTCGACGACCGTCACGCCCAGGCGGGAAAAGAGATCGGCAACCGTGCTTTTGCCGCTGCCGATGCCACCGGTCAGTCCGATGACGGGATTCATTGCTGCTGAGCCGGTCGGCATCCGCTTGACCGGCTCTTGGGCAGTAGCGCGCTGACCGCCTGCCGCAGTGCCTCGGCCTGACTTTCCGGGCCGCGGACTTCCAGGACACCGGCGAGCGGCTTCAGTTCGCGTTCGCCGACGATTGCCGAGCGCACCCCTTTGGCACGCAATTCCTGGAGACGGTCTTCGGCGGCCTCTTGACTGGAAAAAACGCCCAGCGAGATGGCAAATCGTTGCGGCCCGTCCTGCACGATGAAGAATTCGGGCACCTCGAACTTTTTCAGTTCGGTGGCCTTGCGCTCCGCCTCCGACTTGTTGGCCTGCGGCGGAATGAATACCCAGAAGCCGCCCGGTGTCATGACTTTCTGTCCGCTGAAGGCCGGAAATTTCTCCTTGAGCAGGGCGTCCAGTTTTTTTGATTCACCACTGGCCAGCTCGGAAAACAGCAGACAGCTCGGCTCGTCTTTCTTTCCGTTAGGCTTTTCGGGTTTCTCGGGCGGAGGTATGGGACTTTCCGGCGGTTCAACGACTTCCGCTCTGGCGGTTTTCTCCGCCGGTTTTTTTTCTTCGGGCAGATTGTCGCGTGCCACCACCTTGATCCGCTCGGCCTGCAATTGCTGCTGCATGCGCAGGGCATCGGGCGGGGGTTCCCCGCCCAGCAAGCCCCGCGTCCAGGCCAGGAACAGCAGGTTGAAGAGCAGCAGCAGGAAGACGAGGATCCGCATTACCGCGACCTGCCCTAGCCGACTTTCGGCAAGTCTTTCAACGAGGCCTTGATGGCTTCCTCCGGATACTCGAAGTCACCGAGTTTCCCGGCCAGATAGCTGTCATACGACGGCATGTCGAAATGCCCGTGCCCGGTGAGGTTGAAGAGGATGGTTTTGGCTTCGCCGGTTTCCTTGCAGCGCAGGGCTTCGTCAATCGCACCGCGCAGGGCGTGGCAGGATTCCGGTGCCGGGATGATGCCTTCGGCACGGGAAAAGAGAACGCCTGCCTCGAATACCGAGAGTTGCGGCACGGAGATTGCCTCGATCAACCCGTCCTGGTAAAGCTGCGAGACCAGCGGCGAAGCACCGTGATAACGCAGCCCGCCGGAGTGGATGCCGGGCGGCATGAAGTTGTGGCCGAGGGTGAACATCTTCATCATCGGCGTGAAGCCCGAGGCGTCGCCGAAGTCATAGGCGAACTGGCCCTTGGTCAGCGACGGGCAGGACGAAGGTTCGACCGCGACCAGACGCACCAGTTTGCCCTGGCGACCCCCCGCCGCGTTGTCGGCGAAGAAGGGGAAGGCCATGCCGGCGAACGAGGAACCGCCGCCGCACGGGGCAAAGATCACATCCGGCCAGTCACCGGCCATTTCAAACTGCTTTTTGGCTTCCTGGCCGATGATCGTCTGGTGCAAGGCGACGTGGTTCAGTACCGAGCCGAGCGCGTAATTGGTGTCGCTGCGCGCGGCCGCTTCTTCCACCGCCTCGGAAATCGCCAGGCCCAGCGAGCCCTGATTGTTCGGGTCGGCGGCCAGCGCGGCGCGGCCGGTCTGCGTGACATTCGACGGGCTGGCAAAGACTTCGGCCCCCCAGGTCTGCATCATCGAGCGGCGATAGGGCTTCTGGTCGTAGCTGACCCTGACCATGAACACGCGCACGCCGATGCCGAACATCTGTCCGGCCAGCGCCAGCGAGCAGCCCCACTGACCGGCCCCGGTCTCGGTGGTCAGGTGCTTGATGCCGGCCTGTTTGTTGTAGAAGGCCTGGGCGACGGCGGTGTTCGGCTTGTGCGAACCGGCGGGTGAGACACCTTCGTTCTTGTAGTAAATCCGTGCCGGGGTACCGAGCATCTCTTCCAGCCGTGCGGCGCGCACCAGCGGCGACGGGCGCCACAGCCGGTAAATTTCGCGGACTTCCTGCGGGATGGGAATCCAGCGCTCGGCAGACATTTCCTGTTCGAGGATGGCCATCGGGAAAATGGCACTCATCTGTTCCAGCGTCGCCGGTTTGCCGTCCGGCCCGAGCGGCGGGCAGGGCTTGTTCGGCATGTCGGCGACGACGTTATACCAGTGCGTCGGGATTTCGGATTGAGGCAGGACGAAGCGCAGCGATTCCATAAAACTCCTTGAGACTGACGATAGGACAAAAACGCAAGTATAACCGTGGCGGAATGCGCAGGACAGCAGGACAATGGCTATCAGCGCTCAGGGATGACGAAAAAATCTAACTCTTGCCACAGAGACACGGGGGTGCAGAGAAAATACGGAGGAAAAATACCGTATTTCTCGCTTTGCGCCATGGGCGTTTTGGGCCTTTGGGGGACGGTTAACGGTCACGGCGCAGTGATTGGAGTGTTATCGGGCCGACCAGTTCCGCAACAAGGCGATGCCGTGTGCGCCGTGGCTGCGGGCGGTTTCTTCCATGTCGGGGCGCATGCCGCCAAGCGCAAAGAGCGGAATCGGCGAGTGCTCGCTCAGGCGGGCGAATTCCGCCCAGCCGAGCCCGCTGCTTTCCGGGTGCGAGGGGGTCGGCAATACCGGGCTGAGCAGGGCAAAGTCGAGTCCCAGTCCGGCAGCGTGGGCGAGTTCGGCGGCGTTGTGGCAGGCGGCGGAAACATGCGCAAAGGTGGGGCGCTGGTGACATTGCAAAAGCTGCCCGGAGGAGAGGTGCAGGCCTGGCGCGCCGATGTTACGGGCCAGGGCCTCGTCGTCGTTGGCCAGCACGATGCTTCCCGGGTAGTCGCCGGTCAGCGCCATGAGCGCCTGGGCAAAGCGCTGTCGTGCTGCGGGGGACAGTGTCTTGTCGCGTAACTGGATCAGGCGCAGGCCGCCTTGCAGAGCGCTTTGCAGCCGTTGCAGTTCGTGCTCGACACCGTTCTCGGTGGCGTTGGTGATGGCGCAGCGGGTGGGGAGCCGGAGTGCGCGCAGGATCGGGCCGTTGGCGGGGAGCAGGGGGGCAATGGCAGGCGTTTCGTGCAGCGCTGTCCAGACGATGCCGCTGTGTTCCTTCGGGACGATTTCTCCCCGCCACGACGGCACCTGGAAAAATTTGAGGCGCACATGGGCGTGCGGATAGACGAACTCGCGGCTCAGCCACGGCCAGGCGCGTTCGATGCGGATGCCGAGTTCTTCCTGCAATTCGCGCACCAGCGCCTGCTGGACGGTTTCTCCGGCTTCGACCTTGCCGCCGGGGAATTCCCAGTAACCGGCATAAACCTTGCCGACCGGGCGCTGCGCAAGCAGATACTCGGTTCCGGCGCTGCCCTGACGTAACAGGATGGCGGCGGCGACGTCGACGATTTTCGGCTGGGTGAGCGAGGGTGTCGGCGCGGTTTTTGCACGCATCGCGCCTTCCGCCTCGTCCCTCACTTCTTCTTCCCCTTGCGTGTCCCGGCCCAGTCCTTGGCGAATTGCCAGGCGACGCGGCCGTTGCGTGCGCCGCGCATCAGAGCCCAGTTCAGGGCATCGCGTTCGGCACGGACGATTTCACCTTCCTTGCAGCCGAAGCTGGCGAGCCAGTGGGCGACGATGTTGAGGTAGGCGTCCTGGTCGAAGGGGTAGAACGAAAGCCACAGGCCGAAGCGTTCGGCGAGCGAAACCTTTTCCTCGATGGCCTCGCCAGGGTGAATTTCTTCGCCGACACGGTGAGTTTCGGCGTTTTCGGCAAAGTATTCCGGCATCAGGTGGCGGCGGTTGGAGGTGGCGTAGATCAGCACATTTTCCGGCGCGCAGGCCAGCGAGCCGTCGAGCACCACTTTCAGCGCCTTGTAGGTGGCGTCCCCGGCGTCGAAGGAGAGGTCGTCGCAGAAAATGATGAAACGCTCGGGGCGGTGCTCGACCAGTTCGACGATGTCCGGCAGGTCGGTGAGTTCGCTCTTTTCGACTTCGATGATGCGCAGGCCGCTGCCCGCGTATTCGTTGAGCAGCGCCTTGATCAGCGAGGATTTGCCTGAACCGCGTGTGCCGGTGAGCAGCACGTTGTTGGCCGGTTTGCCGGCGATGAACTGGCGCGTGTTGGCGACGATGCGCGCTTTCTGCTCGTCAATGTCGCAGAGGTCGGCAAGACGGATCGGCGAGGGGCGACGCACGGCTTGCAGAAAGCCGGAAGTCCCGTGCCGACGCCAGCGGAAAGCGAACGCACTGTCCCAGTCCGGCGCAGGAGAAAGCGGAGGCAGCAGGGGGTCGAGACGCTTGAGCATGAGTTCGGCCTGGGTGAGAAAGCGCTCAAGTTGCCGGTCGAGATCGGTCATCGGACGTATACTCCGGGTTTTTGTGAATCCGGAATTTTAGCAAACATGATCAAGCGTCGAATCAGTTTAGTGAAGGGGGAAGAGGAAAGGGGGAAGGGTGCGCCTTTCCTGCTTTCCCGGCTTGCGCCCGGCAAAAACGCCGTTTGTTTCCGCAGCATCCTTGCCGACAGACGGTTTTTCCCTTCATGTCTCCTGGCCCTGGCTGCCCTCTGGCTTGCTGCCTGCAGCACGACACCGCCGCCTGTGGCGTCCTGTCCGGCCTGCCCACCGTGTCCGGCGATACAGCCCTGCCCGGCCCCGGTTGTGCCGTCCGTAGCGCAGCCCTCTGCCAAACCGCTACAGGCGGCACAGTGGCAGGATCTGCCGGGCTGGGCAGAGGACGATGATCTGCCTGCCGCCTGGTCTGCCTTTGCGCAGTCCTGCAAGGCGCTGGCGAGTCGTCCGCAGTGGCCATTGTGGCGTGCCGTCTGTGAAGAGGCGCGTCGCCTGCCGCCGCAGGATGCCGGGTTGCAGCGCCAGTTTTTCGAATCGCGTTTCATGCCCTGGCGGCTGACCAATCCTGACGGCACGACGCAGGGGATGATCACCGGTTACTACGAACCCTTGCTGCGCGGTTCGCGCCAGCGCACGGCAACTTTCGCCCAGCCGGTGCTCGGCGTGCCACGCGACCTTCTGAGCATTGATCTCTCCGACGTGCTGCCCGATCTCAAGAACCGGCGTCTGCGCGGACGCCTGCAGGGCAACAAGATCGTTCCCTATTACTCGCGGGCCGAGATTGTCGGCAACGAGAAGGCGTTTTCCGACCGGGTGTTGCTGTGGGTCGATGACGCCGTGGAACTCTTCTTCCTGCAGATTCAGGGCTCCGGGCGGGTGCGGCTACCCGATGGCTCGCTGGTGCGCCTCAATTACGCCGACCAGAACGGCCATCCCTATCGCTCCGTTGGCCGGGTGTTGATTGATCGCGGCGAACTGAAAGCCGAACAGGCGTCGATGCAGGGCATCCAGGCCTGGGCGCGGGCTAATCCGGCGAAGCTGGATGAGCTGCTGAACAGCAATCCG
>RRZU012791903.1_pt1 | contig 17277 bp, 26 predicted proteins | sample 2165561 | NCBI WGS metagenome assembly RRZU01 (sample SAMN10456909, study PRJNA506462) | wastewater metagenome | isolation source: wastewater sludge | place: USA: Moscow, Idaho | reverse complement strand
CGCGATGTCCATGCGATTGTGAATCTGGTATCCGATGGCGCTGTTCACGCTGGGCATGATCTGGTTGAACTCGTAGCCAGGTCGGCGAGCCATGATCAGCGCAGCGCGCTGCTCTGGCGTGAGCTGGCGTCCACCACCCAGGTACATGTCCTCGCATCGTGCGGCGTGGATCAGGTAGTCAGTGTGGCCACGGTCCTTACCGTAGAGGTAGCGAGCCCAGTTCTCGCTGGCGGCGTTGTCTGCAATGCTGGTGGGGTCAGTGCTGATCATGGTCATGCAGTCGCTTGGTCCCAATGGTCGGTGCCAGAGACGGCGAGACGGTCACGCCAGCTCTTGGCCCGGGGCTTGGGCTCGGGTTTGGGAATGTCGGCCGCGAATGTCATGGCCACGGAGTCGCCCTTGTCCGGGCTGCGGCCCAGCACCAGGCGGATGTCGTCCTTGCTGCTGATCTGGATGGCGGCGCCCTTGCCCATCGTCACGACCTTGTAGCGGGGCGCGGTGAGGTCGCCCAGCAGCTCCTGGTCAGGAGGGAGCGCGATGGGATCAGGGTTCGTTGGGTCCAGAGCCTCGCGCAGCAGCCAGTACATCTCGGCGCGCTTGTTGCGGAATTTCATCTGGCCCGACTTGTCCATTAGAGCGCTGCCTTCGGAGCCCACCACCGGGTGGACGTGCAGGCCCAAGCCCTTGACGAAGTCCAGGGCGCTGGAACCGATGCCGATGCTGTCGATGCACACCACAGCGCCGTCGCGGATCAATGGGGCGATGAATCCTGCAGCTACTGGGCCGTCCTTGGTCACCACGCCAGGCGCCGTCACGATCTTGTCGAACCACTGGCCGTGCCGGCGGGCTGCCGATGACTTGTCCTGGCCACCACGCGACGGGTCGAAGCCGATGGCAGTCATGGGGCCCTTGGCGTCGCGGTCCTTCCAGCGAGCCTGGGCGGCCTTCACCCAGTCGGTGGGGATCAACTGCCACACCGGGTCGGCGCTGCCCGCATTGAAGTCGCCGCGCAGCATCTGCGAGCGCAACGGCTCTGGCAGCGCCTGCAACGTGGCCTTGTAGCCGGTGGTGGTCAAGAACAGGTTGTCGTCCACGCTGGACGGGATGAAAGTGCGGCTCTTGGGTGTCATCAGCTCGCTGCCGACCATCACAGGCTCAGGCCCGGGCACCTCTTGGTCTTCACCCTTTTCGTTCGTGACGTACCAGCGCAACTCGCCGGGCTTAGCAGGGTTCGGGTGTTGCGGGTCCAGCCAGGCGGCCCAATAGCGCTTGACCCACTCCCCTTCGGCGGTGGTGGGCGGATTTCCAGCAGCCACGACACGCTGGCGCACGTTGGGGTTGTCCGTGCGCATCCAACCGATAAGGGTGCGGAACTGGAGTTCGGTGAAGTGGGTGATCTCGTCGAAACCCTTGAAGTCGTGCGGCCGGCCCTGGTACTTCATCCAATCCTCTGGGCGCTGCACGCTTCCCAGTTCCAGCACCTTCTTGCCGGGTAACCGCCAGAGGTGGTCCTGACCGTTGTAGCCCTCGCGCGTGCCCAGAATCTTGGTCATGCGCTCTTCCAGGCCGATCAGCTGCACCGCCTCACGCCGAAAGATGATGCTGTTCTCCTGCTCGGTCGCGCTCAAGCCCAGCAACAAGTCGGTCTTGCCACCACCGGCTGATCCGCCGTAGAAAACGATGTCAGCCCGGCAGTGGAAGGCCGCCGACTGAGGCCCGGCCTGGGGAACCCAGATAGCTGGATTGACCACCATGAGGAATGAGTCCACCGCCGCGCGCATCTCAGGCGTCATGTCCTTGAGAGCGGCCAGTATTTGCTCGGAGGTTGCTACAGCCTGGCTCATTGACGTGAACCCCCGGGGACGAACTGGGCGAACAACGCAGCGAGGCCTGGGTGAGCCTGCAGGGCGGCGGAGATTCGCACGGCGCGCTCGGCATCGGTCATGTCCCGAATCACCAGCGGGTTTTCAACAGTGCCCACGTCGGACTTGTTCCAGCCCTGGGCCTTCATGATGCTGTCCAGTGCCGCACGCTTGTCGGCCCACTTCACCTTGCGGACCTGCAGGGGCGGTGCATCCTTGCCTCCCCCGTCCATCTCCACCGTCTCGTACGCGGCTATGGCTGCAGCAGTGTCCTCGTCCAGCTCGTGGGGCAGCTTCAGGGCACCGCTGTCGTGGTATGCCTGGCGCATGTCGAAAAAGGCAAGCTTGGCGTACTCAGCCAAGGCCCGTTCGCGAGTGATGCTCAGCTTAGCCGCCGTCTTTGCTCGCTCCGCTGCTATCCTTTTCTGCACGTTGACCTTTGCCAACATGCGGGATGCCAAGGTCCGTGCGCTCTTCTCGGTGGTCCCAGGCTCGGCGCGCATGTATGCCTGGGTGCCGTTGAGGTCGATCAGGTACTCCTGGACGAATCGCTCCTGGCGTGGCTCCAGTTCAGCCTTCCCCCTTTTGGGGGTCGGATATGAAATCTGATCCTTGGAGGGCCGCACCCAGCCTTTGGCGGCGGCGTGCTTTGCCACCATGGTGTGCGAGACACCGAAGGCCTTGCCAATTTCTCGCGTGGACTGGCGAGTGCCGCAGTAGGCCTGCTCAACCCCAGCCCAGTCGATGACCTTCACGGGCGCGGCTGCGCTGCCCTTCTTGGCGCTGGGTGCCGATTTGGAGTTCTTGCGGTTGCCGGTTTCCATTTACACGGAATGATTCCGTGCGCGCGTGGAAAGCGCTAACCCTACTGGGGGGCGACGCCAAATCAGGCGCCATGCCCACTCAAAGGTATCATCCGCCTGCCTCCAAAACTCGCTTCGCCCAGCGTACTGACCCTGCCGATCTGCCCAAGCGCTTAGCCACCTCTGGAGCGGTCATAGTCCCCAATAGGGCCCGCTCCTGTGGCGTCCACCGCTTTTGAGTCTGGAACGCTGGGATGCCAAGGCGCTTGCGAGTTGACGCGATCAAAGACGAGTTACAGCCCAGGCGTTTCGCCAGGGCGCGATCCGACATAGTGCCGATCAGCTCGATCTGTTGCGGTGTGAGGTGGACAACGCAAGCCGGGATGTCCCGCGACTTCCTGGTATTCAGCACAGCGTAGCAGCTGACCCCTAGACGCTTGGCAAGCTCTGGATCGCTGGCAGTTCCCAACAGGTGAGCATGCTCTGATGGAAACGCGGGTGGCCGCCTCCAAGCGGAAATACCAAGCCTCTTCCTGGCGGAGGAAATGGTCTCCGGGCTCTTCTTGAGCAGCCGTGCAATCTGACTGTCCGACATGGTGCCCAAAAGCGCCACAGCATCATTGTCCAAGCTCCTGAGCGGCTTGATCCCCCGAGCATTTCTGGCATACCGCACCCTATTAACGGGGACACCCAGCTTCTTTGCGATTTCGGTATCCAGCTTGGTGCCGAGCAGCGCAAGACGATCTTGCGTCCAGTAAGGCGTCTCAGGCGACTTCTTAAATGTAGGGATGCCACGTTGGTTTCGCGCTGCTGTGACCCTCGGGCGCGGTGCCCCTAACAGTTTCGCCAGTTGCCGGTCGGGCATGGTCCCGAGAAGCCGCGCACGCTCGTCATTCCAATACGTGGGGGACGGCGCACGGGGTATGCCGCAGGCCCGCCGCTGCAAGCTCACAGTCCGTTGTTGGCAGCCGATCTTCTTGGCTAGCTCAGCATCCGGCACCTTCCCCAGTAGGGCGGTGAATTCAGGCGTCCAATTTATTCGGCGTGACATGGCTGACCTTCCTGAGTTTTGATTGGAAGTGGGGTTTCGCGATCTCCATCCTTTTCGCCAGTAGGGCAGCGTGCTGGCTGAACAGCAGGCGCATCTGCCTGAGCCGCCTCCTGCTGCCGCAGGGCTTCCATCTGCTGCTTGAGTTTTGAGTTCTCGTGGCGCCGGTCCTCCAGGAGAATCTCGATGGCCTTGATCTTCTCGGTCATGGAATGGCGCACTGCATCCCCAGCCAGATAGCAGCCCATCTCTGCGGCTTCCTGCGGCGTCACCGAGATTGCGAACGCATCCCCCACCTCGATCAGCTTCCAGCCATCGGTAAGGGTTGTCATGGATATCTGGCGTTTGGCTGGGAATGACTCTTCGAGCTCATAGATCCCCTTGGCTCGCCCGATGGCGTGGATGCGGCGGGCATCCTTGAGGGTTTTGATTGCGTCACTCAGGCGCTGGCGGTTGATGTCGGGCATCGCGGCATAGATGGCGTCCACCGTAAACGTGCTGCCTTTCCCGTGGGCGGCAATGGACTTGCCGACTGCCAGCACGCGGTCAGAAAGTCTTTCCATGCGGTCCTGATATTGCAGGTTGTTTTCTGGCGGGGGGGTGCTCATGGGTAGTTCTCCTAAAAATACTGAATGAGTTCGGCGCGCTGGTTAGGCGGTTATTCCTCGTGGATTCGTTCATGGCAGGCATGGCACAGGGCCACCAGCTCGAACAAGAACTCATTCCCGACGTGTGCATAGCTGAGGTGGTGCACTTCCTCCGGTGGCGTGAGGCCGCAGCCCTCGCAAAATCCTCCAGCACGACGAAAAACCAACTCCCGCTTTTTCGCCCATGCGGCACTTGCCAAGTAAGGGCCATATGCGCCGAAGAACTTGTCTCTGTTGAATTGCTCACGAATGGCGTCTGAACTGGCCCTGCGCCGCGCCTCAAAGTCATCAGCGAGCGCCTGATCAAATGGCGGGACAGCTTCCTTCACAGTGCTGCGCTTTACCGGACTACCCACAGCGAAGCCGCATGTGAGGCATTGACGGACCAACTGCAGCGAGTTGTTGACAAGCGTCCGCTCTCTGAGCTCAGACGTGGGGTGCTCGCAGTTATAGATCGCGCGGTGCTTTTCCCACGCTGCTGCCTGTTCATCGTCAAATTGCTTCAAGGTTTTCAATGCAGACTCTCCTTAAATGTTGCTCGGCGCGCGCCGAACCATCGGCTTCTCAGGCTCGGCGAGACGCTTAGGGATGTCGCCCATCCAGTCGCCGATCTGCTGGTACTGGCCAACGAAGTTCAACGGCACCACGCCCTGAGGGCCATTGCGATGCGCAACGATCTCCAGCTCGGAATAGCCTTGAAAAGCTGGCAGGCGCTTGCTCATGGGGTGAGCCCAATCCGTGAAAAGCAGCGCGATCTGATCCGCTGCGGCCTCGATGGCGCCGGAATCTCGTAATTGGGTCATGAGCGGGCGGCCGTAGTGCTTGTCAGCCTCACGGCTCATCTGGCTGAGTACGATCACAGCCATGCCCAGGTCAAGGGCCATAGCCTTGATGCCGTTCACAATCACGTCCAACTCCCGGTTGCGGTTCTCCTCGCCAGCTCCTGCCATGAGCTGTAGAAAGTCCACTACCAGCACGTCCAGGCCGCGTGCCTTTCGGCTGACCTGCTGAACCTTGCGACGGATGTCGAACAGAGACAGCGCACACTGGTCGTCGTGATACAGCGACAATGCACCCAGGGTGTGGGCCGCGTCGGTGACAGCAGTCCACATCGCGCTGTCGGCCGGATCCGCCTTCAGGATTCGGCTAAGGTCGATGCCACCCGCTGCAGCGGTGTGTCGGTGCATCAGCTGCGACACCGGCATTTCCTGGCTCAGGTACAACACCTTGTTTCGGCGGGCCATGAAACGCGCAATCGCCAGGGCCAGCGCCGTTTTCCCGTGCTTTGGCCTAGCCCCAATCACCAGCACTTCACCGCCTCGAAGCCCGCCGTTCAGGATTTCATCGAAGCCGCCAATGCCCGTGGCCATGGCTGGGTTCTTGCCATCGCTCAGATCCTGCAGCAGGGCCAAGTAGTTGGTCAGAGACTCGTTGATGTCCTGCGGCTCGCGGCGCGCCTTCACAGTCCCCAGCTTGGCCAGCAGCATGTTGGCCTTGTCGATCTGCTCGGCCGAGTTGTAGCCAGGCGTCATGGCCAGCTCGCCAATCTCCCGGCCCGCCTCCATCAACTGGCGCAGGCGGTGGCAGTCCATCACAGCACTTGCCAGCATCCGCACACTTGCGGGCCCAGGGGCCGAAGCGGAAAGGCTTTCGATGTCCTCAACGCTGATCTCCACGCCGTGCGACTGCATGTACACGCTGACGGCGATGGTCTCGATGGGCTGTCCAGCGGCAAACAGCCGCTGCAGGGCCCGGAAAACCTCTGCGTGCAGCGGTTGGTAGAACGCCTCGGGAACGAGGCCATTCACCCGCGTGATGACGTCTGGATAGCGGATCAGGCCGCCCAGCAGCGAAGACTCCGCCTCCAGGTTCACGGGCACGATGAGCCGGCTCTGCTCACGCATGGGCGGTCTCCAGCACTTGCGCGTCGTAGTTGCCCTGGAGCACCTTTTCGAAATTGCCCAGCGTCATCAGCCAGCCGAGGTCCGCCGTCCAAGCCCTGCCGTTCTCGCCCACCAGGTGAGGGCACTCAGCGACGTACTCAAAAAATCGCCGAAACCAGTCAACCCCCTCATCCACGGTGGTCGCCAGTCGCTCCCCCTTGCGTTCACCCTTTTCATGACGCTCCGTCATTACCCACGCCCAGCGCTGGCGCGTTGCTACCGCATTCTTGCCGTCACGGAACAGTGACTTCCTCGGTTGAGGCAACGTAGGCAAGGCCACCGCATAGGTGTCAATCAATCGCTCGTAGGGACATGAAGGCACTGCGGCAGCCTTCGTGTGTTGCTCTGCAGGTGGCACAGGTTCCAGCCCATTGAGGGGAGGTTGCAGCTCGTTGGTCGGCAATGCCGACAAAGAAGCGCCAGCTTCTTGTATTTCCGTAGGAGACGGAGACGGAGACGGAGACGGAGACGGAGACGGAGACGGAGACGGAGACGGAGCATTGCTAGATGCGTGCTGCGCTTGTGCTGGCAGGTTGCTAGTAGCATCCTCAGCAGCACTGCTTCCAGCATTCCTGATAGCAGCGTATTCCGGCACAAGGCGATCAGCTTCGGCAACGCCGTGATGACGTTTGGCTGCGTTCCAACGCGCTTTCGCGCTGCGCGCCTCAGCTCCAGCAGCCCAAGGGTTGTGCTCATGCCAATCGTGCAACGCGTAGTCTCCCTCTGTCCCATCGAGGAAGCGCACGGAAGCAAGGGTATCCACAAAACAGCCCTCTTCGCCCTCCCACTCAGCAGCCAGTTCGATGTCCTCGTTGGACATGCCCGACAGATCACCATCGCTGCGATTCGCTGCAGCCCAAAGAATCAGGCAAACCAAGTTCCAGCCCGCTGCCTGACCCAGGCGACGCATCAATTTCTTGGCTTTCGGATGACCGGGCAAGCCGGTCGAGATTCGTGCATCAGTGGCCATTCAAGTTTCCTTTTTGTCTATTGCCTGCTGGTTGGCAGCTGCACCACCCTCAGAGCGTCCAAGCGCCATCTCTTGCGCCCATTGCTGCAGCTTTTCCACGGTCTCAGGGAACGTGTAGACGCGGTGCGCCCAGTCAGGCGCACCCGGCTGCGGATTGAGCCAACCGGACCAAGCTCCCTTGGTAAAGGTAGGCAGCATCAGTACCTGTAGAGGGGCGTGCCCGTAGCCGATATCGCCCTGCGCACTCTCATGAAAAAACCGAATGGAGCGGTTACCTGCCCGGCCATGAAGTTCAATGGCCATGCGCTGACGTGCGTACTCAGCGTCTTCCCTATCTGCAGCGAAGAAGCGCATGCGTGGCACAGGGGCGGAATTGAAGAGGTCGGGGGTTTTACCAAGCTGCTGCGCGAGCACGCGCAGGCGCGGGGTATCGAATTGGTAGTGCGGAACCAGGTTCGGCGCGCCGCCGTGGGCATTCGCCATCACCCTGAGCACACCCATGGACAGGAGGGTATGGACATGCTTGCGCGTTTGAACCTTGGACAGTCCCACCACGCCAGCAAGCTGCTGCATCGATGCGGCAAAGCTGGTGCCACAGTGGTCCTGCAGTTCGGCCAGAGCGAGCGCGACGGTCCTGCACGCGGGCGGCTCAATTCCGGCAGCAAGCACCAGAGGAGTGATAGGTTGGAATTGCTGGTTCACGCTGAACCTTTCGCTCGCTGGATCAGGCGGTGAGCGGCTATCGCTGTCTCCTGCTCACGTAGCACCTCTTGTGCGGCGATTGCCCGTGCCTCAGCCGCCGCCAGGAAGTTCGCCACTCCCCCAACATTGCCGGCGCTGAACCCCACACGGTGCAAGTCGCCGGTCTTGGTCCTGATGGCGACGTACACCATGCCGGTGTTGGTGGGGTAAATGGCCAGCCCGTGTTCTGGCTCGTCAAAAACGACGACACCTGCTCCGCGGAGCTCTTGCCAGGTAGGCGGTGCAGTCATGCCACGGCCCTCATGTTCATGCGCCCTGCGGCTCGCTCGATGCGTTCGGCCAGCTTCGCCTGCGCGCGCACAGCCTCAATGAATTGGCGCTGCAGTTCCACAACTTCATCGCGTGGCTCAATCATTTGGGCGGGAGAACAGCTCAACTCACGCAGCATGTAGTCGATGCCAACCGTGCACCCTCTCTCGCGCGCCAGACGCATCACCATCAGCAAGTGCTCTGGAGACAATCGTTCAGGCTTGTCCTCGTTCAGACAGGCCAGCAAATGGCGCTGGGCGGCATCCACTGCCTTCTCAGGCCACAGCTTGTGACCCACGACCTTGCTTCCCCCTGCAACCTTCACGCATTCAATGAGCGCCTGGTTGAGGTTTTCGAATTCACCCATGGCTCACTCCTGAAAATGTGGCGTTCGCGTTGGTTCCCAAAAATTGGGAACGCCGAGGAATGACAGCGAACGGGCGAAAAAAAACAATAGAGGCCATGAACACATCACGCACTCCCGTTTCCGCCCCGTCCACCGGCCGGCCGTTCCACGAAAGCCTGCGCACATCGATGTCCGCGAACACCGACCCAGTCACTGGCCAGCGCGCACAAACCTTGACCACTTCGCGGCTGGAGCTGGCCTGGGTGGCGGGGGAATTACGCATCGCCTGCAAGGCGAGCCGGGCGCAGCTGGAAGCGGAGCGTGGGCGGCTGCGGCCTGGTGCGCGCAGCGCACGGGGAAATCTGTGATGGGCGCCCACCCTCTCCCGCTTTACGATGGTGTTTCTCAGGCAACCATCACGAAAGAGAGCGGACAAAATGGTCGAGACACACTCGTTCCCGGGCTCAGGGACCTTGGTGAAGGGGACATACGATCTGGAGAGAAGGCTGTTGCGCTTGTGGTTCACGAGCGCCCCCCTTCAGCCATACGACTACCCGGGTGTGCCGGCACATACTTGGTCCGGGCTGAAATCGGCCGGATCGGCTGGCACGTACTACAACCAGCACATTCGCGAGCAATACGGCGATCAGCGCCCACCAACTGGTCGATTGCATCGTCGATAGCTGCCACCAAGCGGGAGAAGTCGGGCGTCCAACTGGTGTCAGGCGACAGCGGTAGATCCGGCCTGTCAGTGACCACACACCCGCCGATGAACACGAACTCGCGTTTCGCCAGTTCGAGGGTGTCGAGCAGAGACAGCAGACAGGCATCAGCCATGGACGGCCTCTTTGGAGGTGCTCACACTTGTAGCTGCACTCGAAATGGCGAAGTGATCCACCAACCGCTGAACCGTGCTCACCCGAGGATCCACTTTCCCCTGGGCGATCTTGGTGAGGGTGTGATATGGAACTCCACTCTGCTCCGCGACGCTAGCCCACCTCCCCTTCGTTTCGCCTAACTGCCGGCGCACGGCAACAAGGATTGACTCGACATTACTCATCTGCATCTCCAAGAATGCCCGCATGATAGCCACTTATGGTTATTCAATCAACCACACATGGCTAGACAACAATGGCACTATCCGAAGATGGCTAAATCAAAGATTCCCGCTGACGAAAACTTGGGCAAAAACCTTCACTTCTTGATGAAGGAAAACCACAACCTCCGCAGCCAGACGCAGGTCGCCCAGAGAACTGGAATGTCCCAAAGCTCCATCGGTCGCATCCTGCGAGGCGAAGTGAACCCGTCAGCGGCAGCGCTCAACCGAATTGCAGAAGAGTTCGGTGTCGATGTGGGGGACCTCTACCTTGAGCACGACGTGTTTGCAGAAAAACACATGAGTCCACGCACGCGGGACCTACATGCTCTCAGTGGGGCAATTGACAAAATCACAGCCGTAGCTCAGCGACAGGCAAAAGGACTAGTTCCACTCCTAAATTGGAGAAGCGCCACGACAGCCGATGTGCCACACGACGCTGAATGGGTCGTATGCCCAACACTCCACAGCGAGCTCACATATGCCTTAGATGCCAGAGGTCTGGGCATGTTTGATCCAGCTGGCCCAATTTCATTTCGAGAAGGTGATCGCATTTTTGTCGATCAACGGGTGCCGCCAGCACACAGATCGATTGTTGTTGTGCGCCTGGGCAATAGCGAAGAGGCCACACTCCGACAGCTCATTGAGGACGGGGGGCAGTGGCTTTTGCTGCAACTGAACCCTAGCTGGCCAAATCGTGTGAGCCCTCTTACCAAGGAGGACGCCATCCTGGGCACCGTGATAGCCAAGGTACAGACCTTCAATTAGCTCTGCGGGCGAACCTGTTGATTTCGGTTCGCATACTTTCCTCGCGCCAAAAAAAGCCGTTTATGGCTTGACATCTTCAATTCTTAGTCCAAAATGGCTAGCCATTAATGACTAATTTTTGAAGTCTATGCAAACCACTGACACTGCCGCCCTGCTGCAAGCGGCCCCCGAAGAACACAGCCGCCGCTGCGCTCTCGCCAAGAGCGCCCTCGATTCGCAACGCTGGCCAGCCGCTGCTTGCGGCCTGCGCCACGCTGCAGCCCTGGCCCAGGATTGGGCATCCCGTGCGCGTGCCATGGCGGATTGGTGCGATGCCCAGGCCGAACCCGGCCGCGCGCACTCGGTGGTGGGCGCCACCCTCACCGATCCGTCACGCGATCCGGTGTTGCTGGCTCCCGATGGCCCCATCACCCTCGAAGCGCTCGAAGCCGGGCTGATGGCGCTTGCGCATCACCTCGGCCGCGACCATGCCGTCCATGTCCGCCGCGCGATCAATGGCGTGGTGCTGGCCGCGCTGAGCCAGCCGAGCGATGTGCCCCCTGTTCCTCCAGCACTTCGAACTGAGGCCCTGCAGGTGGGTGCGTTGCATGACAGCGCATCACTTGAGCCAGCTGACGTGGGCTAAGCCATGGCCACGATTGCCGCCCTCCTTCGCCTGGCCGCAATGCGCCGTCAGGCCGGCGCAAGCCACCTCACCGCTCTGCACTGGGCCGCTGGCCTGCTGTGGCGCGACCACCAGATCAGCCGTCGCCGTCACCACATCGAACGCCGGGCCGACGTTGAGCGCCGTGCGCGCCAGCGGCTCTAACCCTTTCCCTCACAACCACCGGAGCAAGCATGCACGCCACCAAACCTATCGTCATCACCACCATCAGCGGCACCGGCCCGCTCATGGCCTTGGACCTCAATACCGCCCCCGCTGCGGTCCTCTTGCCCATAGTTCAGGCTGCCATGCGCGTTGCCGACGAGTGGGACAACGCCAACATTCCGACGCCCGAATACGAAGGTGCGGAGGATGCCCTGACCGAACTCAGCAAGACGGTCACAGCGCTGAGCGATCTGCTCGTGCCGACCATCCCTGGCACACCGTATACAACGCGGGGCGACCTCATGGATCAAGACTCCTACCCGGTCATCCGCAATGGGCAGGTGGAGCAGCTCAAGGCAGCAGACCTGACGCCTCTGGAGCTGGAAGCAGTACGTCATTGGCTTGAATTTCATGCCCACATTTCGGCTCATCACGCGGAGTTCATCAAGCAGCGGATCAGTGAATTCGCGGAGACATCTGGCAAGTCGCAAGGCGATTCCGGGTATGTGGAAGCGGCAGCCCCGGACTGGAGACTCGCATGATTCTTGCAATTACCGGCGCAGAGACTGCTGACCAGCTCATCAAACAGCTCGTGTACCTGCGCCACTCGGCGCGCCGGATCATCAAGGCACTGGAAGCGACTGGCCAGTCACGGGCGCACTTCGAGCGCTGCCGCGACAACGCCGCCGACGGTGCTATGAAGGCAGAGGCGATGGCGGAACTGGCAAATCTCGACGAGCGACAACTGATGCTCCGCTCAACTGAGATTGAAATCGGGCAGTACCTTTTCCCGCTGTGTGACGCCCTTGACCAAAAGGCGACACGCGAACAGACCTTCGATGCGATCAACACCAACCCAGTCGACCGGGACACCGACCTGGTGCGGAAGTACGGCGAGAAGAGTCACCGCCTGATCTGCGTGCTGGACCTGGAGAACTCTGCGAGCACGCGCAAAGAAGAGTGGATGGGCCGGGAGATGCAACCGCTGAAGTGGTGCCACACGATGGCATTCATGCGCGAGATGACTACCAACCCAAAACTGGACCGAATCATCCACGACGGTGCGAACGAGTTTTTCGGGGGAGCGTTCGGCGAGTACCGGGAGCGCCCGCTGATAGAGCGCCTGGCAGGGAGGGCTGTGTGATGACCAGCGACCTGACGCAGCGGGCAATCAAGCTCCATACCGGTCTACTCGCTGGAGCAGATCGCAGCCACGCTGGGGACGACAGTGGAGGAACTGGAGCGTCTGAGTGCTCTGCACGCAGATGAAATCGAAGCGATGGGCGGGCTTTACAAAGGCCCCGTGCATCCGCTGCAGTGAGGCAACCACTGTGATTTCCACAGCGGTTAGCGGCCCAGTCAGATTTGAAATCCGAGTGGGGTCAGGGCTTGGGCTTCTTGGCCCTGCTCTCGTCCACGTCGGCCTTGACCTTTTTGAGCCATTCCTCGGGCGTCTGACCTGTCAACTCAAGATGCTCGTTCATCAGCGCTTTGAAGTGGTCCAGCGACTCCCCGGATGTTTTTTGCATCATCTCGGAAAGAGCCTGAATGCATGCATCTCGGTCTTTGTCGATGCCGCTAAGGACTTGAAAGGCCTGCGCAATCACGAAATTGGACTCCATTACCTTGTTTCGCAGTTCTCTGATCTGCTTTGCTTGGTCAATTACCAACTCCATGGTGTCTTCCGACTTGTAGCTGGCTTCCAACCGCGACGACACCTCAGCACTCAGCGAGCGATTGCTCTCTGCTGCGGAAGCGGCCAGACGATCCTTCAGGACAGAGGGCAAGCGGAGGTTTGTTTGAACATCTTCAGAGGCCATGTCCGCATTATCCAAGCAAAGTGCTTGCACGCAACCAAGCATAGTGCTACATTGCAAATCAAGCAGAGTGCTACATGAAAGGAATAAGCATGGCGCCCAGCGAAGTCCAGACCAACGTGAGGCTCCCTGCAGAGCTGAAACAGTGGCTGAAAGAACAGGCCCAGAAATCCCGCCGCAGTCTCACCGCCGAGGTGGTTCTGCACTTGGAAGCAGCTCGCGCAGTAGCGCAGAAAGGACAGCAGCAGTGACCAAAGCACACCCGCCGCCCAGCCAGCGGCAGGCCACAAAAGGCGAAGCCCCGATGCAGGTGAGAGCGCATCAGGGCTTCTATGAAAACCCACCCAAGATCAATCGAGAAGGACATTCACATGACCAAGGTTAGCACGCACCCTCAAGCTGGCGCAACAACGGCCGCCGCGCGCCCAACGAAGGGCCTGCCGAACCGTCGCCCAAACCCGCCCATGCGGAGAGTTGAACCAGCCCTTCCGGAGCCACTGACCGCCCTGGACTTTGCACAGCGGATGCAAGACATCGGCCTGCACTGGTGGGCGTTGATCGACGGGCTTTTCGAGCAATTGCACACCGACAAAGCGAAGGCTGCCCCAGTTCCTGAATGGGCGCTGGAATGGCTGAAGGACCAAGGCCGGCACGACCTCACTCACGAAGAGATGCGCAGCCAGGGTGAGGCATTGCGTGATCTGCTGCGCTTGCAGGAAGGTCGGCCTGCAAGAACCGTTTTCGAAGTGTGGGGTGATCGCGCCACGCGCTTGTCAATCGGCCATGAGTGCGTCGCGGACGCAATGCCAACACTGGATAGCTTTAAAGCCTCTAGCAAGTACCCGCAAGCCGCAATCGTTCGCGTGTCTCGGCTGGGTGGCGCTTGGTCCTCAGATCCTGCCTTGTTGGACACGCTGGTGGGCACTGTGCGTTTGGCGGGTAGCTCCGTTGGCCTGACCAATGAAGACGATGGTTTTTTTAGCATTCAGGACGAAACCGGTCGCCAGCTGCTGCTGACACCTGACCAAATCGCTGGGCATCCAGCACTTGAGCGCATGTCCGCTGACGACCGCGCATCCATGGATGCATGGAGCGCTCACCTCGCGGAGCGCAAGGCTTTGCGCGCCGCAGCGAAGGATGGTCAGCAATGAGCACCGCCGTTCTTGAACGCCGTGCACGCTCACGCGCCGCGCCACCTGCTCCCCGCGGCATTCCTGCTCACGCCGTTGAACGGGTCACCACCCCGGCCGATCTTGGCCACTTCTTCGGCCTGCAGATGGTCCAGACGCATGCAGCGCTATGCCACCCTGAGATCGAGGCAGGCGACTGCGTCGAGGTCGATTTTGACCGCCGCGAGATTCGCCATGACGGCCTCTACATGATCACCATCCGCCATGACGACGGAGGTGAATGGCACGGCGCACGCCGTTTCCAGTTCCGTCCAGGGGCTGCTGGTTGCGACTTGTGGGGTTTCGACATCTGCGCGGAGAACTGGACGCCCGTGTCCGCAGCCATGCGATCTCGCATCACTGTGCATGGTGAGGTCCGCGAAGTCTACAAACCAGCGAGCAAGCTGCGGAGGGCTGCAGCATGACCTATCCATTCAAAAAATTCTTCGGAGTAGTGCTTGGTACTGCGCCTGGCCCAGCGTTGCGAGAGGCCCCAGGGCCGGCAGAAGTCAGGCTGGGGAAAATCCCCGATGTGGTGAACACCGCTGCCTGGTACGAAGAACACGTCCAGCTCTGCTACGACTTGCAGGCGGCGGCGGTGCGGGCGGTCCATGACCAAGGTGCCGAGGCTGAGGTGGGAAAAGCGCACGCGGCCCTGCTGGCTCACGCTGCGATCATCAACGGTGGCTCCGGCCCTGTGCTGCTCGCCAAGGACGGGATACACACCATCCCGTTCGAGCGACTGGCCGCCGCGCGCGCGAAGATCAAAGTGCTGGAAGCGGAAAACGCCCGGCTTCGGGCGGCTGGAGGCGAAGGAACATGACAGCCGAAGTAACGCCCCAGGCATTCGTGCAATCGGCGCGCTTTGTCACGATCAAGCTCTGCGCCGTCATGACGGGCCTGTCACCAGCGGCGATCGAGAAGCGCATTGAGCGCGGGCACTGGATTGAAAACAAGGAATGGCGCCGCGGACGCGACGGCCGTATCTGGATCGACACAAAGGGGATAGAGGCATGGGTTTTAGAAACGGAGTAGAAGTCCGCGAAAAGAGCATCCGGCTCTTTTTCGTGCACAACGGGGAACGGTGTCGCGAAACCCTGACGGTGGCCGGCAAGCCCGCCGCGCCAACGGCCGCCAATGTGAAGTACGCCCACCGCGTTGCCGCAGAGATCCGGGACAAGATCCGGCTCGGCACCTTTGTGCTGGCGGAGTTCTTCCCCGACAGCCCCAGGGCGGCCAGCGCAGTCCCTGTCGAAGAGAAGACCTTTGGCCAGTGGTGCGAGCTGTGGCTGGAGACAAAGGGCCGCTTGGCCAAGCGAACACTCAGCCAGTACACAAATGCCTTGGCCATCTGGAAGAGCCTACTGGGCGCGGACTCGACCATGGCGAAGCTCACCCATGCAACGGTGGCAGCCAAGGTGGGCAGCTACCCATGGAAGTCGTCGAAGTTGTTGAACAACTACTTGATCCCCCTGCGCGGAGTTTTCGCGCTGGCTGGCCGAGAGCTGAAGACAGAGAACCCCATGGAGGGCATTGAGAACAGCAAGCACCAGGCCGCTGCGCCCGACCCGCTTTCCACAGCGGAGATGGAGCGCATCCTTGTTGACCTGCGCGAGCGCTACGACCCGCGAGTGCATGCCTATTTCGAGTTCGCTTTCCTGACTGGCATGCGCCCTGAAGAGCTGATCGCGCTGCGATGGGGCGATGTGGACTGGAACCACGGGACCGTGCGAGTGGAGCGAGCCCGCACAGCAGGTGAGGTGAAGGAACTGAAGACCTACAACGCGCGCGACGTGGACCTTGTGGCCCGGGCAGTGGCGGCCCTGCAGTCCATGAAGCCATGGACATTCATGGGCGGCATGGACGCGGTGATTTTCCAGAACCCGGTGACCAACCGCCCGTGGCACGACGAGCGCAGCCAGCGCGATCACTACTGGACCCCCAGCCTGCGCCGCCTGGGCATCCGGCGCCGACGTGCCTACCAGACAAGGCACACCTACGCGGCGAATGCTCTGGCGGCCGGGGTGAACCCGGCCTACATTGCCCGGCAGATGGGACACAAGAACGCCAAGATGCTCTTCAGCGTGTACGCGAAGTGGATCGACGGCGCGGATAGGGGAAGGGAAAAGGCGAAGCTGGAAGCAGCGCTGCGGTCCGCTACGGAGAACAGCAAGAATGGCACTAACGACTGAGCGCGTGCGCGAACTGCTGGACTATGACCAGGCGAGTGGAATCTTCCGCTGGAGACACGCAGCCTCCAGGCGGGTGAAACCTGGATATCTGGCCGGAACGCGGCGCGATGATGGGTACATCGTGATCCGCGTAGACGGCCGCCTTTACAGGGCGCACGTACTCGCCATCCTGCACGTAACGGGGCACATGCCAGAGACGCCGATCGATCATCGGGATGGGGTGAGGCACAACAATGCTTGGACCAACCTGCGAGAAGTCACCCCAACCATCAACGCACGCAATACGTTTACACACGGAGCGACAGGAGTGGAACTCCGACCGAGTGGGAAGTGGAGAGCCCAGTTGAGAGTGGCAGGAAGAAAAGTCCACCTTGGAACTTTCAACACATTCGACGAGGCCAAGGCACGGTATTTGGCAGAGAAGGCCCTCTTGCACCCGGGCTGGACGGGGCGCTAAGTACCCCAGAAGTACCCCGGAACTCCAAGCGACAAACAAAAAAGCCTTCCAGACCGTTGATCTGAAAGGCTTTGTACCAATGGTTAATTGGTAGGCGCGATTGGACTCGAACCAACGACCCCCACCATGTCAAGGTGGTGCTCTAACCAGCTGAGCTACGCGGCTGTCGTTGTTTAGATTTCAATTATAGCCATAAGAAGCAGGCTGTTTGGCTGACGCTTCAACAAATCATGGTGAAGAGCCCCCGTCAACTTTCGCGGATACGGCGCACGCAGCTCACCGCCGCCGTGCAGAGCGCACTCCGGCAACGCCGCCCACAATGCCCAGCACCTTGTTAAGG
>RRZU012542906.1_pt1 | contig 17279 bp, 15 predicted proteins | sample 2165561 | NCBI WGS metagenome assembly RRZU01 (sample SAMN10456909, study PRJNA506462) | wastewater metagenome | isolation source: wastewater sludge | place: USA: Moscow, Idaho | reverse complement strand
GGCTATCTGAACGACTACCCGGTCGAGCGCATCTATCGCGACGTCCGCGTCTGCCAGATCTACGAAGGCACCAGCGAGGTGCAGCGCATGGTCATCGCGCGCGGCCTCTGAACGGCCGCCCGCCCTTCTTTCATGTCGAAATATCCCGGGGGAACGCCCCGCCGGCCCCATCAAGGGGCAGGCGGGGCGTGGGGGCAGAGCCCCCCCGGCCCCGATACCGGCCGTCGCGCCCTCAGCGCGCCTCGTTCACCACCCGGATCTGGGTGAATTCGGCCAGACCTTCCTCGGCGAACTCGACGCCAAGGCCCGATTGCTTGGCGCCGCCAAAGGGCATGTTCGGCCCGAAATCCAGATGCTTGTTGATCCAGACTGTGCCGCTTTCGATCCGCTCGGCAACGCTGCGGGCAAGGTCGCGATCCTCGCCCCAGACCGAACCGCCAAGCCCCAGATCCAGCCCGTTGGCGCTGGCGACGGCGGCCTCGATATCGTCGAAGCGGATCACCGGCAGGATCGGGCCGAACTGTTCCTCGTCCACGATGCGATGGCCGTCCCTCACATCGGCGACGATGGTCGGGGTGATGAAATAGCCCGGACCCTCGGCGACCTCGCCACCCGCCAGGATGCGGCCATCGCTGCGGGCCGAGGCAAGGTAGTCCTTGACCTTCTCGAACTGCATGCGGTTCTGCAACGGGCCGATGGTCACGCCCTGTTCCAGTCCGTCGCCGACGACCGCATCGCGGGCCAGCGCCGCCAGCCGTTCGCAGACTTCCTCATAGATGGACTCGTGGACATAGGCGCGCTTGATCGCCAGACAGACCTGGCCGGCATTCATGAACGCGCCCGCGAACAGGCCCGGCGCCACCTTGGCCGGATCGGCGCCCGGCAGCACGATGGCCGCGTCATTGCCGCCCAGCTCCAGCGTCAGCCGCTTGATGGTCGAGGCCGCGCTGGCCATGATCTTCTGCCCCGTCGCGGTCGAGCCGGTGAAGGAAATCTTCGCCACATCGGGATGCGTGGTCAGCATCGCGCCCAGATCGTTCTGGTCGGTGATGATGTTCACCACGCCGGCAGGCAGCACATCGGCCATGATCTCGCCCAGCCGCAGCGTGGTCAGCGGCGTCGTCGGCGCCGGCTTGACGACCATGGTATTGCCGGCCAGCAGCGCCAGCGGCAGCTTGAAGGCCACGATCAGCACCGGGAAGTTCCACGGAATGATCGCCGCCACCACGCCCAGAGGCTTGCGGAACTGCCGCACAAGGCGGTTGTCGTTGTCCTCGATCACCTTCACCGGCAGGTCGTAGCCGGCCAGATGGCGGATGAAGGCGCAGGTGTAAAGGATTTCGGCCTGCGCCTCGGGCAGGGGTTTGCCCTGCTCCTGGGTCAGCAGGCGGGCAAGGTCCTCGGCCTCGGCCTCGATGCGGTCGGCGACGGCCAGGATCAGGGCGCGGCGGGCCTTGATCGGGCGCGCGGCCCAGCCGGGAAACGCGGCCTTCGCGGCGGCGATCGCGGCCTCGGCCTGCGCCTGCGAGGCGCGCGGCGCCATGGCCAGCACCTGTTCGTTGGCCGGGTTCACGACCTCCATGGTCAGGTCGCCCGGGACCAGTTCGCCGTCGATCAGCAGTCGGTATTCGCTCATGTTCGCCCCCTCGGTTGGATCGGAAAACCCTGCCGTTCCGGGGGCCGCGATTCTTGCCAAATCCGGCCAAATGCCGGGCCTGCGCGAAATCTGGCCGGAAATGTCAAATTCTGCGCCGCAGCGCCCGGCGCAGGATCCCCGGGAAAGCAACTGTTTGTTAACGAATTTCCGAATGCTGCGCGACGCCTTGCCGATTGGTGCCGGCGCTTGCCGGTTCTGGCCCTCCATGTGCTACACTTTGCCGCAACAGGGAACTTGCCGGGCCAAGGCGCAAGACGACTGCCAGCCCCGCTCAGCCACGGGAAACGCCATGCAGACGTCATGGATTCGCGGAGCCGTCGCTTTCATGCTTCTGGGACCAGAGGCAGACGCCGCACATGCGGCGACCGAGCCGCCGATGTCGCTGCAAACCTTTGTCAACCGCCTTGAGGTCGAGCGCGCCGCCAGCACCGACAGCCTGCGGTCCTGGCGCTCGGGCGAGACGCTGCCCCTGGACGCCATCGGCATCCTGGGCGAGGCCATCGCCCCCCGCCGCAACCTTGGCGAGGCGCTGCGCATCTTTGCCAAGGGCTTTCCCATCCTGCAATCGAACAGCGCCATCACGCTGGAGGTGAACGGGGACGAGGCGCATGTCGCCTATCGCGTCCTCGCCCCCCGCATCTGGCCGCGCCGCGCCGACGCGGAACTGACGCTGGGCCTGATCCGCGGCCTGTGCGACCGCTACGGCGTCCCGCGCGAGGCGATCCGCGACATGTGCTTTGAACATCAGCCCGACCGCGACCTGCGGGCGCTTTACCGCCATCTTGGCCGCACGCCGCGCTTCGGGCAGGACGAAAACCGCATCACCTTCTCGGCCAGGGTGCTGGCGAACCCGGCGCGCGATGGGGCCTTGGGCGATGCCAATGCCAGCGCGAAGCAACTGGATCAGGCGCTGACGGAACTGCGCCGGCAGACGCCGGTTTCGCAGCGCGTCCATGCGCTGATCCTGACCCAGATGGAGCGGGGGCTGGTCAATCAGGCGCAGATCGCCGCGCAGCTTGGCATGTCCGAACGATCGCTGCGCCGGGCGCTGGCGGCCGAGGGCCAGCCATTCCACGAAATCCTTGAAGAATCGCGCCGCGCCCATGGCTTTGCGCTGCTGGTGCGCAGCGACCGGCTGTTCGGGGAAATCGCCCTGCTTCTGGGCTATTCCGATCAGACGGCCTTTTCGCGGGCCTTTTCGCGCTGGTACGGGGCGTCGCCGCGCGAACTCAGGAAGATGGGTGCCGAAGAGGTCAGCGTGATCCGCTGATCGAAGCGCCCTTCGCGTGCCGGGCCGCTATGGGCGATGAAGATGCGCGTGCGGTCGGCGTGGCGGGTGTCGATGGCGGCAAGGATGCGGCGGCAGGCGGCATCGTCGATTTCGGAAAACGCCTCGTCAAAGATCATCACCCCGGCCGGGCGCAGCAGGGCGCGGGCAATGGCGATGCGCTGGCGCAAGCCCCCTGAAAGGTCGGCGCCGGTCTCGGCGATGGGGGTCGCAAGACCCGCCTCTGCCCGCGCCCAATCGGCAAGATCGGCGTCGGCCAGCACCTGCCACAGCGCGGCGTCACCCGCATCGGGGGCGGCAAGGCGCAGGTTCTCGGCCAGCGTGCCGCGCAGGATCGCCGGGCGCTGCGCGAGATGCGCGATGCGTTCCGTCAGCGCCGCGGGACGCAAGCCGGCGACATCGGCGCCGGAAAGCAGCGCGGCGCCCTCGGCCAGCGTGGCGTCGCGGGTCAGCGCCGCCATCAGCCGCGACTTGCCGATGCCCGAGGGGCCGTCCAGCAGCACGCGCTGGCCGGGCAGGATATCGGCGCTGACCGGGTGGTGGACGCCGCCGGTGGCGCGCGCCTCGCGCAGGGTCAGCGTGGCGGGGCCCGGCGAGGGGGCCGCGCCCGTATCGGGGCGCGCGCTGGCGATGACGCCGCCCAACCGCGCGGCGGCGACGCGGGCGCGGGCCTGCGCGTGGTAAAGCCCCAGCAGGTTCCGCAGCGGCCCCGACATCATCCCGGCATAGGCCAGAAAGGCTATCAGCGTGCCGATCTGCCAGTCGCCGCGCACCACCTGCCAGCCGCCGACCAGCAGGATCGCGCCGCGCAGGATGGCGGTGATGGTCTGGCTGACCGCGCCCACGGTTTCCGACCACAGCCGCTGGCGGATCAGCCCGCCGATCTGGGCGCTTTGGGCGCGGGCGAAACCGGCCTCGCGCTGGTCCAGCGCGGCAAGGCCGCGCAGGGTGGCGCGGGCGCCAAGCGTCTCGGCCATGGTCGAGGTCAGCGCGCCGCGCCGTTCGCGCACATCCTCGGCCAGGGCGCGGGTGCGGGGGCGGGCGCGGGACAGGAACCACAGCTCGAAGGGCGCGGCCAGCAGGGGCAGCAGCGCCATGCGCCAGTCCAGCGCGACCATCAGCGCCAACCCGCCGGCAAGGCGAAAGACGGCGCCGGCTGCGACCAGCAGCGTGTCGAAGGCAAAGCTTTGAATTTCGGCGCAGTCGCCGTCCAGCCGGGCCATCGCCTCACCCAGCGGCAGGTCGGGCAGGGCGGGGTCGCGGGCCAGCGCCGCGCAGAAAAGCCGTCCGCGCAGGTCGGCCAGCATCGCCGCCGAGGCGCGCAGATGCAGCATGGAATTGACGATGCCAAAGCCCACCGCGCCCAGCCCCAGCACGAATGACAGGCCCGCCCAGAAGACCAGCGCCGGCATGTCGCGCGCCATGATGCCGGCGTCGATCACCTGTCGCGTCAGCATCGGCATCGCCAGCCCCAGCGCCGCCGCCGCCAGCGAGGCCGCCAGCACCAGCCCGGCGCCCGGCAGCGCGCGCGCCATGACCGGCGCGATCCAGCGCGCGGCCTCGGTGCCGAAGATCAGCCGGGCGGCGCGGGCGGCAAACCTATCCATGCTTGCGCTCGGGTCCAAGGTGGCGGGCGCGGGCGGTCAGCGCGGCGATGGCGGCGGCGCCGGTCAGGCGTTCCCCGGCCGCCGTGATCGCGGCAAGATGGCCGGCGATGCGCGCGGCGCCAAGGCTGGCGCCGCCCATGCCGGGGGCGCCGTGTTCGGGCGAATTGCACCATGCGCCGAAAAGCGCCGGCCCCAGTTGCGAGATGTCGTCCCAGCCGCAGCGCGCATCGCCGGTGGCGGCGATGACGCCCGGATAGGCGGCGGGATAGCAGGCGGGGCCGCGGGCCGGATGCGCGGCGACCAGCACCGCGCCCGCATCCGTCAGCGCCGCGCAGGCGCGCTCCAGCGGCGCGCGGTCGGCGGCAAGGCCAAGGCTGAGGCAGATCACCTCGGGGCGCTGATCGGGCGCCATCGCGGCGAACCAGCGCAGCGCCGCGGCGACCCGCAGCGCGCTGGTCAGCGGACGGTCGCCGAAGACCTGCGCATGCAGGATCGCCGCGCCGGGGGCGGCGCGGCGGATGATCGCGGCGACGGCGGTGCCATGGCCCAGCCGGTCCGGCTCGGCCGGGTGGACGGCGCCATCGGCCAGAAAGGCGCGCGCCATCGCCCGTTCGCCGGGCGGATCGTCGGCGGGGCCGCCGCTGTCGATCACACCCACGCGGACCATGTCATTCGTCCCGCGTGAACATGCGCACCGATGCCAGCGACATCGAGGCATTGCCGGGCAGATCGATCTGACCCTTCTTTTCAAGCGTTTCGGCGTCATAGGCAGCCAGGTCGCCAAGCGCGCCGCCCAGCCACACCGTCTTGCCATCGGTCGAAACGATGACCGAATAATAGCTGTGCGGCAGGGGCACGCGCTTGATCGGCACGTCCTTTTCCAGATCGAAGCTTTCCAGCACGTTATAGGCGCCATAGGCCCGGGTCTTGGCCGGGTTCACCCCGGTCGAGAAATAGAACACGTCCATCGCCCGCACGTCGCGCATCTTCATCTGGCCGGTATCAAGGTCCATGGTCAGCAGGCCGGTGCGCGGCGCCTCGGGGTCGGTCGGTTCCTTGTCCTTGAGCATGGTGTAGAAGGGCACGGCCATCACGCCCGAGGTCTCATACTGGCTCCAGACCGCCAGCACGTCGGGCTGGACATAGGTATCGGGCTTCCAGCTTTGGATCGGCAGATCCTCGACCAGCTTGCCGGCGGCGGGGTCCATGACATGCAGCGACCGCCCCAGCCCATAGATGTGCTTGCCGTCGCGCGACCAGGCCAGCAGCGTCACCTGACGCGGGGCGTCAAAGGTCTTTTGCAGCTTGAGCGTCTGGGCGTCGTAAAGCGCGATGCGGGTGGGCTGCACCTTGAAATGCGTGGGAAACAGCCGCACCGGCGTCTGATAGGCGGCCAGCGTCTTGCCGTCGGGCGACAGCGCCAGACCGAACAGGGTCTTGACCCGCTCTTCGGGGGTGGAAAGATCGACGCGGGCCAGCGTCTCGCCGGTGGTCAGGTCCAGCTTGACGATGCTTTCGGTCTTGTTGACCGAGGCGTAGGCGATCTTGCCGCCGGGCGCGACGACCGGAACCATCGGGGTGGGGCCGGCGTCCTTGACGGTGATGACCTTTTCCACGGCCATCTTTTCGGTATCGACCACGATCAGCTTGTCGGGGCGGGCGGGGGCAAGGATGTAATCCTTGGCCAGCGCCGGCGCGGCGCAGGTTGCCATCACGGCCGCCAGCGAAATCAGTGTCTTGCGCATGATGTCAGCCCTTGCTTTCGGGAAAGACGGATTGCAGCTTGCGCCAGTCCTGCATGACGTCGTCGGCGCCCGCGCTCCATTCGGGATAGGTTTGCAGCGTGTCGGCGACCTGCGCCGGCCACCAGCACGGGTCCGCACAGCCGTAAAGGTCGGCCTCCATCGGCTGGCACAGGTTCGAGACGGCGCCAAAGGCGTCCACCTCCCAGCCGGGATCGAAGGAGGTGGTGCAGCCGACAAGCGAGTTCATCGCCACGACCTCGTCCTCGCGGCCTTCGGCCTGTGCCTCGGCGAATTGCTTGGCCTTGGCGTTGGCGGGGGTCAGATGTTTCATTGGATAACCTCCTTGGTTGCGGCGGGCCGTGCCGTGCGCGGCTCAAGCTGGGTGCGGAAGAATGCGGGATTGGCCTGCATGATGCGGACATAGGCCTCGATGCCGAAATCGACCCAGTCGCGCATCAGGTCGCAGTAATGCCAGACCGGGGCATAGGGATCGCCCTGGCGTGCATAGCTTTCGTGATAGCAGCCGCCCGCGCAGATCGAGCGGATGCGGCAGGTGCGGCAGCCATAGCTGCTGCGGTCTTGCGCACCCTCGATAAAACGGGCCAGCTTCGGCACGTCGATGCCCTCGGCGACATTGCCATAGGTCGGCTGGTCCGAGCCGACAAAGCGGTGGCACAGGTGCAGGTCGCCCTGCCGGTCCACGGCCAGCATCCCCAGACCCGCGCCGCAGGGCACGGCCTTCTTGGTGCCCTGGGCGATATCGGTCAGCAACTGGTGCATGTTGGAAAAGCCGATATTCTCGCCCCGGCAGGCGGCCTCGACATAGCGGCGGCCAAGGGTCTTCATGTCCTCGAACACCGCCTTCAGCGCGCCGTCGTCAAGGTTGAAGACCGCGATCGGCCCCGAGGTCGCCGGGCCGAAGCCCACCTCGTGAAAGCCAAGGTCGTTCTTCAGGTGGTCGTGGATGCCGATGACATCGGTCACGCCGCGGGTCAGCGTCACCCGCACGCCCACCGGCCGCGAGCGGTAGCGCGAAAGCAGCATCCGCACATTGCGCGCGACAAGGTCATAGCTGCCCTTGCCGCCCACCGTCAGGCGGTTCGCGTCATGCAGCGCCTTGGGGCCGTCCATGCTGACGGTCAGCGCGAAGCGATGCGCGTCGAACCAGTCCACCAGTTCGGGCGTCAGCAGCGTGGCGTTGGTCGTCAGCGAGAAATCGACCGTCTTGCCCAGTTCGGCGGCGCGGGGGATGGCATAGGCCACGACCTCGCGGATCAGGGGCATGTTCGACAAGGGCTCGCCGCCGAAGAACACCACGTTGACGCGGTCGCGGGCATGGGCCTGCCGCAGCAGCAGCTCAAAGCTGGCGCGCGCGGTGGCGAAGTCCATCTTTTGCCCCTTGGCGGGCGTGGTCAGGTCCTCTTTGTAGCAATAGGTGCAGGCAAGGTTGCAGCCGGTGTTCACGTTCAGGACGATCGTGGACAGCGGGATTTCCTCGACCTTCGCGATGGGGCGCGGCGTGTCGGGCGCGTCCGCGTCGCGCAGGATATCCAGCGCCAGAAAGCTTTGCAGGCAGTCGGTCAGGGTTTCGGGGTCATGCTGCGCGCCAAGCTCGGCGCGCAGCAGCCCGGCATCGATGGCGGGGTTGCGACGGAACAGGTCATAGACATCGCGCGCCACGCCATCCAGCGCGAACAGGCTGGTCGTCGGCACATGCATCAGCATGGCATGGCCATCGACATCGACCCGGTGGGCGTTGTGGCGGATGAGCGTCAGGGCTGACATCACGGCACCTCAGCGGATCGGAGCGTCGACGAAGCGCTGGACCGTGGCGTAAAGATGCGCCTCGGCGGTCAGCGGCACGTCGCCCGCGTCTACGGTGGCGATGACCTTCAGGTTGCCGGCATTGTTGGTCATCATCGGGCGTTCGGGGTTCGGGCCGGCCTCGGCGGGCGTGAACAGCCCGCTTTCGCTGATGCTGCCGGCGAATTTCGCGTCCTGCATCTTCACCGCCTCTTCGTTGAAGTTGTCGGTGCGCCACTTGGCCGGGAAAACGCCAAGCGCGATGTCGTCGCCGGTGGCGGGCTGGCCATCGGGGCCGTTCAGCCAGCCCATCGCCTCGAACTGGGCGGGGGTCTTGGCGATGGGGCCGTCATTGCCGCCGATCCGCGCCATCGCCATGTCGGGGACGATGCTGATGCGGTCGGGTTTCGCATAGGCGACCAGATCAAGGCTTTCGCCGCCAAGGCCGATCTTGACCGGGCCGGGGGCGCCGCTGGCGGTCAGCTTCAGGACGGTGATGCCGTCCTTGCTGCTTTCCACGCTGCCGGTGACGCCTTCGGGCAGGGTCAGATCGCCCGCAAGGCCGGTGCCGGCCAGCGTGACGCGGGTTTCCTCGCCCAGCTTCAGCCGCCGGGGGAAGGCGGCCAGAACCTGCGCGGCGTCGCCGGCGCGGGCGGCCTCGATCCGGCCGCCGATCACGTCGCTGTCGGCCTGATACCAGCGCCCCGACAGGCGCCCCGCGGCGTCGATGCTGGCGACCTGCCGGATCGTGGTGGTGCCGTCCGACAGCGTCGCGCGCCACTCGCCCGTCCCAAGGACGCGGCCCGAGCCCTTGAAGCTGCGGCTGCCATCGGCAAAGTCCAGCACCATCGCGACCTCGTATTCGCCGCCCTTGCGGGTCAGCACCAGCTTGCCGGTATAGTCGCCGACACCCGGCTGGCGCCCGGCCAGCACATAGTCGCCCGAGGCGTCGCCCGCGAAGGCCGCCGGCGCCTCACCCAGGGGATAGGTCTTGGCAAGGAAGGGGATGACTTCGGCCTGCGCGATGCTCCACCAGTCGCGGTCCCGCGCCAGCGCCTGATATTCCAGCGTCGGGAACTGGCCCAGATGGAAGTTCACCAGATGCGCCCAGTCCTCGGGCGTGCGGCGTTGCAGGGCGACGCGGGCATAGGAATGGCAGCGCCCGCAGGTCTGGCTCATCTGCGGGTTCGGGCCTTCGTCGACGGCGACCGGCTCGCGTTCAAGGATATAGCGGCGGTCGCTGGTCTCGGCCAGGGTCAGGCCGCGGCTGTCGGACAGGTAGCGCACGACGGTGGCGCGGTCCTCGGGCGACAGGACGACGCCGTGATTGCGCATCATCCGGGTCACGGTCATGTCCCAGCCTTCCGGCGTCTTGCGCACGGCGTCGATGCGTTCCCATTTGCCGTCGGGGTTCTGGACGTGGCAGGACGAGCAGGTGTTCTCGATCACCTCTTCGCCCGACATGGCGCGGGCGGGCAGGGTGGCGGCAAGCCCCGCGGCAAGGGCGGTGGCAGAGACCAGCGCGGTCCGGGTCAGTGGCTTCATGGCGGCTTCCTCTGGCGGTCGGGGCGCGTCTGGCCCGATTGCGATGACGCACAGGAAAGCGCGGCGGGCGCGCGCGTTCTTGTCATTCCCGGCCAAGCTTCGCGGCATGTCGTCGCGGGCGGCCGATCTGGCCGGAAATGTCAGGAATCGCGACTTGCCGGGGTGCAGTCTGGGCGAAATCCTGACCATTCGGGGGGCATCGACATGCCGGAACGCTGTGATCTGATCGTGCTGGGGGCGGGGCCTGCGGGCGCGGTCTCGGCCTGGCTTGCCGCGCGCGAGGGGCTGGCGGTCGCGCTGGTCGACCCCATCCGCCCCCGCCCCCGGCTTGAGGGGCTGAGCCCGCGCCTGCACCGCTGGCTGGCCGGGCAGGGCCTGCTTGAGGGGTTCGGCGGCCTGATCGGCCCGCTGCGCCGTCAGGTCGACTGGGCCGGGGCCAGCGAAAGCAACCGCGAATACGTTGTCGAGCGCGCGGCGCTGGACGCGCATCTGCGCGACCGGGCGGTGGCGGCGGGGGCAAGGCTGATCCATGGCAGCGGTGCGCCCGCGCCCGGCGGCGCGGCACTGGCGGGGGGCGGGCAGTTGCTGGCGCCCCTGGTCATCGACGCGCGCGGGCGGCAGGCGCCCCTGCCCGATGCGCGCGCCCCCGCGACGCTGGCGCTGTCGGGCTGGATCACGGCAGAGCTGCCCGCCGGCATCCGGCTGACCGCATTCCGGCGCGGCTGGCTGTGGCGGGTGGCGCTGCCGGGCGGGCGCGTCTGGGTGCAGGCGATGCTGGACGCCGCCGGGACCGGCACGCCGTCCCAGCGCCTGTGCGCCGCCCTGGCCGAGGCCGAGCCGGCGCTGTCCGCCGCCCCCCTTGCCGGCGATGTGCTGGTGCGCGAGGCCGCGCCGCGCCTGCCCGACCCCGTTGCCGATCTTGCGGTGCTGCGCGTCGGCGATGCCTTTGCCGGCATGGACCCGCTGTCGGGGCACGGCCAGTTCTGGGCGGTCTCAAGCGCGCTGGCGGTTGCCGCCGTGCGCCGCACGCTGACCGCGCAGCCCGACAGCACCGAGATATGCCGGCAGTTCCTGAACGACCGCGCGCGGCAGGTCAGCCTGCATCAGGCGCGGGTCGGGCGCGACTTCATCCGGCTTGAGACGCGCTTCAGCGATGCCCCGTTCTGGCGGGCGCGGGCGCAGTTTCCCGACGACGTCGCGGCCATGGCCGCGCCCGCCGCGCCGGAAATCCGCCCCGCCATCGTGGTCGAGGACGGGCTTCTGGTCACGCGCGACGTGCTGCATACGCCGCGTTCGCCCATGGGGATCGGCTGGATCGGCTCCACCCCCGCCGCCGAGGCGTGGCGGCTGTGGCAGGCGGGCCAACTGGCCGAGCCGCTGGCCAGCCATATCCGGGCCGAACTTCAGGGCTGAGTTTCAGGGCCTGAGTTTCAGGGCTGAAGCCAGCTTTCCAGCAGCCGGAAATCCGGCCCCAGCCGCACCATCTCGGTCTTGCGGCCGGGCAGCAGCGCGCCGTGGCTGTCCGACAGGCCCAAAAGCCGCGCCGGAACCGAGGTCGCCATCGCCAGCGCCCGGTCCGGCGTGATGCCGACCTGCCCGACCAGCGTGGCGATGGCCTGCGGCAGCGTCAGATCCGCGCCGGCCAGCGTGCCATCGGCCAGCGTCAGGCGGCCATCGCGGCGCAGGACCTGACGGCCGTTCAGCTCCATCTCGGTCAGGTCGGTGCCGGCGAAGGCCATGCAGTCGGTGACAAGGAAAACCCCGTTCCGCCGCGCCGACAGCGCCAGTTGCATAACCGCCGGGTGGACGTGGATGCCGTCCGCGATCAGCCCCGCGCCGGCATCGCCCGACAGTACCGCGCCGGCAAGGCCGGGGTTGCGGTGGCCGATCTGGCTCATGGCGTTGAAAAGATGCGTGGCGCAGCGGGCACCGGCGGCGAAGGCGGCGTGGGCCTCGTCATAGCTGCAATCGCTGTGACCAAGGCTGACCACCGCGCCCGCGCCGGTCAGCGCCGCGATCTGCTGCGGCGTCGCCGATTCGGGCGCCAGCGTCACCATCAGCGCCGGCAGCCGCCGCGCGGCGTCGCAAAGCCGGTTCAGGTCGTCTTCGGTCATCGGCCGGATCAGCGCCGGGTCATGCGCACCCTTGCGGCGCGGGTCCAGATGCGGCCCCTCCAGATGCAGGCCCAGAAAGCCCGGCACGGCCGCCTCGGTCGCGCGGATGCCGGCGGCGATGACGCGGGCGGTCGCGGCGGGCGTGTCGGTGATCAGCGTGGGCAGGATGCCCCCGGTCCCCAGCGCGCGGTGGGTCGCGCAGATATGGCGCAGCGCCGCCAGATCGGTGGTGCCGTCGACCATCACCCCGCCGCCGCCATTCACCTGCAAATCCAGAAATGCCGGGGCAAGGATGCCCGACACGGCGCGGCTGCCGATCCGCGGCACCTTGTCCTGCGGCAGGATCGCCGTGATCATGCCGTCCTGCATCACCAGCGCGTGGCCCGAAAGCAGCCGCGTGCCATCGAAGATCCGTGCCCCGGTCAGGATCTCGCGCGCCATCAGATGGTCTCCGTGACCTTGCGCAGATGCGGGGGCACATCGGGGTCGAAGCCGCGCCGCCGCGCCAGCCCCTCGATGAAGGCATAGAAGGTCGCCTGCATGACCAGCGGCGCCACCAGGGGGTGCAGCCCCTGGACCGAGGGCAGCGTGATCGCGCCCTTGACCTCGGTCGCGGTGACAAAGACATCCGCACCCTGCGCCGCCAGCCGTTCGGCCGTGGCCGAGAGTTGCGGCAGGGCGGCGTCCGCGATCCCCAGCGCCAGCACCGGGAAATGCGCCTGCACGATGGCCGCGGGGCCATGCAGGACCTCGGCGGCGGAATAGGCCTCGGCGTGGATGCCGCTGGTTTCCTTGAACTTCAGCGCCGCCTCGCTGGCGATGGCGAAGCCGGGGCCACGGCCCAGCACAAAGGCCGAACTGGCGCGTGCAAGCCGCGCCGACAGCGGCGACCAGTCCAGCTCGATGGCCTGACCCAGCGCCTCGGGCAGGGCGGCCAGCGCGTCCTGCAAGGCGTGATCGCCCCGCCATTCGGCCAGAAGCGACAGCCCCGCCAGCACCGAGCAGACGAAGGTCTTGGTGGCGGCGACGCTTTTTTCCTCGCCCGCCTGCAAGGGCAGGCAATGGGCGGAGGCCTGCGCCATCGGGCTGTCCTCGTGGTTGGTGATGGCGATGGAGAGCGCCCCCCCCTGACCCGAGGCGCGCATCATCTCGACCCCGTCGGGGCTGCGGCCCGATTGCGAAATGCCGATGCAGGCGGCCTTGCCCAGCCGCAACGGCCGGCGATAGATCGAGGCGATGGAGGGCCCGACCGAGGCGACGGGGACGCCCGCCTCAAGCTCAAAGGCGTATTTCAGGTAGGTGGCGGCGTGGTCGGACGATCCGCGCGCCACGGTGACGACCAGATCGGGGTCCTTGCGGCGCAGGGCCGCGGCGGCGTCCAGCACCGCCTGCCGCGAGCGGTCAAGGAAACGGGCGGCGGCCTCGGGGATTTCGGCCACTTCGCGGGCCATGTGGGTCTGGGTCATTTCAGATTCCTTTCGCCATCGGGCGCAAGTTTCAGTTCCACGGCGAAGTCATAGGCATCGCCGCGGTAAAGCGAGCGGGTGAATTCGACGACCTTGCCCGAGGGCAGGTAGGAAATGCGTTCGATTTTAAGGCCGGCGGCGCCCGGCAGAACGCCCAGCAATTCGGCGTCCTTGGCATTCAGGTTCGCGGCCGAGATGCGCTGCACCGCGCGCACCGGGCGCAGGCCGCGCGCCTGCAATTCGGCATAAAGCGAATCGCCGACCAGATCGGGGTCGGGCAGGATGTCGTCGGAAAGCGATGCGCGCTCGATCGCCAGCGGGATGCCGTCGGAACTGCGCACGCGTTCCAGCCGCGCCACGCGGTCGCCGACGCCCAGTCCCAGGGCCATCACCTCTTCGGGGGCGGGGGCGTGCAGGCCGCGCGCGATCCAGCGGCTTTCGACGGTGCGGCCGCGCCGGGCCATGTCCTCGGTAAAGGATGTCAGCAGCGACAGCGCCTGTTCCAGCTTTTCGACGCGCGGCGCGACGAAGGTGCCCGAGCCGCGCTTTTGCACCAACTGCCCCGAGGCGACCAGTTCGGCCACCCCCTTGCGGATGGTGACGCGCGAAAGCCCGGTCATCGCCGCCAGTTCGCGTTCGGATGGCAGGCTGTCGCCGGGCCGCAGCCGCCCCGAGGCGATGGCCTCGGCGATGCGCCGATGCAGTTGCAGGTAAAGCGGGCCGCCGCCCGTTTCCTCGAACGCATCGGCGGTGAAGATGTCGCCGGGTTCCGCCATCACGCCCCCCGCCGGGCAAGAAACAGCGCCCCGTCCAGCCCCGAGCCAAGCGGCGCCCGCATCTGCCAGCGCCCCGCCAGCCGCTCGGCATAATGCGGACCAAGGCCGCCCAGAAAGATCACCGGCAGGTCGCGGCCCTGTTGCAGCGTGTCGATCATCCCGCCCACCTGCGCCACTGCGGCGCCGAAGATGCGGGCGGCGGCGGGGTCGTCGCCGGCGACGATGCGGGGGGCGAAGCTGCCGAATTCGGCCGGCGGGGCGTGCAGCCCGAACGAGATGACGCCTTCGACCCCGCCCAGTTCGGTCAGGACGCCTTGCAGAAGCGGGGTCATGGGGGCAAAGCCGTCCTCGGCCCGCAGCGCCTCGGAGAGCAGGGCGCGGCCAAGGACGGCGCCGCCGCCCTCGTCGCCCAGCAGGAAGCCGCGGCCGCCATATTGGCGGAACTGGCCGCCGCTTTGCACGGCAAAGACCGAGCCGGTGCCCATGGCGGCGACGATGCCCTCGCCATCCCCCAGCGCGCCCGCCGTGGCGGTGACGACATCGGTGACGATGCGCGTGCGCCGGAATGGCAGCATCGCCTGCAACTTGCGCGCTGACGCCGTGACATTGGCGCCGGCCAGCCCCAGCAATGCGTCCAGATCGTCCAGATGGCCCTGTCCGGCGGCCTCGACGGCGGCGCGGGCGGCGGTCAGGATATTGGCGCAGGCGCTTTCCGTCTGGACCGAGATATTGGCCGGCCCCGCCGCGCCCTGGCCCAGGATGCGCCCCTGCGCATCGGCCAGCGCCGCCCGGCACCCCGTGCCCCCACCGTCAACAGCCAGAAAAAGCGCCATGGTGCCCCCTTTTGCCTGCACGATACCAAAAGAATACCAAAAGGAAAGACCTATTCATAAAGATGCGGAAAAAACGACAGAATGGCTGAAATAAAGAAATTGCTTTACAAGTGGTATTCTTTTGGCATCATATGCCGGACAGGAGGAATCACATGGCCGAATCCAGCACCGAGGCACGCCATCCCGCGTCGGAGGGCTTTCACACCCTTGCCGGACAAGAGGCGCTGGCGGTCTTGCTGGACGCGCAGGTGGCGGCGCTTGATGCGCTGCGCCCGGCCATTCCGGCGCTTGAGCGGGTGGCGGATGCGGCGGCGGCCTCGCTGCGGGCGGGCGGCAAGCTGGGCTATGCCGGGGCCGGCTCGTCCGGGTTGATGGCGCTGGCCGACTGCCTTGAGCTGGCCGGAACCTTCGGCATCGCGCCCGAGCGCACGCCGATGATGTTGGCGGGCGGCACGCAATCGCTGCTGCGCCTGACCGGCAGCGTCGAGGACGATCCGGCGCTGGCGCTGGCCGATCTGGACCGCTCGGGTCTGGGGGCGGGGGATACGCTGCTGTGTCTGTCGGCATCGGGGCGCACGCCCTATGCGCTGGCCATGGCCGAGGCGGCGCGGGCGCGCGGCGTGACCGTCGCGGGCTTTGCCAATGTCGCGGGTTCGGCGCTGCTGACACTGGCCGACATTCCGGTGCTGGTCGCGACCGGCCCCGAGGTGATTTCCGGCTCGACCCGGATGGGGGCGGCGACGGCGCAGAAGGTGGCGCTGAACATGGTCTCGGTCCTGGCGGCGATGCGGCTGGGACATGTCCATGACGGCTATATGGTCAATCTGGTGGCCGACAATATCAAGCTGATCGACCGTGCCGCGCGCATCGTCGCCGCCATCGCCGGTGTTTCCCGCGATGAGGCGGTCGCGGCGCTGGCGCGGACCGATGGCGCGGTAAAGCCCGCCATTCTGGTCGCGCGCGGCATGGCGCCGGGCGCGGCCGGCGCGGCGCTGGCGGCAAGCGGCGGGCATCTGGCGCCGCTTTTGTAGGAAATGCAGCAATCGGGTTCAGCAGAGACCCATCCACAGGGAGAAGACAATGACCAAGACCATCCGCTATGCGCTGCTGGCCAGCACGCTTCTGTCCGGGGCGGCCTGGGCCGAGGACGTGACCCTGACCATCGAAAGCTGGCGCAACGACGACCTGACCATCTGGCAGGAAAAGATCATCCCCGCCTTCGAGGCCGCCCATCCCGGCATCAAGGTCATCTTCGCGCCCTCGGCGCCGGCGGAATACAACGCCGTGCTGAACTCCAAGCTGGATGCGGGCTCGGCGGGCGATCTGATTACCTGCCGGCCCTTCGATGCCTCGCTGGAGCTGTTCAACAAGGGCAAGCTTGCCGATCTGAGCGCCATGCCGGCGATGGCCAATTTCTCGGACGTGGCGAAATCGGCCTGGCAGACGGATGACGCAGCCAAGACCTTCTGCGTGCCGATGGCCTCGGTCATCCATGGCTTCATCTATAACCGCGCGATTTTCGACGAGCTGGGGCTGACCCCGCCCAAGACCGAGGCCGAGTTCTTTGACGTTCTCGACAAGATCAAGGCGGACGGCACCTATATCCCGATGGCGATGGGCACCAACGACCAGTGGGAAGCCGCCACCATGGGCTATCAGAATATCGGCCCGAACTACTGGAAGGGCGAGGAAGGCCGCAAGGCGCTGATCGCCGGCACCCAGAAGCTGACGGACGAGGATTGGGTCGCGCCGTTCCGGCAACTGGCGAAATGGAAGGACTATCTGGGCGACGGGTTCGAGGCGCAGACCTATCCCGACAGCCAGAACCTGTTCACGCTGGGCCGCGCCGCGATCTATCCGGCCGGCTCGTGGGAGATCGGCGTCTTTGGCCCGCAGATCGGCGGTGCCTTCGAGATGGGCGCCTTCCCGCCGCCGCTGCCGGCCGCGGGCGACAAGTGCTATATCAGCGACCATACCGACATCGCCATGGGCATGAACGCCGCGACCAAGCACCCCGAGGAGACGAAGAAGTTTCTGGACTGGGTGGGCTCGTCCGAGTTCGCCTCGCTTTACGCCAATGCGCTGCCGGGGTTCTTCTCGCTCAACTCGGCGCCGGTCGAGATGCAGGACCCGTTGGCGAAGGAATTCGTGAGCTGGCGCGAGAGCTGTTCGCCCACGATCCGCTCGACCTACCAGATCCTGTCGCGGGGCACGCCGAACCTGGAAAACGAGACCTGGAACGCCAGCGCCAATGTCATCAAGGGCACCGAGACCCCGGAGGCCGCGGCCGAGCGGCTGCAGAAGGGCCTGGCAAGCTGGTACGCGCCGCAGCAGAAGTGACCTTTTGCCGGGCCATGCGGCCCGGCGGCGGCGGGGGGCGTTCCGCGCCCGGCACCCCCCGAGGATATTTTCCCATGAAAGAAGGAGGGAGGCGTCATGGCGCAG
>RRZU010563442.1_pt1 | contig 17286 bp, 15 predicted proteins | sample 2165561 | NCBI WGS metagenome assembly RRZU01 (sample SAMN10456909, study PRJNA506462) | wastewater metagenome | isolation source: wastewater sludge | place: USA: Moscow, Idaho | reverse complement strand
CAGGATAGATATTAAAGTTTTCTTTATTAAAAGAGATTTTTTTTTTTTTTTAGTGAGTCATTGCATTTGTATTTTGAATAATAGCTTCAATTACCCCTTTTGTTTTAAAGTTTTGAGAAGCTATTTCTATATCAACACTTTGACCTATTTTTATACTATTTAGATTTGTTTCTGAAATATCTGTTTTTATTAAAAGATTTGATAAATCAGTTAAGATAAATGCTGGCATTGAAGGCATTGCCATTTCACCAGCTTTTATAGATTTTTTAATAATTAAGCCATCATTTGGGGCTTTTATTTTTAGATAGTCATATTGAGTATCAACTTCTTTTAATTTTGCATTTGTGATTAAAATCATATTTTTTGTATTTAATAGATTTAATTCTAGTTGCTCTAAATCATATTTAGATACTAAATCCTGCTCTTGTAATCTTTTATATCTGTTGTAGTTTAATTGAATATTTTTTTCTTGATTTTTTAAAATCTCTAGATTTAAAAGAACTTCTTTTTTATTTGAATCAATACTAGAAGAATCTATTTCATATAAAATATCACCTTTTTTTACTTGAGAACCTTCATTTACATAAACCTCTTTGATATAACCCATATTTCTGCTTGTAATAATCTTTTCATTATCAGAAATCACTGTTCCTGATAGTTCTAGTTGATTTGCAAATAAATTTACACAAAAAATAGTTGTTAGTAATATTTTTATCATTAGTTTTTTCCCTCTTTAATATTTTTCCTTAAAACAAGATTTAATGAAGCTAAAGCAAGAGATTTTTCATATCTAGCTTGAATTAATAATGCTTCATTTTTTCTATAGTTTGCTTCTTGTTGAAGCAGGGTTGTCATTGAAATTAATTGATTTTTATATTGAAGTTTTGCTTGTTCTAAAATATCAGATGCTAGATTTTTAGCTTCTATTTTTTCTTCTAAGATTTTCTCTTTAGTTTCTAAATTAAGCATGGCTTTTTTTAGTTCTAATTTAATAGCGTCTTTTAATTTTTCTTCATTTAAATTAGCTTTTTGATACTCTATTTGACTTTTTTGTTTTTCTATACTTCTAGTATTATCAAATAAAGTGATTGTTATACCAACCATAGCCATATAATAGTCTTTATCTTCAGATAAAGTTAAAGTATCATCATTATATCCATATTCTAGTCTTGAAAAAACACTAGGATAATAAGCTGCTTTTGCTATATCTATATTTTTTTTACTTGCATTTACTTGAATATTTTGCATTTTTACTTCATCTCTGTTTTCTAATGCTTGAGAATAAAGTTCTTTTTCATTTGGAAATTTAAAATAAAGATTTTTTAAATCTTCAACATCACTAATAGATTCATCAGAACTTAAAAAACTTAAATATGCTAAGGCAAGTTGAAAATTATTTTTACTTTCAAGTAATTGAGAATTAATATTTGATTCATAAACTTTTGCTTCATTGACATCTATTTTTGTAACAAGTCCCTCTTTATGAAAAGCAATTGCACCATTTTTCATAAAAGTAATCGCTTCTTTTGCTTTTTCTAATGCTTTTACAAAATCCTTTGCTATTACAGCGCTGTTATAAGCTTTTAAAACCTCAAACTCTAACTCTTTTACATCAAGATTATATTTAATTGTATTTGCTTGTTTTTGAAGTTTTAAAATATCTTTTTGATTTGATAATTTAAATCCTGTAAATAGAGGAATATCATAAGTTAGTTTTGTATTAAAGTTATTTCTAGCTTCTGGATAGTTTAAATCTTTTGGCTGTACATTTAGCCCTTCACTTTGCTGTGAAAAACCAAAGTCTTTAAAACTAGCTTCCCTAGAAGAAAGTTTATAATTAAATACATATCCTGCATGATTTGTTCTGCTTATCTCTTCACTAAGAGAGAATTTTCCATAAGAAACAGCATCAATATTTTCTATATCCAGTTTTGAAGACTCTATATTTAGTTTTTGTTTTTGTAAATCTTTACTATTTTTTATAGTTGTTTCTAATATTTTATCAAAACTAACACTTTGTGCATATGCAAAAGAGACTAGTAATAATGATAAATAAATTTTATGCATTTTTCATCCTATGTTCACTATATAGGCGATATTATACATTAAAAAATAAGAAATGCATATGGAAAAGTGTTTATATAATTATAAATATAAGTTATATATAAATCTGTTATATATATTATAATATAGGCTTATTTAAAGCTTTGGGCCAGATTACCAATTATTAATTGCCAGCCATCAATTACTATAAAAAAGATAATTTTTATGGGCAGGGATATCATAACAGGTGGAAGCATCATCATCCCTAGACTCATTAAAATTGAAGCCACAATTATATCTATAACTAAGAAGGGTAAAAAGACTAAAAATCCTATTTCAAAAGCAGTTCTTAGTTCACTTACTATAAATGCTGGCATTAAAAGAGTTAATGGAACAGCGTCTATATTTTTAGGATTAGGTTCTTTTTTTATTCTATAAAAAAGTGCTAAATCATCTTCTCTTGTATTTTTTATCATAAATTCTTTAAAAGGTTTTATACCTCTTTCAAAGGCAACTTCATAACCAATTTTTTCATCCATATATGGTTTAATACCATCTTCCCATGATTTCTTTCCATAAGGTTCCATGATAAAGATTGTTAAGATTAATGATAAAGATATTACTATTTGAGTAGGAGGAGTTTGTTGTAATCCCATTGCTTGTCTTAGAAGTGAGAATACTATTATAATTCTTGTAAATGAAGTAACCATTAGTATTAGCGTAGGTGCTAATGCCATTAATGTTAAAATTATAGCTATATTTATAGTTTTTACAAATTGTGCAGGTTCGTTAATTCCAGAAACAGACAAGTTTACTATTGGTGCTGTATCTTCTGCAAATGCAAAAATAGATAAAAGTAATAAGGTAACTATAATTTTCAAAAAAAATCCTATCTAAAAAATGAGTTCAATGTTATCCAAAAAATGTTTAAAACGATATAATCAAGAACTAGGCTTACTCTTCACTTGTAATATAACCTAATTCATATAATCTGTCATAGATTTTACTAGCAATATCTCCTGCTGCTTCTCCACCATGTCCACCATGTTCTTCTATAACTGTTACAACATATTGTGGATTTTTAAAAGGAGCATAAGTTGTTATCCATGCATGAGATCTTTGATAATATTGTAACTCACTCTCTTTCATTCTTACTTTTTCAGATTGAGGAATAGATACAACTTGCGCTGTTCCTGTTTTTGAAGCAATTGTAATTTTAGAATTGATATGTTTACTAGCTGTTCCTTTTGCTGCATATGAAACATCATACATTCCTTTTCTTAGCACATCTAAATACTCAAGTGGTATATCTAATTCTTTAGGCTCTTCATATGTTGCTTTATAAAAGTGTGGTTTAGGAAGTTTCCCTGTTGCTATATAACTTGTATATCTAGCAATTTGTAAAGGTGTTACTAATACATTTCCTTGCCCGATTGATGAAATTACTGTTTCACCTACATACCAAGGTTGATTATATTTCTTTTCTTTCCATTCTTTATTTGGATTTACTCCAAAAAATTCATTAATTTGATCAACACCAGTTTGTTGACCAAATCCTAACTTATCAAGGGTGCTAGATATTTTATTGATACCAATTTTTAAACTCCCCTTATAAAAGAAATCATCACAACTTTCAGCAATTGCTTTTCTAAATCCAACATTTCCATGTCCTGTTGATTTCCAACATCTAAAATTTCTATTTCCAATTGTAATAGATCCTGAGCAGTTTACATTAAAGTTGTCTTTTATATTGTTTTCTAAAAATGATAAAGCAACACCCATTTTTATAACAGATCCAGGAGGATAAAGTCCATATATTATTTTATTTGTAAATGGATGATTAAAATCGTTTCTCATATCATTCCATTCTTTTACTGAAATTCCACGTGCAAAAATATTATTATCAAACTCAGGAAATGATGCAGCAGATAATATTTCACCATTTTTTGCATCCATCACAATAACAGCTCCACTTTTTCCAGTAAAAATTTCTTGAATATACTTTTGAAGATTTATGTCTAAAGTGATTTTGATGTTATTATCTATTGATGGTTCTTTTTCATCTAAAATTTCAATCTCTTTATTTAAAGCATTTACTTTTACATCTTTATAACCCATTTCCCCTTGAAGCTTGGTGTTATAGTACTTTTCTAAACCATTTTTACCAATTATTCCATTAAATGAAGATAACTCATTATTCAAAATATCAATTTTAGAAGCTTTTCCTACATATCCAATTATATGAGAAGCTACTTCTTTTTGTGGATAATATCTTTTTGTTGAAGATTCAATTTTGATATCTTCTTTAGATGCTAAGATTGTATATTTTGAGAAAAATTCATCATAAGGAATATAATCAATTATTTCAATGAAATCATGATTATAAGAAGAATCAGCTTTTTTATACTCTTTCAATAGTTTTTCTTTTTCATATTTTGGAAAATGTTTTACTATTAAATCAATAATGTTTTCTAATTGCTCTTTATATTTGTATGAGCTTAAATGAGGTTTTATTAAAATAGTAAAACCCATTTCATTAATTGCTAGTTTTTCACCATTTCTATCTTCTATGATTCCACGAATTGGTATTTTATTAACTCTGTTTATATAATTGTTTTTTGATAATTCTTCATAATATGTGTTTGATTTTATACTTAAAAAATATACTCTTGAAAGTAAAGTAATAACAATTGTAAAAATTACAAGAAAAATTATAATTAATCTTATTTTCAAAGGAAGGCTCCTAAAAATAGCAGATCTATTATTGTATTTATAACTAAAGCGATAAATATATCCTCAGTTAATCCAAATGATATAGCCCACATAATAATAAGTCCTATGTAAAAAAATATTATATAAATATAACTATTTCCTGCACTATAAGACATTGAATTTTCTTCTTTTGGAAGAATAAAAATATAGATAAATAAGGATAAAAGAGTTAAAGAAAATGGCTTTAATCCTGTATTTATTTCGATAAATAAAAATGATATGATTACAAATGCTAGTGAATATAAATATCTTTTTCTAAGACATCTATAAAATGCTGTAAATAAAATTCCAGCAAGCATCACTAATAAAAAATGTATAGATGCAATAGTGTTTATTGTTATTGCAATTAATAATACTATAAATAAAAAAAATGGATTATCTAGGTTGTTTCTTGTCATATGTATCTAATATTTTATTTTGAATAAGTTTGGATTATAGTATAAAAAGTCTTATATGAATATCAAAACTTATTTATAAGGGAATTTGTTGTTTTTTCTTTGAGTTTATTATCAATATCTTTTTTATTATTTGATAAATCATAGATAAAAGAAAATATTTCAGCCACAGCTTTATACATAGATCCTGGAATCTCTTTATCTATATCAATTTGTGATAGAAGTTCTATTAAATCTGCATCTTCTTTTATTGGTATATCATGCTCTTTTGCAATTTTTATAATATTTGAAGCTGTTTCACCTTTACCTTTTGCAGTGATTTTTGGTGCATTGTCTTTTTCAATATCATATTTTAAGGCAATTGCTTTTTGTGTTATATTCTTTTCCATTTTATGCCCTTATATCAATACTTGAACTTATTGTTTGCGAATAGCTGTTTTCCATATAAGTTTGAGCTGGATCTTTTTTTTCTACTTGTTCTTCTTTTAAATCTAAAAGCTTAATATTCACAGGAATTAGGTCTACACTATTTAAAGCAACTTTTAATGATTGCATATTATCTCTAATAGCTGTTTTAAAATGTTCTCTTTGAGCATAGATTGTTAAATCAATTTTATTTTTATCATACATTGCAAGCATTAAATCAACTTTTCCAAAATCTTTTAGGGTTAAATTTATTTGACAATAAAACTTATCTTCATCAGTTTTTTTCATGGAGATATTACCCTCATCAAGCATTTCCCAAAAAAATGGTAAATATACATTATTTGAGTTAGAAGTTATTGAGGCTAATTGGTGATAATCTATTTGAGTTAATAATTTATCCACTTGTCTTGCTAAATCTTGTGATTTTGGATCAGTTTTAGAACTAACTTCATCTTGTATTTGTAGTAAAATAGACTTCATATCATCTGAAATATTACTTGATTGAGCTTTTGGATTTGCTAAATCTTTTATTAGATTTTCTACATTTTCAACTAGTTTTGAAATATGAGTTTGAACGGTACTGCTATTTGGGTTTAAGGTTTCAAGACTTTCTTTAAGATTGGTTAATAAAGGGCTTAGATTTGATGAGAAATTATTTGAAAAAGTACTTATATTATTTTGATTTAATATATTTTGTATATTTTCACCTTTAACAAATAAATTATCCATTTTTAATAAGTTATCAATCAATGTAAGCGTATTCTTACTTGCAATACTTGGATTTTGAACTAGTTCATTTTTTATTTGAGTTAATAAATCTTTTGTTTGTGCATTTATTGCTTCTTTATTTTGAGTTTGAGATGTACTTAAAGAATTAGTTAAATTTTCTAAAGATGAAGTAAGAGTTCTTAAATTACTTGAAGTATCGCTACTACTTGGATTTTGAATAATTTTTGCTATAACTTCATTTATCTGTTTTGCTTCTGGCATATCCATGTTTTTTACTAGATTTTGTACTTGACTTAGTGTATCTTTATTTATTGAACTTGGATTTTGTACTAAATCATTTTTTATTTGAGTTAGCAAATCTTTTGTTTGAGCAGTTATTGTTTCTTTATTTTGTGGATTTAAATTTGCTGTATTATTTTCTACTTTTGATTCAAGTAAAGCACCATTACTTATAAACTCTTTTAATTGATTTGTAAGTGTTGATAAATTTTGTGTTTGGGATGTATTTAAAGTATTACTTAAATTTTGTAAAGAAGAGGTAAGTGTTTTTAAATTACTTGACAATTCAGTGGTATTTGAGCTTTGGAAAGTTTTTGTAAGTAATTCATTTACTTGCTTTGCTTGTGTGGTATCAACATTTTTTACTAAATTTTGTATTTGATTTAAAATATTTTCAATTTTTGCATTAGGAGTTTGAGTCATTTTTGATTCTAAAAAAACACCTGATTTACTTATTTGTTCTTTTAAAGTACTTGCATCCATATCTTTAATATTTTTTAAGAAGCTTTCTATTTGAGGTTTAAATTTTTGTAAATTTTCATCCTGTGAAATATCATCCATCAAAGTACTAAGATTACTTGATACATTTCCCATTTCTTTAAAAACAGTAGAGTTCTTTAGGACATTCTCTATTGTTGCATTTGATTTTGTTCCACTTTTTAAGCCATCAAACAATTCTTTTATAACATCTTTTACAGAAGTAGAATTATTTTTTAGCATTTGATCTAAGCTTTTTGAATCGGCTTCTTTTAAAACCTCTTTTAAAGCTTTGTTATCATTTGGCAATAGTATATTTAATGATGTATTATTTGAAACTAACATACAAAAGTATATCATATCTAAATGCTTTATAAACACTTTTTTAGTTATAATTTTTTTATGAAAAGAAGAAAATTTATAAAATTCACCACTATTACTGCTTTATTGTTCTACTCAAATATTGTTATTGCGAGGGAATTCTCAAAAGATTCATTATTGATTTTAGATGAAGTTTTAAATATTATATTTCCAAAAACAAATACAATGCCTAGTGCAAAAGAGTTTGAAGCTTTAAATTATTTAGTTAAAAATATTTCCCATAAAAGTTTTGATAATGATGATAAGGTTTTAATAATTGATGGAACAAAAGATTTTCAAAGTAGTTTTCCAGAATTTTTGAATTTAGATAAAGAAGAAAAAAAAGAACTTATTTTTTCAATAATAAAAAAGAATCAATATGCTAAATCATGGATTTCAAAACTTTCATATTATGGAATAGAAGCTATGTTTAGTGATCCTTTATATGGTGGAAACTCTAATCAAATAGGATGGCTTAGTGTTAATCATAATATTGGATATCCAAGGCCAATAAAGCTTTATGGAGAAAAAATATGATTTATGATGTCTGTGTTATTGGAAGTGGAGCAGGGGCTGGCCCTATTATTTATGAACTCAGTCGAAATGGTTTGAGTATTTGCGTTCTAGAAAAAGGTGATATTTACAATGAAAAAGATTTTTCAAAAGATGAAATAGCTGTTGTCAGGCGTCCAATTTACACTCCAAATTTAAAAGATGAATATCACACTATTGAAGAGTTTGTCGAGGGTTCTTGGCAAAAGTTTCCAACATATGAGACAGGATGGAGCTTTTGGAATGGGAATCTTCTTGGAGGTTCTTCAAACTTTATGAGTGGATATTTTCACAGACTTAAACCAAATGATTTTAAACTTGCATCTACCTATGGAATTGCTCAAAATTCAAATATTGTTGATTGGCCTATAAGTTATGATGATATGGAAAAATACTATGAAAAAGTCGAAAGAATTGTAGGTGTTTCAGGTGAAGTTCAAGAATATGAATTTATGGAGTCACGAAGTACAAAAGATTTTCCATATGCACCATTACAAGAGAATAAAATAGTAGAATTAATAGATAAAGCTTGTCGTGAGTTAAATTATAAAACAATAAAAACACCAAGGGCAATACTCTCAAGGCAAAAAGAGCATAGAAATCCTTGTTATTATTCCAATTATTGCGGTTCATATGCATGTTCAAGTGGTGCAAAAGGAAGCTCAAGAGCTTCATTAATAAAAGATGCACTAGCAACAAATAACGTAAAAATAATTCCAAATGCCTTTGTAATAAAATTAAATACTTCAAAAGATAAAAAAATAGAATCGGCTATTTATTTAACTAGAGATGGAAGTAAAAAACAAATAAATGCAAAGCTTTTTGTAATTCCTGCTCAAGCAGTTGAAACATCAAGACTTTTATTAAATTCAATAGATGAAAACTTTCCCAAAGGCCTTGCAAATAATAGTGGAAATGTGGGAAAAAACTTTCTATCAAGTAGTGGTGGAATAGTAAGTGCTACCTTTGATGAGTCAAATTTACCTTTAAAAGATTTATTAGCTTCAGGACTTTTTGTAAATAGATCAATTATGGATTGGTATTACAGCGAAAAATTTAAAGGTGGAACTATTGATATACTTTTTGAACACGCAAATCCCATAAGAAGAGCATCCTTTTTAAGATATGATGAAAATGATGAATTAGTTATTGGTGAGAAATTACAAAATAGTATATTTGAAAGACTTACTAAAACTAGAACTTTAAATATGGAGTTGTTTTTAGATTGGACACCAAATGACAACTCCTTTATAAGTGTAGATGAAAAATATAAAGATAAGTATGGAATCCCTGTAGCAAATATAAGAATTGGAAGCCATGAACAAGATCTTAAAGCTGCAAACTTTTTAAAAGAGAAAGCTGTAAAAGTATTTGAAAAGATGGGTGGTAAAGATATAGTTTCTATTATTTCAGCACTTCCATCTTCAAACCTACAAGCAGGTGGTTGTAGATTTGGAGATAATCCTAAAACTTCAGTTTTAAATAAGTATTGCCAATCACATGAAGTTTCAAATCTTTTTGTAACAGATGGAAGTTTTATGCCAACGGGTGGAAGTGTACCTTTTACTTGGACTATATATGCAAATTCTTTTAGAGTGGCTGATTACATAAAAGAAAATTTTGAAAATATAATTATTTAAATAATTTTTTATAAAGTATTTATTAAAGCTTAGATAAAATAATAACTTAATTATAACCGGAGATGTTTTATGAAAAAAATAGTAGTTCTTCCTTTTTTAACTTTATCACTGTTTGCAAGTGGTGATTATATACCTGTAAGTGAATTATCACATAGTAAAAAAGAAGAGTATAACTTCGTAAATAAAACTAATATAAACAAGCAAAACAGTCAAGTTGAAACAAATAATTATAAAAGTGTATCACAAGAAAGTGATGAATTAATAGAACCACTTGAAGAAGTTGAAATAAAAGAAACAAAACCAAATATTATTGAAAATATAAAAGAGAAAAAAGAAGTAATACAAAATACTAAAACAGTAAATAAAACATTTGTAAAAGAGTATAAAAAAGAGAATATTTTAAAAGACGAAGTAAAATATAGTGATAATTCTTTTTCTAAAGATTTTTCATTAACTCCTAAACTTACATATTCATATTTAAAAACAGATATTTCTGCTACAGAAAGAATTAATGCAAAAGATAAAGAATCTGTTTTAATTCCTGAAATAACAGTGTCATATAAAAATCATAATTTAAAAGCTGAAGGTTTTGAAACAAAATCTTATTTTGATCAAGTACTTATATCAGGTTCAGATTTAGAAACTACTGTAAATTGGTATAAATTATATTATATGTACAGTATTAATAAAGTAAATTTTGGTATTGCATACAATAAATTTAATTTAGATTGGAAGAATATTAACTCTAATTCTACTTATAGTGATAAAGAAGAATTTATGTCTTTAGAATTAAATATGAAAAATAGTAATGATGTTTTACAAGTTGAATATGGAGTTTCTTACGGAAAAAATAACAATATCTCATATTCATTTGAATATTATTTAAATCTTGGATATAAGTTACTTAAAAATGATAGTTTAATTTTAAGTGCAGGATATAGAAATCGAACTATTGAAAATGATTTTATTGAAAACGATAAAGAATATAAAGCAGAGTTTGAAGGTCCAACAATAAGTTTAACGGGTACTTTTTAAGATAAAATATTACAAAATGTGATATTTATCTTCTGTAAAATAAGTTTTGGATATAATAAACACTAATATAATACTAGGTATAAAATATGCAAAACATTCAAATCTGGCATAATCCAAGATGCTCAAAATCAAGAAACGCAATGACCCTTTTAGAAGAAAAAGGTATCAATGCTGATGTTGTGAAATATCTTGAAAACACTCCCTCAAAAGAGCAATTAAAAGAAGTTTTAAAAAAATTAAATATGAAAGCCTCTGAACTTTTAAGAACAGGTGAAGATATTTATAAAGAACTAAAACTAAATACCATAAGTGATGAAGAAAAACTTATTGATATAATGATTGCAAATCCAATATTAATTGAAAGACCAATTATAATAAAAGGAAACACTGCTGTGATTGCAAGACCTATTGAAAATTTAGAAGAGCTAATAAAATGATATATGAAATAAATGAAAAACAACAAAGAATAAAATATATAAGGGTTTTAGAAAAGTTTTTTACAAGAACTGTTTCTTTATTAAAATTAGATAATTTCGATAAAGATTTATTTATTCAACGAACTATAAAAAATTATGAAGAATTTACTAAAACAAAAGAGATAGATTTATATTCAGATTATTATACAGATTTAAAAGATTATATAAATAGAACAATGTTTTATGTAAATGAACATAGTAAAACTTTTGAAGAAGAAAGAGCAAATCTATTAAAAGATGCGAATCTTTTACAAAAAGAAAAAAATAGAAGTTCATATAAAAAAGATAAACATAAAAACCAAAGTTTTAATGACGGATATTAATGGGTCAAGAAGAGTATAAAAGTTTCAAATTATCAGGAGTTATAAAAAAAGTTTTATACAAAAATGAAGAAACAAAATACATAATAGCAGTTTTACAAAATAATCAAAAAATATGTGGAGCATATTTTGATACAGATATTGAAAAAATAGTTGGTGAAGAAGTTATTTTAAAAGGAAATTGGACAACCCATAAAAAATATGGTGTTCAATTTGAATTTGATACTTTAGAACTAAAAGAAGCAGAGATATTCTTTTTTCTTACAAAAATTGTAAAAGGAGTTGGTAAAAAATTTGCCCATGAACTTCTTGAAAAATATACAGAAGAAGAACTTGTTGAAATACTAAATGAAAAACCTCAAGAGTTATTGGATTTCAAAGGGATAAAAGAAAAAAAGCTTCAAACCATAGTTTCTTCTTGGCAAAAATTTAAGCACCTAAGAGAGTTGGGTTCATTTCTTGCAAAATTTGGTGTTACTTCAAATCTTATTACTAAAATATATGCCTCTTTAGGTGAAATTGATAATTTAATCGAAAAAATAAAAGCTAATCCTTATATTTTAATAAACATAAAAGGAATAGGATTTAAAAGAGCTGATGAAATAGCTAAATCACTAGGAATCGATCCTCGAAGTGAATTTAGAATAATGGCCTGTTTAAACTATACTCTAAGAGAATTTTGTGATAACAATGGAAACTCTTCTATTGATAAATTTCACTTATATAAACTTCTAGATGATTCTTTGAGATTTCATAATGAAGAGCTTTTGTATGAGCAAGCAATTTCAAAAATGCTTGTGGATGAAGATTTATTTGTAACAAGTGAAAACAGATACTCTTTATCAATGCTTTATTATGCAGAAAAAAGAATACTTGAATTTTTCCAAAGAAGAAAAGATGAAAAAAATAGAAAAATCATTGCTACATTTGATGAATATCTTATAAAAAAACAAGAAACCTTAGGTTTTGAGTTAAGTCCTGAGCAAAAAAAAGCAGTTGAACTTATAAATAATGGAGATAAAACATTATTTTTAATAGGTTACGCAGGAACTGGTAAATCAACTTCAAGTAGAGCTATATTAGAACTTCTTGAAGAAACAATGTCTTATGATGATATTATGACAATAGCACTTTCAGGAATAGCTTCTCAAAGGATTGCTGATACTACAGGATACAATTCATCAACTATTCAATCTCTTTTAATGAAGCATAAAGAGAAAGATTTTTTCCCTTACAAAGCTATTTTATTGGATGAAGCATCAATGGTAAATTCTGTTACTTTTTATCAAATAATCTCAAAAATTGATGATGATACAATATTTATAATCGTAGGAGATGATGGACAGTTACCTGCAATTGGTGCTGGAAATGTACTCGCTGATTCTATAAAATTTGAACTAGCTCCTATTTGTAAATTAACTAAAATTTATAGACAAAGTGAAAATCAAGCAATTGCAGTAATTGCAAATGATATTAGAAAAGGTGAAGTTCCTGCTTTTAAAGAAGATTATGAAGATTTCAAATTTATAGATGTTTCAATATCAAACTATTATTCACAAAAAAACTCTGTTTCTTCAAATGATTTTGCAGATTTAAGAGGAGAAAATTCTGAATATATTTTGAATAATATTTTAAATATTTCTTCAGGCTATATTGAAAAATATTATGAATATATAAAAAAGAAAAAGATATCAAAAGCATTAATACTTTTTCAAGTAATAACTCCGATGAAAGCAGGCTTATTAGGTGTTGATAATTTAAATATTCAACTTCAAAAACTTTTTAATCATACAAAAGGAAAAGCTTTTACATCTAAAGTTTATGAATATAAATTAACTGATAAAGTAATTCATATAAAAAATGAAAATATGAAAGCTCAAACTATGAGTATGTATAAAAGCGCATCAACAGATTTTTTAGAAAGAAGAGTTTATAATGGTCAATTAGGACTTATTATTAAACTAGATTTCGATGAAGAAAAATGTATTGTTTTATATCCAAATGATGATATGGTAGTTTTTTATGATTTTGATAATGTTCATTCATTACTATCTTTAGCATACTGCTTAACAATTCATAAAACCCAAGGAATGGAGTATGAAAATGCATTGATTCCTATGAGTTTTTCCCATTATATAATGCACAATACAAAACTTTTATACACAGCAATAACAAGAGCTAAAAAAATGTGTTTTAATGTGGGAGAAGAAGAAGCTTTTAAAAGTGCATGTAAAAAACTAGAAATAACAATTAGAGAATCTGTTATAAATGACTTACTATCGAAGAAAGAACAAAAAAATATTTCAGAAAATATAGAAAAAATTATTGTTTAACAAACATAAAAGCAAGTATTTTGTATCATATCTAAAATTTTTAAGAGGATAATATTTTATGATAACGTGGATGCAAAGACATAAAAGATGGCTAGTTATTACTATTTGGATTAGCACAATTGCGTTTGTCGGAGCTGGCTTTGTTGGTTGGGGTTCTTATGAATATGGAAAACAAGGTGGAGTTGTAGCAGTTGTAGGTGAGAGAGAAGTATCAGTTGAAGAATATCAAGAAGAGTATTCTAATCTTTATGAACAATATTCAAAAATGTTTGGTTCAATGTTCAATAAAGAACTAGCTGAGCAATTAAAATTAAAAGATGTAGCTTACAAACAAGTTTTACAAAGAAATTTAATTTTATCATACGCAGACTCATTAGGTCTTGACGTTACAAATGAAGATATTGCAAAAGAGTTAGTAAAATACGATGCTTTCATTAAAGATGGAAAATTTGACAAAGATACTTATATAAAAGTTTTAGCTCAAAATAGAATGACTCCAATAGCTTTTGAAGAGTCATTAAAAAGAGGTTTATTATTACAAAAAGTTCAATCATTATTTGATTTAAATCCAAATGGTGCTGAAATTGAAAACTTAAGTAAATTAATCTTTTTAGAAGATGATATTTCAATCAAAATTTTAAGTCTTAATGATATTTCCGTAGAATTAAAAGATGATGAAATTAAAAAATATTGGGAAGAGAACAAAAACTCATATATGTCTGAAGTTTCTTATGATTTAGTATATAAAGATATTCCAGTAATATCATCTAATTCTTCACAAGAAGATATCAATGCTCATTATGAAAAGTTTAAAATTGATTATAAGCACGCTGATGGAAAAATCAAATCATTAGAAGAAGCTAAAGATCAAATTATAAAAGATTTAGATGAGAAGTTTACAAAAACTGAAGCTTTAAAACTTTATTTAAAAATTAAAAAAGATGAAGAAAAACTTGAATCAACTGTTAACTTCAAAGAATCACAATTACCATATTTAGCTGAAGACAATGCTAAAATATTAGAATCTAAAGAGGGTGAAATTATTAAGCCTTTTGTTTACGATAATAAATATGTAATTGTTAAATTAAATAAAAAGAATGTATCAGCTCCATTATCATATGAAGATGCACTAGTTAGTGTTAGCTCTGATTATGAAAAAACATTAAAAACTAAAAAATTAGATGAATTAGCTGCTAGTGAATTAAAAACTTTTAAAGGTGAAGATATTTTAGGAGTTACTAGAGAATCTATTACTAAAATCACAGGATTAGAGCAACAAGAAGCTTCTAAGTTCTTAAATCAATTATTCTCTTCTACTACAAAAGAAGGAATAGCTAAATTAGATAATAAAATTGTTTTATATAGAATTAATAATTCAAAAATTTCAGACTATGATAAAACAAAAGATGATGTTGTTAAAAGCACACTAAAACAACTTCAAGAGGAAGAACTAATGACAAATTTATTAAAAAGATTAGAAAATACTTTTCCAATCCAATCTTCAATTCAAGAAAAGGAGTAATAGTTGAATAATACTTTCTTAGCAATTGATATAGGTTCATCTACCATAACAGCAGTTATTGCAAAGCATGACCTAGAGAATAATATAAATATTTTAGGTACAGGTATTCAAAAAAGTAACGGAATTAACAAAGGGTTAATAATAAATATTGAAGAAGCATCTAAGTCTATTAAAGATGCAGTTTCTGTTGCAAAAAGAACAACAACTGAAATGATTGATACTACAGTAGTTTCTATTTCAGGAAGTTATTCAAAAAGTATTAGAAGTAGTGGTTCTGTTAATGTACCAAATGGATTAATTACAGAAACAGAAATTAATCAAGTAATGCAAATGGCTTTATATAATGCAACGATTGTTCCAGAATATGAAGTTGTTCATGTTGTTCCAATTTTCTTTAAAGTTGATGATTCAATTGAAGTTGATAATCCTTTAAATATGAACGGATCAAGACTTGAAGTTTCAGTTTATATAGTAACAGCTAAAAGAACTGCTTTAACAAATATAAAATCAGCTCTTAAAATATCTGGTATAGAAGTTGTTAAATTTGTTTTAGATTCATATGCTTCAGCACTTGCTGTTTTAGATGATCAACAAAAGAAATTTGGAGCAATCGTTATAAATTTAGGTGCAACAACAACTGAATTTGTATATTTTAAAGGTAATTCAATTATTTTTAATGGATTTATTCCTGTTGGTTCAAATCATGTAACAAATGATTTATCAGTTATGTTGCATACTCCTCCAACAGCAGCAGAAAAAATAAAATTAGAATATGGTTCACTTGTAAGAAACTATTCTCCTAACAATGAATTAGGTGTTACAAAAGTTAAAATTCCTAGAATTGGTGATGAAGATAGTATTTCTGAAGTTGCCCTTGATTATATTCAAACTATTATTCATGCGCGTGTTGAAGAGGTTTTAGTTTTAGTTAAAAATAAACTAAAGAAAAGCGGTCTCATGGACAATACAGGTTCTGGAATTGTAATTACAGGTGGTATGAGTTATCTTGATGGAATAAAAAAATTAACTGAACGAATTTTTGAAGGTATTCCAATTAGCGTAGCTAATCCAAAAAATATTAAAAATGGTTTTATGAGTTTTGATGAAGCAAACATGGCAACTATCGTTGGATTACTTTTTTATTCGTTAGGTACAAATAGAAGTTACCAATTAGATTCAAGCAAAAAGTTAATTAAACCTTTCAAGAATGATAGAATTGTAGAGCAACAAAAGATTTCAGTATCTAATAGTAACAATCATCATATATCTGACAAACCTCAGGTTGAACATTTGAAAGAACAAATACAAATAAAAGATAACGCAACTGTTTTAACGCCTTTGACAAGAGATAAGAAAAAGGGTGTTTCAAAATTCTGGGGTAAAGTATCGGAGTGGTTTTAATGGAAAATTTATTTAGAGTAGATGATATAAAAGTGGATATGCCAAGCAAAGTTTTATCTGATAATGTAGCTAAAATAGCTGTAATTGGTGTTGGTGGTGGTGGTTGTAATATGATTAACCACATGATAAATGAAGGTTCTCATAAAATTGATTTAATAGCTGCTAACACAGATTTACAAGTATTGCATATCTCAAAAGCTCCAAAGAAAATTCAATTGGGACTTAAACTTACAAAAGGTTTAGGTGCTGGAATGAAACCAGAAGTTGGTCGAGATTCAGCTGTTGAAAGCTATGAAGAAATAAAAGCTGCGCTTAAAGGTGCTGATATTATTTTTATTGCTGCTGGACTTGGTGGAGGAACTGGAACTGGAGCTGCTGCTATTATTGCAAAAGCGGCAAAAGAAATAGGTGCTTTAACTGTTTCTGTTGTAACAAAACCGTTTACGTGGGAAGGTAAAAAAAGAGCAGGATTAGCGAATCTTGGACTTGAAGAACTTAAAAAAGTAAGTGATTCAATCATCATCGT
>RRZU012998729.1_pt1 | contig 17292 bp, 16 predicted proteins | sample 2165561 | NCBI WGS metagenome assembly RRZU01 (sample SAMN10456909, study PRJNA506462) | wastewater metagenome | isolation source: wastewater sludge | place: USA: Moscow, Idaho | reverse complement strand
TATAAAGTTTGATTTTATATTTACTTTTAAAATAGAATTTGATTTTTCATTCTAATATCACTTTAAGAAAGTGGTTTTAAAACTGTCAACTGTAAACTCTCAACTTTCCACTGCCTCTCTCACCCTCCAAACGCTTTTTTACTTTTCACTATTAGCATTTTCAGAGAATATTAAAAGTTTCAAATAACAATGTACTTTTAAAAATTGAATTTCTATTTTATTAAAATATTAATTTTAGTAAGTGGTTTTAAAACTGTCAACTGTACACTGTAAACTCTCAACTGCCTTTGTAGCTCTCCACTCTCAACTATAACCTGCCTTTCTAGCTTTCAACTGTTAACTGTCTTTCTAGCTTTAAATTTTTAAATATAATATATATCCCTATAATCAATATACTATAAGCTAGGGTTATAAAGATATTGATTATACTTGTTTTATAATTCTTATCTAAGGCATTTATTATACCTAAAAATACTGGATATGAGGGTATTATATAGAATATAGTAGAATATATACTATCTTTTAGAAATAAGAATACTATAATTGGGATAGTTAATAATATAATCATAAAAATCTTTATATATGAAATTGCTATTATTAAATCATTTGATATTTTCCTAATTATCATCTCTAATACTGAAGTTAAAAAAGATGCAAATATTGCAATAATAGCTATTAGCATAAATTCTAAAATATTATTAATACAAAATATTGTTGTAAGTATTGATAATATTATACTTAATATAAAACCCAGTAATGTTTTCTGCTTTATATAATTTATATCTGTCATAGGTAGTATGCTGTAAATATTTATTGTTCCGTCTTCTTTTTCTCCAACTATATTCATACTATTAAATGTGCATCCAATAAATATTGCCATTATAATAACTATTGTATATAGTAAATTTTTAAATTCTAATAAATAATTTACACTTGGTAACTTTTCTACTCTATAATCATCCTTAAAATTTACTGTATTTAATATATTTTTAGCATATGTTTTTGTGGCAATTGTTTCATCTCCAGAAATTAAAACTTCTTCAATTTCTTTATCATTGCCAACTATACCTATCAACTCATCCGATGGATTTTTGATTGCATATTCTAAGGACTCCATTGAATCAAATATACTTACTATCCCCAATTTATCTAATTTATTTTCAATCTCCACTGACAATTTACTTCTTACTATTCCAAATCTAATATCAGCAACTTCTCCAATATCTGCAACTGTTATAAAATTTAATAATATTGCCATTAATATTGGTAGAATAAAGGATAATATGGACATCTTATCTTTTAAACTTGACTTAATTTGAATATATAATCTCTCCACAATATCACTCCTTTGAAAGTTCACTTATCATAAGTCTATGAACAATATAAAATAGTATTCCTATTGTAAATAATGAAATTGCATAGTATAAAATACCTCCATCAATAATATTAAAGTAAGAATTTTTCAATTTCATATAAATTATATAAATAGGATAGTATTCAATCCAATTCCATTCAATTGATGTATTTGCAGCTAGGAAGACTGGTGCTGTTGAAAAGATTATTATAAAAGCATATGCAAATCCAAATTGCCTAAAATCTTTAAAAACAAATATAGATATATGGCTTAGTAGACTCATTATCAAAGATAGTATAAGAACATGGGGACTTCCTTTTATTATTATATTAAGAGTATCTTTAATATCTATATTTATAAAAGTGAGTACAATAAAAAATAGATAGTTCATTAGTGTAAATAATATTACTTTAGATAAGATAAATCTGTATTTACTTGAAGGCAATATTCCAAATACATTTATAACTCCCATATGCTTTTCTTTATAAAGTAATGATGTTACCCCTAAAAATATAACTGCAACTATTTCAAAAAATAATACTTCACAGGTCATTTCCTTTCGCAATTTTTCTTCCCTATTATTATCTCCAACAATACTTAATTCAATTTGCTTATTATCTTCATTAGCAATACTAAGAGAATTTCTAATTGTAAAATTATCTAATCTTTCACTTCCAGAATCCTTTATCCTTATCTCTGGTATTTCTTTACTATTATTTATAATTATATTACTGTCTTCATTAAGATAATTATTAAGTTCTTCCTCTGTACTTAAATTTTTAATATTATTATTTTTAATATTTACCTTATTTAATGGATTATAAGAATATATTATACTTGGCTCTATATCTTGTTTTGAATATATGAAATTAATATATGACGAATAAATTATAAGTGAGAATATCAATATCCAAATAAACTTTGTACTAAATAATAATCTTAAATCTTTTAAAAATATATTTAAAAACTTTATATTCATTAGCTTAACTCCTTTCCTGTTAATTTAATAAATATATCTTCTAAATTTAATTCTGCAGTATGAATACTTACAATCTCATCATTTAAAAAATTGCTATTTGTTTTTAAATCTTTAATATCAATAGTGGATTCTTCGATTTCATTATTTACCTTATATCTTAAATTAACTCTACTATCATTATTTGCCATTTTATAATTTGTGGGAGTATCTATGGAAACTATCTTTCCATCAACAATAAATGCAATTCTATCACATAATAATTCTGCATCATGCATATTATGAGTAGTTAAAAATATTGTTGTCCCTCTTTTCTTTTCCTCCAATATTATCTCTCTAAACAATACTGAACCTGCTGGATCTAATCCACTTGTTGGCTCATCTAAAAATAGTATCTTTGGTGAGCTTATCAATGCTCTAGCCATGCTCACTCTTTGTTTCATTCCCTTTGAATATTTTGAAACAGATTTATTTCTAAAATCCATCTTTAAATTTAATCTATCTAAGATTTTATCTATATCTCTAACTCTATCCTTAGAGTAAAAACTAGAAAAATACTTTAAATTATCAATTGCAGATAAATTAGAATATAGATAAGGATGTTCAAATAATACACTTAATTCATGGTAAATCTTATAATCCAAGTTCTTTAAATTTTCTCCTAAAATTGAAACTTCACCACTATAACGATCTAATATCCCAGTTATTATCTTTTGAGTTGTGGATTTACCAGAGCCATTTGGTCCAAGAAATCCAAATATTTCTCCTTCTTCTATAGAAAAAGAAATATCTTTTAATATTTCAGTATCTCTACTATAATTAAATGACAAATTATTGACTTCTATTATCTCCATCATTATCACTCTTTCTTTTTTTACTATACCAATTGACAAATTTAATTTTTATAAAGACGATAATTATAACAGCGATTATAATTAATAGTATTTTTAAAATATCCATAATCTCTCCTCCATTCTTACTTAAAATATAGCAAATACTTTAGTAAACAAAATGGTATCTATAAGAAATTTATGTGAAATAAAAAAATACACCTTTTAAGATGTATTTTCACTAACTAACTTTTTCAATATTTATATAAAATTCAATGCCATTTTTCACAGCATTTACTCCATAGTCAATCCCCTGTATATCAAGAATTTGTGATACAATCGCTAAACCTAAACCACTTCCACTCTCTTCAATATTTCTTATATAAAACTTATCCCAAATCTTTTCTAACTCATCTTCTGAAATCTTATTACAATCATTATAAATAGTAAATTTTACAAAATTATCTTCTTCCTTTATTCTAATATCAATTATCCCATTATCGATTACATAATTTTTAGCATTTAATATTAGATTATTAAGTACCTGTTCCATTCTCTTTACATCCGTTGATATAAATACTTTATTTTCTGGAAGTTCATATTTAAGTATAAAATTTTTATAAGGTAAATCCATTAATAATCTTCCTGCAACTGTTTCAACCATTTCAATAAAATCAATTTTTTCATAGTTAAGTACAGCTATTCCTGATTCTAATGAAGATAAATCTAAAAGCCAATTGATTAATTCTGACATTTCCTTTGTAGAATCTATAATATTATCTAGATATTTTAACTTTTTATTTTCATCTTTAGTATCTTTTATGCCTTCTGCATATGCATTTATAATTCCCAGTGGTGTTTTCATTTCATGGGATAGATTATCTATCAATATTTTTCTTTCTAAAAGTAAATCCTTTTCTCTTTCAATATCATTCTTCAATTTTATATTGGCATTTTCTAATTTATTTAATGTATCTTGTAGATTATCTGCCATTATATTTAAATTCTTTGCTAGACTTCCATATTCATCTTTAGTGTCTATATTGCAGTATTCTGAAAAGTCTAGTTTAGCCATTTTCTTAGCAGATTTTTCCAAAGATTGCACTGGTTCAGAAACTATCTTATACATAATTAATTCTAACAAAATCATAAAAAATGCTAAAAAAGCTATTAATAATATAATACTAAAAACTGAATTTAGTTTAAATCTATTAGAAATAAAAAGTGCTAGTATAATTACAATAGCAATTAGTTTTGAAAGTAAAAATATTTTTTTATTTATAGTATGAAAATCAGTTTGTTGTCTTATCCAATTCTTCCATCTCATAATCACACCTCAAATTTATATCCTGACCTTATCATTGTAACAATATGTATGCCATCTTCTCCAAGCTTTTTTCTCAATGTTTTTATATGGGTATCTACAGTTCTAGTATTTCCTATATAATCATATCCCCAAATATTTGATAATAAATACTCCCTTGTAAATACTCTATTGGGATTTTTCATAAATAAATATAATAGTTCAAATTCCTTATAAGTAAGTTCAATATTCTCCCCTCTTACAACTGTGTTTCTAGAATGCAAATTTATATTAATATTGCCAGTAACTATATTTTCATCATCCAAAACTTGGCTAGTTCTTTTTAATAATACTTTTATCTTTGCTGTTAATACTCTTGGACTAAAAGGCTTTGTTATATAATCGTCTGCTCCAAGTTCATATCCTTTTAATTTATCAATTTCCTCACTTTTTGCAGTGAGAATGATTATCGGAATATTACTAATTGCCCTTATTAATTTACAAATAGTATATCCATCAAACTGTGGAAGCATTAAATCTAATATAACTAAATCTGGATTGCTTTCATTAAATATATCAATTATATCCACTCCCGTATTAGATATAAAACAATTATGCCCATCTTCTATTAGATAATCCTCTATGATTTCACAAATCTTTTTATCATCTTCAACAATCAATATATTAGCCACTGTCTCACCTACTTTAATTTATCCAACCATTATCAATCCAATGTTGAGTGTCTACTGGAATAGTTTCAGAGTTCTTTAGCAGATTTTTCTGTAATTTCCTTGCCATTTCAAAAAATAATCTTACTTTTATATTTTTTGAGACTTTCTTATTTTTTTCTATCATGCCATAAAGAATTATCCTATTATTGTAGCCTCTACAGAACTCCTAAACTCACCCATACTATAAGGAAAACTGTCAACTATAAACTCTCAACTTTCAACTGCCTCTCTCGCACTCAAACGCTTTTTTACTTTTTATTTAATCGTTTCCCGAGAATATAAAAGTTTCAAATAACAATGTACTTTTAAAAATTGAATTTACGATAAATATAAAGTTTGATTTTCTATATACTTTTAATATTGAATTATCTGTTTTATTAAAATATTAATTTTAGTAAGTGGTTTTAAAACTGTCAACTCTCAACTGCCTCTCTCGCACTCAAACGCTTTTTTACTTTTCACTATTAGCATTTTCCGAGAATATTAAAAGTTCGATTTTCTATATACTTTTAATATTGAATTTGCTATTTTATTAAAATATTGATTTTAGTAAGTGGTTTTAAAACTGTCAACTTTACACTATCAACTTTCAACTGTTAACTGCCTTTATCCTACCACTTCCTATCCATCAATAAATTGTTCCAATAATAGTGAATGTCTTCGCATTCTAAATAAAAACAGATTGCTAAATTGTAAGGAGCTTCATCCATTCTAAGATATCCTTCATATTTCACTTTTCCTTTTCCATGAATTTCATTAATAACTTCAAAAATCCAATCACCACTATTTATATTCTGTAAAAAAGCATCAATTAGTGGGTTGTAAATATACTTTTCTGGTATTTCTTCAGCATATAAAGCATCAATATTTCCAATATTTTCAATAACCAATCTAGATTTTATATCCGTTTTATGCGTATATGATTCGTTATTAAACTCATTATTTGTAGTTATCCAAAACCCATCTGTAAAATATAAAATCAAATCTTTTCCTGAATGTTCAATTTTAGTAATATCACAATCATGCAAAGATATTGTATCCCAAGCATTAACACAATGAAACATTTTATCACCTCAATCTAATTGTAACATAGAAAAGAGCATATAAAAATAACTCTGTTCCCATTGAATTTGATTTAAATATCGGTATTAGTTTTAACTTATTTAAATTATTGAGTTTAGTATAGAAAGTGAATATGGTACTTTAATATTGCTATATATTTTACGAGAAGTGGAGGGTCGGAGGCTTGCGAATTCCTCCTCATGCTCCCTCTCGAGCTCTCCCTCCTTACACCTCCCAAACGCTTTTTTACTTTTCACTATTAGCATTTTCCCAAAATATTAAAAGTTTCAAATAACAATGTACTTTTAAAATAGAATTTGATTTTTCATTCTAATATCCCTTTAAGAAAATGGTTTTAAAACTGTCAACTGTAAACTATCAACTATCAACTGCCCTTTTAGCTCTTAACTGCTTTATCAAATATGCTATAGATATATAATCCTCTGCTATTTATTTACAAATATTATTAATATCTTTAAATTATAATATCTATTTTTTTACCTCTTAGGGTTATTTAAAAGTTTTCTTACCTTTCTTTTATCATGCTTAAATGCACAAATAGAAAATTTCTATTTGTGCATTTGGTTTTAATCTTGTAGTATTCTATATTATTTTAAAAAACCTTTAATTTATCAATCACCAAATCTATAATCTTTTCAGCAGAATCTTTGTTTAGCGGCATTACTCTTCCATGATATTTAAAATAAACCAAATTTGACCACAATACCTCATAACCACCTTTTTCATATTCAATTTCATTAGGCAGATAACTACTAGTTCCATTTGTATAGCCATTTAAATAATAGTTTACTTTATTTAGTTTATTCCTAAATTCTAAGTCTAATTCACACATTATTTCATTAGCTAAGCCACAAAATCCTCCATTATTAATAATAAAATATTGCATTTCTATATTAGACTTTTGTGTTAATACTTTATTTTTATTTAATCTTTTGACTTCTTCCATCCATTCATTAGGATTGATATTTGCAAACTCACATGCTTCTTCTCCTATTTTTTCTGATTTTTCCACTGTAGGAACATCTGCACAAAATTCCTTATTTTCTGATAAAATCATGATTCTATCTATATCTTTCAAATCAATATCATTATATACATTATTTAATGATTCTAAAATAGTTTCTGCCATTCTTTCTAATGAATTTATACTTTCTCTAAAAAACTTTTCTTTTTCTTTTTTAGTATAGTTTTTATGTATTTCTTCATAATAATTAATTTCTAAATCAACTGCATTTGATTGTTGGTATTTTGGTCTAATATTCCCAGATGCACCCTGTAATATCATAACTTCACAACCTAATTTTTCATTAATTAACTCTCTTGTTTCTCCAAAATAATCTGAAGATATTAAATAATTATCTGCTGATAAAACATTTGCATGAGCTACTACCCTTAGTATTACTAGATTAAATTTAGTATCAATACTAGATATTTTTAAAATTCCAAGTGAATTATCTAAATTATAACTTTCTCCTCTTCTATTAATTCCTATTTCACATTTACTTTCTCCCCAACCTACTTTACATATTTTATAATTTTTATTAGTCTCTACTATACATTCCATTATATTTTTGCAAACAAAATCATAATATTTCAAGTCAATTGCTGGATTTGGGGCAGAATGTGTATGAGAAAAACAAATCATAATACTCTCTATTTTAGTATTTAATTCTATAGCTATCAGTTTTCTTAATTTATTAGTTAATTCAACTGTAAAACCTAAGCTATCAATAGTTATTAATGCATTTATTTTATCAATATTTTTTAGTAGTAAGACTTGTGCATAGAGCCTATCAAGCACTCCTTTTGACATATTACTTTCTCTATCAAATCCTACTAACTCTGTTTTCCAATTAGGAGTGATATCCACTTTACCATAAGCTATTCCAAAATCTTCTTTCATAAAAATCACCTCTATCACATAATAAAATATAATAATTAATAAAACTATACCAAATATGTTTCAGATTTGTTTTATACAAAAAGAGGTCATAATCATGACCCCTTAAATTATTTTGAATATATTATTTTTATTATTGTATGTTCTGATAAAAAGAACTCTATAGATAATTCTTCAATTGTTTTTCCAGCTTTATGTTTATTTTTAATATCAATATTTCTTTTCTTTATTTTCTCTTTTGCTCCACTTAACTCTCCCCATTCTTTCTTATCCTCTTTCTTTGATGGAATATAAATATATCCACTTTGAATATATTTTTGTAATTCCTTAATTAAATGAGAAGGTAAAATAGAATTTGCTTTTATATATTTCATGCAAGTTCACTCCTTAAATTAGATTTATTTAAGTAGCAAAGCTAGCATTATTCACCTATTACTTCATGCAACTGGTGCTCATATCCTCTAGCTTTGCATGAAGTAAATCATCATTTTTCCTTTTCAGATTCCTATACATAATACACCACCCTTTAATTTTTATTTTGAAATACCTAAATTTTAAATATTCTATTTATTACTCAAATTCTCTAAAATAATTATATTAAATATCTTCCTCTTTATCATTAATTGTTTCTATTATAGTTTCTTCAATATCTCTTAACTTACTTTCATCTATATTTTCAAAGAACTCGCTAAGATTTTTCCTTTTTAATATTTAAAATGCAATATTACGACTCAATATGTAATTAAAAAAATAACATTACAGCCAATAAATAATATCTAATTAATAAAATAATTAAATAAATATATCACTATTTTGATGATTCAATTTTTGATTCCATAAAAAGATTTACTTGTATGCACATCTCTTCATAGCTTTTTAATAATTCACAAATCGAATTATAAGTTGATTTTGTAGAAATTCCTGTACTATTTCCTATTGCATATACACCTTTATCAATCTTACTTACTTTCATTCCATAATAGGATGATGATATATTATGAACAAAATTATTACGAATATTTAGTATATCAAGAAATGGCACAGATTCCGTAATTTTTTCATATCCCTTTGCTAATTTCTCAATTTCTTTAACTTTTTTCATTTCCTTAATAATTATATACCTTGAAGGACTATAATTCTTCTCATTCTTATTTTTACTATTTTTACTATTTTTTTTATTACGATTCTTTATATATATTTCTTTTAAATTGTATAAATCACTAAACATTTCTATATGTTTATCAAAATAAGAAATTAAATAAAGTGAAACATCTTCTGCAAATGTATCAAAAAATAATTTGTGTGCCCTTTTTGGTGATACAATTTTTTCAATCTCAATATTATCTAGTGGTTCTTGAGAGTATTGATAATACATTAATAAAAAGTGTAAAATTAAACGGCTACTAAAATTATTGATATGGATACGCCATATGTTATACTTTTCAAAATAAGTATCCCAGAAACATAATTCAAAATCTTCTACTGGAATTAATCTAAGTTCATCTATATTAAAAATTTCTAGAACCTCATCTCTTTTTTGACGGTCGGGAAATCCAAAAAAATTGTATACATTCAACTTTTCATCCTTATCTTTAACCATATATATCCCCTACCTCTCCATAAACACCACACACTCCACATGCACTCCCATCGCAAACATATCTATTGGCTGCACTTCTTTTATATTATATATTTCTTTTAATGCTTTTAAGTCTCTTGAAAGTGTTGATGGGTCGCAGGATACATATACTAGTTTCTTTGGCTTTAGTTTTAATATTGCTTCTACAACTTTCTCATCTAAGCCCTTTCTTGGTGGGTCAACTACTAATGCATCTATTTCAGTATTATCTTCCACTAATTTTGGTAATATATCTTCTGCTAGCCCTTGGATAAATTCCATATTATTTATATTATTTAATTTTAAATTTTTCTTTCCATCTTCTATTGCCTCTTTAACAATATCTATCCCTATAACTTTTTTACAAGTATTTGCAAGAGATATCCCAATAGTTCCTATACCACAATATAAATCAATCAATGTTTCATCACCATTTAAATTTAAATATTCCTTAACTTTGCCATATAATTTTTCTGTTTGAGTGCTATTTACTTGGAAGAACGATTCTTTAGATATATTATATCTATATTCTCCTATTGTATCTTCTATATATCCATTACCAAAAAGTATCTCGGATTTTTTTCCATATAATATTCCCTTGTCCTCAGTATTTATATTTAATACTATGGTTTTTATTTCAGATATATTATCTACGAATAAATCTACAAGAATATCTCTATTTTTTATTCTCTTATTTACAACTAAAACTATCATGGTGTCTTTTGTCTTACTTGCAGTTCGCACTATTAAATGTTTTATCTTTAATCCATCTTCTATATTTTTATTCATAAAATCTCTAAGTACAGATATTGCTCTATCTGCTATTTCATCTTGGATAATACAGATATTTGTACCTACAATATAATTGCTGCCCTTTTTATAATATCCAATCTGTGCTTTATTGTTGGACATTTTAACTGGGATTTGAACATTATTTCTATATCTATATGGATTTTCCATTCCTATAATCTCATTTACATTTGGATTATCTATTTCACCAATTCGCATTAGATTATTTCTTACTTTATCTTCTTTATACTCTAATTGTTTAGCATATTCTAATTCTTGAAATTGACATCCACCACATTCATTTGAAACAGGACATTTTGATTCTATTTTATATTTTGATTCTTCTATAATATTTACAACTTCACCAAATCCAAAGTTCTTTTTAGTCTTAGTTATCTTTACATCTACTAAATCATCTATAAATCCATCTTTTACAAATACAGTGTATCCATCAGATTTTATAATTCCTTGTCCTTCATGGCTTATATCTATTATTCTTTCTCTTACAATTGTATCTTTCTCTATTTTCTTTTCCAATTAATTATCTCCTTGTATTTTCTCATCTTTTATTGATTTTTTTATAATGAATTTTATAAAAATTGCCTTACCTAATGTATATTTTTCTCTATTATCTCCATATTTATTATATAATTTTAATTTAAGTTTTCCATATTCTTCCCTATATTTTTCATTAGCATTTAAATAATCTCTAAATCTTATTAAATTTGTATAATTTTCATCACCAGTTTTATATCCTGATATATGATAAAGGGATAATTCATCTTCAGTTCTTACAAAAAACAACCTTCCCTCTACACCTGCATCTCCTCTATATTCATATCCCAATTCTTCAATTCCACTGATAATATTTTCTATATCTGATTCACCCTTATAAATAAATCCCATATCAATAATAGGTTTTGAAACTATATCTTTTATCGCCGTACTTCCAATATGACTTAATTCTTCTATCCCCTCTATTTCAACAAGTTTATCTCTCTCTAAATTGTATAGGTTTTCCCATTCTTCCTCATATTCTACTAATAGCACTTTTCCTCTTTCAACTCCTAGCATAATATCACCTCTATTAAGATTTTATCATAGTTTTATAAATTATATCTTAATCAATTGAAATATGCTATAATTGTTAAGGATTATTATATAGATGGGAATGATTAAATGATAGATGTTATAAATGTTAGTTTGCGATTTGGTGAACAAAAATTGTTTGAAGATGTAAATCTTAAATTTACTGCTGGAAATTGCTATGGTGTTATAGGTGCAAATGGAGCTGGTAAGAGTACTTTTTTAAGAATCTTATCCGGTGAATTAGAGCCAAACTCAGGAACTATTGCAATTTCACAAGATGCAAGAATGTCAATTTTAAAGCAAAATCAAAATGCTTATGATGAATATTCAGTAATAGATACTGTTATCTTAGGAAATGAAAAATTATATAAGATAATGGTAGAAAAAGATGCACTTTATGCTAAGGAAGATTTTACAGAAGCTGATGGTGTATTAGCTTCAAAACTTGAAACGGATTTTGCCGAATTAGACGGTTGGAATGCAGAGTCTGATGCTGCTATGCTATTAAATGGTTTGGGAATAACTACAGATTTACATTATAAATTTATGGGTGATTTAAAGGGTAAGGAAAAAGTTAAAGTATTATTAGCACAAGCATTGTTTGGTAAGCCAGATATTTTAATTTTAGACGAGCCTACAAACAACCTTGATGTTAAGTCAATTAACTGGTTACAAGAATTCCTTATTGATTTTGAAGGAACTGTTATAGTTGTATCCCATGATAGACATTTCTTAAACTATGTGTGTACACATATGGCAGATGTGGATTTTGGTAAGATAAAATTATATACAGGTAACTATGATTTCTGGTATGAGTCAAGCCAATTAGCATTACAATTAGCTAAAGATCAGAATAAGAAAAAAGAAGAAAAGATAAAAGATTTAGAGGCATTTATTGCTAGATTCTCAGCAAATGCAAGTAAATCTAAGCAGGCAACTTCTAGAAAAAAATTATTGGATAAAATAACATTAGATGATATCCAACCAAGTACAAGAAGATATCCTTTTGTAAAATTTGAACTAAGTCGTGAAGTTGGAAATGAAATATTAACTGTTGAAAATCTTTCAAAGACTATTGATGGAGTTAATGTATTAAATAATATTAGTTTTAGAATTAATAAGGGAGATAAGATTGCATTCTTATCAGATAATGAAATTTCTATAACAACATTATTTAGAATACTAATGGGCGAAATAGAAGCTGATAGTGGTGAGTTCAAATGGGGACAAACTATAACTACTTCATATTTTCCAAATGATAATAGTAAATTCTTTGAAGGATTGGATATCAATTTAATAGATTGGTTAAGACAATATAGTAAAGAAAAATCTGAAACTTATATTAGAGGATTTTTAGGCAGAATGTTATTCTCAGGTGAAGAGGCATTAAAAGAAGTTTCAGTATTATCTGGAGGAGAAAAAGTAAGATGTATGTTATCAAGAATGATGTTGTCAGAGGCTAATGTACTTATATTAGACCAACCGACAAACCATCTAGACTTAGAGTCTATAACTGCTGTAAACGATGGTTTAACTTCATTTAAGAGTAATATATTATTTACTTCCCATGATAGACAATTTATAGATACTATTGCAAACAGGATTATTGAAATAACTCCTGATGGATTTATTGATAGAGAGATGGGATATGAAGAATATATTCAAAATTTTAAAGTAAATTAAAAATATTTTGAAAATATATTTGACAAATAAATTTTCTCGTGTTAGTATAAATGAAATTAAGTTAATATAAAACTTTATAGAAAGAAGAGTAGTTTCTTGAAACTTTTTCAGAGAGTCTTCATTTGGTGAAAGAAGATAAAGGGAATAGAGATGAATATGGTCTTTCTCTAGGATTGGTCGAGGTTTTTACTTAGATTGATATGGGTGCGCCCATTATAGCGATAGGGTATAATTACAATTGTAACGTACCTGAAGAGATTATTGTTGTGAGATAATAATAAAGTAAGGTGGTAACACGAAGCTATAGCTTTCGTCCTTTTATGGGACGGAAGCTTTTTTTTATTTAAAAAAGGAGGAATAATATGAAAAATTTATCAGTTGAAACATTATGTGTACAAGGTGGTTATGAACCAAAGAACGGAGAACCAAGGATTGCCCCATTATATCAATCTACTACTTATAAATATGATAGTGCGGAAGAAGTTGGTGATTTATTTGATCTAGCAAAAGAAGGACATATGTATTCTAGAATATCTAATCCTACACTAGATATATTTGAAAAAAAGATTGCACAACTAGAGGGAGGTATTGGAGCAGTATCTACTTCATCTGGACAATCTGCAAATCTACTTGCAATTCTTGCACTTTGTAAAAATGGTGACCATATAATTGCATTTAATAATCTTTATGGTGGAACTTTTGTACTTATAAAATCTAGATTAAAAGATTTTGGTATAGAGGCTACTCTAGTGGATTTAGGTGATAGTGACGAAGAAATACAAAGTCATATAAAAGAAAATACAAAATTAATATTTGGTGAAACACTAGGAAATCCTGGAGTTAAAGTATTTGATATTGAAAGATATGCAGAATTGGCACATAGAAATAATATTCCGTTAATCTTAGATAATACATTCCCTACTCCACATCTATGTAGACCAATAGAATTTGGTGCAGATATTGTAACACATTCTACTACAAAATATTTAGATGGTCATGCAACTTGTGTTGGAGGAATTATAGTTGATTCTGGAAAATTTGATTGGACAAATGGAAAGTTTAATTGTCTTACAGATAACGATCCAAACTATCATGGATTATCTTATACAGAAACTTTTAAAGAAGCAGCATTTATAACAAAAGTTAGAGCAGTATTTTTAAGAGATTTGGGAACAACAATGAGTCCATTTAATGCATTCTTAACTAATTTAGGAACTGAAACACTTTCATTGAGAATGGATAAACATTCTTCAAATGCCCTTACTGTTGCAGAGTTTTTAGAAAGCAATCCTAATGTAGAATGGACCCATTATCCATTATTAAAATCAAGTGATGACTATGAATTGGCTAAAAAATATTTATCAAAAGGTGCTAGTGGAATAATTGCATTTGGTGTTAAAGGTGGAGTTGAAGAAGGAAAGAAATTTATAAATAGCTTGAAATTAGCAACTCTTGTAGTTCATGTTGGCGATGTGCGAACTCATGTATTACATCCAGCAAGCATGACTCATAGACAACTTTCTAAAGAAGCTCAATTAGAGGGAGGTATAGAAGAGAATATGATTAGATTATCTGTTGGTATTGAAAATCCAGATGAAATATTAGCTGATTTAAAACAAGCACTGGAAAGGAGTCAAGAGTAATGCCCTTAATTGTTGAAGAAAATCTACCTGCTAAAAAAATATTAAAAGAAGAAGATGTTTTTATAATGGGAAAGAATCGTGCAGAATCCCAAGATATTAGACCAGTGAATATTGCAATATTAAATCTAATGCCAAATAAAGAGGAGACGGAAATCCAATTATTAAGAGCTCTTTCTAATACTCCTCTTCAAATAAATATAGATTTAATAAGAACAGGTAGTTATAAATCTAAAAATACCGATGAAATATATTTAAAAAAATTCTATAAAAACTTTAATGATATAAAAGATAAAAAATATGATGGCATGATAATAACTGGCGCTCCCATTGAAAAATTAGAATTTGAAGATGTTCTCTATTGGAGTGAACTTGAACAAATATTTGACTATGCAAGGGAAAATGTTTATTCTACATTATTTATCTGCTGGGCTTCACAAGCTGCCCTTTACTATTATTATAATATACCAAAATACACTTCAAATAATAAGATTTTTGGCATATATGATTATAAGATAAATGGCAATAGTCTATTGACTAAAGGCTTTGACGATATATTCAATATTCCCCAATCAAGATATACCTATACTAAATCTGAAGATTTAGAGGCAATTGAGGATTTGGAAATTATTTGTAGTAGAGAAGATACAGGAGTATGTCTTGCTGCAACAAAAGATAATAGATTTGTGTTTGTATCTGGTCATGGAGAATATGATAGAGATTCACTTTTGAAAGAATATAAAAGAGATATAGATAAGGGTATAGCAATTGAAAAACCATATAATTATTTTGATAATGAAGATAATATAATTGTAAATTGGAGAGCCCATGGCAATCTACTTTATACAAATTGGTTAAACTATTGTGTATATCAAGATACTCCTTATAATATTGAAAATATAAAAGGTAAAAAAGTTATAAAATTTGGTGGAAGTTCTCTAAGTGATAGCAATCAATTTATAAAGGTTAAGAATATAGTTGAAAGTGAACAAAATAGAAATCTAGTTGTAGTATCAGCCCCTGGAAAAAGATTTAAAGATGATATTAAAATAACCGATTTACTAATAAAATTCTATCATTCTACCGACAATGATTTAAAAACTGAATGTCTTCATAATATAAAAAATAGATATCATTCTATAATAGAAGAATTGCAACTTGATAATACTGTCTTAGAAAGTATTGAAAACTGTTTAAAAGAAGTAGAATTATCCGAAGATTTTGACTTTGTATTAAGTCGTGGAGAATATTTATCCGGAATTATAATGGCTGAGTTTTTAAATTATGAATTTTTAGACCCTAAAGATATTATCTATTTTAATGTAGACAGTTCTGTTAATTATAAAAAAACATATGATAGTATTAGAAAAAATATTATTGAAGGAAGAAAATATGTTATACCTGGATTCTATGGGCAAAGTCACGATAATAAAATAAAAGTATTTCAAAGAGGTGGCTCAGATATAACTGGCTCATTAATAGCACATGCATTAGATGTTGAGATTTATGAAAACTGGACAGATGTTGATGGACTTATGAATAAGGATCCAAATATATATAATGATGTAGAATTATTAGAAAAATTATCCTATGATGATTTTCTTAAAATAAGTTTAAATGGTGACCAAATATATAATATTGACGCAATAGGACCTGTTATGGAAACTAATATTCCTATTAATATTAGAAATACAAACAATCCAAATACAAGTGGTACTTTAATTATAGATTAGGAGGAATAATATGACTACTATAGATATAGGTTTATTGGGTTTAGGAACAGTAGGTTCAGGTGTTTATAATATACTTAAAGATGATTATAGCCTTATTAAAGATAGATTAAAAACACTGACTGGAAAAGATTTTAATATCGTTATTAAAAAAGTTCTAGTTAGAGATATAGATAAATACGATAGTGATTATAGAAATATATTAACTACTAATATAAATGATATTCTTGAAGATGAAAATATAGATATAATTTGTGAACTAATCGGTGGAGACACTCATGCTACGGATTATATGAATAAAGCAATTGAAAATGGTAAACATGTTGTTACTGCAAATAAAAAGGCTATCTTTACTAGTGAAGGTCAATTATTAAAATATGCAAAGGAAAATGATGTATCTTTTAGATATGAAGGTGCAGTCGCTGGTGTTATACCTATTATAAGAGTTGTTGAAGAATCTTTTATAACCGATGATATTTACGAATTACAAGGAATATTAAATGGCTCTACAAATTTTATCATGACAAAATTAAAAGAAGGACTTTCATATGAAGATGCAATTAATT
>RRZU011931978.1_pt1 | contig 17293 bp, 17 predicted proteins | sample 2165561 | NCBI WGS metagenome assembly RRZU01 (sample SAMN10456909, study PRJNA506462) | wastewater metagenome | isolation source: wastewater sludge | place: USA: Moscow, Idaho | reverse complement strand
TTCCTGGCGTTCAGGATGTTGCCAAAGCCAAGGATCTGATTGGGCGCACTGCAACGCTTGAAATTCGCATGGTTGACGAAGCTGCCAGCCTGAGCGGCATCGGCTTCGTCGTAGATGACGTTCCGGAGCGGCAACGCGATGGATCGGAAAGACTCGTCTATCTCAAAAAACAAGTGGTCGTTACCGGTGACCGCTTGAACGGCGCTGATGCAACCTTCGACCAGAACCAGCAACCAGCCGTCTCGGTCAAACTCGACGCCGCCGGCGGCCGCATCATGCGCGACGTAACGCGTGAAAACCTGGGCAAGCTGATGGCCATTGTTCTTTACGAAAAGGGCAAGGGCGAGGCCATTTCGGTAGCCACCATCCAGGGTGAATTCGGCAACCAGTTCCAGATTACCGGCCGCTTCTCTTCTGACGAAACGACGCGACTGGCCATCCTGATCCGCGCCGGCGCACTGGCTGCACCGATGGATATCATCGAAGAGCGAACCATTGGCCCGACCCTCGGCGCAGAAAACATCACCAAGGGCTTCCACTCGACACTCTGGGGCTTTGCCGCCATCTCGCTGTTCATGATCGTCTACTACCGCCTGTTCGGTTTGGTCTCGGTCGTAGCGCTGGCCTCCAACCTGCTCTTCCTGATCGCGCTGCTCTCCATGCTGCAAGCAACGTTGACGCTGCCGGGTATCGCCGCTATTGCCTTGGCGCTAGGTATGGCCATTGACGCCAACGTGCTGATCAACGAACGCATCCGCGAAGAACTGCGCAACGGGTCGACGCCACAGGCAGCCATCCACACCGGTTACGACCGTGCTTTCGGCACCATTCTTGACTCGAATATCACCACGCTGATTGCCGGTATCGCGCTGCTACTCTTTGGCTCGGGCCCGATCCGCGGCTTTGCCGTGGTGCACTGTCTGGGCATTCTCACCTCGCTATTCTCCGCAGTCGTCGTTTCCCGCTCCCTGATCAACCTCATTTACGGCAACCGCCGTAAAACCGAGTCGCTATCGATCGGCCAGATCTGGAAACCCGGCAATACCACGACCGCAACCCCTGCCCAATAAGGACGAGCAAAAATGGAATTTTTCCGCATCAAAAAAGATATTCCGTTCATGCGCCATGCGCTGGTGTTCAATGTCATCTCGCTGATCACCTTCCTGCTGGCGGTTTTCTTCCTGTTCAGTCGCGGGCTGCACCTCTCCGTCGAATTTACTGGCGGCACTCTGATTGAAGTCACCTATACGGAAGCAGCTCCGCTCGAAAGCATTCGCGAAGGTCTGCTCAAAGCAGGCAACAGCGACGTTGCCGTGCAAAATTTTGGATCGAGCAAAGATGTGATGATTCGCCTGCCTCTCAAGGCCGAACAGAGCTCGGCCAAGATCGGCGAATCGGTAATGGCCGTTCTCAACAGTGAAGCGCCCGGTGCTTCACTCCGCCGCGTTGAGTTCGTCGGCCCGCAGGTCGGCAAGGAACTGGCCGAAAACGGCGCTATGGCGCTGCTTGTGGTGATCATCGGCATCGTCATTTATCTGGCGCTGCGTTTTGAATGGCGTTTTGCCGTCTCGGCGATCATCGCCAACCTGCACGACGTGATCATCATTCTCGGCTTCTTCGCCTTCTTCCAGTGGGAGTTTTCGCTCTCGGTTCTAGCCGCTGTTCTAGCCGTTCTTGGCTACTCGGTCAACGAGTCTGTCGTCGTTTTCGACCGGGTTCGGGAAACCTTCAAGAAGATGCGTGGGCTAACAACACCCCAAGTGCTCGACCACGCCATTACCAGCACCATCTCGCGCACCATCATCACGCATGGCAGCACCCAGATGATGGTTCTCTCGATGCTGCTGTTCGGCGGCGCGACGCTGTACTACTTCGCACTGGCACTGACCATCGGCATTTGCTTCGGCATTTACTCGTCGGTTCTGGTCGCCAGCCCGCTGGTCATGTGGCTCGGCGTTTCGCGCGAGCATTTCATCAAGCCCGCGAAAAAGATTGAAGGCGCCAACGAGGACGGTGCCGTCGTCTGACCCACCGGCTGCTACGCGACACATCACAAGGGCGCCAAGCGGTGCCCTTGTTTTTTTCCCCGCTAGAAAGACAGCTACCTCGCAAAAAAAGGAGGCTCGAAAGCCCCCTTTTACTATTTAACAGCGTGTATCAAGCGGCGAAGTTCTTCTCCGCAAACGCCCAATTGACGAGGTTATTCAGGAAGGTCTCGACAAACTTCGGACGCAAATTCCGGTAATCGATGTAATAAGCATGTTCCCATACATCGACGCAAAGCAGTGCCTTGTCGCCCGTGGTCAGCGGAGTGCCGGCAGCGCCCATATTGACAATATCGACTGAACCATCGGCCTTCTTGACCAGCCATGTCCAGCCCGAGCCGAAGTTACTGACAGCAGAAGCCTGAAAAGTCTTCTTGAATTCATCAATGGAACCCCATTTGGCGTTGATCGCAGCCGCCAGCGCGCCGCTCGGAGCGCCGCCGCCATTGGGTTTCAGACAGTTCCAGAAAAAGGTGTGGTTCCACACCTGCGCCGAGTTGTTGTAAACACCGCCAGCCGGAGCCTTTTTAACAATGGCTTCGAGATCGAGACTTTCGTACTCGGTGCCCTTGATCAGGTTGTTCAGGTTGGTCACATAGGTCTGATGATGCTTGGCATAGTGATATTCGAAGGTTTCTTTCGACATATGCGGTGCCAGTGCGTCCAGGGCAAAAGGCAACTGGGGCAATTGATGTTCCATGTTTTCTCCTTGAGTAGCTTTGCAGCTTGTTGTTGTCAGCGGGCAAGGTGTTACGACGAATTCGGCTAGTCCGCTTCCCGGGTCACCGAAGCAACTGTCGCTTCAGCACGTCCACGATGGAAACAGACAGTGATCTGATCGTTTGGTTCCAATGAACGACTATCGCGCAAGATTTCGCCTGAAGCGTCAGTAACGATACTGTAACCGCGTTCGAGTACCGCGTTCGGATTAAGATGCGCAAGACTGGCAACAATACGTGCCAAATCTGCGGATTTGGCATTCAGCAATTGCTGCCATTTGCCGTGCAGCCTTGGCGCAATGGCCTCCAGACGCCGTGCAAGCCGATTGGTATCTGGCCTAGCCATCAACAAGCGTCGGCTAAGCCTGTCCATCACGACACGACCACGAGTACTGGCCAGTGCCATACCGTTATCAAGACGACGCTGAAAATTCTGCAGCATCTCACGCTCACGGGCGAGATGCTGCGCCGGGTGTTGCAATCGATGTGCGAGCCAATCGAGGTGTTGATTGCGCTGACTCTGGCCGTACTGGATCTGCCGCTGCAATGCAGTCCTGCAGTCGATCAAGCCGACCAGCAACACAGAGCGCGCCGGCGCAGCAAGTTCAGCCGCTGCAGTAGGCGTAGGCGCACGCTGATCAGCAGCGAAATCGGCAATCGTGAAGTCAGTTTCGTGACCAACGCCGCAAACGACCGGAATCGAACAGGCGCGGATGGCACGTGCCACGGCTTCATCATTGAACGCCCAAAGATCTTCAATACTGCCGCCACCCCGACAGATAATCAGCACATCGCACTCCCGGCGATCACCTGCGCAACGAATGGCGTTGGCGATCTGCTGCGATGCGCCCTCCCCTTGTACCGGCGTCGTGTAAAGCACAACATGAACATGCGGGGCGCGACGTTCCAGCGTGGTCAAGACATCGCGCATGGCCGCCGCTTGCAAGGACGTCACGATGCCGATGCAACGAGGAAAAACGGGAAGGGGACGTTTGACTGCAGAATCAAAAAATCCTTCACGCTCAAGCTTCTCCTTGAGCCGCAAAAACTGTTCATACAGATTGCCAACACCCGCCTTTCGCGCAGCTTCAACATTAAGCTGAAAATCACCACGCGCCTCATAAAGCGTTACCAGCGTTCGCACTTCAAGATGCTGACCGTTTTCCAGACGCCAGCCAAGAAGTTGGGCGCGATTGCGGAACATGACGCAACGCACTTGTGCGGCATCATCTTTCAAGGAGAAGTAGACGTGGCCGGAACTGGCGTAAGTGAGGTTGGACACTTCTCCAGATACCCAGCAAAGCGGAAACGCCGTTTCAAGCCGCTCACGCGCAAGCCGGTTGAGCACGGAAACCGAAACCACCGGCGGCAGTGGGGTTTGAACTGCACCCGAGAACATTTCTTTTGACATACCGTATTCTACATTCTCGTCAATTAATGCACACCTCGTGAGCTCGATAGCCGACAACAGCCGCCAAAGCCTTGCCACACATGACAAACAATATAATTAATTGATTTTACGAGCTATTTTTTGCCGCCCACTTTTTCTACAAAGTAAGAAAAGTCCTTACAGCAAGGGCACTTAGGTGTCAGAAACACATACAATCCACAATCTTATCCACAGATTTTGTGGATAAGATTTTCGCTATTACTTTAGTTAAGGGCTTGCCGCTAAGGCCGGGTCAAGCTAAAGTCTCTGGCTGAACAAATCCTCAGGGAGAAAGCGTGTTTTCAATCATTCTTGCTGCCGGCTGGCCAATTTGGCCTTTGCTGTTTGCCTCGATCATTGCTGTGGCATTGATTATTGAACGTCTGGTCGCCTTGCGACGCTCCAAGGTTCTTCCAAGCGGCTTGCTGCAACGCGTTATTGCCGAATACAAACAACATGGTGCCAACGACGCGATGATCGCCTCCCTTGAGGCGCAATCGCCACTCGGTCGGGTGCTCTCGGCCGGCTTGCGCAATGTGGGTAGCTCACGCGAAATCATGCGCGAAGCGATTGAGGAAGCCGGTGGTGTGGTAGCCCACGAGTTGGAACGCTATCTCACGACGCTGGGAACGATTGCCTCAATCAGCCCGTTGATGGGTTTGTTCGGCACGGTCGTCGGCATGATCGAAATCTTTGGTTCGCAATCGCCCACGGGAACTAATCCAATGCAACTGGCGCACGGCATCTCGGTGGCCCTTTACAACACGGGTTTCGGCTTGGTGATTGCCATACCTGGGATGATCTTCTGGCGTCACTTCCGTGCGCTGGTCAATGGCTTTGTCATCGAAATGCAGCAACAATCGGTACGCCTGGTCGAAGTCCTACACGGCGAACGTAAGGCTTAAGGAACCGGGCATGAATTTTCAACGCGGCCGAGAACAGGACGTACCAGAAATCAATCTAATTCCCCTGATTGATGTGTTGCTGGTCATCATCATCTTCTTGATGCTTACCACCACTTACGCCAAATTTTCAGGACTGGAAATTAACCTTCCAACAGCCGACGCCAGCAAGCAGGCCGAGCAACCCAATGAAGTCAGCGTGGCTGTGACGGCTACAGGACAGGTTCTGGTCAACAAGGCCCCCTTGGCAGCAAGCGATGTAAAATCGATCAGCGAAGCCTTGCGTCGTGCCGCCGGCAGCAACAGCGATCCGATCATCGTCATCAATGCCGACGCCAAAGCGACGCATCAAAGCGTAGTCGACATCATGCAGGCATCGCAAGCCGCCGGTTACCCGCGCATTTCTTTCGCCACTCAATCGCCCAATTGATGCCGTACCGATAAGTCGCTGATGCATTGCATATGCGTGCTCTAAGCATTGCACAGCGGCTGCCTCGCCTGTGGTACAAACCGAGTCTGGCTGCCGCGCTCATCCCCCTGCTTCCAGTCTCCTGGCTATTCCACCTGCTCGTCCGGCTGCGTCAGACTGCGTACCACTACGGGGCAATCCGTTCGCAAAGACTGCCTGTGCCGGTCATCGTGATCGGCAACCTGACCGTTGGCGGCAGCGGCAAAACGCCTCTCGTACTGTGGCTGATCAAACACTTACGGGAAGCAGGCAAGCGACCCGGCATAATTAGCCGCGGCTATGGCGGAAAGGCTGATGGCGTTCAATGCGTCAGCGCAAATTCAACTTCTGCCATTGCCGGCGACGAACCCCTGCTACTTGCGCGACGCAGCGGCGCGCCTGTTTTCATCGGACGCGATCGGGTGGCTGCCGGGCAAGCCTTATTGGCGGCGCACCCCGACTGTGATGTCATCGTTTCGGATGACGGCTTGCAGCATTACCGCCTGCAGCGCTCCGTTGAAATCGCCGTATTTGACGCACGTGGCGCCGGCAACTCCCGACTGCTACCTGCCGGCCCATTGCGCGAACCGTTGCTGCGCCTATCAACAACAAGCGCCGTAGTGTGGAACATTGCCGACGATTCGCAAAAAACGACGATCGGTACACCAGCCAACGTACCGCAATTCACGATGCACCTCGCTGGAAGCCGGTTTTTTTCCCTTACTGACGCCACTAAGCGCTGTAGCGCAATTGACCTTCAAGGCAAGCGTTTATTCGCAATTGCCGGAATTGGCGACCCTTCCCGCTTCTTTGTACAACTTGAGTCCCTGGGGCTGACCTTTGAGGCGCACCCTTTTCCCGATCATCATGCTTACGGCACGGATGACCTATCTTTTGCAAGCAGCGGCGTGCTGCTGATGACCGAAAAGGATGCCGTAAAATGCGCTGCAATCGTTACCTGCGAAGCATGGGTGCTACCGGTTGATGCACACCTTGATCGCAACCCGGAGGGCAACGCTTTGCTCGACATTATTCTGGAGAAACTCAATGGACCCTCGCCTGCTTGATATCCTCGTCTGCCCGATTTGCAAAGCTGGCCTCGAATACCGCAAGACAGAACAAGAACTGATCTGCAAGCCATGCAAATTAGCCTTCCCGATCCATGACGACATCCCAGTGATGCTTGAGGACGAAGCTCGCCTGCTCAAACCAGATGAGGCCTGATGCCATGCCGGCGATACAGTTCAAGGTTGTTATTCCGGCACGCTACGCATCCACGCGCCTGCCCGCCAAGCCGCTTCTCGATCTGGATGGTAAGCCAATGGTTGCCAGAGTCGCCGAGCGCGCGCGCCTCTCCGGCGCCGAAGAAGTCTGGATCGCTACCGACCATCCTGAAGTCATGGACGCAGCGGCCAAGAACGGGCTAGCGGCATTGCTGACACGCACAGATCACTCCACCGGAACAGATCGCCTCGCTGAGGTTGTCGAACAACGTGCCTGGGACGACGAGACCATCATTGTCAACGTACAAGGCGACGAACCATTGATTGACCCGGCGTTGATTGAACAAATGGCACGCCAATTGGCCGAAAGTGGCGCAGACATCGCGACCGTCGCACATCCGGTCGATGACGCAGCCGATTTTGCAAATCCAAACATCGTCAAAGTGGTCTGCAAGGCGGATGGCGATGCCATGTACTTTTCCCGTGCGCCGATCCCCTATGCCCGCGATCATTTTGCCCGCGCATCGGGAATAAGCTCACTTCCGGCAGACATTCCGGCTTATCGCCATATCGGGCTTTATGCCTACCGCGCCCGTTTCTTGCGCGCTTACGCCCGTCTGACGCCATCGCCGCTGGAGCACTTCGAGGCGCTCGAACAGCTACGCGCCTTATGGCACGGTTATCGAATAAGCGTCTTGATTACCGAGCACCTGCCGATACCGGGCGTTGATACGCCAGAAGATGCAGAGCGTATGCAAGAGTGGTTTCGCACGCACTGAAATCGTTCGGCAATCCGAAAATTGAATATAGTCTGTAATTCATGGACAATGGCGACCCCAGCTAGCGCACACTGGATGCGTTTCGCCTTAACTGATCCCAAGAACCACTCCGGAGGTAAATAAATGAAACTGATTCTGCTCGGCCCGCCAGGCGCAGGCAAAGGCACGCAAGCGAGTTTCATCTGCGAAGAATTTCAAATACCGCAAATCTCTACCGGAGACATGTTGCGCACAGCGGTCAAAGCACAAACGCCGCTCGGGATCGAAATCAACAAGCAGATGGATACCGGTTGCCTGATTTCTGACGAGATTGTTCTCGCTCTGGTAAAACATCGCCTGGAAGAAGACGACTGCAAGGCCGGTTATTTGTCCGACGGCTTTCCACGCACGCTCCGGCAGGCAGAGTCCCTACGGGACAACGGCATCAAACTCGACTATGTACTCGCGATCGAGGTCCCCGACTCCGAGATCATCAAGCGCATGAGCGGCCGTCGTGTGCATCTGGCTTCAGGAAGAACCTATCACGTCGAATTCAACCCGCCGAAAGTTGAAGGCAAGGACGATATCACCGGCGAAGAACTGATCCAAAGAACCGACGACAAGGAAGAGACCGTCCAGAAACGTCTGCAGATTTATCATGCGCAAACCCGCCCATTGATCCAGTACTTCCGGGAGTGGTACGCCACGGGTGACCCCCATGCGCCAAAGCCAGTGTCGATTGACGGCACAGGCACTGTCGAGCAGATCAAGAACGCCGTTTTTGCCGCAATCGGCTGACTCCGCTTGAAACCACAGCCCGCCGCGCAACATGTCCGGCGGGCTTATTTATATCATTACTCGGCAGCGCGCCGCTTGAAATCACGCAACCGGAATCCGGTCAGCCATAAGACGGCAAAGTAAACTACAGCGCCGCCACAAACCAGCAGCGAAAGATGCAACAGCCGACTCATCAAGCCCCAACGCATCCAGTCAGTATCCTGCCCGACAGCAAACCATAAGGCACCGCCCATCGCCAGCATGGCGCCAAAGAACTTGGCGTAAAACGCCCACCAACCGGGCTGGGGTACATAAATACCGTGCCGTCGCAAGCCCAGATACAAAAGAAACGCGTTAAGACAAGCGGCCAGGCTGATGGAAAGCGCCAGTCCAGCATGCTGCAGCTTGAACAAATAGACCAGCACAAAATTCAACAGCTGAGTTACAAGCAGGCTAACCAGAGCGATCTTGACCGGAGTACGCACGTTCTGCCGAGCGTAAAAACCAGGCGCCAAAACCTTGATCAAGATCAATCCCAGCAGGCCAACGCTGTAAGCAACCAGCGCGTCACGCGTCTTGAACACATCGTCGCCGGTAAACGCACCGTGATAAAACAGGGTCGAGATCAAAGGGATCGCCAGAATAGCCAGCGCGAGCGCCGCGGGTGCCGCCAGAAGCAAAGTCAGGCGCAACCCCCAGTCCAACAGTTTCGAAAACTCATCGAGCTTATTACTCGCGTGATACTTGGCTAATGAAGGCAACAGAATCGTTCCCAAGGCGACGCCCAGCATACCGGAAGGGAACTCCATCAGACGATCCGCGTAGTAGAGCCAGGAGACCGCCCCGGTACCGAGAAACGAGGCGATCATGGTATTGATTAGCAAGCTGATCTGCGCGACCGATACACCAAGAACGGCGGGCGCCATCAAGCGGAGAATTCGCCTGACCCCTTCATCCTTCCAGTCAAACGAAAAGCCCGGCAACATGCCGATCCGGTGCAGGCTGGGTAGCTGGAATGCGAGCTGGATCGCACCGCCAATAAACACCGCCCAGCCCATCGCGACAATCGGCCGCTCAAAGCAAGGCGCTGCAAACAAAGCCATGCCAATGAATGACACGTTGAGCAATACCGGCGTAAATGCCGGCACATTAAAGCGGCTCCAGGTATTGAGCACCCCCCCGGAGAGCGCCACCAAGGACATGAACAGAATGTAAGGAAAAGTGATACGCGTCAGCTCGACGGTCAGCGCGAATTTCTCGGCATCCTTGGCAAAACCTGGTGCCGAGATGTAAACGAAGGCCGGTGCAGCCAGCATCCCAAGCAGCGTAACGACAAGCGTTGCCAGAAAAAGCAGGGTCGCCACATGATCAACAAGCCGCTTGGTTTCAACTTCGCCGCGCTTATTCTTGTATTCCCCCAGAATCGGAACAAAAGCCTGAGAAAAGGCACCTTCTGCAAACAGGCGGCGCAGCAGATTCGGCAGCTTGAACGCGACGAAAAAGGCATCGGTAAGCATCCCCGCACCGAATACCCGCGCTATCACGAAATCGCGGACGAAGCCGAGAATGCGCGAGAGCAATGTCATACTGCTGATGGTGGCAAGTGCTTTAAGCAAATTCATTTATGATGATTTAAAGGTGTAAGTATTCGCAATGCGAAAGAGGCGTCATCTTAGCCGTTTAGCCGCAGCTATCAAAATTGAGAGAATCGCTACGAGAAGAACAAATACGTCTTGCATCTACCAATCACTATCTGTAAAATCTCGTTTTTTCGATTAACGCATTAGCTTTTTTAGGAATAGAAATTCATGGCCAACAGCGCACAAGCCCGCAAACGTGCTCGCCAAGCCGTCAAGCAACGTGCCCACAACGCGAGCCTGCGCTCCACGTTGCGCACCGCCGTAAAGCGTGTACAAAAGGCGATCGTTGCAGGCGACAAGGCTGCTGCTCAAAGCATTTATCAAGAGTCAGTTTCAGTGCTTGATCGCATCGCTGACAAAAAGATCATCCACAAGAACAAGGCTTCGCGCCATAAGAGCCGTCTGTCGGCTCAAATTAAAGCGCTCGCTGCCTGATCTGTTCTTTAGGGAAATCAAAAACGGCGCTTTCGGGCGCCGTTTTCTTTTACGGAAGCCCGCCAACTAGGCAGGCTTCACGCTCAACCAGCTTTACCCGCTGTTATTGCACATCCGTGCGATTCGTGCGAATCATCTCCCGCACGATTTCAATCAAGTCAGCATCTCCGTGCTGATCCACATGCTGCAAGAGCTCTTTCCGCATCCGTGGCGCCCAGAATCGTCTGATGTGATTAGCAATATCGAGCAACGCGTGCTCACGATTTGGCATCCCTTCGTAAAACGCACCAATCTGATTCGCCATCTGCATTAACTTATTCACATCCATCGACTTATTCTCCCTTTTCAAACAAGCGCTCTGGGTGCGCATACACGACGTAACTCTTCTGGCGCACAAAACCGAGCAAGCCTACCCCCGTCTCTTGCGCCAACTCAATCGCCAAACTCGTCGGCGCTGAAATCGCCACCAACATGCCAATTCCTAGTGTGGCGACTTTCTGCACCATCTCAACACTGGCGCGGCTGGTAATCAAAACAGCACCGGCCGACCGGTCCAGCCCCGCACGCAGTATTGCACCAATCAGTTTGTCCAAAGCATTGTGACGACCCACATCTTCGCGCACAAAGACAATGCCACCCTCAGCGCTCATCCATGCCGCAGCGTGCGTCGCACCGCTTTGCTGCTGCATTACCTGTTGCTTGTGCATTGCCGCCATCCCGGCCAACAAAGACGCACCAGAGAAAGATGCTGCGCTGTTTACCGGCGGCGGATGCCGCACCGCCTGCTGCAAGGTTTCTGTCCCGCATAGACCGCAGCCCGTGCGACCAGTGAGGTTACGCCTTAGTTCCTTGAGCGCAACAAAACGCTTGGCCGAAATCCGCAACGCAATCCGCACCCCCTCAACGGCACCGAACACTTCGCTTTCATACAGCTCCGAAGCGTCGCCCAAGATACCTTCGCTGACCGAAAACCCCAAGGCGAAGTCTTCCAGATCATGCGGCGAAGCCATCATTACAGCATGCGAAATACCGTTGTACTCCAAGGCAACAGGCACTTCCACTGCGACCGTATCACAAGCTCGCGCGCACATTCCGTCGTGCCATCTTTCGACACTGACAGAGCTTAGTGCGGCACTTGCTCCAGCAAACAACTCACTCATATAAAACGCTCATGATTGATCACCCGCGACTGCATCTTCGTTAAGCAGTTGCAACTGCTGTTCCGAGAAACGGCTGTATTCCTGCTGCCATTGCGAAGCCGCTGGCGACAACATTACCTGCACCGCAGTGACTTTGTATTCCGGACAGTTGGTTGCCCAGTCGGAATTCTTGGTGGTAATTACGTTGGCGCCCGAGTGTGGAAAATGGAAAGTCGTATACACCACGCCTGGCTGAACGTTCTCGGTAACCGTCGCCCGCAAGGTCGTATGACCAGCACGCGATTTTATGGCAATCCAGTCGTAATCCTTGATCCCGCGTTCTTCCGCGTCGTGCGGATGAATTTCCAGACGGTCTTCCGGATGCCACTTGGAATTCTCCGTCCGCCGCGTTTGCTGGCCAACGTTGTATTGCGACAACACGCGCCCCGTGGTCAATATCAGCGGGAATTTACGTGTAACTTTCTCATCGGTAGCGATGTATTTCGTATTGATAAACTTGCCCTTACCGCGCACGAAATGACCAACGTGCATGGTCGGCGTGCCTTCCGGCGCGGCATTATTGCACGGCCACTGAATACTGCCGAGCTTATCGAGCTTATCGTAAGTAACCCCATGGAAAGACGGCGTCAGCGAAGCGATTTCCGCCATGATGTCCGACGGATGATCGTAGTGCATCGGATACCCCAAAGCATTGGCCAGAGCCACGGTCACTTCCCAATCGGCCTTACCCGCTTTGGGCGGCATCACTTTGCGCACACGTGAAATACGACGCTCGGCGTTGGTAAAGGTGCCATCTTTCTCAAGGAAGGACGAACCCGGCAGGAAAACATGCGCGTATTTGGCCGTTTCATTGAGGAACAAATCCTGCACGACGATACACTCCATCGCGCGCAAAGCCGCTGAAACGTGCTGCGTATCTGGATCGGACTGCGCAATATCCTCGCCTTCACAATACAGCCCCATGAAACTGCCGTCGAGCGCCGCATCAAACATGTTCGGGATGCGCAGCCCCGGTTCCGGATTCAAAATAACGCCCCAAGCATGCTCAAAGCGCATGCGTACGGTGCTGTCCGAAACATGGCGGTAACCTGGCAACTCGTGCGGGAAGGAGCCCATGTCGCAACAGCCTTGTACGTTGTTCTGACCACGCAGAGGATTGACGCCAACCCCGTCACGGCCAACGTTGCCGGTCGCCATCGCCAGATTGGCAATACCCATCACCATGGTCGAACCCTGCGAGTGTTCAGTCACGCCCAATCCGTAATAGATCGCCCCGTTAGGCGCATTGGCGTAAATTCGGGCGGCACCGCGAAGCTCTTCGGCTGACACGCCGGTAATCGGGGCCATCGCTTCCGGCGAGTTTTCCGGAAGCGAAACGAATTCTTTCCAGTCAGCAAATGATTGCTCATCGCAGCGCTCGGCAACGTACGCTTCGTCGCACAAGCCCTCGGTCACAATCACATGCGCCAATGCGGTAATCAGCGCAACGTTCGTTCCAGGCCGCAGCTTCAGATGATACTCGGCCTGAACATGCGGAGACTTGACCATCTCCGTTGCGCGAGGATCAACGACGATCAGCTTGGCTCCCTCACGCAAACGACGTTTCATGCGCGAAGCAAACACGGGATGCGCCGCCGCCGGGTTGGCGCCGATGACCATGACCACATCGGACTTCAGTACCGAGTCGAAAGTTTGCGTTCCGGCCGATTCTCCAAGCGTTTGCTTCAGACCAAAACCAGTTGGTGAATGACACACGCGGGCGCAGTTATCGACGTTATTGTTACCAAAGGCCGCCCGAACCAGTTTTTGCACCAGATAGGTTTCTTCATTCGTACAACGAGACGAGGTAATACCGCCGATCGAATCATTGCCATGTGTGTTCTGAATACGCCGGAATTCACTCGCCGCATAAGACAGAGCTTCTTCCCACGACACCTGCTGCCACGGGTCGGTGATCTTCTTGCGGATCATCGGACTCAAAATCCGGTCGCTATGCGTCGCATAACCCCACGCAAAACGCCCCTTCACGCACGAATGGCCATGGTTGGCATGACCATCCTTGTTCGGCACCATGCACACCACCTCGGCCCCCTTCATTTCCGCCTTGAAGGAACAGCCAACTGCGCAATAAGCGCAAGTCGTCACGATGCTATGCTCGCCCCGCCCATTCAAAGTGACCTTCTTTTCCATCAGCGTCGCCGTCGGGCACGCATCAACGCACGCCCCGCAGGAAACGCATTCAGATCCCATAAAGTTCTCATTCTGACTCACCGCGATGCGCGAATCGAAACCGCGGCCATCGATGGTTAGCGCGAACGTCCCTTGCGTTTCTTCACAGGCACGCACGCAACGGTTGCAAACGATGCACTTCGACGGATCATAGGAGAAATAGGGACTCGACTCGTCCTTGGTAGCCTGCAAGTGGTTCTTGCCTTCGCAGCCGTAGCGTACTTCGCGCAAGCCGACCACACCGGCCATATCCTGCAACTCGCAATCGCCATTGGTCGGGCAGGTCAGACAATCCAGAGGATGGTCCGAGATGTACAGTTCCATCATGCCCCGCCGCATATGTGCCAGCTTTGGCGTTTCTGTCTTAACCTTCATTCCCGGTTCGCAAGGCGTGGTACACGAGGCCGGATAACCCTTGCGACCCTCGATTTCGACCATACACATCCGGCACGAGCCAAACGGCTCCAGACTGTCGGTCGCACAAAGTTTTGGCACGTTGATACCAGCATCCGCTGCCGCGCGCATCACCGACGTTCCCGCCGGCACCGTTACGCTCACACCGTCGATTTCAAGCGTCACGCTCGTTTTCGACAAACTTGGCGGCGTACCGTAATCAAGATCTTTTAACGTATTCATGATGCATTCCTAAAAAGCACATTCCAATAAGGCATGCCTTCAGGCACGCCAAACCTGCTATTTTCTCTAACCGTGCTTGTACCGGTCACGCAGATCCTTGAGCAACAAACGCCCTTCAACACCAAAGTCCTCGGGGAAGCCATCGAGCGCCGAGAGCACCGGAAATGGCGTCATCCCGCCCATGGCGCACAAGGAGCCATGCGTCATCAAATCGCACAGATCACGCAGCAGATGGATATCCTGCTCACGATTCTTGCCGGCGACGATTTTGTCGATGGTTTCAACGCCGCGGGTTGAACCAATGCGGCAGGGCGTACATTTGCCGCAGGACTCGACGGCACAAAACTCCATCGCATAGCGCGCCTGCTTGGCCATATTCACACTGTCGTCAAACACCACGACGCCGCCGTGCCCGAGCGTGCTGCCGATTGCCAAAAAAGCCTCATAATCTAGCGCGGTATCAAATTTCGATTCCGGCAAATAGGCACCCAGCGGCCCGCCCACCTGCACGGTCCGCATCGGCCGACCGCTCGCTGTACCGCCGCCAAAGTCTTCCAGCAAGACACGCAAGCTCTTACCAAACGCCAACTCGATCAGGCCGCCGCGTTTGATATTGCCCGCCAGTTGCATAGGCAATGTACCGCGCGAGCGCCCAACGCCGTAGTTCTTATAAAACTCGGCACCACGCGCCATGATGATCGGCACCGAAGCAAAAGAAAGCACGTTATTGATTACGCTCGGCAGCCCGAACAGGCCGGAAATCGCCGGCAGCGGCGGCTTGGCACGCACTGTGCCGCGCTTCCCTTCGATGCTGTTAAGCATCGCCGTTTCTTCGCCACAAACGTAAGACCCGGCACCCATGCGCACTTCCAGATTAAATGCCTTTCCGGAGTCACAAACACTGCTTCCCAAATAGCGGCGTTTGGTCGCGATCGCAATCGCCTCATTCAACACGGCAACCGAATGCGGATACTCGGAGCGCACATAGATGTAACCATGTGTCGCACCTACCGCCAACCCGGCGATAGTCATGCCTTCAATCAGCATGAATGGATCATTTTCCATGACCATGCGGTCAGCAAATGTCCCGGAATCGCCTTCGTCCGCATTGCACACAATGTATTTCTGGGCGCCCGACGCATCGCGCACCGTTTTCCATTTGATACCGACCGGGAAGGCCGCACCGCCGCGCCCACGCAGACCGGAATCGAGAACCTGCTGCACCACCAGCCGAGGTTCCATGCTCAAACACTGCTGCAGACCTGCATAGCCCTCGTTCTCAACGTAGTCGTTGAACGACAAAGGATCGGTAATTCCAATCCGCGCAAAAGTCAGCCGCTGCTGGTTCTTCAAGTACGGGATTTCCTCGGTCAGCCCCTGCGCCAAGTCATGAGCGCCGCCGTGAACAAAATCCGCATCAAACAGACTGGCCACCTGACCGGCATCGACCGGACCGTAAGCGACCCGCCCTTGCGCCGTCGCCACCTCGACCATCGGCTCCAACCAGTACAAGCCACGCGATCCATTGCGCACAATATGGACGTCAATCCCGCGTTTTTTCGCTTCCAGAGCAATCGCGGCAGCAACCGCCTCGGCTCCCAAGGCAACTGCACCCGAATCTCGCGGCACAAAAACTCTGATAGGAGCGCTCATTTCTGACCCCGCTTTGCTTTAATCAGGCCATCAAATTTCTCTGGGGTCACCCGTGCATGCACATCGTCGCCGACCATTATCGACGGCCCGCACGAACACTGGCCCAGGCAGCACACCGGTTCCAGCGTAAACTCGCTGTCCGCCGTCGTTTCATTGAAATCGCAGCCCAACTTAGCCTTAACATGCGTGGCCAAGGCCTCCGCACCCACAGACTGGCATGCCTCGGCACGGCACAACTGTACGACATGCTTGCCCGCCGGTTGTTCACGAAAGTGCGTATAAAAAGAAATCACGCCATGCACTTCAGCCCGCGACAAATTAAGCTCGTCTGCAATGAGCGGCACAGCATCGGCGGGGATATAGCCAAACGCGTGCTGAATCTCATGAAGAACTGGCAGCAACGGACCGGGGCGCGTTTTGCCTTCGGCAACGATACGTTTGACGACGTCGCCATCAAAAGGAACTTGATCACTCACACTGAAACTCCCGCGAATTTGGTCGAAAACCCAAGGTCAAAAAACGGCCGCATTATATTGCTGCAGAAGATTAGACAATATGCAAATCATTGCTCAATTGACAATCACCCACAGCAATCAGGCCCAATACACTTGCATCCAGAAAACCACCTATCAATCGGAACATGACCCCGAAAGCATAAAAATTTCGTAAAAACGACACAGCACTGAATCCGGTATAGTTCGCCACCAAGTATATGGTGCGACCACCCCGATCGCCACACCTATAAGACAATTCCACGGCTATCCTGCATGCACAGCAACCTGAAAATCCCCTACCGTGTAAGGGACAAGCGCTCACCGATATCGTTCCCCACTCTTCAAGAAATCAGACCAATGATTCTTCACCGCACCACTCCCCTCATTCTGATCAGCGCTTGCGCGATCATCGCTGCCTGCTCAACCACCGGTCAAAGTTCGACAACCGCCAACAAGAGCAAAGCAAACCCACCGCAACAACTGGATTTCAAACTCGCCAGCGGAACCTACAGCTGCGAACAAGGACAGCGCATCGATATTCAACGTAGCACGAATCAGATCAAGATCAACTGGCAAGGCAGCCGCCACACCCTGCAACGCTACGACTCAAGTTCGGGCCTGCCAAAATTCGAGGATCGTCAAAACGGCCTGATGTGGATCGACTTGCCGTGGAAGGGCGTCCTGATGGACACCAACAGCGGCCGCCCGCTGGTTAATGAGTGCAAGGTGGCAAGCCGTTGAAACC
>RRZU013453236.1_pt1 | contig 17296 bp, 17 predicted proteins | sample 2165561 | NCBI WGS metagenome assembly RRZU01 (sample SAMN10456909, study PRJNA506462) | wastewater metagenome | isolation source: wastewater sludge | place: USA: Moscow, Idaho | reverse complement strand
TGCAGCTCAAGGAGTGGTTTCAGGCATTATAGTTGAGCCAAATGGTTATATACTTACAAATTAGCATGTAATTGCTAATGGTAATGCTGAAGAGATAAAAGTCCTTTTTGAAAATGGAGATGAAAAAGAAGCACAATTATTATGGTATGACAGTACATTGGATTTAGCTGTTATAAAAGTAGAAGGAACAAATTTTAAAACAGCAGATTTAGGAGATTCAGATAATTTAACTGTGGGAGAACTAGCAGTTGCAATAGGAAATCCTCTTGGATTGGAATATCAAAGGACAGTAACATCAGGTGTAGTATCAGGATTAAATAGAACAGTTGATATAAGAGAAGCTAATGGAACAAAAACTATGGAAAATTTAATTCAAACTGATGCAGCAATTAATGAAGGTAATAGTGGTGGACCACTTTTAAATAGCAAAGGAGAAGTAATAGGGATAAATACAGTAAAACTAGCATCAACTGGTGTTGAAGGATTTGGTTTTGCAGTACCTATAAATCAAGCTAAGATGATAATAGATAGTATAATAAAAACTGGTAAATATGAACCAGTAATGCTTGGAGTAGGAAATTTTGTTGAAGTAGGAACATATGAAAGATTAACAGGAGTAAAATTACCATCAGAATATGGAATAGTTATTGGAGAGGTAATTGATGGATATGCAGCTCAAAAAGCAGGTATTCAGACTGGAGATATAATAACTAAAATAGATGGTGAAGAAATAAAAACTGTAAATGAATTAAGATATAAGATTTATAATTATAAAGAAGGGGACAAGGCAAAAATAAACTTAATCAGGGATATGAAAGAGATGGAGATAGAGGTAACATTTATAACACCAAATAAAAGTTTTTAGCAGCTTCCTTTTGGAAGCTGTTTTTTTAAATAGTCATGGAGGAGAATAATGATAAAAGAATATAATATAGGAAAAATACCAATTAAATCATGGACTTACGAATTGGAGGAAGATGCTTTAGAACAAGCTAAAAATTTATCTAATTTAGATTTTGCATTTCATCATATAGCATTGATGCCAGATGTTCATGTAGGATTTGGTATGCCAATTGGTGGAGTATTAGCAACTAAAGATTATATAATACCAAATGCAGTTGGAGTGGATATTGGATGCGGTGTAGTTGCAGCAAGAACAGATATAAAATATAAGCAAATTGATAGTAGAGCTTTAAATGGTATAGTACAAAAAGCATATAATCAAATTCCATTGGGATTTAAAAAACATAAGAAACCAAGAGATTGGGAAGGTTTTAATAAGGTGAGAGATTCTAAAATATTATTACAAGAAATAGATAATGCAAGATATCAATTAGGTACATTAGGTGGAGGAAATCATTTTATGAGTATTGAAAGAGGAAGCGATGGATATGCTTGGTTAATGGTACACTCAGGAAGTCGGAACTTTGGTCATACTGTAGCTACATATTATAATGATATAGCAAAAAAATTAGAAGAAAATATAGAGAGTAAGGATTTAGCCGCATTATCTTTAGATACAGAATTAGGAAAAGATTATTTTAGAGATATGAACTATGTATTGGACTTTGCAAGAGAAAATAGAAGACAATTATTAGAAGATTTATATGGGATTTTTAAAAAATATGTAAAATCAAAGGATTTAGAAGAAATTATTGAAATACACCATAATTATGCTTCAAAGGAAATTCATTTTAATGAAGAGGTTATTGTTCATAGAAAAGGTGCTATAAATGCTGAAAAGGGTAGAAAAGGAATTATTCCAGGCTCTATGGGAACATCTTCTTATATTGTTGAAGGTTTAGGAAATCCAGAAAGTTTTAATACTTCATCTCATGGTGCTGGTAGGGAAATGTCTAGAAAAGAGGCAAATAAAACCATAGATAGGAAAGAATTTAGAAAAATAATGGATGGTATAGTTTTTAGAGAAGGAAAAGATCTTTCAGAATCACCAATGGCATATAAGGATATTGAGAAAGTAATGAAAAATCAAAATGATTTAACTAAAAAATTGGTAGAATTAAAGCCAATGGCGGTTATAAAAGGATAATTTAAATAAAATGTAATAAATTGTAACCTAAGTGTAAATATTTTACATTCATATAGTAGTATTATTAAAATATATGAAAAGGAGATGCATAAAATGAAAAAAATAAAAAAGATAACATCATTGGGAATTGCCACAGTATTAAGTTTAAGTACAATTGTTTACGGAGATAATATAAAAAAAGATGATTTGTCTAAGGTAAGTATTGAAACAAAAATAGTAGAGGGGATATCTGTAGATGACAATTCTATAGATAGAAAAACAAATGATTTAAATATTAAAGCAAATATACCTGTAATAAGTGGATTATCTTCAAAAGAATATCAAGAAAAAATAAATAAAGAAGTATTTAATGGTATTAATAAAGCCATAAATGAATTTGAGTCTGAAGGAAAAGGATTAAAGGGAGAATTAAAAATAGATAGTCATGTAAAATCTAAAGATAAGACGATATCGATAATAGTTGAAGAATACAAAATATTTAGTACTATGGCAAATGGAGAATCGAATATTAATATTTATAATATAGACACTGTGAATAATAAGGAAATTGAATTAAAAGATTTATTTGCTAAAAACTTTAATTATATTGATAAGATAAATACAAAAATTAAAGATATTATAGCTAAAAATAAAGAGTTATATTTTGAAAATGAAAATGGATTTAATACAATAACTAAAGATCAAAAATTTTATATAGATGGTGAGGATATAGTTATCGTATTTGACAAAGGAAGTATAGCTCCAAATAGCACAGGTATAGTAGAATTTAAAATTAATAAAAATGAAATTGACAAAGAGATAAAAAGAGATTATATAAATGAGAAATATAATTTTATATTTAAATTGGCACCTATTTGGGGAGAGGATGTAATAATAGAGGAAAATAAAAGCCCAGAAAAAGGACTATTTCAATTGGATTTTATATATAAACCTTTGGAAAAAGATATAAAGGAACAAAAGTTTTTCTCAATTAGAGTTAGGGATTTAAAAGACAATATTGATAAGGGAGAATATTTGTTAAAAGAAAATAATTACAAATATACAATATTGATTTCAGATAAGAATATTTATAAAGAGGGAACAAAAGACAATATTAGATTTAATGAGATAATAAGGGTATTGGATGGAGTAGATGATTTATTTTTGCTAAATTCAAATAAAGAGATTAATGTATTAGATAAAATAATATTAAATAATAAAGAAGTTAATTTAAAAAATAAAATTATAATAAAAGACAATAAAGTAATTTTACCATTTAGAGAAATTGCAGAGAATTTAGATTTTAATGTTGAATGGAATAATAAAGAGAGATTAGCGACTATGGAAAGATTGCCCGTAAGAGCAGGAGTTTATGTGAATACAAATAAATATTCCTTTGCCAAATCTTTAGTGGAATTAGAGGATATGGGAGTATTAATAAATGGAAATACCTATGTTCCTGTAAAATTTTATAGTGATGTATTAAAGGGAAATATAGAAATAAATAATGGTGTTTTAGAAATAAATTATTAATTTTTAGGAATTATATATAACGCACAATAAGAAGTACTAAGAGCCGAAGCTTTTAGTACTTCTTTATTTTATTATATGATAAAATATATAAAATTAGATATAGAATATAATACAATAAATTTTATAAGGGTGAATAAAATGAGGAATCTAGGAATTCAAAATATTGATAGAGAGATAATAATAGAGCCAAATATAAAAAAAGATAATAAAGATATTATTGCAATTAAGGAATTATTTGTAAAACTTCAAGAAGGTTACACTGAGAGAAATCTTGATAGTATAGATAAATTTGTAAGAGAAACTTTTATAAACAGTGATGATATATGTATTTTAGGAACGGGAACAGAAGAGATATTTTTAGGAATAGAAAGGGTAAAAGAGTTATTCGAAAATGATTGGAAATATTGGGGAGATGTTAAATTAGATCTAAATAATTTATATATTGATATAAAGAATGAAATAGCTTGGTTTCATATAATAGGAGTTGTAAAGCAGAGTTTTGAAGATACAGAAAGAAGATATGATAGTTATATTGATTTTACAAAAAATATTATAGAAGATAATGCACTTAGCTCTAAACAAAAACTAACTTTTATTAACTGGGTATTATCTCTTGCATATCATCAGAGAGAAGGGAAAAATAGGGAAGAGTATTGTCCATTAGATTTAACAGGAATATTAATAAAAGATAATAATAAATGGAAATTTCATAGTCTCCATTTCTCAATACCGAGAGCGAATTTTCCAGATGAAAGATTTGAAAACTCTAATGAATTTATAGATAGCTATAATAGACAAAATAAGATTAGAAATGACCATAAGTTTAACTATATAGATTTAGAAACAAAATATTTTCTATTTAATTTTCAAAAAGAATTTTTTGGAGCAAATAGTATATCTTATAATACTTTAGATAATTATTTTAACTTAGAAGATGTAAATTATGTTGTTGAAGATAATAATATTTTTCTAGGAAAAGAAAGTATATATAACTTTTTCAACACTAATAATGACTTTTTATTGGAATTTGATCTTGAAAACAGTATACTATCAGAAAAAAATAATATGAAATGGCTTACCACATGGGGATTATTAAAAGGTGAATATGAAGAAGAGAGACTTATGGATACTATATTAGAGGATATTGATGAATTATTTAAAAGAGATATAAGTTCTAAGGATAAATTATTTTCAATGCATAGGTCTATATCATATTTATTAAAAGAGAGTTCATTTGGTAAAAAATATACATATCCTATTAGAATGACAGCTACATTAGAAAAAAAGGATAATATACTATTATTTAATAATTTACATTTTTCATATCCACATTATTGGATATTTGAAGGGAAATTAGATAGTTTAAAATAGAGGTTGAATAATCAACCTCTATTTTATTGGAATTGTTATTAATAATTCAAAAATATTATTAGTAGTTTTTATTTCCATAAAGCCATTATATTTTTCAACAATATCTTTTATACTTGCTATTCCATGACCATGGGATTTTTTATCCGTTTTTGTAGTTTGTATTTTATTGTTACTATATATTAATTTATGATTATAAGAATTGGATATTTTAAAGACAAATAATCCTTTTTCTGATTTTAATATAATATCTATATAGCTATCTATTAAATTGGTAGATGCTTCTATGGCATTATCTAAGGCATTTGATAATAATGAAGATAGTTCTATATCTGAAATAGATAGATTATTATTTAGATTTATTTTATAATCAAATTTTATATTATATTTTTCTATATATCTTAGCTTTGAAGACAATATAATATTTACAATATCATTATTGGAAAAAACTTGAGTTTTATTTATAATATCTTTATTTGATAGATTATCTAAATAACTTTTAGCATCAGCAATTCTATTTTGTTCTAACATTATCTCTAAAGTTTGAAAATGATTTCTTAAATCATGTCTTATAATATGTATTTGTTCCTGTTCATTTTTTAATCCTTCAAAATAAATATCTCTAAGCTTTGAAAGATTTTCCTGTTCAACTAAATATTCATGTTTAGAAAGAATTGCCATAGCCATTAATATTGAAAATGCAGAGAAAAATGCAAATGGAAGAATAAACAATGCCTTTGAAATAGCCTCAATATTATAAAAACCATTTTCAAAATTATTAAAACCTAATGAAGTAGAGGTAATTACCATAATAAAAGGGGCAGAGATTAATCCACCAAGTATATACCATAGTTTTTTAGATAGTTTTAGATGATTATTATCCAATAATTTTTTAAATATATAATTGGAAATAAAAATTATAGTAATTTTTATTATATTACTGATTATACTTAGAAAAAATTCTCCATAAAAGTGGAAATCATAATACAAAGTATCTAAAATCATATTAAAAGGTAAGAATAGAGAATACATTATAATTGCTGTTATAAGCTTTTCATACCAAATATTTTCAAAGGAAATTAAAAATATTATTAAAATAAAGGGCAGTATAATAATTGGATTGTTATCTCCAATCCAATTTTTATTTCCTATAATAGTTATATATAAAAGAAATCTTATTAATTTATATATAAATCTATCTTTATTTGTAAGAATTTGTGAAACTAAATCAAATATAAAAAAAGCTCCAATAAATGGAATTATAAAATCAATTATTATGCTCATATAATACCTCACTCAATTATCTTTCTTGACAATATAGAAATAGCTTCTTTCTGATATGAACGACTTATTGGTAATGCCATATTATTTATATAAACAAAATCAGTTTTTATTAATTCAATATGTTTAGGATTAACTAAATATCTTTGGTGGATTCTTACGAAATCATCTTCAAGATCATTTTTAACCTTATCTAGTTTAGCATAAAAAATATAGCTTTTATCTAAAGTAACACAATAGACTTGCCTTTTTTCAGAATAAAAGTATAAAATATTTTCCTTAGGTATTTTATATAATCCATCTATATTTTTAATAATATATATATTATCAGAATCCCTATATAGGCTTGTTAAAGAACGGGTTATTATATCATCTAAGATGTCTTCTTTAGGAGGTTTCATTAAATATCCTAATGCATTTACAGAATAACCATCAAATACATAGTCAGGAAAATTTGTTATAAATACAATTAGCATATTAGAATTTAACTCTCTTATTTTTTTAGCAACTTCCATCCCATCCATTTCTGCCATTTCAATATCCAAAAATAATAAATCAATCTTTCCAATATTTTTACCATACCATTTTAAAAATCCTTCTCCATGGGAGAATTCATATATATTATATTCAATATTTCTATTTTCAAAAATCCTTTCAAGTAGAATAACTAATGAAAATCTAGCTTCTACACTATCATCACATATACCTATTTGTAACATACAATCTCCTCCCTTTTGATAATTATATCATAGGAAGATTTTTTGAAGAAACCAAAGATTACATTAAAGATGTAATCTTTTACATTTTAAATTATTATTTGTATTTTTTGTCATAGTAGATGTAATTTATATCATAGTGGAAAATAAAATATTTTATCTATTTTATTATTAAATAAAGGAGGTTTTACTATGTTAAATATAGTTGATGTAAAAAAATCATATATGGTTGGAAATGAAAAGTATGAGGTATTAAAGGGAATTTCTCTAGAAGTTGAGAAGGGAGAATTTGTTGCAGTTATGGGACCATCTGGTTCAGGTAAGACAACATTATTAAATTGTATATCATGTTATATACCAGTTGACAGTGGAAGTATAAAACTTGAAAATACAGAGATAGCAAATTTAGATGAAGATGAAATTGCCTATATAAGGAATATTGATTTAGGTTTTGTATTTCAAGATTATATGCTTTTAAATGGACTTAGTGTAAGGGATAATATAATGCTACCTAGAATAATAGGTGGAAAAGTGGATAGTTCTATGGAAGAATCTGCAGATAGATTATGTGAAATATTTGGGATATCCCATATAAAAGAAAAATATCCAGCGGAAATATCAGGTGGAGAAAAACAGAGAACAGCTGTAAGTAGAGCTCTTATAAACAATCCTAAAATTGTACTAGCAGATGAGCCAACGGGAAATCTTGATTCAAAATCCTCTCGTGCTGTAATAGATAGTTTTCTACATGCACAGAAATCACTTAATATAACTATTTTTATGGTAACTCATGATTCTTTTGCAGCTTCATTTTGCGATAGAGTTATTATGTTAAAAGATGGTTTTGTTTGGAATACAATGTCTAAAGGAAATAAAGAGAGAATTGAATTTCAAGATGAATTATTACATGAAATTAAATTAATGGGAGAGGAGGATTAGCATGAAAACTTTTGATGATATATATTCTGAACTTAGAAAAAAGAATATAGGTCAATATTATCTACTATTTGGTTGTATATTTTTTTCAGTATTACTTATAACAGCATATTTAACTATGATGCGTTCTCCAATGGTATTAAATGTACTTCCAGAAGGAGGAGATACTAGAAAGCAAGTTATGATGATATTTGTATTGGCTGTACTTGGTTGTGGAGTATTTGTAGTATATGCTTCAAATTTATTTTTTAGAGAAAAATCTCAAGAAATAGGTATATTTATGGCATTGGGAGCGACTAAAAAGACTATTAATAAAAAATTAAAGAAAGAATTATTTATAATTATATTATTAGCTTCAGTGGATGGTATATTACTTGGTATGCCATTGGCATTTCTAATATGGCAATTATTTAGAATTGTAATACTTGACACTCAAGAGATGAAGTTTTCATTATCCTATCAATCCTATTTATTAGTTACAATTTATGCAATAGTATTGGGATTAATATTGTTTTATAAACTTAGAAAATTTTTAAAGAGGACGGATATTATTGATATAGTAAATGAATCTAAAAAATCTGAACCAATAAAAAATATACCAAGATATTTTGGCATATTGGGGATTGTATTAATGGTTATTGGAGGATATCTTGGGTTAAATATTTCATCTTTTATAATAACTAAATTTCACTATTATCCACCAGAAGGGATATCATTAATATTTTATATACCTGCCTTTATTGGATTATATATGATAATGCTTCATACAGTTGTAAATGGTTGGCGTCGTGGAAAAAGTAGATATAACAACTTAGTAAGTAGATCGATGATGAAATTTCAAGGAAGGCAAACCGTAAATAATATGATAGTTATAACATTATTAGTTATAGCAGCTTTTTTTGGAACATTTTACCCATCCACAATAATGTCAACTGGAAGATTTATTTATAATACGCAAGAGGTGGACTATTCATTTAAATATAGAAAAGACCAAGATATGATAGATAGGGAAGAGATATTTAATCTAGCAGATACATATGGAGTTAGTATAAAAGATTATATATCTAAGGAATATGCAATACTGGCAGTTGATGGTGATGAACAAGTAGAAGATAATAAAACAATTGGTACTTCTTATCATTATGAATATAGAGAAAGATTAAATGCAGAATCCTTTTTATCAGAATCCATATATAATGAATTAACTGGAGAAAATATAGATATAGAGCCTGGGAAGATAGCTACAGTTTCTGGTGGAGAATGAAATTTAAATACATGTAGTGAGGGGCTCACTACAAGATTAACAAATATGACAACATATGAGACTTTGGATTTAATAACTTTTAAATCCAATATAGTAAATGATTTATTAAAGGATTATAAAATAATAGATGATATGGATTATAAAAATATAACTATAGGTTTAACTCCTGAATGGAAAGAGGAGCAGATATTTTTTAATGTGAATAATGTAGATGAAAGCTATGATTTTGCTAAGGCATTATTTAATGAAATTGTAAATAGTTCAAATAGTGATGTAGCTGTGGGATATTTTTGGGATCCAGTTGAAAGAATTAGAGAAATAGAAGATAAAGGCAGTTATTGGTATGATACATCAAGTCTTAACACAATATCTTATTCTGAAAGGGATAGCTCTCAATTTAGAATGTATTGGAAGTATATGCCTGTATTTAAAATACTGGGGCAACAGGATTTTGTAAAAATGGTTGCAGTAAATATAATGCTATTTGTATTTATAGCTATTATATGTTTTTCAGCAGTTTTTGTAATAGCTTATGTGAGGAGTATAACCATTGCATTAAATAATAGTGAAGTATTTGAAGATATGAAGTATTTAGGGGCTAAAAGTGGTTTTTTACAGGATACTATAAAAGATCAGATGAAGAAAATATTTTTTACACCAACTATTATAGGAACAATTGTTATATATTTATTTTTTACTCTTATATTATATAATAACGATGGACAGTTTGCCCAATCTGAAATAATGGGACTGGGTGTAAATGGATTAATAGTATTGACAGTATCGGTGTTTATATATTTATTCTATAGATGGACTAGAAATAAAATATATAGGATATTGGATATATAAAATTTAAAAGATTGAAAGGGATTATCTTTCAATCTTTTTTATAACTGTAAACTGTAACTGTAAATTTTAACTTTTAACTGTATTTGTGAGTTTAGGATATAAAGCAATATGGTATTTTAATATAATTTGATATTTTTCGAGGGAGAGCGAATGGAGCTTGCGAATTCTCCCTCATTTTTCCCCTCGAGTACCCCATTTTTACACCCTCTAACCGCTTTTTTATTTTCTATTATCATTTTATGAGGATATTGAAAGTTTTATTTCAAATATACTTTTAAAAATTGAATTGGTTTAAATTTAAAAGTTTTATTACTTATGTACTTATTTATATTGAATTTACTATTTTATTAAAATATCGATTAAATAAAGTGTTTTAAAACTCTTAACTGTTATCTGTAAACTGTTAACTGGTTTTTTAACTGTCAACTGTACACTTTCAACTCTCAACTATTTTTATATCTTGATGCGATATTATTTGACTTTATATCTAGATATATTATAAGATATATTTAGATAGATATTTAATAAATCAAGGAGGGTTATTATGAGTTTAAGAGGAACAAAAACAGCAAAAAATTTGATGATTTCTTTTGCAGGAGAATCACAAGCTAGAACTAGATATACATATTATGCTTCTGAAGCAAAAAAAGAAGGATATGTGCAAATATCAAATATATTTATGGAAACTGCAGAAAATGAAAAAGAACATGCTAAGAGATTTATGAAATTCTTAAGAGAAGATCTAGAAGGAGAAGCTATTGAGATTGAGTGGAACTATCCAGTAGCATTATCAGATACTAAAGCAAATCTACTTTCAGCTGCAAATGGAGAACAAGAAGAATGGGAAGATATGTATCCAGAATTTGCAAAAATAGCTGAAGAAGAAGGATTTAAGGAAATTGCTTATGTTTGGAGAGAAATAGCAGAAGTAGAAGAAAGACATGAAACTAGATTTAGAAAATTATTAGCTAATATAGAGAATGACAGAGTATTTAAAAGAGATGAAATTGTAGAGTGGAAATGTAATAACTGCGGATATATTCATAAAGGAACATCAGCACCAGAATTATGTCCAGCATGTGCACATCCACAAGCACATTTTGAATTATTTGTTGAAACATATTAATAAATATAGGGTTGTTACTTTATAGTAACAGCTCTTTTTTATTTATAAACTATAATATATAATCAATATAATGAGGTGATAGGATGAAAGTAAATATTGAAGATTTTGGAATGAAAATTGGAAAATTTAAAAAGGGTAAAAATAATAGTATTACCGATATAGATGGAGTTAAAGTTGGTCATATTACATATGATGATGGAGAGAGAAAAACTGGTATTACGGCAATTCTGCCTCATGATGGAAATATATTTAAAGAAAAATTAATAGGGGCAACTCATATTATAAATGGATTTGGAAAGACTATAGGTACCGTTCAAATAGAAGAATTGGGGACAATAGAAACGCCTATACTTTTAACAAATACATTATCAGTTGGAAAGGTATCTGATGGACTTATAAAATACATGTTAAAAGATAATAGTGATATTGGAGTCGATACAGGAACGATAAATCCTGTAATAGGCGAATGTAATGATGGATATTTAAATAAAATACAAGATATATTCTTAACTGAAGAAGATGTTTTAGAAGCAATAGAAAATGCAGATGATGTATTTAAAGAGGGATCAGTTGGTGCAGGAACTGGCATGGTATGTTATGGCTTAAAGGGAGGTATAGGAAGCTCCTCTAGAATTATTGAAATAGCTGGTAGAGAATATACTGTTGGTATTTTAGTATTGACCAATTTTGGCAGATTAGATGATTTATTATTTGCAGGTAAGAATATTGGAAAAGACATTAAATCTGAAATAGATAATTACAAAGAAAAAGAGGATAAAGGTTCAATAATAATTATACTAGGTACAGATATACCATTATCCTATAGACAATTGCAAAGAGTTATAAAGAGAGTTTATCCTGGTATATCAAGAACGGGAAGTTATACAAGCAATGGAAGTGGCGAGATTGCAATAGGATTTTCAACAGCAAATAGGATACAACATTATGAAGATAATAGTATAATAGATTTAAAAGTGATACATGAAAATAAAATTAATGATATATTTATGGCAACGGTAGAGGCAACAGAAGAAGCAATATTATCTTCACTTATAAATGCTGAAACTAAAATAGGAAGAAATAATCATAAAATATATTCAATAAGAGAATTTGATAATATATTGAAAAATAAATAGACAAGGAGCAAAGATGAATATAAATATAATATCTGTAGGAAGAATTAAAGAAAAATTTATGGAACAAGGTATAGATGAATACAAGAAAAGATTGAGTAGATATTGTGATCTAAGGATAATAGAAGTTGCAGATGAAAAGGCTCCAGAGAATTTATCGGATAAAGAAATGGAAATAGTAAAGGATAAAGAAGGAGAGAGAATATTATCTAAGATAGGAAATAATTCCTATGTTATAGCTCTTGAGATAAAGGGAAAAGATTTAAGTTCAGAAAAATTAGCGGAAAAGATAAATGAATTAATGATAGATGGACATTCTGATATATCTTTTGTAATTGGCGGTTCACTAGGATTATCTAGTAATGTGCTTGCTAGGGTTAATTATAAATTATCCTTCTCAAAAATGACCTTCCCTCATCAATTAATGAGGCTAATTCTTTTAGAGCAGGTCTATAGAAGTTTTAGAATAATGAACAATGAACCCTACCATAAATAAGGGATAAAAAGTAATAGTTAATGAGATATATTGAAATAGATGTTATAATTTTTAATATAGAATGAAAATATAAGATTGCAAAAAAATAGAGAGGTGAAAAGTTTGAAGGATAAAGAAATCTTATTGGTTTCAGATTTTGTAGGGGTAGGTAAAGTAGCTCTATCATCAATGATACCAATACTATCAACAATGGAAGCAAAATTAAATTATTTACCAACAGCAGTTATATCCAATAATTTTGGTTATGGAGAAGCTGTAATTCATGATCTTACATCATTTATGGAAGATAGCAAAGAAATGTGGAGAAAGCATAAATTTGAATTTGATATTATAACAACAGGGATACTTATGAATGTTGAACAGGTGAAAATTGTAAAAGAAATAATAGAATGGCATGATAGAAAACCATTGGTAATAGTTGACCCTATTATGGGTGATGGTGGAGCAGTATATCCAGGTTTATCATCAGATTTAGTAGATGCATCTAGAGAAGCAGTCTTATTGGCAGATATTATAATACCAAATTTAACAGAATTATCTTTGATTTTAGGGGAAGAATATCCCGAGAAAATGGATGATGAAACTATGGTTAAATGGTTAAATAAACTAATGGAATTAGGAGTTAAATCTGCAATTATAACAAGTGTAAATATTGAAGACAGACATTTCATATATGGATATTCTAGTGAAGATAAAAGAATATTTAAAGTGGAATATGAATATGTACCTTTAAATATAGGTGGAAGTGGAGATGTATTTACTTCATTATTAATAGGAAAGCTGAAAAAAGATACAGATTTAGAAGAATCTATAAGATATGCTGCAAGAATTCTAACGGATTTAATTCAGAAAGAATATGATAGAGGTGTAAGAGAAGCAGCAATGGAAATAGATATTCCAAGATATTTAAATTATATATATAAATCACTTTAAAAATAAAGGATATAGCTTAAAGAGGCTATATCTTTTTAGTATTCAAGAAAAGAGGGAAGATATGATAGATTATAATGAATTAAAACTAAGAGCTGTATTGGAAAGGGATTTAAAAGAAATTTATACTTTAAATGGTGAAGAATATAGAGGAGATTATCAGGAGTTTGAATATGATTCTTTCAAAAATTTAGAATTAGAATATAATAAGAATGGATTTATATCTAAAGAATTTCAAATGTTAGTAGCAGAATACAAGGAAGAAATTATAGGAGTAGTATATATTAATTTTATAAGAGAAGGACTTGTAAGAATAGGAGCAGTACTTGATAAATATCATTTAAATAAAGGATTTGGAACAGTTATCTTAGAAAAACTATCAAATTATTTATTCGCAAATTATCCAATAAATAGGATAGAAGCAGATACTGATATAAATAATATAAAAGCACAGAAAGTATTAGAAAAAATTGGTTTTGTAAAAGAAGGATTATTGAGAGGATATAGATTTCATCATGAAAAATATAATGACAGTTATATCTATAGTTTAATAAGAGAAGATTATAATATTTTATAATAACCACTTAGCCTATTATACTTACCACTTACTCTAAAAGCCTTTTATAAAGTAATTTAATATTATATACTTTGTACAAGAAAGGAGGAGTTTATGAAGATAAGAATTGAAGTAGATAAAAATATAGAAGAAGATGAAATAGTTATAAAATGTAAAGAATTAAATTCTAAAGTATTGGATATTCAGAAACTCCTTTCTGATAATTTGAATAAAAGAACACAGTTATTGTTTTATAAAGAGAGTACGGAGTATTATATAGAATTAGACAGGATACTATTTTTTGAGACATTTGATAATACTATTAATGCCCATACATTAGATGATTTATATGAAGTTAAATACAAATTATATGAACTTGAAGAAATTCTTCCTAGATATTTTATTAGAGTTTCAAAATCAACAATATTAAATATAATGAGTATTAGTTCTATAACAAGAAATATAACATCATCCAGTATAGTAGAATTTCAAAATACTTATAAAACAACTTATGTATCAAGACATTATTATAATGATTTAAAGACAAGATTAGAGGAAGTGAGGAGATAATATGAGAAAGAAAAATATATTTATAGGATTGTTATTTATATTTGCAGGTATAGGATTATTATTAAATAAGCTTGGTTATTTTCGTGAAATAAGATTATTAAGTGTATTATTAAGTGTAATACTTTTAATAAATGCAATAAAGAATCTTAGTAGAAGAAATTTTGGCGGAGTACTATTTCCATTGGCTTTTATAGGGATATTATTTTCAAAAGAATTAGGTATAGAAGCTATAACACCTTGGACAATACTAGGAGTTGCAGCACTTGGAAGTATTGGATTATCTATAATATTTAAGCCAAAGTATTGTAATATAAGTAGATATAGCTTCTCTGATGAAAATATGAGTAAAATGAAAATAAATGATGATGGTTCAGCATATATAAGTTCAGTTTTTTCATCTGGAATAAAATATTTAAAACAAGATAATTTTAAAAATGCTATTGTTACAAGTAAATTTGGTGATTTAAAAGTATATTTTGATGGTTCAAAAATTAAAGACAAAGCAGTATTAAATATAGATGTAAAATTTGGCAGCCTAAGTTTATTTATACCAAAAGAATGGAAGGTAGTAAATAATGTAAATATATTATTTGCAGATATTAGAACATCAGGAGAAAACTTGGGGACAAGTGATGAATTATTAATATTATCTGGAGATGTAAAGTTTGGAGATATAAGAATAATATATGTTTAAAAGCGAGATGTATTCTCGCTTTTTTACTATAAAGGCGTTGATATATTGAAAGGATTAATTAGAATAATTGAAAATAGCTACTCAATTGGAGAAATCGTGGATTATCATAAAATAAAAGAAGACAGTAGTACTTTTACCTATATATTAAACACTGGATATAGAAAATATATACTAAGAAAGCTAAGGAATAGAGAACAAGGAGATAGTGAATATAATATAACAAATTATCTAAAGAATAGCATAGATAATATATCAAGTATATTAAAAACAGTGTATAATACTGGGTATATTATTTATAAAAATAATTATTATAATATGCAAGAATATATAGAGGGAAGTAAGATAGGGAAAATAGATAATAATATTTTAAATGAGATTATTAAATCAATAAATACTTTTCATAATACTTTATCTAAGACGGATATAAGGATAAATTCAATAGATAGATTTGATTTAATAAATTTATGGGAAGAATCAAAGTATAGATTGATTAGAGATTATGAATATTTTTTAAAAAATAATTTTAATGAGGAATATATAAAAAATCTATATTCTAAAACTGACTATAATAAGGATATAATTCATGGAGATTTAGGAATACAGAATTTAATTTGGACAGGGAAAAAAGTTATTATAATAGACTTTGGAGAGTCAAGATTGGGAAGTTTTTATTTTGATATTGCAAGTATTATTTGCTCTATAGTTGGATTTAATAAAAATGAAGAATATATTAAAGACATTTTAATTAAATTTTATGAGAACTATAAAATAAATGAAAGTAGAATAAAAATAAAAGAGTTATTCTATTATATAGAACTTTGGTATATTAGAGGGGTTCTCACGATTATATTGAATAATCCATTAGATAAGAAGGATAAAGAAAAACTAATAAACAATTCTTTTAGTATGATAGAAAGATTCTATGTAATAATAAATAATAAATTTTAAGGTGATTAGAAACTTAATTGTTTTTTAATCACCTTTTTTATTTTTATAAGATCATAAATATTAGAAAACATTGAATTATACGATTATTAGCTGAGTATATATTAATAAAAAAACTATTAGAATTTCAAATAATATATTGTAAAAATGTGATTTATACTTATAATTTACATGGTAATAAAATTATAAAATTTGAGGAGTGAAAAAATGAAAAATAAATTATCAGCATTATTTCCATTTATTGTTTTTATAGGAGGTTTTTTAGGAACGGGTTTAGTGCTTAGTTTTATTCCAGGAATAGAAAATCCCTTTGGAGTTATAAATCCAATAATAATAACAATATTAGCCATTATTATATCAATTGGATATATAGCATTGAGATATAAAATGCCTTATTCTCAACAGGTAAATACATATCTAGAAGGAATGGGAAGAAAAAATATATTAGTAATGTGTATTATGTTTATTTTAGCAGGAGCATTTAATGAAGTATGTAAATCAATTGGGGCAATAGATTCTATGGTTAACTTAGGTATGTCAATAATACCAGTTAAATTTTTAATTGTGGGATGTTTTGCAGTGGCAAGTTTTATGTCCTTATCCATAGGTACTTCAATGGGAACGATTAATTCGGTAGCGCCTATAGCATCGGGGTTAGCTGTAGCATCAGGTATTAGTGAATCACTTGTAGTTGCTGCAGTCATAGGTGGAGCAATGTTAGGAGATAATCTTTCTGTAATATCAGGAACTAATATAGCAGCGGCAAAATCTGTCGGAGCAACAGCAAAAGATAAATTTAAAGTAAACTCTCGTTTTAGTATCGTAGCTTTTATAGTTACAACAATAGTTTATATAATCATAAGTTCATTA
>RRZU011375736.1_pt1 | contig 17302 bp, 19 predicted proteins | sample 2165561 | NCBI WGS metagenome assembly RRZU01 (sample SAMN10456909, study PRJNA506462) | wastewater metagenome | isolation source: wastewater sludge | place: USA: Moscow, Idaho | reverse complement strand
GGCCCGCTGCCACGGCTGCACGTGCTCGGCGCCGGGCAGCCCCGACCCCTGCGACTGCTGGCCACGTCGGCGAGCACCTGGCCAGCGCTGGCCCGCTGCCCCTGCTGGACGTGCCCGGCACCGGGCGGCCCCGACCCCTTCGACTGCTGGCCACGTCCGCGAGCTGGGCGAGCACCTAGCCAGCGCCGGCCCGCTGCCGCTGCTGGGCGTGCTCGGCGCCGGGCGACCCCGACCCCTGCGGCCTGCCGGCCACGCCCGCGAGCCGGGCGAGCACCTGGCCGACGCCGGCCCGCTGCCCGGTCTGGCCCCGTGGCCTTCTTCCTGGTGCTCACCTGCGGCCGTCGATCTGGCCGGCCCCGACCCGCTGCCGCGGCTGGGCGTGCTCGGCGCCGGGCAACCCCGACCCCTGCGGCCTGCCGGCCACGTCGGCGAGCCGGGCGAGCACCTGGCCAGCGCTGGCCCGCTGCCCGATCTGGTCCCCTGCCCGTCTTCCTGGTGCCGACTTCCCCCGCTTCCCTGCCGTGGCCGTGGCTTGTACACTCGCGCCCGGCGCCGGTCTTCGGCGCTACGGGTTTGACAGCCCGGAAGAAAAGGCGCAGCAGTCGCGCCCAATGCGGCTTCACGTCTAACGATTGGACGTGCTGCGTAAGCATTGCTTCGTCTTCAATGGCGGACTGTGCGGGGAGGGTTTCGGCCCTGCCGGTTCCTTTTCCCGGTCTGTCAACCCCGCACGGTCTGCCGCCCTCATTGACAGGGGGCGCAGGTTCACCCCGTTGAAGAGGCACCTGAACCATGAACACCACTTCCCACGCTTCGGCGACCGCACGGGCACCCATGACGGACGCGCCCGAAGTTCTGGGCGCGATCGACCCGCCCACGGATCACCAGCCCCACCGCCCGCGCCGGCCTGCTGCCGCACCTGGCCGCGACCTGCGACCGCTGCACATCGGCGGCGTGGAGATCGCGCAGGACGAACACGGGCGCTACAGCCTGAACGACATGCACCGGGCGGCGATGGCTGCCGGCAGTGCCACCGAGTCGCAGCGACCGGGCGAGTTCTTGCGCAGCGCAGGCGTTCAGGCGTTCCTTTCCGCCTTGGACACGTCAGGTTTAACTGCGGGAATTCACGCAGTTAAAACCGGAGAGGGGCGCTACGGCGGAACCTTCGGCGCCCGCCTGGTTGTGCTGCGTTACGCCGCATGGATCGCCCCGACCTTTGAAGTTCAGGTGTACCAATGCTTTGACGACATGACCCGAGGCAAGGCGCCCGGCTACCGACTGGACGACCACGCCCGGCGAGTGCGCGACGTGTTCGCCATCGCGGGCGAGAACATCAAGGCGCAGGGACTGCGAGGCCCGGCCCGGCTGGAAGGTGTCCGGGCTGTCGTGTCCGAGATCGCGCCGGACCTGCTGCACCTCGTGGCCACGCCTGCCACTGCGGCACCCGTCACCCCACCGCCTGCACCAGTCGGCGACCTTCCAACCCTGTTCGGCAAACCGCAGGAAGGCGCCGATCTGCTGCTGAACATCGCTGATTGGTTCCGAAAGCACGCCAAAAGCGGCTTTCTGCTGTGGGCGATCGACGAATACAACCCGAAGGAAGCCGCGCGCGTGGCCGGCTGGGTGCGGCCGTCTGCCAGTGGAAACGAGACGTTTTTCATCCTGGTGGACGTGTTCCGGTCTGAGGTCTGCAAGGGCTTCGACCACCGGGAGGCGCTGCGCCTGCTGGAAGCTGAGGGCTTGACGATCCGGGAAGGAAGACCCCCGAAGCGTGGCGAGCGAGACGCCCGGCGCTTCGATTCCAAGGCCCGCCCGCCCTTGTACGGTCCCGGATCGGCGCAGGTGTACCGCATCAAGAGCGATGTTCTGAACCTCACCGCCTGACCCTGAACGACACCCAGGAAGAGCCGGCCATGCGCCGGTTTTTTTTGCGCCAGAACAGGCCATTTTCAGGGTACCTCAGTCATTCCACAACCCATTCCACACCCATTCCACAAGCGATTGCGGACAGATTTAGAAAAAATAAATCAATGAAATCAATGGCTTACGGAGCATTGTTACATTTGTCCGCAATTCCACAAGATTTTCGGAAGTGAGGGGGCGAGGGAAGTACGACCAACAGCATCTAGCGGCGCCGTGGTCGGATGTCATTCCGCACCAAATAAGTGCATCCCTCTGCAGTCAGCCGGCCACATCGGCGACCCCGACCGCTGCGGCCTGCTGGCCACGTCCGCGAGCTGGGCGAGCACCTGGCCAGCGCCGGCCGGCTGCCCGGTCTGGTCCCGTCGCCTTCTTCCTGGTGCTCACCTGCGGCCGTCGGTCTGGCCAGCCCCGACCCGCTGCCGCGGCTGGACGTGCTCGGCACCGGGCAGTCCCGACCCCTGCGACCTGCCGCCCGGTCTGGCCTCGTGGCCTTCTTCCTGGTGCCGCCTGAAGTGCAGGACGAGCGTGCAAACCACTGCAAGAACCGAAAGAAGAACTGGTTTTCACAAGAGGAAAAATGTATTGAATATCAGTGCTTTACTGACACTTTATGGTTTCCCTCCTCCCCCAACGAAACCAGCAGAAAACGCCAGATCCGAAAGGGTCTGGCGTTTTTTCTTGCCCGAATCTTGCCCGAATCCGGGCTGGCCGGATCGGGTGTCGGGTGAAGCGGCGCGGTCAGGCCGAGGTGCGGTTGCGGCGGCGCTGCTGCCAGCCCAGCACGCCCAGGCCGGCGAACAGCATGGCCATCGGAGCAGGCTCCGGCACCGGGCTGACCGCGGTGTAGCTGATCGAGTCGAAGGTGGCGGTCGCGCCGCCGCGCACATAGCTGCCCAGCACGCTGGTCGCGCTGCCGGACTCGACCGCCCACACATCGGCAACGATGCGGCCCTGCTCGTCCGGCACGTCGACGCCCGACAAGGTATGGACCGACTGCCCGTCGACCGACCAGGACAGCGAACCGGCCACCCAGCTGAAGGCATAGGTATGCATGCCCGCTGATGCGTCGAAGCCCAGCCCGATCGCCTGCGTCGTCAGCCCGGCGGTCGACGACAGGTAGCTGACGAACAGCGTGCTGGTGTCATTGCCGGCGATGTGCATGCCGATCAGGTCGGTCGGGCCGGAGGCCGCATTCAGCGGGCCGCTGTACTTCATGAAATCGGTGACGACGCCGGCGCCGCTGGCCGCGCGAAAGGTCGCGCTGTAGGAGCCGAAGCCATAGCTGTCGTTCGACACCAGCTGGCCGGAGGCATTGGGCTGACCGGCGCACTGCTCCTGCGCCACGCTGCACGGCCAGGTGTTGAGCCGCAGCGACATCTCGCCGGAACCGAAGCTCACATGGCTGCTGCGCCAGCCCACATCGATCGGATCGGGTGCGGCCACGCCATGGGTGCGAGTCCAGCGGCTGCTGTCGAAGGCATCAAGCCCGTCGACGAAGGAGGTGCCGGCCGCATGGGCGCCGACGGACAGGGGCAGCAGCAGCCACACCAGGGAGCGAAGGGTTCGGGCAACGGGCTTCATGGGGGAGTCTTTCAGTTGGCGGATGGCCTCGGCCACCGGTCCACGCACACCTCGGTGTGCAGCCTGAAGACAGGCTAGATCCCCGCATTTGCCCCGACATCCCCCCGTTTGAGCACTTTCGGCGAGGGGATCGCTTCAACCGAAGCCTGATGTGAAAAATTACAAGATGGATCGACCTCAATTCCAGGCGAAACCTGCCGACAGGGCCACGCGCCCCAGCACGGATTTCAGCGTGCCGGACGCAATCCGATCTGCGCGCAGATGTTGCGCCCGGTGACGGTCAGACGCAGCGTGCCGCCATGCCATTCCATCCAGTGAATGGCGACGAAGTCATCGATGACCACAGGATCGATCAGATCGGCGCGACGCCGCTGCAGGAACTCGATCGTCGACGGCAGCGCAGCACGCAGGCGCTGTTCGCGCGCTCGGCGTGCGTCCAGTGGCGGCTCCACCACGGACGACGGACTCGGACTGGTCATGAGGCACTCCCGGAGTTGGGCCACGATAGCACCATTCCGGCCGTGCCGCTGCTTCTGAACGCCCGGATGGACGCTCAGGGAACTTCAAGGTACCTATCCACCAGTTGGAAGAATCGATCGTAGAACTCGCCGGCCGGAATGGTCTCGCTGGCCACCTTGACCAGGGAATCGTCATTGGACGACAGCGGCAGCGAGACCGAGCCGATCGCGCTCACGCCCAGGCTGGCCGAGCTGGAACTCTTCCTCAGCGAATAGCGGTCCTGGACCGCGCTGACGAAGGCGATGGTCGAGGGTCGATCGTCCGGATCGCCGGCATTGGCCGCCGCATCCGAAGCGGACAGCGACGCGGCGCGGACCTCGGGCACGCAGACGATGTGGAACTCGATCTGCACATGCACCTCGGGCTGAGGCTGGAAGCTCTTGCGACCGGTCACCGAATCGGCGCGATCCGCGCTGCCCAGCAGATAGCCCTGGCTCATCAGCGCGCGCCGGGCCGCCTCGCAGGTGCTGGCGGTGGTCGACGGGAAGACCCGCGAGAAGGTCTCGGTGTTCGAGAAGGCCTCGTCGAGATAGACCTTGGCCTTGGCGGCCGCACCGCCCGAGGAGGTCGAGCAGCCGGACAGGGCTGTCAGCAGCGCCAGCGTGGCGGCCAGGGATCGCAGGAGCGGCAGGTCGAAGGAACGCGTCATCGGCACGACAGTCGGTTCGGGCGGTCGGTGCGCATCGTAGCGCCGATCCCGGATCGGCGCAGATCCGATCAGGCGCGCGGCTTGCGCGGCGCCTTCTTCGCGGCCGGGGCCGGCTCGGCGGCGACCGGGGCGGCGGAGAACAGCTTGGCCGCACGGCCCTTGAGCTCGAGCAGTTCGTCGGGCGTGACCGAGTAGCGCGCGGCCATCGCATCGGCGCGGATGCCGAACTCGACCTCCTTCTTGCCGTTGGACAGCGTGCCGCAGGTGAAGTCGTAGTCGGCGTCGCGCGCCGGGAAGCCGTTCTTCTCGAGGTCGTAGCCCTGATAGCGGACCTCGGTGATCTCGCCGCTGGCGAAGTCCAGGACGCCGGTCGACTTGACCAGGGTGTCGGCGAGCTCGTCGACGATGACGATGGGCAGCTTCAGGTCCATGCGGGGATTCTCTCTTTCCTTGTGCTTCGGGCGTCTTTCAGGGCGGCGGATGATGCCACAGCGCCATGTCCGGACACCGCACAATGCGGGCCGCAACCCGAATAGCCCGGAGGAACCGCCCCATGCCCCGCCTGATCGTCGGCCCCTTCAACCGCGTCGAGGGCGATCTCGAGGTCCGTCTGGACATCGCCGACGGCCGGGTGCGCTCGGCCGAGGTCTGCGCGCCGATGTACCGCGGCTTCGAGCAGATCCTGCTCGGCCGCCCGGCCGGGGACGCGCTGGTGATCGTGCCGCGCATCTGCGGCATCTGCTCGGTGTCGCAGTCGGTGGCGGCGACCCGGGCGCTGGCCGACCTGGCCGGCGTGCAGCCCCCGCCCAACGGCCTGCTGGCGACCGACCTGATGCTGGCCTGCGAGAACCTGGCCGATCACCTGACGCATTTCTACCTGTTCTTCATGCCGGACTTCACCCGCGAGGTCTACGCCACGCGGCCCTGGTTCATGGAGGCGCGCCGGCGCTTCGCCGCCCTCTCGCCCGAGGGCTGCGGCGAGCACCACCGGCTGGCGACCGCGGCACGTGCGCGCTGGTTCACGCTGATGGGCCTGCTCGGCGGCAAGTGGCCGCACACCGGCAGCCTGGAGGCCGGCGGCTCGGCACGGGCGATCGACGCGGCAGAGCGGCTGCGGCTGCTGGCGCGGGTGCGCGAGTTCCGCGGATTCCTCGAGCGCACGCTGTTCGGCGCGCCGCTGGAGGCGGTGGCCGCGCTGTCCAGCCTGGCGGATCTGGCGCGCTGGCGCGCCGAACGCCCGACCGGCACGGACGCCGGCGCCGGCGACCTGCGCTTCTTTCTCGATCTGGCCGACGATCTGGGGCTGGCGCGGCTCGGACCCGGGCCGGGGCTGTGGATCAGCCACGGCGCCTATCCGCAGCCCGACGGCACCCGCGCGATCGGCGGTGGCGTCTGGCGTGCCGGCGCGTCGGCCACCGCCGCGCTGGACCTGTCGCGCATCACCGAGGATGTGACCCGCGCCTGGCTGGCGGCCGACGGCGAGCCGGTTCGCCACCCGGCGCGCGGCCTGACGCTGCCGGACGCCGACAAGCCCGGCGCCTACAGCTGGAACAAGGCGCCGCGCCTGGGCGGCGAGGTCGCCGAGACCGGCGCGCTGGCGCGCCAGCTCGCCGACGGCCAGCCGCTGCTGCGCGAGCTGGTCGCACGCGAGGGCTCGGGCGTGCTGGCGCGGGTGCTGGCGCGGCTGATGGAGCTGGCGCGCGTGGTGCCGCTGATGGAGGGCTGGCTGAAGGCGATCCGCCCCGGCGAGCCCTTCTGCCGCCCGGCGCCGCTGCCGACCGAAGGCCAGGGCTGCGGCCTGACCGAGGCCGCACGCGGCGCGCTCGGCCACTGGATCGCGCTGCAGGGCGGGCGCATCCGCCACTGGCAGATCATCGCACCGACCAGCTGGAACTTCTCGCCGCGCGACGCCGGCGGCCGGCCCGGCGCGCTCGAGCAGGCGCTGGAGGACGCGCCGGTGCACCCGGGCGAGACCACGCCGGTGGCGGTGCAGCACATCGTGCGCTCCTTCGACCCCTGCATGGTCTGCACCGTGCACTGAACGCTGACCCCGCCCGCAGGAAGATCCGCCATGCCCGACCGCCCGCCGCTCGCCCCGATGCTGCCGCCCGCCGACGGGCTGGACGACAGCGCCTGGCTCGACGTGATCCAGAAGATGGACGAGGTCTACTCGCAGCTGGTGGCCGACGAGGTCGCGCTCGAGGAGAAGAACGCCCAGCTCGAGCAGTCGCAGCAGTTCATCTTCAGCCTGCTCAGCGCGATGAGCGATGTGCTGGTGGCCTGCGACGCCGGCGGCCGCATCGAGGAGACCAACCGCGCGCTGGCCGAGCTGACCGGCCGCGACGAGGCCGCGCTGCGGGGCAGCGGCATCGCGGCGCTGATGGCCGACGAGGCCAGCCGGGTGCGCATCCGCCATGTGCTGGGCACGCCGGCGCTGCAGCGCGGCGGCACGGTGCTCGAGGTCGAGCTGCTCGACAGCGCCGGCCAGCCGGTGCCGGTCGACTTCAACTGCACGCCGCAGCTGGACGCGGCCGGGCGGCGCGTCGGCCTGGTCTTCGTCGGGCGGCCGATGGGCGAACTCAAGCGTGCCTACCACCAGCTGCGCGAGGCGCACGAGGCACTCAAGCGCACCCAGCAGCAGCTGCTGCACTCGGAGAAGATGGCCTCGCTGGGCCGGCTGGTGGCGGGCGTCGCGCATGAGCTGAACAACCCGATCAGCTTCGTGCTCGGCAATGTGCATGCGCTGACCCGCTACACCGAGCGGCTGCGCCAGTACCTGGGCGAGATCCATGACGGCCGGCCGGTGGCCGAACTCGCGCCGATGCGCCGCAGGCTGCGCATCGACCATCTGCTGGCCGACCTGCCCTCGCTGATGGAAGGCACGCTCGAAGGCGCGCAGCGCACCGCCGACATCGTGCAGGGCCTGAAGCGCTTCTCGGCCGCCGACCGCGACGAGCGCGGCCCGGTGCGGCTCAACGAGGTGGTCGAGCAGGCGATCCACTGGGTGCGCAAGGGCACCGCGCCGGACTTCGTCGTGCACTGGCAGCCCGGCCCCGACAGCGTGGTCGAGGGCGCGCCGGGGCCGCTGCTGCAGGTGATGCTCAACCTGATCCAGAACGCCTGGGATGCGGCCAGCGGCGCGGGCGCGAAGCCCCCGACGCTGTGGATCACCGGCCATCTGGAAGCCGGTCTGGCGCGGCTGGTGTTCCGCGACAACGGCTCCGGCATCGCGCCGGAGCATCTGGGGCGACTGTTCGACCCCTTCTTCACCACCAAGCCGGTCGGCAAGGGCACCGGCCTGGGGCTGTCGATCAGCTACGGCATCGTCGAGCAGCACGGCGGGCGGCTGCTCGCCGGCAACCATGCCGACGGCGGGGCGGAGTTCGTGGTCGAACTGCCCGCCCGCGGCTGAAGCTCAGAGGCTGGAGGCGCCTTCCTGGGGGGCGGCCGCCGCATGGGCGCCGTCATCCTCACGCGAATGGCTCGGACCGGGGTTGGCCTTCTTCTGCGCCTTTTCCGCCTTCTTCTTCTTCTTCTCCAGCTCGCGCTGGCGCTTCTCGAACGAGTAGTTCGGCTTGATGGGCATGGGGCGCCTTTCTCTGTAGTGGTGTCTGCAGGGTATCACCATCGGACTGAAGCGGGCTCGCACCGCACCGCAAGCGCCGATTCCAGGCTGGATGCCCCGCTGCAAGCCCGCTTTCCACCCCTGCCCGAAACCCGGCCTGACCTGCGTCAAGCCGCAACGAATTTCCAAGACGTGACAAGGACTTGCAGTCAGGGCAAGGGATTACCCTGATCTCGATTCATGCAGGCACGCGACTTGTGACGTTCTCCGCGACAGAACCGAGGAGACACCACATGGAAACCTTCTACGAGGTGATGCGACGCCAGGGCATCTCGCGCCGCAGCCTGCTGAAATACTGCTCGCTGACCGCGACCTCGCTGGGCCTGGGCCCGGCCTTCGTGCCGCAGATCGCGCACGCGATGGAAACCAAGCCGCGCACCCCGGTGCTGTGGCTGCACGGCCTGGAATGCACCTGCTGCTCCGAGAGCTTCATCCGCAGCGCGCACCCGCTGGCCAAGGATGTCGTGCTGTCGATGATCAGCCTGGACTACGACGACACGCTGATGGCCGCCGCCGGCCACCAGGCCGAGGCCATCCTCGAGGAGATCATGACCAAGTACAAGGGTCAGTACATCCTCGCGGTCGAGGGCAATCCGCCGCTCAACGAGGACGGGATGTTCTGCATCCAGTCGGGCAAGCCCTTCATCGAGAAGCTCAGGCATGTGGCCAAGGATGCCAAGGCCATCATCGCCTGGGGCTCGTGCGCATCGTGGGGCTGCGTGCAGGCGGCCAAGCCGAACCCGACGCAGGCCACGCCGATCCACAAGGTCATCACCGACAAGCCCATCATCAAGGTGCCCGGCTGCCCGCCGATCGCCGAGGTGATGACCGGCGTGATCACCTACATGCTGACCTTCGACCGCATCCCCGAGCTGGACCGCCAGGGCCGGCCGAAGATGTTCTACAGCCAGCGCATCCACGACAAGTGCTATCGCCGGCCGCACTTCGACGCCGGCCAGTTCGTCGAGGCCTTCGACGACGAGTACGCGCGCAAGGGCTACTGCCTCTACAAGGTCGGCTGCAAGGGCCCGACCACCTACAACGCCTGCTCCACCGTGCAGTGGAACGAGGGCACCAGCTTCCCGATCAAGGCCGGCCACGGCTGCATCGGCTGCTCGGAGGACGGCTTCTGGGACAAGGGCTCGTTCTACGACCGCCTGACCACCATCCACCAGTTCGGCATCGAGGGCACCGCCGACCAGATCGGCGGCGGCACCGCCGCGGTGGTCGGCGCAGCGGTGGCCGCACACGCGGCCGTCTCGGCGATCAAGCGCGCCAGCACGCGCGACAGCGCCACCACCGACCACTGAGCGCGGCCCCCGGCCGCATCCGCCCCTCCCGGACACCGCAGGACAGAGAGAACACATCATGGGCGTCATCGAGACCCAGGGCTTCCAGCTCGACAACACCGGCCGGCGCATCGTCGTCGACCCCGTCACCCGCATCGAGGGCCACATGCGCTGCGAGGTGAATGTGGACAAGGACAACATCATCCGCAACGCGGTGTCGACCGGCACGATGTGGCGCGGCCTGGAGGTGATCCTCAAGGGCCGCGACCCGCGCGACGCCTGGGCCTTCGTCGAGCGCATCTGCGGCGTGTGCACCGGCTGCCACGCGCTGACCAGCGTGCGTGCGGTCGAGGACGCGCTGGGCATCCGCATCCCGCTCAACGCCCATCTCATCCGCGAGATGATGGCCAAGACGCTGCAGGTGCACGACCATGCGGTGCACTTCTATCACCTGCACGCGCTGGACTGGGTGGACGTCATCTCGGCGCTGAAGGCCGACCCGAAGAAGACCTCCGAGCTGCAGCAGCTGGTCTCGCCGGCGCATCCGCTGTCCTCGCCGGGCTATTTCCGCGACATCCAGACCCGGCTGAAGAAGTTCGTCGAGAGCGGCCAGCTCGGTCCCTTCATGAACGGCTACTGGGGCTCGAAGGCCTATGTGCTGCCGCCCGAGGCCAACCTGATGGCCGTCACCCACTATCTGGAGGCGCTGGACCTGCAGAAGGAATGGGTCAAGGTCCACACCATCTTCGGCGGCAAGAACCCGCATCCGAACTACCTGGTCGGCGGCGTGCCCTGCGCGATCAAGCTCGATGGCGACGGCGCCTCCGGCGCGCCGATCACGATGGAGCGGCTCAACTTCGTCGAGGCGCGCATCAAGGAGATGATCGAGTTCAACCAGAACGTCTACATCCCGGACGTGCTGGCGATCGGCACGATCTACAAGCAGGCCGGCTGGCTGCACGGCGGCGGCCTGAGCGCGAAGAACATCGCCGACTACGGCACCTACGAGAAGGTGCCCTACGACTTCAGCACCCACCAGCTGCCCGGCGGCGTGATCCTCGACGGCAACTGGGACAAGATCCACCCGATCGATCCGCGCGACCCGGAGCAGGTGCAGGAGTTCGTGACCCACAGCTGGTACAAGTACGGCGACGAGACCCAGGGCCTGCACCCCTGGGACGGCGTGACCGAACCCAACTACCAGCCCGAGGGCCCGAACTTCAAGGGCACCCGCACCCGGATCGAGCAGCTCGACGAATCGGCCAAGTACTCGTGGATCAAGTCGCCGCGCTGGCGCGGCCATGCGGTCGAGGTCGGCCCGCTGTCGCGCTACATCCTCGGCTATGTGCATGCCACCCAGGGCAACAAGCACTGCCAGCGGGTCAAGGAGCAGGTGGATGTCTCGGCGCGCATGATCAACAGCGACCTGCCCAAGGCGCTGGGCCTGCCCGAGACCCGCCTGAGCCTGAAGCAGCTGCTGCCCAGCACCATCGGCCGCACGCTGGCGCGCGCGCTCGAGAGCCAGTACTGCGGCGAAATGATGATGGACGACTTCCGCCAGCTCGTCGGCAACATCAAGGCCGGCGACACCGCCACCGCCAATGTCGAGAAGTGGGATCCGAGCACCTGGCCGAAGGAGGCCAAGGGCGTGGGCACCGTGGCCGCACCGCGCGGCATGCTCGGCCACTGGATCAAGATCAAGGACGGCAGGATCGAGAACTACCAGTGCGTGGTGCCGACCACCTGGAACGGCAGCCCGCGCGACCACAAGGGCCAGATCGGCGCCTTCGAGGCCAGCCTGCTGAACACGCCGATGGTCAATCCGGAGCAGCCGGTCGAGATCCTGCGCACGCTGCATTCCTTCGATCCCTGCCTGGCCTGCTCGACCCATGTGATGAGCCCGGACGGCCAGGAAATGGCCACCGTCAAGGTGCGCTGAAGCGCAGCGGCGACCTGTCCCCCGAGGAGATTGAGATGACCATGAAGACGAAGAATATGAAGATGAAGAAGGCGACGACCCTGCGCGCCCTGGGCGCGGTCGCGGCGCTGGCGGCCACCGGCGCCGCGCAGGCCCACACCGGCCACGGCACCGAGAGCCTGTTCGCCGGCCTGGCACATCCGCTCGGCCTCGACCACCTGCTGGCGATGGTGGCGGTGGGCACCTGGTCGGCGGTGGCGCTGCCGGCCGGGCGGCGCGTGGCCGGACCGGCGACCTTCCTGGCCGCGCTGCTGGCCGGTGCGGTGGCGGGTGCGGCCGGCCTGGCGCTGCCGCTGACCGAGACCGCGATCGCCGCCAGCGTGCTGCTGTTCGGCCTGATGCTGGCCTTCGCGCGGCAGGTGCCGGTCGGCGCCGGCCTGGCGCTGACCGCCGCGGCCGCGCTGATGCACGGCCTGGCGCACGGCGCCGAGCTGCCGGCCGGCGGCCTGTTCGCCGGCTATGCCGCCGGCTTCGTCGCGACGACCGCGCTGCTGCACGCCGCCGGCCTCGGCCTGGGCCGGGCGATGGCGGACCTGCAGGTGCGCTTCTGGCAGGCGCTCGGTGGCGCGGTCGGTCTGACCGGCCTGGTGCTGCTGGCCCGCGGCTGATCGCCGCCCACCCTGCCGGCCCGCCAGCGGCGCCGGCATCACGAGGAGGAGACAAGCATGAGCACAAGCACCCCGTCGGCCCACAAGCTGGCCGACGCCACCGGCATCGATGCCGACGCGGTCGCGCACGGCCAGTCGATCAAGTCGGTCTATGTCTACGAGGCGCCGGTGCGCATCTGGCACTGGATCAACGCACTGGCGATCACCGTGCTGGCCGTCACCGGCTACTTCATCGGCCGCCCGCTGCCGACGATGCCCGGCGAGCCCAGCGACCATTTCCTGATGGGCTACATCCGCTTCGCGCATTTCGCCGCGGCCTATGTGTTCGCGGTCGGCCTGCTCGGGCGGATCTACTGGGCGCTGGTGGGCAACCACCATGCCCGCGAGCTGTTCACGCTGCCGCTGCTGACGCCCGCGTACTGGAAGGAAGTGTTCCGGATGATCGGCTGGTACCTGTTCCTGGTCCCGAAGCCCAACCAGTATGTGGGCCACAACCCGATGGCGCGGCTGGCGATGTTCTGCGGCTTCTTCCTGTTCTCGATCTTCATGATCTGCACCGGCTTCGCGCTCTACGGCGAAGGCCTGGGCGCCGGCTCCTGGGCCGACCGGCTGTTCGGCTGGGTGATCCCGCTGATGGGCCAGTCGCAGGACGTGCACACCTGGCACCGGCTGGGCATGTGGGGCATGGTCGTCTTCGTGACGCTGCATGTCTATGCCGCGATCCGCGAGGACATCATGGGCCGCCAGAGCATCGTCAGCACGATGATTTCCGGCTACCGCACCTTCAAGGACTGATGCGCGCCGCGCCCCGTCCGCCCGTCCTGCCGCTGGCGCCACGCGGCGTGCCGCTGCGCCGGCCCGAGCATCCGGGCCGCTTCCTGAACCGCCACTGCCTGATGCCGCTGGGCATCAGCCAGAGCGCGGCGGCACGGCTGCTGGGCATCTCGCGCCGGCGGGTCAGCGAGCTGGTGCTGGGCCAGCGCGCGATGTCGGCCGACACCGCCATCCGCTGCGCGCTGGCCTTCGGGGTGGACGCCGGCTTCTGGCTGCAGCTTCAGGCGCGCTGGGACAGCTACCACCACTGGCGCGAACTGCGCGAGCGCATGCGCGAGGGCCGCGACCGGCCGGTGCAGCGCACCCGGGCCGGCTGAGACACACGCCCCTCGTCCGCCCGAATCCTTCGAACTTCTGAACCCCTCCGACCGCCGAGGTCAGCCATGACATCCGACACGCCCGAACCGACCTGCCACCCCTCGGGTGACACCCCTGCGCCGCCCGGCCCGATCGTCGTGCTCGGCATCGGCAACGTGCTGTGGGCCGACGAGGGCTTCGGCGTGCGCTGCGTCGAGGCGCTGCAGCGCCAGTGGACCTTCGCCGAGGGCGAAGGCCTGCCGGAAGTGCAGCTGATCGACGGCGGCACCCAGGGCCTGTACCTGATCCAGCATGTGCAGGCCGCCGCTCGGCTGCTGATCCTCGACGCGATCGACTACGGCCTGGCGCCCGGCACGCTGCACCAGGTCGAGAACGAGGAGGTGCCGAGGTTTCTCGGCGCCAAGAAGATGAGCCTGCACCAGACCGGCTTCCAGGAGGTGCTGATGCTGGCGCAGCTCACCGGCCACTATCCGGCCGAGGTGCTGCTGATCGGCTGCCAGCCCGAGGAGCTCGAGGACTACGGCGGCAGCCTGCGCCCGAAGGTGCGCCTGGCGGTGGACGACGCGCTGGCACTGGCGCTGGATCGGCTGCGGGCCTGGGGCGCGCGGCCGGTGCCGCGCGACCTGCCGCCGGACGCCGACGAGGCGGTCACCGTGCCGACGCTGTCGCTGCAGGCCTACGAGGCCGGCCGGCCGGATGCGGCGCTGGCCTGCCGCATCGGCGACGAGCGCTTCATGCCGCCGGCGGCCCGCAGCGCCGCGGGAGCCTGAGATGTGCGTCGGACTGCCGATGCAGGTGATCGCGCCCGCGCCCGGCCAGACGCTGCCGGCCGGCTGGGTCCGGGTGGCCGGCCGCGGCGAGGAGCGTGCGGTCGACACCGCGCTGGTCGGCGCCTGCGCGCCCGGCGAGTGGGTGCTGGTCTTTCTCGACCGGGTGCAGGAGCGGCTGGACGCACGGCGCGCCGCCGAGATCGACGCCACGCTCGACCTGGTCGCCGGCGCGATGGGCGGCCTGCTGCCCACCGATGCGGCGGCCGCCTTCGCGCTGCCCTCGGCGATGGACGCCGCCGCGCTGGCGGCGCTGACCGGCGCGCCTGCGCCCGCCCTGTCCCCCCTGTCCTCCACGAACACGGAACTTCCATGATGAACGCTCCCGTCATCGACCCGGCCGTCGGCATGGCCGATCCCGCCGCCGCCCTGCACCCGCTGTTCGCCCGCCTGGTGCGCGAGTTCGGCGCCTGCGTCGTCACGCCCGACCGCTGCGCGGCCTGGGCCGCCGAGGGCGGCGACCGGGTGCTGCTGCTCGGCGGCGACCCGGTGCGCTTTCCCGAGGCGCTGGATGTGGCGGTGGTGCTGCCCGAGCTGCGCCGCGCCCACGGCGACCGCTTCTCGATCGGCGTGGCCGCGCGCGAGCACGAGGAGGCGCTGGCACGCCAGCACGGCTCGCAGCGCTGGCCGGCCCTGATCTTCCTGCGCGACGGCCGCTATCTCGGCACGCTGGCGGGCATGCACGACTGGACCGACTATGTCGCGCAGGTCGGCGAGATGCTCGCGCGCACGCCGACCCGCGCGCCGATCGGCATCGCGGCGGCAGGCACGGGTGCCGATGCGCCGTCCTGCCACTGAGTGCCCCCACCGATCCCGATCCCCCGATCCGCGGAGACCCCGATGAACACCCCCTTCTCTTCCGCCCGCCCCTTTCCCATTCCGGTGGTGGCCCTCGGTCCGGGCAGCCAGGACGACGACGAGCAGCTCGACTACATCACCATGCCGCAGGGCATGAGCACCTACCGCGCGCCGGCGCTGCCCGAGCCGGAGGAACTGGCCGGTCACGCCGGCGCGGTCGGCGTGCTGGCGCAGGCGCTCGAGCGGCTGCAGGCGCTGCTGGCCGGCGAGCCGGTCGAGCCGGTGCGGCTCGACGGCCTGACGGCGGCCGATCTGGCGCTGGTCAACCAGGTGCTCGGCGAGGGCGAGGTCAGCGCCCAGCTGCTGGCCGAGCCCGACCGGCTCGAGGCCGGCGCGCGGGTGCGCATCCAGGAGTCGGTCTTCGCCGGTGTCTGGCGGGTGATCGAGACCAGCGAGGACGGCACGGTGCACGACAGCATCGAGCTGGGCGCGGTGCCGGCGGTGCTGCACCGTGCCGCACGCGAGGACGCCCGCCCGGTGCCGGTGCCCGCGCCGGATGCGCCGCTGCCGCAGGGCGTGCTCAATGCGCCGTCCATCCTGATCGCGCTGGCCGAGCACCGCCAGCACTGGCGCGAGGGCCGGCCGCCGGAGGTGGTCAACCTGACGCTGCTGCCGGTCACGCCGCAGGACATCGCCTGGCTCGACCACCAGCTCGGCACCGGCCGGGTGGTGATCCTGTCGCGCGGCTACGGCAACTGCCGCATCACCAATGCGCGCGCGCTCAACACCTGGCGGGTCGTCTACTACAACTCGCAGGACACGGTGATCCTGAACTCGGTCGAGGTCTGCGCCATCCCGGAGGTCGCCTGCGCGGCCCGCGAGGATCTGGAGGACTCGGCCGAGCGGCTGGCCGAGGTGCTGCAATGGGTGAGCCAGGCATGAACCCGGACGCAAACACGCCCGCCCGCTTCGAGGGCAGCTATCTGGGCGACGCCGCCCGGCTGCCAGCCGACGCGCGCCTGGAATGCAAGATCTGCTGGTGGGTCTACGACCCGGCGGTCGGCGACGAGGTCTGGCAGATCGAGCCCGGCACGCCCTTCACCGCGCTGCCGGCGCACTGGCGCTGCCCGGAATGCGATGGCGACGCCGAGCAGTTCATGGTCATCGCCGAGGACGCCCCGCGATGAGCGACGACGCGCCGCAGCGGCGTCTGGCCGGGCTCGAGGCGGTGTTCCGCCGCATCGCGACCACGCGCATGCGCGGCGTGCCGGTGCTGAACCCGGCGCTGTCGGTGCAGGCGGTCGGCTTCGGCCCGGATCCGCTGCGCACCGCGCCCGGCGCGGCGCCGACGATGCTCGGCGTGCTGGTCACGCCCTGGTTCATGAACCTGCTGCGCCTGCCGCTGCAGCCGGTGGACGGCCACGATGCCACGGCGCTGCAGGCGGCCGGCCTGGCGCCGCTCGGCCACACGGTGGTGCGCCGCTACGGCGAGCACGCGCTGGACTTCACCGGCGCACACGAGGCCGAAGGCCTGGGCGCCTGGGAGCAGGCCTCGCTGTTCTCGCCGATGTTCGCCTTCGCGGATCAGCCGGCGGCGGTGGCCACCGCGCGCGAGGTGATGCGGCTGCTGCGCCAGTCCTGGAGCGAGACATCCGACCGGGAGCGCACGCGATGACCGACGCCCGCGCCCTGGCCGGCCACCTGCGCCTGCACCCGGGTCGCCGCGACGGCCCGGCGATCAGCGGCGGGCGGCCGGACTGGCTCGTCCGGCTGGCGCCGGGCCGCGACGCCGACACCCTGCCCACGCTGCTGGGCGCGCTGTTCTCGCTGTGCGCCGACGCGCACCGCGACTGCGCGCGCGCCGCGCTGCGCGCCGCACGCGGCCAGACGGAGTCCGCCGCCGAGGCGGCCGTCGCCGCGCAGGCGCTGCGTCTGGGCACCGCCCGCGAGCATCTGCTGCGCCTGGGGCACGAGCTGCCGCGCCGGCTCGGGATGAATGCCGACGCGGGCGCCGCCTGGCTGCGTTCCAGCCCGCCCTGGCGCGACGATCTCGATCCGATCGCGCGGCTCGCCGCGCTGCCAGCCTGGCTGCAGCGGCATCTGCTCGGCATCGCTCCGGCCGACTGGCTGCGCCGGCACGCGGCCGCGCCGTGCGATCGGCTCGAGGCCGTCGCGCACTGGGCGCAGGAACAGGCCGGCCGCCCGGAGGTCGATCCCGGCTCGCCGGTGCATGCGCTGGCCGCGCTCGCCCCGCTGGCACGCTCGCTGGCCACGCCGGGCCCGGCGGCGCTGCGACCCGGCACGACCGACTGGGCCGCGCTGGCCCGCGCGATGGATGCCGACGCCGGCTTCT